>Ga0137409_10000197_pt1 | contig 61785 bp, 49 predicted proteins | sample CZODoug1_16funga_FD_122059 | JGI IMG/M metagenome (GOLD analysis project Ga0137409, IMG submission 122059) | Vadose zone soil fungal communities from Angelo Coast Range Reserve, California, USA - CZODoug1_16fungal (Hybrid Assembly) | ecosystem: Environmental > Terrestrial > Soil > Vadose zone... | reverse complement strand
TAGGTGCCCGGCGGGACGATGATGAGATCGCCCGGCTTGGCAGCATCAATCGCGGCCTGGATCTTAGAGCCCGCAGCCATCACGGTGGGGGTTTTGCCACCAATCGTGAGGGTTACGGTGTCGACGGATTTCTTGCCGTTGGCGGCGGTGATGACCAGCTCACCGCACTGAGCGTTGGATCCGCCGTACTGCGCCTGCTGTTGAATGGAGCAGGCCGGCACGCCAGTGGGAGCGGGGAAACTGATCGTGGTGTTGCTCCAGGAGACGGTGCCAGTCGGTACGGTGATTCCACCGATCGAGACCGTTCCCTTTGTATCGCCGAAGCCGAAGTTGCGGTTGACCGTCTTCGCATTGAACCCATTGACGGAGTCTGTTGCGCTGGGACCGGAGTAACCATAGTTGCTCACCGGCTTGATGCCCAGAGAGGTGACGGTGAAGATGTGCGTGGCACCAGCGGCGCTCACCCACGGACCAGCAACCCCATCGCTACCTGTGACGGACGCGATGGCCGGGGTGGTATCCGGGTAGGCGCAATCCGGGTGGTTGTATTCCGCAGCGAAGGCCGAGGTGGGAATGACCGGAGTATCCAGGTATGCCGTCTCGCCCGGCATGAAGGACCAGGTGTAGCAGAACTGGCTGTAGTTGGCCTGATAGAACGGATCGGGGTCGGTACCGGTACCACGATCGTTCATGCACATGCTGAGCATGTTCGGGATGTAACCGCTCGGATCGGGCGGGTTGACCGCGAACGTGGAGTAGGTGAGGCCGTTGTATTCTCCGTGGTTGTCAGAGATGACGCGGGCGATTTCGTTGCCGGCCCAATCTTTGACGGCGACGGGCAGGTTCGGCGGCGAGAACTTTTCGCCGAAAGCCGGAGCGAACGGATCGAATTCCCCGGCGAAGTCGTCGGAGATGATGCCCGTATAGTGCGAGGCGACGTGGGTGGAACTGAAGACATAGAACTTCGCCAGCACTGACATCTGGTCTTCGAGAGTGACTTCCTTGCGATCGCACAGGTTACGAGTGGCTCCGGCGAACGGGGCGTTCTGGCCCGAACCCGGGAACAAGCTCATAAAGTCTGGGACGATGCGCGATTCACCGACGCAAGGCCAGAAGACTTCGATGCTGCCCGTGTCACCTTCGTGGCGGGGCTGGGCGCCTTCATTCGTATTCGGGATGAGCGGGTTGTTGGCGTTGTAGCTGCCGGCAACGGAGGCCTGGTCCGGCATGATGAAGATGTTGCCGAAGCCGGCGAACTGCGAGGTTACTGGAGCCTCGTAGGTATCGCCGAGCAGGATGTTCTTGTCTTCTTCCTTGACCAGCTCATAGCCCGGGGGCGTAATCATTTCGACTACGTACTTGCCCGCAGGAAGCATGTCTTCCTTGCCGAAGCGGAACGCGTCGGTCGGGTCGGTGTTCTTGACGCAGATGGTGCAGTTGGTTCCGGCCGTGTTGCCGGTCGTTGGATTCCTGCTGAGCACGCTGGGGAACGAGTACATGCCGTCGTAAGGAGCCGGTTGCAGCTGGTTCCAGTTGTGCATGCCGTCAAAGCACTTGTACTGGGAGTTGTTGGGCAGCGGAGTGACCGCAGTCCCGCCAGCATGCTGGGACTGATAGAAGTCCAGCAGGTTGGGCTGATTCATGATCGTGTAATAGAACGGATCCGTGGTCGACTGACCAGGGCAGTTCATGTTGGGAATGTGGTCGGAGCGGAAGCCCTGGGCAAAAGCATCCCAGCTGCTGGTCACGGTGTGGTCGACCAGGGTGAGGGTAGGGGTTACATTGTCAGCGGCAAAGCCTTCCTGGTAGAGGTTGATCTGGACGTTCGGAACCTGAGGCTCCCAAGTGAGCTGGAGCAGCAGGGCCGGATCGTCAAAGGGACGGGTCGAGGCATATACGACGTGGCCTCGGATACCACCGTTCTCGCCAGCAGCGAAGGGCTTCTTACCGAACTCGATGAGCTGGTTTTGGCCCATGAAGCTCTGCCAGCCATAGCTGGTAGCCCACGGAGGATCGATACGGGCAGTGGACAAGGTGGCCGAGTTCGAGCTGCTACCGGGCCCGTTGGCAATGGAGAAGCCGCTGCAATCCGCGTTATCGCAATAAACGGCGCCGGGAACCCGCAAGAGCGCGGGCACCGAGAAGTCCTCCGCGGTCCTGGTCATGTTTCCCATGGCAGTGGCGGAACTGGAGGTGCCGCAGCTCGGATAGCCGGCTTGGCCGCAACCGGAAAGACCCGTGGAGGCGTCAACCGGACCACCCGCGTCGTTGATGACGTGGGTACCGGTGTTCTTGTAACGGGTCGAATCCGTCTCCATCACGTACCAGTTGAAGATGGGGAAGACTTCATTAAAGCCCGCGTTACCCCCCAGATCGGTGCTGTTGAGGTTGGAGATGCTGCCGTCGCGGTAGCGGATGTTGGTGGCCACTAACGTCAGTCCCGGCTCGTCGGGCTGACAGACACCATCGGAAGGAGATCCCGCAGTTCCGTTACCCAAGTCGAAGCAAGTCCGCGTGTAGAGGTTGTTCTTCCAGCCGTGGGAGCCAATCTCTCCCATATTGACGTCGCCGCCAGCAACGCGGACCGGCGTTGTAATTCCGTCGACGATCTGGTCATTCCATTGGTCGAAGACGGTAATCTTCCAATCGCCAGCCGGGATGTTGGGCAGAGTAAAGCTGCCGTCGTCCTGGCACTTGGCGAAGCGGATGTCGGCACCATCGGGGCTGCCCAAGCTGACGTAGCACTGGGTGTAACCGAAGGTATCGCGATTGCCGCTGCTGTAGAGGCGCTGATCGGGAGTGCGGCTCATGCGCGCGCCCGTGATTACGCCTGTGACCGTGTGGGTACAGGCCGCGGCTCCGGTGAGGCCGGCGCAGAGCACATTGCCCTGGTCATTGATGAACTTCGGATTGGCGAAGCCGATGGAAACGTGATACCCCGCCGGTCCAAATTCCTGGAAGTAGGCTGGTTCGTTGACCTTGATGAAGGCCTCGTGATCCTTACCGCCATCGAGGGTGTTGGTCTGAAGCCACTCTTCACCGCGGGCAATGCGGTCCGCAGCTGGGGTCGCGACGATGCCGTAACGTCCTGGCGACATTCCGTTAACAACGGCCTGACCGGCAAGAGGAGACAGCGTGGTGCCGTCCGCTTCGTACTGCGGACAGACAGGGATCACGCCCGTGATTCCGGCCTCGACTGGGTCGGTATTGCGTGGCGTGCCGTCAAATCCGGTGTACGGATCTTTGACGATCGGGCAGGCGTCGATTCCGCCGTTCGAGGGATCGGGGGTCCCCGCCAAGGAATTGGACAGGGGTTGGTTGAACTCGTCGTAGGTCATCTGTCCGGCGGAATCGCCGGAACCACCGACCAAGTCGAGAATGGTGATGTTGAAGCCGCCGAGGCCGGGCTCGTTGGGCGACAGAGTGTCGATACCGCCGCTGGCATCGTGCTCGCCGTTCATCGGATGATCATCTTCGAATACGAACACGGAGACTTTGGCTGGGGGCTGGCTCTCAGGTTCGACAATAACGGTTACCGGAGCGAAAGTACCGGTGCAGGCGGTTAATGGCGGCACCGGAGTACAGGCAGCAGCGATCTGCGCGCCGCCCATCGCGTGTCCCGGATCCATGGCATCGCCAGGAAGGACCGAGATGTAGTAGCGCTTGGTCGGATCCAGAACGACTTGGCTTGGATCCACTGCGGTCTTTTGCGCGGCGGTTGTCCGGCAGGTGCCGTTCGCGCCGTCGCACGCGGCAGGAACGCCGAGGAGGGACTGACCGGCTTCGCAGGAAAGTGTTCCCGTGCAGCCCATGGCCACGACCGGCATGTAGCTGGTGTGGAAGTTGGTGCCAAAGATAGCCGGAGTTCCCTGCGGAGTGGCCAAGGGGCAGGTCGCCGGCAGCGGGTTGGCCTGGCAAGCGGGGTCGATGAAGAAAGTGCGATCTTCCTCAATGATCCAGCGGTAGTCGGTGACGGTGGTGGCTTTGTCGATACCGTCGAGGAGAGTGATCGCCGGGCCGTTTCCGGCCGGGAAGGTCAGTGTCACCGTCGCGGTGGCAGCACTCTGCGTGCCCTGTGAGTTCTGGGCTTTGTAGGTGAACGTGTAGTTGCCCGGGGCCGGAACGGTCGCACTAAAGGCGCCGCTCGGATCCACGGAAAGGGTCCATCCGCCGCCCGAGGGCGTGACGCTTGCGGCGGTAAGACGATAGCCCGCCCCGTCTTTGTCGCCAAGCAGAATGCCAGGGGACTCGATTTTCAGGTACGTGGCCGTGTTCGAGGTGAAGGCCTTGTTGCTGACCGTGATGCCGCCTGCGGCTTCGATGGTCGCGCCGGCGAGGGTTACCGTGGCGCAAGCCGGGCCCGAAAGGGCACCGTTGCCGCAATAGGTGAAGCTGGTTGCGCCGCCGAGGTAGCTGAACGTACCGTCGGCATTGAGAGTCAGACCGAGTACCGGGGCCAGGGTACGCGCGCCCAAGACGTTGACGTCGTTTGCGAGCAGGCCCTTGCTAGGATCGGAAACCGTAAGGGTCTGGCCCGCGATGAGGGCGTTATAGGTGTCGGGGTTGGCGGTCGCCGTAAATCCGGTTGCGCCCGCGGGAAGTGTGGAACCATTGACGCCGATGTAAGCGAGCATGCCGGCATCGCGGGCGGTTTTGTTGCCCGAGAGGCTGAGTTCGCGATCATAGAACGGCAGCGCGGTTGTGCCCGTGGGAGCGTCGATCATTACGTCGTAGGTTTTGCCGGCGGCGAGGAAGACTTCGCTCTGAACTCGGGAAACGCCCGGAAGAACGTTGCCGTCTTCAGCAACCAGCGAGAAACCAGGTTGGGCAACGGCCGTGGTGCCCGTCGTGACGACCAGGGGGGTGGTCATTGATCCAACGATGGAAGGCACGTGCATGCGCAGGCCAGCGTTCACGATACGGACCAGAACGTTGCCGGTGGTGACGACTGGGAACAACGACGCTGCGGAGTTGCTCTTGCTGAATGCGACGCCGTTGACCATGTAGTACAGGGGCGAGTAGTTCACGGCTGGCGGATAGCAATTGCCGGAATTGGCAGTGAGAGGATTGCCGCAGCCGCCGGGCTGGCCGGACCATACTGCGTTCTCGTCAAAACCTGCGAGGGTGACTGCGTTGGCGACTGCCGCGTTTTGTACGGGGTCGATCTCACTCAGCAGCATCGGGATGTCGCCGCCATAAGTGACCGCGGGAGTTGTTCCAGCGGCGGGATAGGCGATTTTGCCGACCGCATCTGTAACCACCAAGATGCCGTAGAGTCCCATGGGACCCTGGATCGAAGGGTGGGTGCCGGATTCCAGCAGATAGGTGCCGGGACGCAGGGCAGCCCAGGGCGGCAGTGCCGTCGTGGCGCCTGGGGCAACCTGTGTGCCGAACGACTGAACGCGATCCTCTTGGTGAGGAGGCGTGTTGGTCGCGTCGGCGCCGGAAGCAGGCCAGGTCAGTGTCTGAACCGGGTGGACCGGGCTCGCCACTTTCGTTGGCGTTCCGAGACCGCCACCCAGCTGGCCGACGATGGTCAACGAAGTCGGCACACCTGCGGGCAAGCCGTTGGCCAGGCTGATCGTCAAGGTGCCCACAGGCACTGTGATCACAACCGGCGACCAAGTGCCAGCCGGAGCGGCCGGATTCAGGCTCACGCAGGTGGCGGGAGCGGCCACCGCTGTGCAAGTGTAGCCCCACATGGGTACGGTTGCGCCGTCGGGCGTGATCAGGTTGGCTGGCGCCGCCGTGAGAGTCACGCTCTGGGCGACAGCCAGACTCGCTCCGAGGAGGAGGACCGTTGTTGCGAGAATCGCTGTCTTCAGGCTGGTTTTAAGAAAGTTGAATCGCATTGCCGCTCTCCTCGTGGTATCAGTCTTCAAAATTGAAATGGGAAGTAAGTTAGTTGGATTCATCGATCACAAACTCCCGGGAGTCCACCAGCATCATCATCATCATTCCGCCGGGGAAGATGTTGTTGGTGGTAATTTCGCGCTCGTTGTGCGAGTGCCACATGAAAGCGAAACCAGCCTCATCGGTGGGAGAGTTGGCAACGGTGCCCGATGGAGGAATGGTTCCGGTGGAGCCGACTGCGCGAACGGTTGCATTCGGACCCAGGTAGGCGCTGCCGCCGTACCAGGCGCCGAGGGCCATGATGTTGGGATCCGGCAGACTTACCGGACCGCCACTTGCGACGTCGCCGAACGGATTCGCTTCCAGTGGCTTGTTGTGATCCTGGCACCACTCGAAATAGTTAATTGCGGTCGGGGCGGTGGTATTGTAGCCGTTGCTATCTGGAACACAACTGAGCTTGGCGTTGGCGTCGGACGAAGCAGGATTGTGGCCGTACGGGTCCCAATTGAGGCCCTTGCCGGTCCAGTAGTAGATGCCGTCCATGGCCGTGCCTGGCGTGGTGGTGGTAGTGAAGAGCGCAGGACCAGCGAGGCTATTGGGATCGGTGGCACTGAGAATCAAGTTGCCGTCGCGACCCAGAATGCGAACGTGGTTGCCGTGCTCGTGGAAGGGGTGCTGCATGCGGCCCTGGCCGATGATGCGCAAAAGGACCAACTCACCTGGATGGAGGTGCGGATTGCCGTTGTAAGGCTGATGGGCGTACTGGGGAGCGTAGTTGGTGTCCATGTCATCCGGCATGGAGCGCCCGTTGATCAGGAAATAGACCGCATGGTAAGGCTCGGTCGGGACATTGAGGCTGCATCCGGCAGCTCCAGCCACGCAGGCGCTGCGGGCCGTTACCTGTTCCTCGGCATTGCGGTGAATGATGGGATCCATTTCCGAGAACTGGAATAGGTATTCGCGGTCGTAGCAGGCTTCAGCGTGGTCGTAGGCCGCATGCGCCAGACGGAAGTCGGTTTCGTGCCAGAAACCCTGTGCAGCTACGTTGTTGGCATGGATGAGAGTGCCGCACGAAGCGGTATTGGTGGTCGTGGGCAGTACGATGATGGCGCCGTAGAGGCCCATCTCGACCTGCAAGTCGCCCTGCGTTCCGCTGTAGTAAGAGTGCGTGCCACCAGCGGTCGCGGGAACGGCAACGGTATATGTGACGGTGCCGTTATGGGCCGCTTCCTGCGTCAACAGACCTCCTACACCATCAGCGGTAGTCACCGCAAACCCTGGGAACAGGATCGAGGTGTTGCCGGCTGCAGCGGGAAGGCTGTTCGTCAGCGTCACGGTAAAGGAACTTCCAGCGTTGACGATGAGCGTGGGGCCCGGGAGCTGCATGGTCGGGCAGTTGGCGCCCGGCATGGCCGGCAGGAATGCGCTAGCCGCAGGAGCCGTGGTGCAACCGTAACCCCAGGTGTAAATCAGCGCGCCGTCGGGCTGCGTGGTATAAGCCGCACTGGCGGTTAGGCTGAAGGAGGTGCCGGTTATCCCGGGAGCTGCAGCGTAGGCCGTAGCCGTGAACAACAAGGCTGCCGCTACCAACAAGACCGGAAGCAGTTGTGTTTTTGCAATCACTGTTTTCATGTTCATCGCCCTCATTGCTGCGCTCCTAGTTAACGACGACTTCGGTCATCAAACCACCGAAGTTCTCGGCATCATTCGAAAGGTGATCAAGATTGGGGGTATAGAGGTAGTAAGTTCCCGGTGGGACACCGGTGCTGTCGAGAATCACGTCGAGCGATTCGCCGCCAGCCAGGGTGATCGAGTTCGTGGTGTAGTACAGGTTGTTGCCGGCCTGATCGCGAAGCAACTTCGCGTTGTAGCCGACTACCTTCATGGGAATGCCGAGGGAAGCGAGCGTCTGGTATTCGGTGACGTCCAGGTCGGAAATGCGAAGGAGGGCTTTCTGCCCGGCGGTCAGCGTAATGATGGAAGGCAGCGGCTGTGAGAAGTGGTTGCTGCCGTCGGTTGTCTGCGTGTGCAGCGGACCAGCTGTCACGGTGTCGGGGTAGCTGCGGCCGTTCAACAGGAAGTACTTGTCTTTCATATCGGCGAACGATTCGGGGTTGAAGGTCATGCCGACGAAGTGGAAGTTCGGATCGAAGCCGTGAATCTGGAGGGGGTATTCGACGTCGTAAGCAGTGGTGCCATCGCCGTCGTTGTAGGCATACTTGCCGCCGCCTGTAGCATTGGTATTCACTGCGGGCAGCGGATTGGTGCACAAGATATCGGTGGAATCGCACTTCGTGCGCAGGTTCCCCTGCTGTGTTTGAAGAGCAGCGTACAGAGTGGCGCTAGCAGGAACGCGATTCTGACGCGGACGGACGTAGATCTGTCCGACCATGCCCATCTGAAGGTGTTCTGGGGGAGAGATGTGGCAATGCCAGAAGTAGGTACCGGCGTCGGGCGCCAGGTAATAGTAAGTGAAGCTGCCGCCGATGTTGATGGCGACTGAGGCATCCGGCACACCGTCATAGAACGACGAAGCGTTGGGATAACCGTGGAAGTGGACGGTGTGCTGTTCGAACAAGTCGGGGCGCATGACTTGACCGACGTTGGTGAGAGTCAGGAAGAACTCGTCATCTTCGTCGATAGCCATCAGCGGGGCCGGGATGTTGCCGTTCATGACGCCGACGTCCATGATGGGGCGGGGATCGACGTGACCGTCGATGATGCCGCCGCGATCGGTGTCCGGGGCCAAGCCGACTGCACCGTTATAAGTGAACGTGCCGCCGCCTTCGACCGTGGTGGCGGGATCGCCGGGCGCCAGGTTGAAGGGAGCAACGACGTTGAACTCATTCGGGAAGTCTGTGCCTGGCTGGCCGGCAGCCATCTTGGCCAGACCCGACAGCGGACCGAACGAGAACATATAAGTGCTGCTCCCGTCGCCCATGGTGGCAAAACCGTCGCCGCCGGAGATCTGTTGGCACTTGATCGCACCGTTGACGGCGGTCGCCGAGGTATAGGCGGGTTCGGAGTTGTTATTCGCGGCCACCGGGTGAGTGAGGGTGCTGGTGGGGCACTGCACCTGGAACGATTGCGCGCTCGCGGCCACCGTCAGAAGACTGACGAGGAAGATTGGCAACCCAATTTGACAAATCTTTCGCATGACTGTGAAGCCTCCTGACATTTGGGTCCGCACGCCTTCGGCGCGGTCCATCCCCAAAGTGTTACGTTGCCAAGTTAACCGGGATTTTGAGGGGTTGTTTGTTCCGAAGCAAGTTACCGAAAATATTTCTCAAAATCAGACAACGTTCCGGAGGTGGCGACGTCGGCCGCCGAGGGCTGGGCAGTTTTGCTGGAGGATGGGCGGCTAGAGAGAGTTTCGGTAGGACTAGTAACCACTCGTTTTTTCAATAGGTTACTAGCCACTGGTGGTGGATTTGGGTACCTGAGGATTACGCGTGCCCTACTTGTATGGCACGTTTGGGTAGTGGGAATCAAACGAGGCAACGGCTACCATCGGTGCTACTACTTTCGTACTTTCGACCAGCCTTCCACAACCAAAACGAGACAGCTTTTGGAGGGCCTTAGAAGGCGGAAAGTACTTAGATAGAAATGTTTGTTCTTTGCGCTAAAGCAAAGAACGGTGCAGGGGAATGGAGTATCACTCTAAGGAGTTAGTCGAACTCCATCCACTCCCTACTTCGAGTGGAGCGCCTCCCCGAGCGCCACTGCATTTCTGGTCGAAAGCTTTGCCAGGACTATAACGATGAGACTTTTCCGATTCCTGATGATCGCAGCGTTGTTAGCAGCATTCACCGTGCCTTCGTATGCCGACGAAGCGCGAACGGCATACAAGCGCGGCGTTCAAGCTGAGAAATATAACAAGTATGACGAGGCGTACGAGGCTTTTCGACAGGCCCAACAGCTCAAGCCTCGAGATGCAGAATACCTGGCGGCGTTCACGCGGATGAGATTTTATGCGGCCGCGGAGCATGTGCGCGCCGGACAGGCGCTGCGCGAGACGGGCAAGCTGGCGGACGCTCTGGCGGAATACACGAAGGCCGCCGCCATCGATCAGACCAACATCATGGCGCAGCAGGAAATCCGGCAGACGACAGAGCTAATGAAGAGGCAGGAACGCAAGGATGAGCCGCCCGTAACGCGGCTGGTATCGCCACTTGTTAAGATGGCGGAACAAGCGGGCGGACCCGCGGAATTGCAATTTTCATCGAACTCTCCGATCACGCTGCGGCTGTCGGAAAATGCCGATGTCGCCTACAAAATCGTCGCAAAACTGGCCGGAATCAACGTGCTGTTCGACCCGGAATTCAAAGCGCAGCGGTTGAGCGTGGAACTGAACGATGTGACACCGCGCGAAGCGCTGGACATGGTGGCGCTGCAATCGAAAACGTTCTGGCAGCCGGTTTCCAACAACACCATTATGGTCGCGGCCGACACACCGGGAAAACGCAAAGACCGGCAGAACAACATCATGACTACGTTCTATCTTAGGAACGTATCCACATCGAGCGATCTGCAGGATGCAGCCAACACGATCAAAGGCATTCTCGACCTGAGCCGGATTCAGCTGATCCCGCGGCAGAACGCGATTGTGATGCGCGGAACCTCGGATCAACTGGTGCTGGCGCAAAAGCTGCTTTCCGACATCGACAAGCCGAAGCCGGAAGTGGTGATCGATATCGTGGTGATGCAGATCCGGCGCGACAAGGTGCGCAACATGGGCATCAATCTGCCGACTTCCACGACCGTGGCCCTGGTGCCGGGAGGCGGGATCGGTGCGACAAGCGGCAGCGGAACCTTCACGATCAACTCACTGCGTAACATTAATGCCACGAACTTCCAGGTGGCCATTCCGAGCGCGACTTTATCGGCGCTCATGACGGATGGCAATACGAAGATTATTCAGAATCCTGAAATCCGGGCTCTGGACAGCGAGAAGGCGACGTTGAAGATTGGCGACCGTGTGCCGATCGCGACGGGTTCGTTCTCGGGCGGAGGCGGGGCTTCGGTGAGCCCGCTGGTCAACACCCAGTTCCAGTACCTCGATGTGGGCGTCAATATTGACGTGACTCCGCACATCCACCCAGACGGCGAAGTCACTCTAAAGATGACGCTGGAGATTTCTTCCGTCACCGGTTCGCAGAACCTGGGTGGCGTAACCCAGCCCATCATTGGCCAACGCCGCATCGAGCATGAGATGCGCCTGCACGACGGCGACATCAATCTGGTCGGGGGCATTCTGGAAGACTCGGAAACCCAGTCGATGAGTGGCTACCCGGGTCTGTTGAAGGTTCCTATCTTGAAGTACTTCTTCGGCCAGGAAAATAAGGAGATGCGCGAGAACGAGATCGTGTTCGCCATCACTCCTCATATTGTGCGCGGCCAGGATCTGGACGAACAGAATCTACGGCCGGTGGATATCGGGACGGGAAGCGTAGTGGAGATGCGCCACCCAACTCCGGATGCGCCAGCCAATACCTCGGCCAAAGCCGGGCCCCGGGTACCAGCCGGATCCAACAAGCCTAAGGTTGCACCGACGGTCGGTGCGAATCCTCCGGCTGCTGTCCCGACACCCTCTTCCGCACCAGCAGCGATAGCGCCTCCTGCGCCACAGCTCTCGACCAAAGCGGACCCGAATAGTCCGAATGCGAGTCCTGGAGGTCCTCAGGCTTCGAAGGCGGACGACGGGGCAGAATCCTGTCCGAAGGGGGCCACGCCGGAGCATCCCGTTGGCTGCTACCTCAACGGTACCTGGCGCGTGGACGTTGGCGACGGTCGTGGGTATCAACAGCCGCCGGGGTCATCCGGATCGGCGACAGCGAATCCCAACGGACCGGCTAAGGGCATGACGGGGACATCGGTTCAACAGGACCCGAAGACGGCGACGGCTTCTGGCCCAATCGTCTAGGTTGCCCAACTACCGCCAAGGCAAAGGTAGAAGTTTGCCAAACATGCGCAGATAATTGCAGCTTCTTTGCTCTAGAGCAAATTCAAGTTTGTTTATTGTCAAACTGTTGAGTGGCTGTGGCAAGTGGTACGCGAAGTGCTTCCATACTCTTACGACGGACCTAGACAGAAGGTTGGCCAGCCCTGTCTGCGGTCTTGAAGATTTAACCTCCCCAAACAAGTTTCGGCCAGTACGACAGCGTCCCTCCCCCGGATCAGCGCTGCGCGGCGGTGAATGTGCGCGAGCACATCAATCCGCCCGCAGATGAGTGCATTTTTTAGCGGACTCCATAAGTCGTGTCCGCTGCACTTACTCAATCTGAACTTGGTGGCGAGGTGCCATGTATAGCGCAAATCTTGGACCCATTGATCGTAGCTCCAGTGTGCGAGTACCGATGTCGAAGGTTGGGGCGGCAATCTCCTTAGCCAACGGGGGAGTCGCCCACAAGGTAAGCATGGTGCGGAAATTCCCATTATTTGCTGGGATTTCCGACACCGACTGCGCAACGATCGTATCGTTGGCGTACGAGAGACAATTTTCGAAGCGCCAAGCCATGTTCTTCGAGGGCGACCCGATCAAGCACGTCCTCTTATTGGTGACGGGATGCGTGAAAGTTACGCAATTCGGTCAGAATGGCGGCGAAGTAATCCTGCGCCTGCACGGACCGGGCGAAATCATTGGCGCGTTGGGCTTGCATGCTCGCAGCGACCGTACGGGCCGGGCTCAGACGCTGCATGCGTCGACGGTGTTGGCGTGGGAAGCGGCCAAGTTTGAGGCCCTGGCCGAGCGGTTCCCTGCCCTATGGCGGAACAGCGCGGGAATTGCCGAGCAGAGCCTGCAAGATATTGAGCAACGATATCGCGAGATTTCCACGGAAAAGGTATCGTCGCGGCTGGGAAGCCAACTGGCCCGTTTGTCGGCTCAGGTGGGCACGCCGTTTGAAGGGCACATGGAAGTTCGGATTTCGCGGGCGGAACTGGCGCAGTTGACGGGCACGACAATCTTTACCGTGAGCCGACTGCTGAGCCAGTGGGAAGCTAGGGGTATCGTGAGTGCGCGGCGGGAGAATGTACTGGTGACGAACCTGAGCGCTCTGATGGAAGTTTGCAGGGCTGAATAGGCTCGCTGTCCATGGGTCCGCCAATATGGTTCCGCCAATATCGGTCCGCCAATTCAGGGGGAAGTTCGCGACAAGTTGATGTAACGCGGGCTCTGTCCCGCATCGTTCGTAGGAAAGGCCACATGCGTATTGCTCTCCGTTTCGGATACCTTGTTCTGTTCGTTCCCGCTTTGTTTGGCCAAGCTCCGACCACTGGGGCGCCGACTCGGGCCGCGGCGGGAGACAAAGCGCTTGTGCCAGTCTCGACGAGCAAGGAAGTCGCCCTTCCGGCGGCCTCACCTCGCAGCGATGGACCGTCCACTTCGATGGCGCAACCGAAAGCGCTGCCGGCCGTAACGGACGCTGAGCCCAATACTCCCGTGGTGACGATTGAAGGGATTTGCGACGGCACGGCGGCGACCACAAGCGCAGGCTCTGCAAAGTCTCCGGTAAGATCTTCTACCAAGGCAGGAGCTCCGGCAAAAACGCTGAAGAGCCGCAAGGATTGCAAAACGGTAATTACGAAGGCCCAGATGGATGCGATGCTGGACCTTTTGGTGCCGGGCGCTTCGCCCGAACAGCGCCACGCATTCGCGCTGAATTACATCCGTATCGTGGCCGCGGCAGGCGTGGCCCAGGAGAAGAAGCTGGATCACGATCCCGCAGTTGAGAAGGAGATGCAAGCGCGGATGGGGTTCACCTGGATGCAGGTGATGGCCAGCAGCTTGTATCGCCGGGTTGAGACGCTCGCGCAGGACGTTCAGGATTCGGAAATTGAGAGCTATTACAAGCAGCAGGCGGGCAGCCTGATTGAGGCCGAAGTGCAGCGCCTTTCGCTATCCAAACTAGGTCCCCGGGGCGCGCCCGTCGATGTGACGGCTTTGAAGGCGAAGGCGGAGGAATACCACGCGCGGGTTGCCAAGGGCGAGGATATGGAAGAGCTTCAGAAACAGATCCTGACCGCCAATCCGGCTTCCGTGTCGTCAGCGAAGACTGCCACGGTTCGACGCAACAATTTGTTGCCGGAAGAGGCGGTGGTCTTCAATCTGAAGCCTGGGGAAATCACACCCATTGTCGATGCCCGGGGAGCGTTCGAGATTCTGAAGCTGGTGGCGGTGAAGCCGATTCCTCTGGAAACGCTTCGACCCGACATTAAGACCGCTTTGGCCAATGGCCACCTGCAAATCCTCATGAAGGATGCAACGAAGAATGTGACGGCCAAGTTCAATCTGACGTACTTGCAGCTGCCGAAAGCGCCAGAGCTGTTCCTGCCACCGTCTCCGAAACCGCTGAGACCTGCATCGAACGGAATGACCTCGGGGATGGCTCCCGGCAGCCGTCCGGCTGGCGATCCGGTACCACAGCAGCAGGCGGCGCAGTAGTAGAGGAAGGGAGCCTGGCCATGACAGCCCGAACCTTGACAGACCGAACCTTGACTGACCGAATCTTGCTAGACCGAGCAATGAGTGACCGAGCGATGAAGAACGACACAGTAAAGAAAGCATCGAACGAGCAGGCCCTGCGGTTGGTCGCAGGGGCGCGATCCGGTTTGGCTACAGTGTTCCTAGGTCTGGCCGTGTTGAGTTCGTTGGCTGGAATGGCGGCAGCGCATCCCACTGCGGATGGCGTACAGAAAAAGGCTCGCAAGGCGCACCCGGCGAAGACGGTAGAACCTGAGCTAGTTGTCGCGCCTGTTGTGGTAGCTCCGCCACCGCCGCCTCCTACGCCCGGCGAGATGCCGCCTAACGCTCCCAAGGTGACTTACGAAGATGGATTGCTCAGTATTTCCGCCGAGAACTCGACGCTGGCGGACATTCTTATGGCTGTGAAGGCAGCGACCGGAACTCCGATGGATATCCCTCCGGGCGCGGGCGCGGATCGTGTTTGGGTGACCTTGGGCCCTGGTCCGGCGCGACCCATCCTGGCGGCGCTGCTGACCGGCACCAGCCTGGACTACGTGATCCAGGCATCGGATGCGGACCCGAATCTGATTCAGAGCGTGCAGCTGTCGCCGAGGAAGGGCGGAAAAATGGGCGAAACCGGCGGCGGCAGCAGCAGCCAGAGCTTTGCTTCCCGATACCGGCAATCTCTCGGCCGGCCGAATTTTGGCACTACTGACGGTTCGGATTCTGAGAGCTCGGCGCCTGAGACTTCGGTGGGCACAGGGGATTCGGACGCTGTGGCCGCTAGGGCGGCCGCGCCGACCGCGCCTGCTGATGGACAACCGGCGGCTCAGGCAGCAGCAGTGGACCCATCTTCTTCAGGCGTAGGGGTGCCCAATGCTTCGCTGTCGGCGCGCCTACCGCTCAACATTACGGAAGCGGATGCCCACCCAACTCCCGTCGCCGATCCGTCGCAGGCGATTCCGCAGATGCAGAATCTGTTTGAGCTGCGCCGCCAACTGCAAGCACAGCAGAATGCACAGCAGAAGGCTGCCGGCACCCGGTAGCAGACTGGCTGCTCTAACAAGGCCGTGGGCAGAGTCCTCAATTCTGGTAGGGCACTCGCCTGTGATTGCCCCCTTCTACCTCGTCAATTACCCTCTGTTAAAACTCCCTTGCTGAACGTCCCATGAAGAGCGGCGATCCGCGATGTTCTCCCATCGTGAGCCTGGAATTGCCAATAAGGAGATAACAGGACGGTTTCAGACGTGGACACGTGTTGGTTACGGGCCGGCGATGAATCCTAAGCAGATTGTCACGTTTCGCTTGAAGAGGAACCAGGCGCCTCTGGAGTAGAATTGCTGCAATTTCTCGACACCTCAGGTCGTGCACTATGCCGTGGTCACTCGCGCACAAGTTGTCGAACTTAGTCTCTTCAGTCGACGCGAAGTCTTCACAAACTCCTGGCGTCAGGTTCGCCTTCAAGCTGTTTCCAGAACTCACCAGCAGCGGCGACTCCAACCTGTTTTTTTCTCCCGCGAGCGTAATGTTGTGCCTTTTGATGATTCACGACGCGGCTCTGGGAGAAACGCGCTCGGAGATGGCGAAAGCTCTCGAAGTCGCGGGCATCGGATCCGACGAAGTGGAACGCACGATCGCGTATTTGAGAACTTCCTGCGGAGCAAGGACAGACGTTGAGGTTTCGGTTGCTAACTCCCTCTGGTGCAGCAATCATGCGCGGGTTCTTCCGGAGTATGCTGCCCGGGTTCGAGACGCTTACAACGCAGAGATTTCAGTACAAGATCTCGGAGCCCCTGACGCGGTCTCCAGAATCAACGCATGGGCTAATGAAAAGACGAAAGGTAGGATTCCTGCCATCGTGAGTACAGTACCCGCTTTAGCGCGGCTGGTCGCATTGAACGCCATCTACTTCAACGGACGTTGGTGGCAGCCGTTCGATAGGAAATGGACGTGCGATGGGCTATTCACTACAGCCGCAGGACTGAAGAAACAGGTTCCGATGATGTCGCAAGCAGGCACCTTCTCTTATTACGAAGACCGCAGCCTGCAAGCTGTTGTACTGCCCTATAAAGGTGGCGTAAACATGTATGTCATCCTGCCAGTGCAGGTCACAGATGCAAAACAGTTTCAGCCGGTTTTGACTGCGGATGCGTGGGAGCGGAGGCTGGCTCGATTTGCCGAGGGCGAAGGAACAGTTCGTCTGCCACGCTTCAAACTTGATTTTGATGCACAATTGGATCCCGCGCTCAAGGCGCTGGGAATGGAACGAGTATTCGACCGGAACCTGGCGGAATTCGAAGGCATCCGCAGCGAACCACCTCCGATATGGATTGACCAGATTCTGCATCGCGCGGTGGTCGAGGTAAACGAAAGAGGGACGGAAGCTGCGGCAGTCACATCCCTTGTAATGGTCGGGGAAGCGATGAGCAGACGCCAGCCGCGTCGGTTCGAGATGATCGTGGATCGACCCTTCTTTGTCGCGATTCGTGATCAACTCTCGGGGGTGATCTTATTTATGGGATGGGTGGGGGATCCAAGCCAGCAAGCGTAAGGTCATCCGTTGGAAGGGGCTCTGATGCGCATCCTTGCGTGGCTGGTTGCGGCCCTGATCTCGGCCACGATCGGACTGATGTTAGCAGCAACGTTCTGGCCGTTGGGCTGCCCTTTTTCGTTGGTGGGATCCAGCCGCTGCGAGGACGCTGTGGTGTTTGTCCTTCCCTGTTGCTGGCTACTGTTCGGTATCGCCGGGTTTGGGTTCGCGAACAGAATCATGGCTCGCTTTGCGCAGAAAGTAGATAGGTAGAAGCATCCTCCACTGCCTTTCCTTCTTTAGCGGCGACCAGCTACACTACCCTAGCCATGATCAATCCAACGCAACCGAACATTAAGCTTACGACGACGCAGGACTATCGCGAGACCTACGCCAACAGCGTGCAGGTACGGGTTAACGTGTGGGACTTTTTTCTGGTCTTTGGGACCTTGCAGCAGCAGAGCGAGAACGAGGTTGAGCTGCGGAATTTTCAGGGGATTTATTTGAGTCCGCAGCAGGCGAAGGCCTTGTCGGCGATTTTGCAGCAGAATCTGGCAGGGTATGAGAGTACGTTTGGCGAGATTAAGCTGGACCCGCGGATGATGGGGACGGGGCCGGTGAACTAGGTTCGTGATTTCGCTTGCTTCAGGGGCTAAAGCCGCTCAGTTGGCGTGTCTGAACGGCGCCCTTCGGCTGAGCTCAGGGCAGGCTCCTGAAGCCTTTCCCTGATATGAAACCTGCGCCCCCACACGAACCATCTATGAAACACGTTTCGAGGACAATCTCCTGAAACCAAAACCTCCGCTCCCCTCTGTTCAGGGAGCACTAATATTCTTGCTCCTTTTCGGCGGCGTTCTTGTCCTGCACGCGCCCCTTTTACGACTGCCGTATGTTTGGGACGAGGCGGGTTACTACGTCCCAGCGGTGCATGACATTTTTGCTTCGGAAAGCTTGATTCCGCTGTCTACCGTCAGCAATGCGCACCCTCCGCTGGTGCTGGCTTGGGTTGCGTTGTGGTGGAAAGTGTTAGGCGCTGCACCGCTGGTGTCGCGGGCGGCGATGCTGGCCGTGGCAGCATTTACGCTGCTCGGCGTATACCGGCTGGGGGAGCGCGCTAACAATGCGGCCGTGGCCGTGGGGACTACGCTGCTCACAGGGTTGTACCCGGTTTTCTTCGCGCAGAGTTCGCTGGTGCATTTGGATTTGGCGGCGGCGGGATTTACGGCTTGGGCTCTGCGGGCTTATCTGGATGACCGGCGGCTGGAGACGTTTGCCTGGTTTGCGCTGGCGGCTTTAGGCAAGGAGACCGCGATTCTTGCGCCGTTGGCTCTTGCTGGATGGGAACTGGTTGGGCCTGCTCTGTTCCGCCCGCCCAACAAGCTTTTGCTCTTGCCAGAGCGTAGCTTTGGCCGGCTGGCAGCGCTGGTAGGGTCCGTGCTGCCTCTCGTTCTTTGGTTCGCGTATCACTACTCGAAGACTGGATTCGTTTTTGGCAATCCGGAATTCTTTCGTTACAACGTGCAGGCTACGGAGAATCCGTTGCGGATTCTTTTGGCGTTTGGGTCGCGGCTGTGGCAGACGTTTGTTTATATGGGACTGTGGGCGGTGACGGGGCTTACCGTTTTTGCCATGAGTCTGCCGGCGCAGCCGAACGAAGGTGGCGAGGAACGTCCGCGGATTGCGATTCCGATTCAGATTACGTTTGCGGTCGTCATTCTGGCGTATGTTGTGGCGCTTTCCTTGATCGGTGGAGCGGTGTTGTCTCGGTATATGTTGCCCGTGGTGCCACTGGTGATTTTGATTGGGGTATCGACGCTTTGGCGGCGGTTAAAGGCGTGGAAGCTGGTGTTGGGTGGGTTGGCAGCGCTGTTCGTTGCTGGATGGTTCTGGAATCCTTACTACAGCTTTCCCTTCGAGGACAATCTGGCCTATCGCGATTACGTGCAGCTTCATCAGGCAGGGGCTAGCTATCTGGAACAGCACTTTGCTCATGCGCGCGTGTTGACTGCGTGGTCTGCGTCGGATGAACTGAATCGTCCCTGGCTTGGTTATGTGCACCAAGCTATGCACACTGTGAGAATTGAGAATTTTTCTGCGGAGGAGATTCGGGGTGTGGCGGGGAGTCAGGTTGCGGGGAGTGTGGCGCCTTACGACGTGGTGCTTGCGTTCTCGACTAAGTTCGAGGCTCCGTTCGATATAACGGACCGGCCGCCTTGGTCGGGCTTTAAGACGAGGTTTTTCGGCTACCACCGCGATCTGGCACCCGACGCCATCGCGGAGATTCTGGGCGGGCGGATTGTGATGCAGGAGCAGCGGCGTGGGCAGTGGATTGCAGTTATTGCGATGGAAGCGCCGATGGATGCGACACTGCGTCCGCTACAGCCTTGCCCAGTTGTCTTTGCACTATATTCCCTAAAAACCAAATCCCCGTCCTTGTCTCCCCCTTTGTGACCACGCGGACAAGAGTGTCCGCGCCCACACAGGCTTAATTTGGGCGTTCGTCTGCTGAGGGTCCGTAGGACGACGGCAAGGGGACGTTGTTCAGGCGGTAGTAGACGCCTAGTTGGGCGCGGTGGTGGATGATGTGGCTGAAGACCATGGAGCGAACGACCGTAATGCGCGGCATGGTGAAGAAGACTTTTCCGCCCGAGAGCAAGGTCCACGGCTTCATGAAATCCTGGTCGGTCGCCTTGGGGAGCGCGGCGCGAAAACCGGCGACACCTTTGTCGAATTCCCCCAGAAGCTGTTCGCGCGATGTTGCGAGAAGCGGCTTCCACGGCGGAGCGCCGACGGGTGCGAAATCTAATTGATCGGTTTCCAGCGTAGTAGTTCCCCAACCGACCAGTTCGGCTACGTGACCCGCCAGACGGCCCAGCGGCATGGACTTTTCGTGAGGCCTGAAGTCGAGCTTGTCTTCGGGCAGGCGTTCGAAAAACTTGCGTGTGGTGGCTGCTTCCATTTCCAACTCGGGGAGTAGAGCTTCATAGATTGCCATAGATTTATCTCCGTGATTCGATTAAGTGTCGGCGAGTAGACCGATTCAGTTTAGCCGAAGACCTGGCCCGAGGGGCTAGCGCGCCACTAGATGACACGAATGCGTTTTAAGGACGAGCCAAACCTCGCGACCTTCGGCGATGCCGAGGGAGTCGCAGGCGGCGAGCGTGAGTTGGACGAAGAACTCGACGTGCGGGTCGGCAGCAGTCTGCACACGGGCGAGGATGATGACGTCGCGGCGTTCCACGGACACAACTTTTCCTGGAAAGATATTGCGCGCGCTAATCTCATTGGGCTCGCTTGTGGCCAGGAGAACGTCGCCCGCGCGGATGGCGATGCGGAATCTGTTGCCTGCGGCGGAGCGAACGAGTGGGGTTTCGAGAACGAGCGTGGAGCTTTCGGCAACTGGGAGGTCCGTGGTGGTCACGTTGCTAGTCGTTACTTCGTCCGTGGTTACCTCGCTGGTCGTTACCTCGGCGGGCGTAACCTCGGTGGGCGTAACTTCGTCTGGCGTTGCTTCGCCAGTCGTCGTTTTGCGAGTCATGGTTTTGCAAGTCATCACTTTGCAGGTCATCGTGCCGCGATCTTCGTGGACGGCCTCGACCTCGGCGTCGAAGATGTTCTCGAACCCTGCCAACTGTGCCACTGTTTCGTAGTGTGGCGTGGTCATGACTTCGTGGGGAGTGCCTTGCGCGAGGATGCGGCCACGATCGAGCACAAGCACGCGTTCGCCTAGCGCGAAGACCTCGTCGCGGGTGTGGGTGACGTAAAGGATGGGGACACGGCGGAGTATGTTCCAAGCCCTCAGGTCGTCGATTATCAGGGACTTTGTGGGGAGGTCGAGAGCAGCCAGCGGCTCATCGAGAAGCAGCGCGCGGGGATCGGTGACGAGCGCCCTGGCCAATGCGACACGCTGACGTTCGCCACCGGAGATTTGCGCGGGCTTACGATGGCGCAGGGGTTCGATGCGAAACGACGATAGAACTGAATCGGTGCGCGTCTTCTGTTCTTGCCGATCCAGATTGGCCAGACCATATGCGATGTTCTGTTCCACAGTGAGATGGGGAAACAGAGCAAGGTCCTGGAAAACGTAGCCGACGCGGCGGCGGGCGACGGGGAGGCAGATACGCCGCTCCTTGTCGAAAAGAACGGTCTCGTCGGCCACGATGCGTCCGGCATCCGGGCGAACCATGCCGGCGATGCAGTTGAGGACGGTGGTTTTGCCCGCGCCCGATGCTCCGAAGAGAATGGTGAAACCCGGTTGCGCGTCAAAAGAGACGTCAAGGTCGGAAGTCTCGCCCGCGGAGCCCGTCGACGACCCTGCCGCGGGCGCGAACCGTTTTTGGATGCGAGCTTCGAGCACCGGCAGGACCATCCTAGTTTTTCTTTCCTGGAACAATGTGGCCAAAACCTGCCGAATACCCGACAGCGCGGTTCACGGCATATACGCAGGAGAGCAGAAGGAACGAGATGACGAGGAGGAGCTGCGCCGTCTGATTGGCTCCGGCATAGTCCACCGCCTGCACCTTGTCGTAGATGTCGATGGAGACCGTGCGGGTGACACCGGGAATGTTGCCGCCCACCATGAGGACGAGACCGAATTCACCGAGCGTGTGGGCGAAACTGAGAACGGTGCCGGTGACCAGCCCTGTCACACTCAAAGGAAGAATCACGCGACGGAAGGTTCTCCAGCGGGAAGCGCCGAGCATCGCCGACGCCGCTAGCAGACTGCCGTCGATTCCTGCGAAAGCCGCCGCAAAAGGCTGGACAGCAAAGGGCAAGCTGTAGAGGATCGATCCCACGAGAAGGCCTTCAAAGGTGAAGACGAGCGTGTGCCCGGTGAGAGCCTGCCACCACTGCCCGAGGGGACTGCGGGGACCCAGGGCGATGAGCAGATAAAACCCCAGCACTGTTGGCGGCAGCACCAGAGGCAGGGCGACTACTGCCTCGACCAGGAACTTCAAACGCCAGCGGGAATAGGTGATCCAGTAGGCGACGGGAAGCCCCAGAACGAGAAGGGCGAGGGCGACGAGCGTCGCGAGCCGGATGGTTAGCCAGAGGGCTTGCAGGTTCATGAGTCGGTAAGGTGGCGCCAACATTGTAGCGGTCTTGACGGCGAATGCCTACCGGTGGTGCCTACGAAAGTTGGGCGGACGGAAGAGGACTTCCACATTCCTGGGCTTCGAGTTACGCTTTTTCTTCGCTACGAGGAGGCGAAGAACATGGAGTTGATTGCGGCAATGAAGATTGTTCGGGCCTTGCATTTGGGAAAGTCGCCGGAAACGGACGAGCCGCTTCCGCCGGATTCGATTTGTCTACAGGAAGACGTGAAAGCGGCGTTGGAAGTAGCTCTGGAACGGCTGGCGTGGTCGGCTAACCAGAAAGCTCGGGAGCAGAACCTGCCCAACCAGGGAAAGCCATGGTCTCCGGACGAGGATGCCCTATTGGCGCGCGAGTTCGATCAGTCACTTTCGGAACGCGAGATGGCACAAGCCCATGGCCGCAGCCAATGGGCAATCACCCGGAGACTCGAGCGCCTGGGGAAGATCCCGGCTTCGGAGCCTGCTGTGCAGAGAGCGTCATAATAAGGACCGGAATGGAGAGCTGCGGCGCGCCTGCTAAGCCCGAGAGTGGCCGACAGTACAGTGTACTGTCGGGGTGCGGAGATTCCGAAGTTAGATTGACTCTCCCGAATCGGCCTCGCATACTGAGGGAAAGTTCCCCGCCATCCACTTTCCGAGGTTGAGTTTTCATGCCTAAGTTCCGCATAACGCGCCTGTTGGCTCTGAGTTGTGTGTTGTTCGGCGTACTGATCAGCCTGAATTCTGAAGGCCTCGCGCAGGGTGCGCGCGTGAGCCCTTCGGGTGCTGGCGAGGACGCTGATGGGGATAACCCGGCAGCGCGCGACCAGTGGTTCATGCAGGGCCGCGTGGCCCCTAAAGGCAAAACCGCGGCGGAATTGCGATGGCAGGCTTACCAGCAGAAGATCCAGATGCGTGCTGCGCGTATGGTGGCGGCGCGCAAGAGCGGTGCGGTTGGAACGGCGGCGCAAGCGGCTCTGGCCGCGGCCGGAACGACGTGGGCGCCGCTTGGTCCTGCGCCTCTCCAATCCAATCCTGGTTCCGGCCAGGATTACGGATTTGTCTCTGGGCGGGCTACCTCAGTAGTGATCGATCCTGCGGATGCGACGGGCAACACCGTTTATCTGGGAGGAGCATACGGCGGGGTGTGGCGTTCCAAGAATGCAGGTAGCTTAAGCTCCAACCCAACCTCCGTTACTTGGACACCGATGACCGATACGCAGTCGACGCTAGCCGTGGGCGCCATTGCGCTGCAGCCTTGCAGCGTCACTCTCAGCAACTGCGACGGCCTTAACCATTTGAGCAAAACGATTCTGGTTGGAACCGGCGAGCCTAACAGTGCCATCGACTCGTATTACGGACTTGGGATCCTGCGCTCCCTCGATGGGGGAAATAACTGGTCGCTGATTGGCAGCGCCAACGGTGGGGCGAACTCATTTAGAGGTCTGGGATTTAGCAAGATCGCCTTCAACACGACTGCCGGCAAGGAGAACAACGTCGTGGCCGCAACCGCCACCACCATTGGGAACCAGGATGGCGCCCGCGTAAGCGGACAAATTGCCGGACCGTTCGTTTCGATGGACTCGGGGACAACGTGGGCTGCGGCCCCCGTGAGCGATGGTTCCTTCGGTGGTACCGTTGCTCCAATTTCCGCTACCAGCGTGATCTTTAACGCCATGGCAGGAGCCTCCGGAACGTTCTACATGGCAATGCGCTACCACGGCTTTTACTCCTCGACGGACGGGACCAGCTGGACGCGTCTGGCGACACAGCCGGGGCCTTCTGCGGCGGGCATCAACAGCTCAACTGCATGTCCTACCGTTCTCGCCGCAACCCCCACCTGCCCGATCTACCGCGGCGAGATGGCGGTCGTTCCCGGGCGCAACGAGATGTATGTCTGGTACACGGATGGCAGCGATGCCGACCAGGGCATATGGCAGAGCACCGACGGGGGGGATTCCTGGATACAGTTGGATGACTCCAACATCGCCAACTGCGGAGATGGGAGCGACCTTCGAAGTTCAGGATGCGGAACGTTGCAAGGATTTTACGACCTGGAACTGGCGGCCGTGCCGAACGGGAGCTCGACCGACCTGTATGCCGGCGCCCGCAATATCTACAAATGCACAATCGGTCCAACCGTCACAAGCTCGACGTGCAGCGGAACGGGCACAAGTTCATTCCAGAACTTGACCCACGTCTACAATTGCGCGAATCACCCGACGGTTCACCCTGACCAGCACGGAATCAGTTCCATGATTGTCGGCGGGGCAGACGTTCTCTACTTTGCGAGCGACGGAGGCATCTATCGCGCGCTGGACGGGTTCACCGGGCTGGTCACGAACAGCTGCACGGCGAACCAGTTCAGCGACTTAAACGGTACGCTGGGTTCGATGACGCAGTTTGTGTCGTTTTCGCAGGATCCGACGAGTTCGGCGATCCTGCTTGGCGGTACTCAGGACAACGGTTCGCCGGCGACTTCACAGACCAACACGAGCTGGCACAGCGTCAACGGGGGAGACGGCGGGTACAACGAAATCGATCCTGCCAACCCGAGCACCTGGTATACCGCAAACACAGACATCAGCATTCAGCGCTGCACGGCCGGCACGGGTTGTAATGAGGCAGGATTTGCACCGGTGGTCAATAAAGCCCTCTTGGGAGGCGATTCCAGTGCATTTTATGTCCCATACATTCTGGATCCACAAAATAGCGACGAACTGATCGTTGGCACTTGCCGAGTTTGGCGCGGAAGCTCAATGGGTAGCGGTTTTGTGGCCATCAGCCCCAATTTCGATCAAGGTTTTGCGACCATCTGCGCGGATCCCACGACCTCAATAGTGAACTTCGTGCATACGATTGCGGCGGGTGGACCGGTGGGCACGAATGGGTTCTCCAAAGTCGTTTACGCTGGGCTTTCTGGTTTTGGACCGCAGAGCACGGCCCCGACTGGCGGCCGGGTTTGGGTCACTAAAGACTCCAGCGCGAACTCGATCCTGTGGTCGGATATTACGCCAGCCGCTAACCATTCCACGTTCTACACCATCGGCGATATCGCCATTGATCCCTCGGACGCGACGGGGGCGACGGCTTTCGTGGCGCTGCAGGGTTTCGGTGCCACGCACGTGCTCAAGACCGCGAATGCGGGACCGAGCGCGACCTGGACGGACTTTAGCGGGAGTCTTCCCAATGCCCCGGCCGATTCCGTGGTGATCGATTCGGCGACGAATACGATTTATGTAGGAACCGATGTGGGCGTCTTTAGTAGCCTGACGACGAGTCCCGTTTGGACCGAGGTGGGACCCGCGCCGAGTCCTGGGGCGGTTGGATATTTACCGGATGCTCCGGTCACCCGGTTACGCTTGTTCAGCAGTGGTGGCACGAAGATCCTGCGGGCCTCGACGTACGGGCGCGGCATTTGGGAGTTTCAACTGGCGTTGGGCCCACCGGACTTCCTCGTGAGCGTGCCAACAGCCACACTGACCTCCTATCCCAATCAGACCGTTCAGTATGACGGCACACTCGCAGCGATCAATGCATACGCGAACCCGGTCAACTTGACCTGCACCGGCACCAAACCTTTCGTCTGTTCCGCGGCGACCACACCCATCATTCCCGTGGCCTCGCCGGGGGCTGCGTTCGTAATCAACGCCGCCAACGGTTCGACGGGAGATTTCAACTTCACGATCCACGCGGCCGGTACGGACTCTGTACCGCAAGTCCACGATACAAGCGCCATCTTGCACGTGGTAAACTTCGCGATTACAGCGCCGAATCCGTCGACGGTTACGGCAAATGTTCCAAATACCTCCAATGCTACAAACTTTCAAGTAACGGGCCAAGGGTCGTTCGGTGATCCGGTGACCTTGGGCTGTAGCGGTCTGCCGGTGGGGGCTAGCTGCAACTTCTCCCCTTCCGCCACCGTGCAGCCCACGTCGGCGTCCCCGGCTGCGGTTTCGCTGGCGATTCGCACCACGACGAGCACGCCTGCCGGGTCGGTGACGGTTACGATCACGGCGCACGACGCGACCAACCCGGAACCGACTCCAAAGACACAAACCCTGACGCTGGTCACGACGGCAAACCCGGACTATGCGTTAGCCATCAGCAACTCGCCCCAGACCACAACGGTCCTAGGAAGTGCGACGTTTAACGGCACCCTGACCGCAGTCAACAGCTACACTGGCGGCACTGTGACATTGACCTGCGGAACGGGTGCGCCTCCAACCTGCACGCCTCCAGCTCCCGTTTCCCTGGCGGCCGGGGGAAGCGCCAACTTTATGGTTACGGCGTCCAGCACAACCGTGGGACCGTTCAACTTCAATATCCACACCACCGACGGCACTACCGCGCACGATGCTCCGGTTGCGCTGACGGTGAACGCGGACTTTCATGTCCCCGCTACGGTTATAACCTGCACGCCGGTTGCGGCGGGCGGTGTATCAACTTGTTCCATTCCAATCGGCCCGGATGGCCAGGCTACGTTTGCCAAGATTGTCACCTACGTTTGCGGCACAGCTGGATTCCCGAACCTGAGCTTTTGCAGCTTTAATCCGGCCTCGCTCTTAACGGGAAGTCCCGCCACCACAGTGGTGCTGAGTGTTCACACAACTGCGGCTGTGGCATCCTTGCGACCTTCGGGTCCGTTCCAGCCTACGGCTCCGCTTCTGGCCTTTTGGCTGTCGTTGCCTGCGCTGGGTATCGTCTCGGTGGGCATGAAGCGTCGTTCGCGCAAGGGGGCGTGGATGGCCGGGTTCTTGCTAGTAATCGCCCTAGCCGGCTTGCTGACGGCTTGTGGAGGCGGCAGCAGCGGTGGCGGTGGCGGACAACCTGGGACAAACAAGGGGACATACACTTTCAACGTCGATGCGACATCCAATGGAATCACGCACAGTGCTCCGATGACGCTGACGGTAAACTAGAGCTTCACTGAGTGTGCCATCTACCCCAGGGGCTAAAGCCCCGAGTCTCTGAGGCCGTAATGTCCCGGCTGAAGCCGGGACCTACCGTTTCTGTTTGGTACTGAATTTTGGTGGAGCGTTGGGACCTCCCAGCTGAACCGCTTGCGGAAAACTCATTTTCATGCACACCTTTTCCCAGCGGCCAAAACCGACGAACAAAAATAAGGACTCATCGCAGGCCTGAAGGCCACGCCGCCCAAAAGCGGATGCTCCACTTCGCAGATGCTCCACTTCGCGGATGCTCCACTTCGCACATCCTCCACTTCGCGGAGCGCCTGCTTCGGGGATGACAGGCTTGCCGAGATCTTAGTTCGGCTTCAACAGGGCCTCAAGGCCGGGAGTGGAGCACACCTTACAGTCTGCTCCTCGACTGTCGATTCCCATTTCGGAACTCCTTGCTCACAATCCTGTATTTTTGTTTCACATCTCAGCTTCGGCTGGCCAATTTCCTGCTAGGCTGGTTTTGTTTCCTCTCCGCCCCCGAGCCGACGCGAGGAATTCCAATGACGATTCTTGTGGTGGGCGGCGCTGGTTATATTGGCAGCCATACGGCGCACGTCTTGCGCCGCAATGGCTTCGATGTTCTGATCTACGACAACCTCTCCACGGGCCACCTCAAGCTGGTCAAGGGCTTCGAGGTCATTCAGGGCGAAATCGCCGACATCGGCCGTTTGGCGCGGGCCGTCTACCGGGCCGATGCTGTCATGCACTTTGCCGCGTGCGCGCACGTTGGCGAGTCCGTGGCGGACCCGCGCAAGTATTTTCGAAACAACGTGGAGTCAGGGTTGACCCTGCTCAATACCTGCGTCTCCTGCGGGATCAAGAAGTTCGTCTTCTCGTCTAGTTGCGCGGTCTATGGGAACTCGGAACAACAACCCATTTCCGAAGCCGCACCACGCCTGCCGGTGAACCCCTATGGCGTTTCCAAACTCTTTTTCGAACACGCACTGGAGTCCTACGACAATGCCTATGGCTTGCGCTACGCCAGCCTGCGTTACTTCAACGCCGCTGGAGCCGACGGGAGCGGCGAACTTGGCGAGTTGCACACACCGGAAACGCATCTTATACCCATCGCCATGGAAGCTGCGCTGGGCTTGCGCGACTCGGTTCCGGTTTTCGGCAATGACTACCCAACTCCGGACGGCACCTGCATCCGCGACTACGTCCACGTGAGCGATTTGGCCGAGGCGCACGTTCTGGCTCTGCGGTATTTGCTGGCTTCCGGTGATTCTCTGGCTGTGAACCTTGGAAGCGGCCACGGGCATTCGGTGCAGGAGGTCCTTCGAGCCGTGGAGTCGGTTACTGACAGCGAGATTCCTATACGCTGGGAGCCGCGGCGAGCTGGCGATCCCGCTGCGCTGGTGGCAGACCCAAGCCGCGCTGAGCAGGTGTTGGGCTGGACCGCCCAACGGTCCTTGGAAGAGATCGTGACGAGCGCCTGGAAATGGGCGCAGAAACAACAGGGTAGCCGACAGTTGCGGGACTCCGAATTCGCAGCGTGAAGCTCGCGTCGCCTAGGTTCCAAAGTAGTGCGTGATATAAGAAAGCGAGGTCTTCCGTCCGTCAGCGTGTTCGAGCTGAACGGCAGAGGAGACCGAGACTCTCTGGCACGCGGAGGCCCGGTGAAGCGCGACGCATCGCATCAAGGTCCTGATAAAGAGCTGTCCGGCAAGTCACTTACGGGAAAAACTGTGGCCGTGCTGGGGGCCGGAAAACTGGGCAGCATACTCCTCCAATCCATGCTGCGCGCGGGGTTGCTGGCCAAGGATTCGACGCGGGCCACGGTTGCTCATCCCGAGCGGGCTCGAGCGCTCGAGGAAAAGCTCGGCGTGAGCGTGGGCACGGACAATGCCAGAGCCGTGCGTGGGGCAGACATTGTCTTCATTTGCGTGAAGCCTCAGGTCGTAGGCGAGGTCATGCGGCAAATTCGGAAGCAGGTGAAGCCTGGCCAGATCTTTATCTCTGTGGCGGCGTCGGTGCACACCAAGGACATTGAGGCCGCGCTGGGTACGAAAAACGCGGTGATTCGCGCCATGCCGAACACGCCGTGCGCTCAGGGCGCAGGCATGACAGCAATCTGCAAGGGCAAATATGCGACGGAAGAGCACGGGCGGCTGGCTTGCGGAATCTTTGATGTTGTCGGACGTACGGTCGTTGTCGACGAGAAGCACATGGATGCGGTAACGGCTTTGTCGGCCAGCGGACCAGCCTATATTTACATCATTCTTGAATCGCTAGCTGAGGCGGGCGTCAAGGTGGGATTGCCGCGCGATGTGGCAACTCTGTTGGCCGCGCAAACGACGCTGGGGGCGGCTACGGTTGTTCTCGAAACCGGAGATCATCCTGCGCTGCTCAAAGACGCGGTCACAACGCCGGCTGGATGCACGATTGACGGCATCATGGAACTCGAGGAGGGGAAGCTGCGGGTGACGTTGATTAAGGCAGTGGTGAAGGCGGCACAGCGGGCGAAGGAATTGGCTACGAGCTAGCCGATGCGGGCTTGTTCCAGACTTATGAACTAATATCGAAAGATGTGTTAGGGGCTCTTCGGGCTGGCCGGGTCGTCGTGCTTCACTAGGAACAATACCGTTATCACGCCAGCGGCTGCCGCTCCTCCGTACAACGCTCCGGTGGAGTTCAATGGCCCAGTCGTAGCCGCACTGGCAGCTCCGCCGCCTGGACGGCGCTTGGATTGTTGCTGGTCGGCTACCGGGCAGGCTTCGCGGCGCATTTCCTGGCCTGCGCGCAAGAGTTCGCCGCGAGCGGATTGCGGGTCCTGCATCGCGCCGTTCTGAGTGCCGACCGGAGCTCCGTTGACGTCGCGGTTGCGTTCAGCTTCCGAGGTCACGTCAACCGCCTTTTCCGATTTCTTGTCGCGCGCTTTCTGCGCCCGGCCGTACACACGCACATCGCTGGTGCGAGCTTGAATCAGGACTTCTCCGGCGCTGGCGTAGCTGACCGCAAATTCGGTCCACTGATTCCACACTTGCGGCTTCACCGTCCAGCAACCTGCCTGCACGGCAAATCCGTTTTGGCTGTTCGCGCTGACAGCGCCGCGTTCCAGTACCGCATACTCGCCCTCGTAACGCAGGGCGGTCTCGGGGCCGAGCATGGCGTTTGTTCCATTTTGCGTGAGATTGCCGCCGGCGTCTTTTTGCGTAACCGTCAGGTCTCCGGGCAACAAAGCCTGCGAGGTGCCCACCACTCTGCCGTTAACGGCGACGTTACCGCGGGCCGCCAACATTGCGCCGGATCCGGCCTGGCCGGTCATTACACCCGGCAGGACACCCGGCAGGGCAAGCAGCAGCAAACCCAGTCGGGACCGCCAGTTGGCCCTACATTGCCTTCTCAGGACGCGACGACCGCGCATGGTTACAGGAGCCTCATGACAAAATAATCCGTGCGCTCAGGATACGTGGCAAGTCCTTCGTGGTCAAGAGCTTGGATGATTACACAAGTATTAGGGGAATTCCGTTGAGCACCGGCTCCACCAATCCAGAAGTCCAGCGCCATTCCGATGCGTTTGCCGCCGAATCTGTTGGGGAAAGTGTTGGCGGCAAAGCGATTTCCGGGGCATACTAAGAACTAGGGGTGGCCGAGAAAGCATCTCGACCGCTTCCATCTCGAACCCTGGAGGAGGCTGCGTGTCGCTCGCCACAAGTCCCGGACGCCAGCTACCGTCGGACGGGGAGCCCTCGAAGCCCGAAGACCGTCAACGCCAGCGCCTGATCCTGGCGCTCGTGCTTTTCTTATGCGCGATTGGGGTTGTTGTATATAAAGTTATTACTACTGTCGGCAGCTCGCAGCCTGAAACGGAGGCTGTGCAAACAGAACCGGCTCCGCCGCCAGCTACGGCCCCCACCACCACGGGCGCACCGCCTGTGAGCGAGACTCCAACACCCGCCGCCGTGGCACCGGTCGGAACGGACTTACCCACCCCGAAGTCCAGCGGTGCGAAAACTCCGCACGACAAACATAAGGTACCGGCCACGAAACTGGCGCCGCCCAGCACCGAAGCGGCGATTCCTGCACCGACAGTCACGCGCAAGGTCTTGCCCCCACTCGCCGTGGAAGTATTTGCTGGAGGCCGCCCCGTTCCGCTGCAATCCAAGCCCACGGTCGCGGTCCACGTGGACACCAGCAACGGCATACAGGGGCGCGCCGCAACTCCAGGTGGCGATGCGACCGTCGCTGGCGGCTCAGACCCTTCCAGCCCAGGCCGCGTAAGGATTTCCGCGGAGGCGCTGCAGGTGCTCTCTCACCCGGTGGACCCCAACTATCCCTTGTTGGCCCGGGAAATGAAGGTACAGGGTTCAGTGATTCTGGATGCCTACATTGCGCGGGACGGATCGATCCAGGCGCTCAAGATCGTGAGTGGTCCAACCATTCTGGCGACTGCGGCCATGGAGGCGGTGCGCCAGTGGCGTTTCAAACCTTACCTACAGGCCGGGCAGGCGGTCGAGACCGAGGCACGAATCACGGTAAATTTCACCATTTCCACAACTTGAAACCAAGGTGGGAAATGTAATCGCAAATCTGTAAATTTGGTTTCTGCGCCTGATTTCCACAACAAATTCACAGCAAAAACGAGCGCCAAAGCCTCTTGCGAGGCTTTGGCGCTCGGGCAGCCCTCCCCCAGAACTGCTCACTCTTGAGATTAATGTCTCCCTGTGAGAACCGGAATGGCACGAACGTGGCATCGCCTTACCCATGCGTGCCAGCCGTTCCTGAGGCACTTCGCAGACGCGTCGAAAGGTTGCGCAGCGGGGTTGCCCGACCGAGTAATACAAACGATTTAGTAAAATTTCTAGACTTGGTACGCCCATTTGTGGGAATAATAGTAACGTTACATTCTTTAAGTAACGTTGCTGCTTTGCCGTTGTCAAATCACGGAGGGGAATCTGTGAAAAAGAAACAAAGCAAGAGTGCCGCTGGGACGAAGGTGGTAACAGAAGCCGGGTCCAAGCTGCGTGAAATACGAGAAGGTCGGGGGCTGACCATGCGCGATGTGCATGGGGAGAGCCGCTCGATTGCGCAAAAACACGGTCGCAAGGGATTTGAAATGGTCCCGAGCCGCCTTCACATGCTGGAGCGCGGACTTCATGTTCCGAACGTCTTCAGGCTCTACTCGCTGTCCACCATCTACGGCATCAGCGTAAAGGACCTGTTTGCGCTTTACGGATTGAAACTGTCCGGAGCGCTCCACGCTGGAAAGAAGTAGGTTCAACTCGCGCTGGGCTTGGAGAATCTGGCGTGGATGGTTCCGAAACGATCTAGCCTAACCGGTTACAAGGCCGAGGGGAAAGAACGAGGCGCATGCGCCGGGTTCTTTCCCCTCTCGTAGTTTAGGTTGGCGCGTTTCCTGGTAACTCTGGGAGCCGGCCTAGGAAAATGCCGCGTAGCCTGCTTAACGGAGTTGTGCGATTTCGGCGGATGTTGTTCACTGGTAGTTCGGAGATGCAGAGCAAACCGCCGAACAACACATGCTCATCAAGATTCTAGGCTCGGCGGCTGGAGGGGGATTTCCGCAGTGGAATTGCGCTTGCGCGAATTGCGGCGCAATCCGCGCCGGAACGTTTGCGGGGAAGGCGCGCACGCAGGCTCAGGTAGCGGTGAGCGGCGATGGCGAGTCGTGGTTTCTGCTGGGAGCGTCGCCTGACCTACGGTCGCAAATTGAAGCGACATCGGAACTGCACCCCAAGGCGGGCGTGCGGTTATCGCCCATTTCTGGAGTGGTGCTGAGCAGCGCGGATCTCGACCATGTTCTGGGATTGCTTTTGCTGCGTGAGTTGCAGCCGCTTCGGGTTTTCGGGACGGCTTCCGTTTTAGGAATCCTGCGGGAGGACAATTCGTTCTTTGGCATGCTGAATCGTGTGCCGCGACAGGTGGACTGGAGCGCTGTCATGCCTGGTGCGCAATTTGAGCTCGGCTCGGTGGATGAACGCCGGTCGGGGATCGTCGCCACCGTTATTCCGCTTGCGGCGCGATATCCTGCTTATGTCACACAGATAAGAGCTGGCCAATTGCGACCCACTGAGGCTGTGACCGGGCTGGTCGTCGAATCGTCTGGTAGACGTCTTGCTTATCTTCCTTCGGTAGGAAACATCGACGAAAAGCTGATTGAAATGCTCCAGAGTGTGGACGTACTACTGTTTGACGGGACCTTTTGGAGCGACGATGAGTTGATTCGAGTTGAGAGCGGTGGAGCGACGGCGCATCAGATGGGACATGTTCCCGTCGGCGGCCCCGATGGCTCGTTGCGCCGACTGGCTGAGTTGCGCAATGGGAAGGGGATTTTCATCCACCTCAACAACACGAACCCCATGCTGAACGAATCGAGCCCGGAGTGTCGCACAGTACGTGATGCGGGCTGGGAAATCGCGGAGGACGGATGGCAGTTCACGCTGTAGACGGGGCGGCTGCGTTGCTGAGCGCGGAGGAGTTCCGGGCGCGGTTGCTGGCAGTGGGTCCAGAGCGCTATCACCATCGGCATCCTTTTCATTTGCGGATGCACGAAGGGCAGCTCACGCGCGGGCAACTGCAAGCGTGGGCGCTGAACCGCTACTACTATCAAAGCCGCATTCCCATTAAGGACGCGATCATTCTTTCGCGCAGCGAGGACAAGGAATTTCGAAAAGCCTGGCGCAAGCGGATTGTGGACCACGACGGCGATGCTACGAGTGCGGGCGGGATTCAGCGCTGGATCAAGTTGGCGGAGGCTGCTGGGCTGGATGTGACGCAGGTGGAACGAGGCGAGGGGATTCTGCCAGCCACGCGTTTTGCGGTGAATGAATATTTGAGTATTGTGCGCGACCGGACGTTTCTGGAGGCGGTGGCGTCGTCTTTGACGGAGCTATTTTCTAAAGACTTGATCAGTCTTCGCATGGATCGGATGCGGCAGCACTATCCGTGGCTGGCGGGAGGGCTGGGTTATTTCGAGGCGCGGCTCACACAAGCGCCTGAGGATGCTGCCTTTGCCATCCAGTACGTACAGCAAAAAGCCAAAACGCGGGCACAGCAGGAGTTGGCGATTCAAGCCTTGCGCGATAAGTGCGACATTCTTTGGGCGCAGCTTGACGCGCTTTACTTTGCATACGTGCAACCGGGATGGCCGCCTCCTGGGGCGTTTCAGATCGAGGGGACATAGCGATGGCTCCGCCGCAAGATACCAGCCTTCCCCGCTTGGCTGTGGGATGCAAATGGGCGCCCCTTGAAAACCCCGAAGCAGAATTCGATCCAACCATCGAAGCGACTATTCTCTTTCCGGAAGGCGCGGTGCGGGTACAGGGTACTGGAAGGGCGATTTTGGAACTTTGCGACGGGCAGCGCAACATGCTGGAGATCGTGGCGGAGTTGCAGAAGCAGTACATTCTGGTTGGTCCGGGGCGGATTCGGGAAGAGGCGGACCAGTTTCTGGAGAAGCTGCAAGAGAAACGAATCGTGGATTACTGATGCCCGGCCCTCTCGCTCTCATCGCTGAAATCACGCATCGCTGTCCGCTGCATTGCGTGTACTGCTCGAATCCTTTGCAGATGACGGCGGCCAAGGCTGAACTGCCGACCGAGGACTGGGTGCGCGTTTTCCAGCAGGCGGCGAAACTGGGCGTGCTGCATTTGCATCTGACGGGAGGCGAGCCACTGGCGCGTTCTGATCTGACGCAGTTGGTAGCTGCTGGCAGCAAGGCTGGCCTTTACACGAACCTGATCACGTCGGGTTTGGGTATGACGGAGACACGGCTGCAAGAACTCGTCGGAGCGGGTCTCGACCACCTCCAGCTCAGCTTCCAGGACGCCCGGGAGGACGGCGGCGACTGGATCGCGGGAACCAAGGCGCATGCGCGGAAAGTCGAGCTCGCGCGAATCATCAAGCAGCAGCGCGTTGCGTTCACGGTGAACCTGGTCGTGCATCGGCAAAATCTCGACCGCCTTGACGAGACCATTCGGTTCCTCGAAACTTTGCAGCCAGAGCGCATGGAGATTGCGCACGTACAGTACTACGGCTGGGCTTTGCAGAATCGTGCCGCGCTGATGCCGACTCGCGAGCAGGTCGATAAGGCTCTGGTCGTCGTCGCGGAGGCTCAGAAGCGGAACGCCGGAAGGATTCGCATCGATTCCGTCGTGCCCGATTACTATGCCCGCTATCCCAAGGCCTGCATGGGCGGCTGGGGACGGCAACTGGTGCTCATCGATCCCGCCGGACGAGCACTTCCCTGCCACGCCGCCGGAGTTATTCCGGGGTTGAGTTTCGACAACGTTAAAGATCACTCGCTGGAGTGGATTTGGAAGGAGTCTGTGGCGTTCCAGAAATTCCGGGGCGAAGACTGGATGCCCGAACCGTGCCGCAGTTGCGATCGACGCAAAGAAGACTTCGGCGGCTGCCGTTGCCAGGCCATGCAACTACTTGGCAATGCGGCCGCCACTGATCCTGTGTGTGAGCTTTCTCCCGACCATCATGTTATGGAAAGCGCTTTGCAGGGAGTCCATTCAACGATTGTCGATCCCGTCGGGGCGGTTTCCTTGCGTGAATTTGAACATGCTGGCAAAGTCTTCTGGACATATCGCGTGAATCCTAAAGAGTAACCAGGGAACGGGCTTCTCTTTCCTCGCTCACCAAATCGTCTGGACGCGCTTGGCTTGGTGAATCCGGTCGTCCGCGGTTACGAGGGCAAGGCCTTCTACGGCGGCGGTCGCTACGATCATGCGGTCTGCGGGATCTTTGGGGAAGTTTGCGGGCATTTGCACGGCGAGGGATGAAATTTCCGGTGTGATCGGCCTCACGATCACGCGGGAAGCTGTCTCACGAACGTAGGACTCTACACTCCCAGTGATTTGGAGACGTCCTGAGTTCGCGAGCCACGCCAACTCCCAAAGGGTGATGGCCGCGATGGCGAGACCGGACGGATCGCGGCCTGAACTGTCTCTCGCCGCGCGAATGGCTTCGCGCGCGCGGCGCGTCAGCCGTTTCGGTTCGCTCGACATCCAGACCAGCACGTGCGTGTCGAGAAGAATCACTTCGATTCCCAGTCGCTCAAGGGCGTCACGGGGCCAACGATGTCCCCGACAATTTTCACTTTGCCTGCCATATAGCCAAAAACGTCTTCGGACGACTGATCGGCGGCAACCAGCTTGGCCACAGGCTTGCCGTGCTTGGTAATCAGCACGGGTTCGCCGGTTTGCATAACGTCATCCATGACCGCGAGGCATTGCGCCTTGAATGCACCCGCCGGCATTCGCTTCATTTTGACCGCCTCCTTATGGTCATATAATTATAACTATAGTCGTACTTGGCAGCAAGCTGAGTTACCGGAAAGCCGGAAAGATTGAACTTCGGGAAGCATAGAGGAGAGGACGTGGGCACGGAACAGCGCGTTTTGACGCGCGGCGGCAGACTAGTAGAACATCATCGTGACAAAATAAGCGCCATTTGGATTTTTCTCGGTTCGCGCGTAGCAGGCGCCGACGGAGAAGTCCCTCATTTGGCTATTGCTGATGACGTTGCCAGCGGCCGGCGGGAGCGCTTGCGGCTCGGCGTTGGAGTAGCTGAGGACGTAGCGGGCGTTGGAGAATGCCACGCGGTTTTGTTTCGCTTTTCCTGAGGAGCAGACTTCAGAGAGATTCGGGCTCTTGACGCGGTTCAGGCGCGGCAAGCGAGTCTGGGTTCGCAGCACCCTCACTTTTTCCGCAATCAGATCTTCCGCCTGGGCGGCTTCGTAGGTTGGCAACTGGTGGGCGAAGTCCTGGACTACGTACAGCTGGCAGCGGGTCCAAATTACCGCAATTCCAATTGCATTGAAGGAAGGATCGAGTAGATTGTGGCGATGTTCGTCGGACATCATCAAGGCCTGATGGGCATGTGCGGCGGAGTAATCGAAAGCGACGTTCTCGCCCACGCGGTTGAAGTGCGCGCCAGTCTGTCCCACGCGCGACAGCAAATCTGGCTCGCCTGGGAACTGATGCGAGAGCTGGCCGCGCTGGAACATTTCACGACCATGCGCCTGCGCGGCAGCGTTCAGATTTTCGTCCATTGCCAGTGCCGATAGACCGGCTTCGGCGCGCGCCTGATTCAGCAGCAGCAGGATTTCTTGCGCAGCCCTGGGATCGAATGCGGTCTTGTTGGCAGCTTCGGAAGCGGGCCGCCCAGGCTGAAAAGCCTGGGCTGTCGCGGCGGAGGCCTCGTCTTCGCGCTCACAGGCCAGCGCGGAAACGCCACTCAGCAGCAGTAAACCGATCGATACGAGAACTCGCATTCGCCCTCTGGTTCTCTGCAACAACGCTTACTCCGAACCGGCCGAAACCCAACAGCGGCGCGGGTTACAAGCAGAATAAGCCGGGCCAACCGGTTCATCACGTTACGGGGGACACTAGACTGCTGGTTACTTTTATCCTGTTGAATTGACTGGAGTTAAAGGAGCCGCCGCAGTCTACACGAGAGTGCGTGCCATGCCAAGAACAAAATTGGTCATTGCTGCGTGGTTGTGCCGGGGCAGTGCGTTGATCGGGAGCGCGACGGCAGGCTGCTAGAATCGAGAGCGAAACCACTCTGATGACTGCATTTTTGCCGCTGGCTGCCGGATGCTTGCTGGGATTCCTGATCGCCTTCTTCGCCTATCGTTCGCGGGGGCAGGTGGTGGAGAGTCAGGCGCGGGGGTTGGAGCGGGATTTGGCGGTGGTCCGCGAAGAGGTAAAGGCGACGCGCCAGGAGAATGCGCGCCTGCAGGCCGTGGCGGCATCCCTGGATACCCAACTCAAGCTGCAGAAGGCGGGTGAGGAAGAAAAGCTGGCGGTGGTGGATCGAGCCAAGCAGGAGTTTCGCGAAGCTTTTGGTGCGCTGGCAGCGGATGCGCTGAGAAACAATAATTCGTCTTTCTTAGAGCAGGCGAAATCGGCGTTGGGGAGGATTCAGTCAGACGCGCAAGGTGATCTCGATCTGCGGAAGCAGGCGGTGGAGAATCTGGTTGCGCCGATTCACGAAAAACTTGGGAAGTTTGATTTGCAGGTGCGTTTGCTGGAAGAAGCGCGCAACACGGCGTATGGCGAACTGAAGAATCAAGTCGCTTCCTTGAAGGAGGGACAGGAGAGTCTGCGCAGCGAAACGGGGAATCTGGTCAAAGCTTTGCGGGCTCCTGCGGTGCGGGGGCGGTGGGGAGAGATTCAGTTGCGCCGTGTGATTGAGATGGCAGGGATGCTTTCCTACTGCGACTTCGTCGAACAGCAGACCTTTACCGTGGACGACCGGCGGATGCGCCCCGATGTGATCGTGAAGCTGCCTGGGGGAAAGACTATCGTCGTAGACGCGAAGACTCCCTTGCAGGCCTACCTTGATGCCCACGAAAGTCCGACGGACGAGATACGGCAGTCCAAGCTCGAGTTGCACGCGGCGCAAGTGCGCGAGCACATGCGACAGCTTAGCAATAAGGCCTATTCCGAGCAGTTTGAGAATACGCCTGAGTTTGTGGTGATGTTTCTGCCGGGGGAGTCGTTCTTCAGCGCGGCTTTGGAACAGGATCCGGCCCTCATTGAAGAGGGCGTCAACCAGCGTGTGATCGTGGCTTCACCGACTACGCTCATAGCCTTGCTGCGCGCCGTGGCGTACGGCTGGCGGCAGGAAACGATTGCGCGGAACGCTCAGCAAATCAGCGCGCTGGGCAAAGACCTGCACGACCGGCTGCGAACGCTGGCGAGCCATTTTGATGCCGTAGGCAAGGGACTCGACAAGGCAGTCGAATCGTATAACAAAGCAGTCGGATCTCTCGAGGGCCGCGTGATGGTCAGCGCACGGAAGTTTAGTGAACTCGGTGCGCCTGTGGTGGATGATATTACGGAACTGGAGCCGATCGACACAACGGCGCGGACCCTGCAACTGGATTGGGGAGATGATCCAGCGGAGGAAGGTGACATTGCCTTCAAGCGGGCACAAGGCCGCTAATAGGCGCTGGCAATATTCGAATTCTAGAAGTCCCGTATCTGAGGGCGCGATGCGACATAGCCAGGACCGCAGCACAGAAGCGTGGCACGCGCGAAGCCTTACCTGCAGATCCCTCCCGTTGGTCGGGATGACAAACCTTTATTTTCCGTAACGATGCCCTGCCCCGGCGCAACTTGCTGAGGCAGGGCATGCTGAGGCGGAACTCGTTGATAGCTACATATCCGGGGTCGCGAGCAAAGCCGGACTTGGATCGACCGTTACCACGTCGTTGTAAAGCGAGTTCGGTACGAGCGTGTCTCCGCCGACGGTTGAGTCCGTGAAGATGCCGAAGGCCGCCTCGTTGACGGTGTTCTTGGTGACCACGTTTCCGCCCAGAGAATTCTGGTCGAAAATGCCGTCCGCGCCCAGCCCATTGAACACATTGGTTTGCACGATGTTACCGGCGCACGACTGCAAAACGACGCCCCAACCCGCGCCGCTGACTCGGTTCGCCGTGGTGGTACTGTTCAGAACCCCGGCTAACCAGAGCGCTACGGCATTGGGTGATGACGCGATGATGTTCTTGGTGAAAATCGCAGCGGTTGTGTTTCCCTGAATCAACAGCCCGGCTTGGTTCACTCCCGAGATGTTGTTTCCGGAAACTGTGGTTTGATTTGCGGCAAGCAGCGCGACGCCGTTGAGGCCAACGGCCTGCATGGTATTGTTCGCGACGCTGGCTTTTCCTCCCGAGACCACGACGCCGGTGCGGTCAATATCGTGAAGCTGGTTCGCGCTGATGGTGGCGTACGAGGTGTCCACAACAATGCCTTCGCCCACGTTACAACCGTGCTCGTTGCGAACGACGACACTTTGGATCTTGGCGGCGATCACCCCATCGTTCGGCGTGCCCACGTCGGCGACCACGATGCCGGATTCACGATTCGCGCCCGCGACACAGCCGCTTCCGGTGCCATCGACAATGATGTCGCTTACGTTGACTCCCACGGTGTTCTGAATCACGAGTTGCCCGGTGAGCGGCCCAAAGTCTGTGGGGCTATTGGCATTCAGGACCAGCCCACCCGCCGGAACGGCGATGACGGCGGCCCCGGAAACACCGTCGGTTACGCCCTTCAAGGTTAGCGGCTGAGTGATCACAACTTGCTCCTGATACGTGCCGGGGCAAACTAGCACGGTAGCTCCGAATGGAACCGCGCTGACCGCGGCCTGGATGGTTGCGAAATGGACGAGGCTGGGCTGGCATGTGTTCGGGCCAACCGCCACACTGGCCGCAAGCAGGGTCTGCGCGCGCAGACCTAGGAGGAATACAGTTGCAATTACACGCAAGAACGCCTTCGACGACATAGATGTTTCTCCTTTGGAATTATTTCGTTTCGGGGGAGTAACGCTCTCTAAGGCGCTCGCATTCCTGTCAACGTTGCGCCGAGCGAGAATTTGGGGGGATGCCCATTATCCGCCGGATACGAGGAATGTCAATGGGATTGACGATGGGGCTACGAAAGAAGACAGAGACGTAGCAATTTGAGACAGCAGTGGTGCCTGGGGAAATCAAAAAGCCCGGTCTGGGCGACCGGGCTTTGGTTTTCTATCGCTTAACTTGGATCGCATAACACCAAGCTAAGCGGCTGCGGATCTTTTGCTACGGCCCTCGCTGCTTCCGACGGGTTGAGCGACCTTACGGACGAGGAAAGGTTGGAGATTTGGCTCATTGCCGGCCCACTCGAGACTGACAATGGAGTGCCCCGGTTGGCAACTGACGAAATAGCGCTCTCCGTTGGGGCTGGTTATTTCAAACTTGCCGGTCTCGCCCTGCAGGGCTTCGGCAACGTCGTAGGTTGTGATGGTGTCATTCAACTTCATGGGACTCCCTCCGTGAATATTTTTTAGGATTGTCCCGTCCCTAGGGAAGAACTGATTTCAGAATAGGAGGCAACGGAGAGTGCGTCAAGGCTGTGGGCCTTGATATTTTTTTGGAGCATACAGTCTTCACCCTAAGATCCCCACGGCGAGAGATTGCGATGCGCAAACGCGATCTTCGGAATCTGGCGGTCTAGGCGAGAAGCGTTAGTTGGGCAACGCCTTCCGCGCTTTGATCTCGGCGAGGAGGATTCCGATTTTTTCTTGCTTCTCGAGTTTCTCCAGGCGCTCTTCCATGTTGTCTCCGCCAGCAATTTCGGCTTTGGCCTGACTGAGGGCTTCCGAGCGCGAGACCTTGTTTTTGACACGGTCGAAGGCGGCGGCTTTGGAGCCGTCGGTGGTTGCGCGGTGAACGTCGCTGGCTTTGTTCAGGGCGCGGGCGCGGCGGTGCTGGGCTAAGAGGAGGTCGCATTTGGCCTGGGCTTCTGCTTGTTTGTGTTCCAGTTTGCGAAGGGCGTTCTTTAGGCCTTCGACCTGCATTCTTTGATCGGCGAGCTGTTCGCCGAATTTCTCGCTCATTTCGCTGTAGCTCATGGAGCGCTCGATGGCGGCACGAGCGAGGTCTTCCTCCTGCTTGTCGACGGCGAACTCGGCGCGGCGCATCCAGTCGGCGGCCTTTTCTTCGTTTTCTTTTTGCTTTTTTTCCAGGAGGTGCTGGTCGGCTAGGGCTAGGGCTACCTGTGTTTTGACTTGCAGAAGCTGGTTCTGCATGTCCATGATGACCTGCTTTAGCATCTTTTCCGGATCTTCGGCTTTGTCGATGAGGTCGTTGAGATTGGCGCGGACTAGGGTGGAAACCCGCTCAAGTAGTGCCATGGGTGGGACTCCTTTCGGTAGTGGCGGTTAGCTTTCGGCTTTCGGCTTTCGGCTGTCGGCTGTCGGCTGTCGGCTGTCGGCTAAGAAATCGGGGGCGGACTGCCTCGCCCCCAAATCGGTTTATTTCGGCGGCGCTTGCGGCGGTTTCTGCGCTTTGTCGCCAATCTGCCGCACCTTGGCGAAAAGGTCGGTGAGGTTCATGCCGGAGAGGGTCTCGAAGAGCGCGGGAACCTGTGCGGCCATTTTTGTGATGTCGCCGGTAATTTTGTTGACGCCGGCGGCGTTATCGTTGCCGGTGGAGATGACTGTGATTTTGTCTACCTGCGATAGCGGCGTCGCCAGCGCCCGGACAATCTCCGGCATGGTCGAGAACAGCTTGTCGATGATGGCTGCTTGGTTGTATTCCTGGAACGCCTCGGCCTTGACATTCATAGCCTTGGCTTCGGCTTCACCTTTCTTGAAGATGATTTCGGCTTCGGCTTCGCCGTTGGCGCGGATGGCGGATGCCTGGCCTTCAGCTTCGGCGGTGAGGCGTTGCTTTTCCGCGGCGGCGAGGGTTTCGATACGTTGGCGCTCAATTTCGGCGCCTTTGAGGACGGTAGCGATCAGTTCCTTTTCGCGGCGATTGATTTCCGCTTCCTGGACCTTGACCTGGCCTTCCTTTTCCACTTGTTGAACACGAACTTGCTCGGCTACGACTTGCTGCTGCATGACGTTGGCCTGGATGTCATAGGCTTTGTCGGCTTGAGCCTGTTGCCTCTTGGTTACTTCGAGGTATTGAGCTTTCTTCACCTCTAAGTCGCGCTGCGACTCGGCTTGTTTCGCTAACGACAGCGTCTCCGCAAGAACCCTCTCTTGATCCGCTTGCGCCTTGGCGACTGCGGCTTCGCGGGTCGCGACTGCACGCCGGATCGCTGTATCGCGCTCGGCTTCGGCGGTGGCAACGTCGGCGTCACGCTTGATGCGGGCGATATCCGGACGGCCCATGTTGACGATGTATTCGTTCTTATCGCGCACTTCCTTGATAGTGAAGGAAATCACTTCCAGCCCCATCTTGTTCATGTCGTCGGCGCAGGTGGAGCGCATGCGGTCGCCGACCATTTCTGGCTGCTTCACGATTTCCTCCACCGTGAGCTGACCGATGATGCCGCGGAGATGGCCTTCCATGACCAGGCGGATTAGGCTTTCACGTTGGTCCGGGGTCTTGGAGAGGAACTGTTCCGCCGCTGTCCGAACCGATTCGTCATCGGATTTCACTTTGATCTGAGCCACCGCCTCAACGGTGACTGCTACACCCTGCTTCGTGTACAGATCCTGCTGTGGTGCGACGTCGAAAGACATCAACTCAAGCGAGAGTTGGCGCCAGTTCTGGACCATGGGGAAGACGAGGGTGCCGTGACCCTTGACCACGCGGGTGCCGCCCATTCCGTAGACGACGATGGCTTCGTTCGGACCTGCCTTGCGGTAGAGGTTAGCGAGAAAACTCATGAGCAGCAGGATGACCAGCAATATCAGCCCAATACCCACCCAAATTTCCGTTGGAACACCAAACATAGAGCCTCCCTGAAAGACGTTGGCCGAACCTTCTATTTTTGTCGATTCGAGTTTTTGCGATTCGAGCTTGTTTACGTTTCGAGTTTGCCCTGTTCCCCTGCCATTTCGTCCCAAGTCCGGACATAGGCAAGACCACGCTCGTACCTGACCACGATTACCTCGAGTCCTTTATCGATTGCGACGCCGTCCTCGCTGCGGGCACCGCAGGTACGCCTAGTTCCGGCTTGCGAATAAATCAGTTCGCCAGTACCGCCCTCACGGATTGGGTTCGAGAGATAGCCCAGCACTCCTTCCATGCGAAAGTCCGCCGGATCCAGTGTCTCGTTGGGCGACACCAGAACCTTGGTCATGAAGACGAAAATGATGTATCCACCCAACAGACCGATGCCCACCGCCGTCGCGAGTCCCGTCCAAAACCAAACGCTCGAGTAACGGGTCAGAAGAAACCCGGTTCCTCCGAACCACGCCAGAAATGCTGTGAAAGTGACAAAATTAAACGGCGAGGCTCCTCCTGCTTTTCCTGTATGGGAGTGTCCGGTGCCGTGTCCCGCGCCGTGAGCAAGACCACGGCCCGCCGCGTGAGATCCGTGCAAATGGAACGGCAGGTGCAGGTGCACGCCTAAGAACGCTAGCAAGCTGAGTGCGAAGCCAACTACAAAACATGCGAGATAGAAATCTGCCCAGGTCATCGTGTGCGCCTCCTTCCCCCGTTGGTGGTCGGGCTTTTCGGTGTGGGTTTCGCGCTCTTCTCTGGACCTAACGCTTCAAGGAGGCGTTCGGCCAGCCCCGGCGTATCCAGAATTGCGCCGGTCAAGATGAAGCAGGATCGCGTGTCCGGGTGCCGCGCCATTTTCACCATCACCTCGGCTACGTCACGGTCGTTGCGGAAATGCTCGGCGCCTTGGAGCAGCCAGATGTCGAGGCGGCCTTCGGTCGTGCGCAGGTCTGAGGTTAGCTCTGTGTGATAACCCTCTGGGTCATCGACTAGAAATCCCGGATGGACTTTGAAGAACCTGGCCAGCAGGGCGCGGGTGTCGTTGGTCATATGCGGGCGTTTGCCGCTTTCAATCTGCGAGAGATAAGCCTGACTGATTCCCTTCCTGTGTTCCTTGGTTAGAGCGCGGACGACTTCAGCCTGGGTGAGAGGACGGTCGAGGCCGCGCATGGTGCCTTCGACCTCACGCAGGTAACGGAGTTTGTCGCGGAGCTTCATATAACAAATCGCTATAACAATATAGCTATTTGCTATGTTCGTCAAGAACTAGATTTGGAATGGAATCAAGGGTTTGCGGGGGCCTTGAAAGGCCCTACCGCCGGAGAGAGAGTCGGATGGCGGCAGGGGTCCTTCGACTACGGAATGCCTTCACTTCGTGAAAGCATTCCTCCGCTCAGGATGACAAAGGGAACGCTACAGGCCGGCTTCGATGCGGGAACGGGGGTCGAGCAGGTCGCGGAGAGCGTCGCCGATGAAGTTGAAGGAGAGGACGGCGAGCATGACGGCGGCGGCGGGAAACAGAACGAGATGGGGTGAGTCGAGAAGGTGGACACGCGAGTCGTTGAGCATGGAGCCCCAACTGGCGGTGGGTGGGGCGACTCCTAAACCGAGGAAGCTCATGGTGCCCTCGGCCAGGATTGCGCCAGCGATTCCGATGGCGCTTTGCACGATGATGGGTTGAATGATGTTGGGGAGGATATGGCGCAGGATGATGCGGCGGTCGCTGGCACCGAGGGCGCGGGCGGCTTCGACGAATTCCCTTTCGCGAACGGCTAAGACTTGGGCGCGTACGAGGCGGGCGTAACCGATCCATCCGCCGAGGGATAGGGCGAGGATGAGGTTGAACAGGCCGGGGCCGCGGAAGGCTACAAAGGCAATGGCCAAGAGAATTCCGGGAAATGACAGAAACGCGTTCATCACAATGATGTTGATGAAACGGTCGAAGATGCCGCCGTAGTAGCCGGAGAGGGAGCCTACGATGAGGCCGAGCAGAAGGGAGAGCGAGACTACGCTCCCGCCGACCAGCATGGAGATGCGCGCGCCGTAAATGATGCGGGAGAGGATGTCGCGGCCCAGTTCATCCGTACCGAACCAGTGGGCGTGCGAGGGAGACATTAATCGCACCGGGAGATCAATGTGAGCGGGATCTTGCGGCGCGAGCCACGGAGCGAACAGGGCGCAGCCGACGAATACCACTACCAGTAGCGCGCCCATGGCGGCCAGAGGGTTGTGCTGTGCCAGTCGGGAAACGGAGATGTCTGTGGCCGCCATGGGATGAGAGGTACGCCTTAGGAATCCGTCTCAGCCGTTTGCAGAAAGGATGCCCGCGAACGATGCCTTGTGCTGCCAAAACACGATCGCCCAACAAACGAGGACGAAGATCCCCGCGTGGGGATGTTTCGGGTCCATCAGGATGTGGAAGGCAAGGATGTTCACGAGCATTGGTCCGGCCAGTGTGAGAGCCAGCGCCACGTAGCGGTTCACCAGCAGCAGTGCGCCTATGACAACCTGGGTGCCCGCTACTAGATAGATGTAGTGAGTCGAGATGAGGAGGCCGATGTAGACGCCGGCGGTGCCGGCCGGCAAGGGCCCCTTGAGAAAGTTGAGAAAGCCATTCAGGCCAAAGACAAAGAAGATCAGGCCCATCAAAATTCGCGCGATCAAAGCTACGATTTTCATGTTCCTCCTAAACTGGGACGGTCAACTAAGCCGCCGATTATACTCCGCTACTGGCGGATACGCGGGTTCACTGCCGAGTACACCAGGTCGGTGACGAAATTCACGGCTACATAGGTTGCGCTGATGGCCAGAATGCAACCCTGTACTAAGTAGTAATCGCGGTTGGAGATTGCCTGGATGGTGAGGCGGCCGAGACCGGGCCAGGAGAAGATCGTTTCTGTGACGATGGCACCTGCCAGGAGAGCGCCGAATTGCAGGCCGAGGACGGTGATTACGGGGATCAAGGCATTGCGCAGCGCGTGGCGATAGACCACTACGTTTTCCGAGAGGCCTTTGGCGCGGGCGGTGCGGACGTAGTCCTGGCTGAGTTCTTCCAGCATCGAGGTGCGAATCATGCGAGTGAGAATTGCCGCTAAGGCGCCTCCCATGGTGATGGCTGGGAGTACGAGATGGTCGACCGATCCGGCGGCAGAAACCGGCAGCCAGCCGAGGGCAATGGAGAAGATGAGGATGAGGATGGGGCCGAGGGCGAAGTTAGGAAACGACAGGCCGAATAGACTGACCACGCTGATCAGGCGATCATCCCATTTGTTCCGGCGCTGGGCTGAGCGTACTCCCGCCGGAAGGGCCAGGATGATGGCCACCAGCAGGGCCGCCAGGGTTAATTGCAGGGTGTAGGGATAGCGCTGTGCGACGAGGGAGCCTACGCTCTGGCCGTAGCGGATGGATTTTCCGAAGTCTCCGTGCAGGACCCGGTTCCAATAGTGCAAGTATTGCTGGCCCAAGGGGACGTCCAGGCCGTAGGCATGACGGGCGGCCGCAATGTCCGCTCCGGCTGCGCCTTCGCCGAGCATCTGCTGAATGGGATCGCCGGGGACGATGTGGATCAGCAAGAACACGGCAGAGACAACGATCCAGACTACCGGGATCATATAGAGGAGGCGTTGGGTGAGGTGGCGGAGCATGTTGGAAAAACTCTAAGTGGATCTTTTCTAGTTTGTATCCATCTTTCGGAGTTGCTTCGCATCGCGAAGCAACTCCTCCGGTGGGGATGACAGATCTTTTACCCGCCGGGTAACACCGTTGTTGGCGCAGGCTCCAGTTGCTCTACCTTTACTTTGGCGATGCGGTAGGCTTCCATTTGTTCGACGGTGAAGCGGTGGCCTTGGAACTCGAAGCTATCGCCGGGTTGGGGGATACGTTGGAGGTGTGCCATGACGAAGCCGGCCAGGGTTTCGAAGCCTTCGTCGCGCGGAAGCGCGACCTCGTAATCTGCTTCGAGGTCGCGCACGCTGGTGGCGCCATCGAGTACGAGCGATCCGCTGGTTTCCAGTTCTGGTTCGTCGGAGAGGTTATCGAACTCGTCTTTGATTTCGCCCACGACCTGGGCCACGATGTCCTCGACAGTAATGACGCCGGCGGTGGAGCCGAATTCATCTACGACCACCGCAAGGTGCCGCTTTCGCTCCTCGAATTCCAACAGCAGCTCGGAGAGGACTTTCGTCTCGGGAACTACCAACACGTTGCGCATGATCCGGCTAACGGTCATCTGCGCCAGGCGGGCACCGGCCGAATGGCCTGACGGAAGGCTTACCTTCAACCGCATCCAACGCATCAGATCACGCGCATATAAAACGCCGACGATATGTTCCGGGCCACGCTGCGGATCATAGACGGGAATTCGCGAGTGGTGCTCCTCACTCACACGCTTCAGGGCCTCTTCCAGCAGCAGGTTCGCAGGCAGGGAGAAAATATCCGGCCTCGGGACCATGACTTCGCGCGCAGTGAGGCTGTCGAGTTCGAGCACGCGGTGAATCATGTCTTCCTGGAATTCGGGAATCTGCCCGAAGCGGCGGCTGGCGGTCACGATGAGTTTGAGTTCGTCCGGGGAATGGACGGTGCCCTCCCGCGCGCCTCTCGCTCCAAACGCCCGGAGCACTACCCTCGCGGAGCGGCGTGTGAAGAACAGAAATGGGCGCGCCAGCGTGAGAAAGACATCCATTGGGGCGGCCACGGCGAGGGCCACGCGCTCGGCCTGCTGCAGGGCCACGGTTTTGGGAACAAGTTCGCCGAGCAGCACATGGAAATAGGTAATCAGCGCGAAGGAGAGACCGATGGCCAGGGCGTGAACGCTGAACCGGGAATGCGGTATGTGGGTAAGAGGACTCTCAATCAAGCGTGCGAGGATTGGTTCGCCCACCCAGCCCAGGGTCAGGCTAGTGATCGTGATGCCAAACTGGACCCCGTTAACTACGTCGTCGAGATTTTGGTGCAGGCGCAGGACCGTCCGCGCGCCGATGCGGCGGGCTTCGATCAGCTGCAAAATTCGCGTTTCGCGGATGCTGACCAGGGAGAATTCCGCCGCGGCGAAGAAGGCGTTCATCGCTACAAACAGAAAGATCAGAAACACCCGCAGCAGCGCGTACGTAAGCATGGAAGGGGCAATTTTAGCACTCGGTCGGTCGTGCGGACGGCATTGGCGACCTAGGGCTCTGTCAAGCGCTTAGCGCTGGAACGGCCTCCCCTTTATCAAGACCCCAATCAAGACCCCGCGGGCGAGAGCGCCCGCGACTACACGATCCTTCATCCTTCCTGCTTTCCTTTCCTGAACATGTCGGTCTAAGCTGGTGGAAACCGCTGAATCCCAGCGACTTGCAGCATTTGGGAACTAAATCCACGCCACCCACGTAACACCATCAGCGCCGCGAACTTACCAGCAGGAGGCAGCACAGTGGCAAACGGAAACGGAAAAAAGAAGAGCCGGAAATGGCTCATTATCGGCATCGTGGTAGCCGTGGTCGTGGTGGTTGGCGCCCTTGGTCTCTACGCCTCCAGTGGCAACACTAAGATAGACCCCACCAAGCTCGGCAAGGTCGAGCGTGCCGACCTCGCCAAGAGCGTGGTCGCTACTGGCAAAGTGCAGCCCATTACCAAGGTCGAACTCAAGTCCAAAGCCAGCGGCATCGTAAAGCAACTTCGTGTCGACGCCGGAGACAAAGTTAAGGTCGGCCAAGTACTTGCCGAGCTTGACCGGGAGGAAATTGAGGCGCGGGTTTCGCAGGCACGGGCGCAGCTTCAGGCTTCCGAGGCCAACATGAAAGCCTCCTCTGCGGATTTGGAGCGTGCCAAAGTTGACGCAGAAGGTCCGGACGTACCCCTACTCAAGCGGGCCTATGAGCGCGCTCAGAACATGGCGAAAGACGGCGTGGTTTCCGCCTCCGCCCTTGATGACGCTCAGAAAAATTATGAGATGGCATTGAACAAACAAAACGTCTCGAAGGCGCAATTGATTGTCGGGAACGCGAAAGTCGGTCAGGCGCAAGCCCAAGTCGAACAGGATCGCGCTAATTTGAAACAACTCGTCGAACAGTTGAACTACACCGAAATTGTTTCCCCGATTGACGGCATTGTCCTTTCTCGCGATGTGGAAGTCGGCGATGCTGTCAGCTCGATCCTTGTGTTGGGTTCTTCTGCCACTCTCGTTATGACGCTGGGTGATACCAGCGAGGTTTACGTCAAGGGCAAGGTGGACGAGAGCGATATTGGCAAGGTTTATCTGGGACAGCCCGCACGGATCAAGGTCGAGTCCTTCAAGGACAAGACCTTCACGGGTAAGGTCACGAAGATTTCGCCGATGGGAGTCGAGAAAGACAACGTCACCACCTTTGAGGTCCGCGCCTCCATCAACAACCCCGGCGGCGAACTGAAGGCCAACATGACTGCCAATGCGGAAGTGATTCTGGAAGAACACAAGAACGTTTTGCAGATTCCCGAAGGTGCGCTGATTTACGACAAAGAGAAGCAAGCTTCCGTGGAAGTGCCCGACCCGAAGGGGAAAGAGGGTAAGCGGAAGGTTGCGGTCAAGATTGGGATTTCGAACGGGGCGAAAACGGAGCTGGTTGACAACTCGCTGAAGGAGAACGATCAGGTGGTGCTGCAGTAGAGTTTGCGGGCCGGAAGGCTCCAGGGCAAAAAGCAGGTCCTCCACTGCTCAGTTGCTTCGCTTCGCGAAGCAACTGCTCCGGTCGGGATGACAGTCCTACCCCATACAGCGTCTTTGTCAGGCTGGCCATGAACTTACGCGAAACGTTACGCCAGACCGTCGCCACCTTCCGCGCCAACAAGATGCGGAGTTTCCTCACCATGTTTGGCATTATTTGGGGAATCTCGTCGGTCATCATTCTGGTGGGGCTCGGCAAGGGCTTCAGTTCCGATCAACATGAGCGCATGAAGTCGCTGGGCAAAGACCTCGTCATCATCTGGGGAGGGCGGACCAGTATGCAGGCAGGCGGGCGCGCCGCCGGGCGTGAGATTCAGCTCACCATCGACGACGCCAGGCTCATTAAGAGCGAGTGCTATCTCGTGAAAGATGTCAGCCCGGAACTCCGTCGGACTCTTCCGGAAGTCAGCACGCACAACCAAGCGAACCGCTCTGTTTCTGGAATCTGGCCTGCGTATCAGGATTTCCGATCGCTGCTCCTTTGGGAAGGCCGGTTGCTGACAGAGGAAGACGAAAAAGAAGGGCGTCGCGTCGTCCTGCTCGGCTCCGCCGCGCGTGATCAACTCTTCAGCGGCCAGCCCGACATTGGCGAGACCATTACCATCCAGGGCATTCCTTACACCGTCGTCGGCTCACTCGCAAAGAAAAAGCAGAATTCCAATTACAACGGACCCGACAACGACATTCTGTTTGCACCGTACTCGGCGATCGCCCGCGACTTCCCTCCTCCGGAGAAACCTGGGATCACACGAGGCTTCCTCGACAACATCGTCTTCGAGGTTGGCGATCCGGACAGCCACGAAGAAACCGTCCGCCAAGTCCGCCGCGCGCTGGGGCGCATGCACCACTTCGAAGCTCTCGACGTGGATGCGCTGTTCATCTGGGACACGATGGATGGCGCCAAACAACTCAAACGCATCTTCGATATGATTACTCTGTTTTTCGCGTGCGTCGCTATCATGACGCTGTGCCTGGGCGGCATTGGCGTGATGAACATCATGCTCGTCTCTGTCACCGAGCGCACTCGCGAGATTGGCGTGAGGAAGGCCATGGGCGCAACTAAGGCTGACATCTTGAAACAATTCTTTGCCGAGTCCGCCATGCTCACGGTAGTGAGCGGGGGCATCGGTCTCGGCTTTGGGGTGGGCCTTTGCGTACTGATGGCGCTGCTGCCGCTCCCTGACTTCGTGCCCAAGCCCGCCATTTCGACGCTGGCGGTGGTGGCTTCCGTTCTGACGCTGTCTCTGATTACCTTCACGGCAGGCATGTACCCAGCCCGCCGAGCCGCGGAAATGGAACCCGTGGAATCACTTCGGTATGAATAGGAGAAGGAACATGAACTCTCGCTGGATCACCATTCTGGAGCTAGGACTCGTGGCGCTTCTGCTGACTGTCGCTGCCAATGCCTCGGTCGTTGGCACGTTCGATCGCACCCTCACCGTCACTGGTCCGGTCGATCTTGAGGTGCTCACGCATTCGGGAGACATCACCGTCCGCAGCGGTCCCGCGGGCACCGTCGCAATCCACGCCATCATCCAGGTTGGCAGCAAGTGGCTGAGCGGCTCGCACGACCGCGAGGTTCATGAGCTACAACAGAACCCACCTATCCACCAGAACGGGAACAGCATCCGCATCGAATACGCTGACGTTCGCGACATCTCCGTCGACTACCAAATCACTGTGCCGACTGAGACTACCCTACGTTCCCATACCGGCTCCGGCGATCAGACTGTTAATGGTCTGAAGGGCCACATTGAATTGGAGAGCGGTTCCGGCGATCTGCGCCTCGCACGGCTGACGGGTGAAATGCACTTCCATACGGGCTCGGGCAACATCCGTGCCGAGGAACTTTCTGGACCTATTTATGGGCGGGCCGGCAGTGGCGACCTCGATTTTGAAGAAACCGGTTCGGGCGACGCCGACATTGAAACCGGTTCCGGCAATATTCATCTCAAGGGCTTGGCGGGCGGGCTGCGGGCCAGCGCTGGTAGTGGAGACATCACCGTCGACGGCAATCCGAAGGAATCCTGGCGGGTTCACACAGGCTCCGGCAACGTACGTTTGCATCTGCCTTCGGAAGCGTCTTTTGATGTTGACCTCTCCACGAGTTCTGGCGACGCAACGATCGACCACCCGGTTACAACCACAATTCAGGGCAGGGTGCAGGAAGGCCACAAAACCGTGATAGGCAAAGTACGCGGCGGGGGGCCATTGCTTTCCGTCCGTACCGGGTCTGGGGATGTACACGTTGAATAACTAGCTTTGCATCAAGAGGTTGGACATGTTTCTGAAGGAACTAGTTACGCAAGGCTGGCAGTCACTGATGCGCAACCGGCTGCGCTCGCTGCTGACGATGCTGGGCATCGTTTGGGGCTTGGCATCGGTGGTTTTGCTGCTGGCCTTTGGGCAGGGACTGGGCGGAAGCGTGTCGATGGCGTTCAACAACGTTGGCCACGAAATCATCGTGATGTGGCCGGGACAAACCAGCCTGCAAGCCGGCGGACAGCGCGCCGGCAAGAACATTCAATGGGAGTACGCCGATGTGCAGGCGATTCGCGATGAAGTGCCGCTGGTCAAGGCCGTCAGCGCGGAAATCGACCGCGACTTCGCTTACAAGGTGGGGCCGCGCGTGGTCTCGCTTTCAACGCGCGGTGTGGAAATGCCGTATGGACAAATGCGGCGGCTCGATCTGGAAGACGGCCGCTACTTCACCGACAGCGACTTCAGCGAGCATCGGCGCGTGGTCATTCTCGGCAGCCACGCCGCCAAACGCGTGTTTCAAGGCGCGCCGTGCGTCGGAGAAAGCGTGAGCATCGGCGGGCTGGATTTTGAAGTCATCGGGACGCTGCGCAACAAGATTCAAGACTCCATGTACAACGGGCCGGATAACGAGCAGGGGTTCGTTCCCTTCCACCTAATGCGGGACTTGAAGGATTTGAAGGAGCCGGACGAGATTGTGTTCCAACCTGCCTCGGCCAACATGAACAAGACGGCCCTGGCGGCGGTGCGCGAGGTGGTGGCGCGGCGACACCATTTTGACCCGAAGGACGAAAAAGCCACGCCCAACTGGGACACGGTTGAGGGTGGGGAAATGATGGCCGCGTTTTCTTATGGGCTTCAGGCTGTGCTTGGGCTGATTGGCATGGTCACGCTGGGTGTGGGTGGCGTTGGTGTGATGAACATCATGCTGGTCTCCGTAACGGAACGTACGCGCGAAATTGGCTTGCGCAAGGCGCTTGGGGCTCGGCGGCGGCATATTTTGATTCAGTTTCTGCTGGAAGCGTTGGTGCTGACGTTTATGGGTGGAATCGTCGGCATGGGCGTGGCCGTCTTGCTGACGTGGATTATTCCGCCGATGCCGCTTTATGGTGAGCTCTACAAGACGGTCAATCATGAAGGAGACATTTTCCTGCGGGCGTCGACCAGCGTAATGATGATTTCCTTCAGTATCCTGTCGATCGTTGGGGTTGTTTCGGGATTCTTCCCTGCGTTGAAGGCTTCGCGGATGGATCCGGTGGAAGCTTTGCGCTACGAGTAGTTCCCCAAAAGGTTTCTTCGCTTCCCGCACTCGCTTGGCCTACTCAAACCCCGCCCAGTTCGCTGACGCGAACAAGTACGGGGCGCCCGGCAAACCGGACGGGTCACCATTACCCACGTGCCTTGACGCGGCAGCCTGCCAGCGATAGCTTGGAAATTTGGCGAACAAAACCCGAAGCTGGAAGGCACTCGTTTGGCGCGTCCTCACATCGTAACTCTAACGACTGATTTTGGCCTGGTGGATCATTTTGCCGGGGCTATGAAGGGCGTGATGCTAGACGTGTTCCCCGAAGTGCGCATCGTGGACATTACGCATGCCATTCAGGCCTACGATGTCCTCGACGGAGCGCTGGCGATTTCCGAATCCTACAGATATTTCCCAGGCGGATCGGTGCATATGGTTGTGGTCGATCCGGGGGTGGGCAGCGAGCGGCGGCCGATTCTGGCGACGGTCGGCGAGCATTATTTTGTGGCGCCTGACAATGGCGTGCTTTCGCTGGTATACGCTCAGGCGGAGAGTGTGCTGGTGCGCGAAATCACTTCGAGCCACTACTTCCGGCAGCCGGTGAGTTCGACGTTTCATGGGCGGGACGTGTTTGCGCCGGTCGCGGCGAATCTGGCCAAGGGAGTCGATCCGGCGAAATTTGGCGATGAGATTACCGACTTTGTGCGCTTTGCTGCGCCTAAGCCGAAGGCGGCGGAGGACGGGTCGTTGCGCGGGATTGTGCTGAAGATTGACCGGTACGGAAACCTTATTACCAATATTCGCGCTTCGGATGCGCCGCAGCTTTTGGGGAGCGACCCGCCTCCGTTCCGGATTGTTGTGGGGAAGAGTGAGATCACGGAGATTTACAGCCACTACGCGCAGGGTGCGCCGGGTGAGGTTTTCGCGATTGTGGGGAGTATGGGATTTTTGGAGATTTCCGTTAATCGTGGTTCGGCTGCGAAGCAACTGGCCATTGTGAAGGGTGCGGAAGTGGCGGTGCGGATGGGTGGGGCTGCGGCGGCTGGGTCGTAGAACCGCTTCCCTAAAACCTCGGAAGACCTTTCAAGCTTCTAAAACCACGCTGGCGGGGGCGCCCGCGACTACACTGGCCTACGCGGGTTCTGATCGGCCGGGGCGTTCTTCGCGGGTGTAGTGTTGCATTTCGGCCGTCCAGGCCAGGAAACGCTTCAGGTGGGCGCGCTCGCGCCAGAGGAAGCCCCAGAACTCCAGGAAGCCAATGTTTTGCATCTTGACGCCGCAGTAGGTTTCGACACGCCACAGCAAGTAAGGGCTGCGCCAGGGGGCGAGGCGGTGGCCTCTCGTCGAATTCCAAAGAAAGCGCAGACCGGAGAGCATTTCCCTGAGTATAGCCTTGGGGTAGGCTAGAATCGCATAGATTCCCTACCTTTGCTGACACCTTCGTGACTGATACTGCATGAGCGACTCCGCCCGCCAAGTTGCTGAAGATCACTACTTTACGGCGCTCGACGCGATGGCGGAGGGGCGTCAGGAGGAAGCTTTGGCGGAGTATCAGGCGGCTGTGGCCGCCGATCCGAGCTTTACGGAAGCGATGCATGGCTTGGCCCGCGCTTTGCAGAATCTGGAGCGGTATGACGAGGCAATCGTCGTGGCGCTGCGTATTACTGAGCTGGACCCCGACGATGTGCTCGCGCATACCAGTTTGTCTGTGCTTTATCAGAACAAGGGGATGATTGCTGAGGCGGAAGCGGAAGGCGCGACGGCGCGGGTGTTGGGGTGGAAGCAGCAGTTGCAGCGGGGGAAGACGTAGGGGCGCGGGTTAGAGATTTGCTGGGCAAGCGTGGGCGCCTGCCCCTACATGAGTGTTGGTTATCTAGAGGTCGTATTTCTTGGCCAGGTGGCGGAACGAGCGGTAAGAGATTTTTAGCAGGTCGGAGGCTTTGGTTTGCACGCCGCCGGATTGTTGCAGGGCGGAGAGCAGAAGAGCTTTTTCGATCTGGGCCACGTGGTTTTCCATGTCCAAGCCTTCCGGCGGGAACGTGCCTGGAGGCAGAATTGCTGGCGCTCCACCCGCTGAAGCCGCTGCGGCCCGGGCTTTGGCGCGTTCGACGGGTAACTCGGTGTGGAGTTCGTCGGTGGTCTCGAGTGCAACGGCTCGCTCGATTGTGTTTTCGAGCTGACGCACGTTGCCCGGCCAATCGTAGCTGCACAGTTCCGCCAGGCTTTCCGGGCGGATCTGACGAATTTGCTTCCCGGCGGCGGGAGCGTACTTTTTCAGAAAATGATTGACCAGTAACGAAATATCCTCGGGGCGCTCGCGGAGCGAGGGGACGCGGATTGGAATCACGTTGAGGCGGTAGTACAGGTCCTCGCGGAAGAGATTTTCGTCGACCATCTGGTCGAGATTGCGGTTGGTAGCGGCGATGACGCGAACGTCAACTGCGATTTCGCTGGTTCCGCCGATGGGTCGCACGAGGCGCTCTTGCAGAACGCGAAGGAGTTTCACCTGCATGGGAAGGCTGGTTTCGCCGATTTCGTCGAGGAAGATGGTGCCGCCGTCGGCGACTTCGAACAGGCCGCGTTTGTTCTGATTGGCGCCGGTGAACGCGCCCTTAACGTAGCCGAAGAGTTCGCTTTCGAGCAGCGTCTCTGGAAATGCGCCGCAGTTGATGGAGACGAAGGGCTCTCCGGAGCGGGGTGAACAGGTGTGGACGGCCCGCGCGGCGAGTTCCTTGCCCGTGCCGCTTTCGCCCGCAATGAGAATGGTGCTGCTGGTGGAAGAGACGGTGCGAATCGTTTGCTTGAGCTTTTCGATCGCGGCGCTACCGCCGATGATGTTGTCGAGCGAGTTGTGAGTTGCGGCATCGCGCTTGAGGGCGAAGTTCTGGCGGCTGAGGCTCTGCCGTTGCATGGCGCGGGCGACGGAGAGACGGACGTCATCGACCAGCCCCGGGCCTTTGCGAATGTAATCGGTCGCGCCGCCGGCTTTGACAGCCTCGACCGCGGCTTCGTAGTCATCGACGGCCGTGATGAGAATGACGGCCGTATCCGGCGAAATCTGGTGGGCGTGCTTCAATACCTCAATGCCATTCGCCTTAGGCATACGGATGTCAGTGACAACCACGTCGTAAAGCGCGGAATCGATCTTGGCCTTGGCTGCTTCTCCGGAATTCACGGTCTCGACGCGGTGGCCTTCGCGGCGCAGAGTAATGTCGAGGAGTTCGCAGATGGAGCGCTCGTCGTCGGCTACGAGAATGTTACCCATGAGCACCTCCTTCGCCAGAGCCAGTTCCGCCAGAAGCAGTTCCGCCAGAACCGGCGGAGGCGGAACGGGACGCCATGCCTACCACAATGTTTGCGGAGACCGCGGGCTCGGCCACCTTCTGGTCTTCGGTCGACGGAAGGCTGACTTCCTCGCGGCGCAGGATCAGGCGGAAACAGGTTCCTCCACCTTCACAGGGCCCGGCTGTGATCCGTCCGTCGTGGGCTTGAACAATTTGATAAACGATGGCGAGCGCCAGACCTGTGCCGACGTGATTCTGATTTTGGAAGGGCTCGAAGATGCGAAGAGCCTGCTGCTGCGTGAGCGTGTTTCCGGTATCGGAAACACAGATCTCCCAACCATTGTCTTCGTCACTAACGTCCCGGTACTCCACGGCTTGCAGAGAGACGGTCAGGGTTCCGCCGTCAGGCATGGCTGCCAGGGCGTTCTCGCACAGATTGCGGAATGCCTGCTGCAGGCGGGCGCCATCGCCTGTGGTCCAGGCATCATGGGCGCGAAGCGAACGCAGCATGCGCACAGCAGAACCTTCTCGCGTCATGCGCGTTTCGACTTCATCGAGAACCTGTTCCAGCAGGGGCAGAGCGTCGACTTTGGCAAACTCGAAGTGTCGTCCGCGCGAATAGGCGAGGAAGTCGGTAATGATGGCGTTGAGGCGCTCGGACTCGCGTGTGACGATCTCGATGAGGAGGCGTTGCTCGTCAGTAAGAGCGGCAATGCCGTGCAGAACGTTAACGGAACCGCCGATCGAGGCCAGAGGATTGCGAATTTCGTGCGCGATGGCGCCCGCGAGACGACCGATGGCAGCCTGTTGTTCGCGCACACGAATCTCGCGCTCCAGGCGGCGGACTTCGGTTAGATCGTCAAAGGCATAGATGTAGCCGGTGATGCCGCGTCCGGGAGCGGTGAGGCAGGAGGCCCGTAGGTCTAACGTCAGTTCCCTACCCAAACGCGTGCGCGCCCGGACTTCGCCGTGGGCTAGCCCGCCGAGTGCATACGGCAGCGGCTCTAAGAAGAGGGACTGCACGGGTTGGCCGATGACAGCGGGAGGCTCAAGGTCGAGCAAAGTACAGGCGGCGGCGTTGGCCACCTGCACGCGTCCATCGAGTCCAGCGGTAATAATGCCTCCGGTGATGGACTGAATGATGTTTTCGTGCAGGGCTTGCAGGTTTTCGAGTTCGCCGCTGGCGTGGCGCAGACGGGCGTCAGCTTGGCGCAAGCGATGGGCCAGGGTAGACGCCAGATATCCGATGGTGAGGTCGGCAAAAAGATTGATGAGGATGATGGCAAGCAGGACACGGGCGGTGGGATGGGCCGAGGAGTAGGCAGGCAGGACTTCAAAGTAGCAGAGCTCGAGCACAGTACCGTAAAAGATGAAGGCCATGGCTGCGACCAGATACGCCCAGGCTCGCGGCAGCAAAATGCAGGCAACAACTATGACCAGCGGATAGAGGAAGTTGTAAGTGCTCTCGGCGCCACCAGTCACGTAGATGAGGAGTGTGGCCATGCCTAAGTCGGTGAAGACCTGGAGTTTGGCCTGAACGACCTCCTCGCGCCAGGCGGACGCGAGGAGCAAGAAAAATACGGACAGCGTGTACCAAAGCAGAATGGCGGCGATAAAGGGGCGAAGCGGCAGTGTGCTGGGCGTGAGCCGCACGATGGCCAGCTGAATGCCCAGCAGGAACGTCAAGACGATGATGCGGACGTTCGATAGCCAGGCCAGCCAGCGGCGCTGCTCCACAATGAATTCCATTTACCTCGCCGTCCGTTCGTGTTGGGTCAACTCCGGGCGGATTCGCCGCCGGGAATGGGGAGATGAACTGCGGAGCCGGCGTGGGGGCGGAGACGAACTCCGCCCGGCTGCCGATTACCGATTAGCCGGCGAGTTTGCCGATCATGGCAAACAGCGGCATGTACAGCGAAATGACGATGCCGCCGACGAAAACGCCGAGGAACGCGATGATGGCGGGCTCGAGCAGCGCCAGCATGTCTTTTGTGGCCGCGTCGACTTCGTCTTCGTAGAAGTCCGCAATTTTTTGCAGCATGGAGTCCATGGCGCCGGTTGCCTCGCCAACGCCGATCATCTGCGTGACCATGTTGGGGAAGACACCGCTCTCACGCAGCGGATCGACAATGGTGCGGCCTTCTTCGATGGCTTTACGGACCTTCAACAGCGCTTCTTCGAGCACCGCGTTACCGGAGGTGCGGGCGGTAATGGATAAGCCCTCGAGGATCGGCACACCGGAGGTGATGAGCGTTCCCAGGGTTCGCGTAAAGCGTGCCACAGCGATCTTGCGGAGCAAGATGCCAAGGATGGGAAGGCCCAACAGCAATTTATCGAAGAAGTACTTACCTCTGGGATTCTTGCAGGCTTGCTTGATACCCACAAATACGCCAACTCCACCCACCATAAAGAACCACCAAAATTGGCCCACGAAGTTGCTCAGTCCGACCGTGATGCGTGTGGGCAGAGGTAGTGCCACGCCCAACCCAACGAAGAGGTTGGCGAAGATGGGCACGACGAACTTCAGCAGCGCGCCCACGACCAAGATGGCGATACCGACAACCGCGATGGGGTAGATCAAGGCGGATTTGACGGCGGATTTCAGCTTGACGGCTTTTTCAACGTAGGCTGCAATGCGCTGCAGGATGATGTCGAGAATACCGCCGGTCTCGCCGGCTTCGATCATGTTCGTGGCCAGATCGTCGAAAACCTTGGGATGAAGGCGCATGGCGTTGGCCAGCGTGGAGCCGCCTTCCACCGTGGTGCGAATGCTGGTCAGCGTCTTTTGGAAAAAGGCATTCTCCTGATTCGCTCCGAGAATCTCGAGGCATTGGACCAGGGGAAGACCGGCGTCGATCATGACGGAAAACTGCCGGAAAAAGACGGCCGCTTCCTTGGCCGTGACCTTGCCTCCGCCAAACGTAGGCAGGGAGAACTCCTTGCCTTTTTCACGGATGTTGGACGGCACGATGCGGTCTTTCCGCAATGCGGACGCGAGGCTTTCCTTGCTGGGCGCTTCACGGCTGCCTTTGATCTTTTCTCCAGAGGCGTTTTTTCCCGAGAACGTGAATACTGGCATGACACTTTTCTCCTAAATAAGTCGCGATCCGGACCGCATTTCGAGTGACTTCGCCCGGCTTTACTTCTGAATTTCATTCGAATGAACTTTCATTCGAACTTTAATCGACGAATTGGTTGTGCTACCGCTTGGTTGTCCCCGCCGCCGTGCCTGCCGCCGTGCGGTTTCCGAGTCCCGCGCCGCGGTTGATCATTTCCTGCAACTCGTCAGGGTTGCTCGAGCGAATCAGCGCGGTTTCCAGCGTGATTTGCTTTTGCAAATGGGCCGTGGCCAGCGCCTGGTTGAAAGTCTGCATGCCGAACTTGTCTTGACCGGATTGCATCGCCGAGTAAATCTGGTGGATTTTGTCTTCGCGAATCAGGTTGCGTACCGCGGCATTCGGAACGAGAACTTCCAGAATCATGGCGCGGCCCTTACCGTCGGCCTTGGGCACGAGAGATTGGCACATGATGCCTTCGAGAACGAGGGAGAGCTGGGCGCGAATCTGCGGCTGCTGGTGCGCCGGGAAAGCGTCGATGATGCGGTTGATGGTGGAGGTGGCCGAGTTCGTATGCAGCGTGCCGAAGGTCAAGTGGCCGGTTTCCGCGATGCGCAACGCTGCTTCGATGGTTTCCAGATCGCGCATTTCGCCGATCAGCACGACGTCGGGATCTTCACGGAGGGCGGCGCGGAGAGCATCGGTGAAGCTCTTCGTGTCGGCATGAAGTTCGCGCTGGTTAACCAGGCAGTTCTTGTTCATGTGGACGAATTCGATAGGATCTTCGATCGTCAGAATGTGGTCGTGGCGCTCCGTGTTGATCTTGTCGATCATGGCGGCAAGGGTGGTGGATTTGCCGGAGCCCGTGGGGCCGGTGACGAGCACGAGGCCGCGAGGCTTTTCGCACATCTTGGCGACAATGGGCGGAAGGTTGAGTTGATTGAAGGCCTTGATTTCAAACGGAATCAAACGGAAAACGGCCGCCGTCGCTCCGCGCTGATTGAAGACGTTGCCGCGGAAGCGGGCAAGACCCTTGAGCCCGAAGGAGAAGTCGAGTTCGAGGGCTTCCTCGAAGCGATGCTTCTGAGAGTCGGTCATGACGCTGTAGGCAAGCTGCTTGGTTTCCGCCGGTGTCATCTGGGGCAGATCGAGAGGAACCAAGTGGCCGCTGACGCGGATTTGTGGCGGGGAGTTGGTGGTGATGTGCAGATCGCTGCCTGCCATCTCCAACATCCTGCGTAGCAGATCGCTGAGAGTTAATGCCATGACTGTTCCGTTCCTCCGTGTACCGTTGCAATTCTTTAATGGATCGTTTCGCGGGCCACTTCTTCGAGCGTGGTCCAGCCCATTGCCACTTTGGTTAAACCGCTGCGGCGCAGCGTAATCATGCCTCGTTCGATGGCTTTTTTCTTCAATTCCAGTGCGGACGCGCCAACGAGAACGAGTTCGCGAATTTCGTCGTCCACTTCCATCACTTCATAGAGGCCGGTTCGGCCTTTGTATCCCGTGTTATTGCAAACACCACAGCCCTTGCCCTTCATCAGCTTGATGGTCTTGGCCTCTTCCGGGCCGTAGCCTTCGTCGATCAGCGTCTGGACAGGAACCTCGAACGGCTCGGCGCACTCTTTGCAAACGCGGCGGATAAGGCGCTGGGCGCAGATCAGGTGAACGGACGTTGCCACGAGAAAAGGCTCGATGCCCATATTCATGAGACGCGTAATCGTCTCGGGAGCGCCATTGGTGTGTAGCGTGGAAAGCACAAGGTGCCCGGTGAGAGCGGCCTTGATGGCGATTTCCGCTGTTTCAAAGTCACGGATTTCGCCGACGAGGATAATGTTGGGATCTTGCCGGAGGAAGGCGCGGAGCGCGGCGGCGAAGTTGAGTCCGATTTGCTCCTTCATCTGCACCTGGTTGACGCCGGCGAGTTGGAACTCGACCGGGTCTTCGGCGGTCATGATGTTGGTATCGGGCGTGTTCAGCCGGGCGATGGAAGAGTAGAGCGTGTTGGTTTTGCCGGACCCCGTTGGGCCGGTGACCAACACCATGCCATAGGGCTTGAGAATGGCTTTTTCAAACTTGGTGAGTGATTCCTGTTCGAAACCCAGCTTGGTCATGTCGAGGCGGAGATTCTCCTTGTCGAGGAGACGCATGACGATTTTTTCGCCCCACAAAGTGGG
>Ga0137409_10000195_pt1 | contig 61947 bp, 40 predicted proteins | sample CZODoug1_16funga_FD_122059 | JGI IMG/M metagenome (GOLD analysis project Ga0137409, IMG submission 122059) | Vadose zone soil fungal communities from Angelo Coast Range Reserve, California, USA - CZODoug1_16fungal (Hybrid Assembly) | ecosystem: Environmental > Terrestrial > Soil > Vadose zone... | reverse complement strand
GGTTCCACAGTCAAGCTTGAATTTCTTGTCCAGGAGGGACAGATCAGGGCCGACGCAGTTGTGCGGCGTGCCGAGCCCGGTGGTGGATTAGGAATGAAGTTCACGGCAGTGAGTGAGGAAGATCGCCCGCGTCTAGAAGCATTGATAAGCAGGCTTCGCTATTCGTCCTGATTTCCGGATTAGCGGACATCTGCCTGCCAGCTTTGGCCACCGATTTCAATTCTCCGGTAAGCGCGTTACACGTCTGACTTACCCCATCGTGGCGCAATCTGGATGCTCTTCCTAATGAGTGACAACCGGGGTCACTCTTGCTCCCGCTGCGTGAATTGCACTAAATTTCTCTTGGCTGCCATAGTCCTTCCGGGCCATTGCGACGCGGCCAATTTAGTCTAGGATTGGGCGATCTCGTATGGAGGCAAACATTGGAGGCACCCATGCCCTCTTCCTACACTCCACCTGATATGCGCAAAAAAGTCGCTCTTGTGGCAGGTGCGACCCGGGGGGCCGGCCGAGGAATGGCCGTAGCCTTGGGAGAAACCGGCGCGACGGTGTACTGCACGGGGCGCAGTTCGCGGGCAACTAGAAAATCGGCACGAACCACTTCGATGAGACTGGAAACGATTGAAGAAACGGCGGAGAGGGTCACGGCACGCGGGGGGGTAGGCATCCCCGCGGTCATCGACCATACCAACCGCGAGGCCGTCCGGATGCTCATCGCCCGGATCGAGAAGGAGCAAGGTAAGCTGGACATCCTGGTCAATAACATCTGGGGTGGAGATCCGCTCCTGGAATTTGGCAAACCCTTCTGGCAGCTCGATCTGCCAAAAGGCTTTCAGATGATGGAAAGCGCGCTTAACACGCACATCATTACGAGCCATTTTGCCACTCCCTTGCTTATCGAAACTGCGAAAAAATCAAGCGGCGGACTGATCGTGGAAGTGACCGATGGCGATTCGTATCAGTACCGGGGGAATTTATTCTATGACCTGGTGAAGACAAGTGTGATCCGCATGGCGTTTGCCATGGCGCGTGAGTTGCGTCGCAAGAATGTGACAGTACTTGCGCTTACGCCAGGTTTTCTGCGCTCCGAAGTGATGCTGGATCAATTCGGCGTAGCCGAAGCCAATTGGCGGGAAGCCGCGAAGAAGGATCCCAATTTTGAGGAGTCCGAGACGCCGCTGTATTCCGGGCGGGCGGTGGCCGCACTGGCCGCGGATCCTAACGTCGCGAACAAGTCGGGGCGGGTGTTCAGCTCTTGGGGGCTGTCCGACGAATACGGCTTCTGCGACGCCGACGGCAGAAAACCCCACTGGGGCAATCACTCGAAAAAAAAATACGGCGATGTAATGAAGCCCTGCGACGAAGACTTTTATGAGTACTGGACAGGCGGACTGATGGATTCCATTTTTCCGAATTGGCCTTGAGATGGGAAGCTGGGACGGAGCTAACTCCAGCCGGTGCCGGTGCCAAAGCAGTTGTCGCCGATCTCGATTCTCCGGACTCGGTGCCCAGATTTTGGAAAAGTTATTTTCCAGCAGCAGCTTCCACAGAAGTTGCGCATCGTTGCGGTCGGTCTAAGGAGCCGACGTTGTTATGAGATCCTTGGAAGCCGCATACGCGCTGGATGTGGCGCGTGCGACCAACAGGCCGTAGACGAAGTTACCGGAGGCAAAGCCTGCACGCATCGCCTGGAAGGCCTTGAGATAGGAGACAAACTCGGCGCCGAGCTTCACGGCAAGCGCCCAAAATGCTTTGTTGCTAATGATATCGAGGCACAGGTCCCACGTTTTGGCGCAATTCTCGTTCAGAATTTCGCGGTGCATGATTTGCAGGCCGTTGGAAGTCAGGAAACGCTCGTAGTCATGCATGCTTTGGAGTTCCACCAGCATGCCCTTTTCGATTGCATGGATAAATTTCCTGGTCTCCGCGGGGGTCAGATTTTCTTTTTTGAACCAGTCGGTGATTGCGAAGAGGCCACCGGGCTTCAGGAGTTTGGCGGCAGAAGCAAAGAATTCTTCGCGGCGCTGATAGTGGGAGATGGATTCTACGGACCAGAGAAGGTCGAATTGTTTCCGGAAGTGCATCGCTTCGGCGTCCATAAGCAGAAACTTCGCATCGAGTTGCTCCCTTGCCGCAGCCTTGGTCGCCATTTCGACCTGTACCGGGGAAATGGTTATGCCTGTGACGGCAGCGTTATGGTTCTTGGCCAAATAAAGACTGCTGGCGCCGAAGCCGCAGCCAATGTCAAGAATATCTGAGCCGGGCTTTACCGGTGCGAGTTGAGCGAGATGCTCGATGAGCTGAAGCTGGGCCTTTTCCTTTGATTCATCCCCACGAATCCAATAGCCATGATGCAGATGCTCTCCCCAGAGGGAGCGATAGTAAGGACTGAGTACGTCGTAGTGTTCGATGATTCTATGCTTATCGTTTGAGCGAGGCATGGTGGACGCGTGCAACCCGGGTATGTTTCCTGTTCTTGGGCATCGAGTGTATCTCCATTGTACCTGCGGAGAAATTAGAAACAGAAAACAAACCCTGGCGGTGTAGGAGGCCATCGCGCAATTCCGGTTGTTCGTTCGTGGTTGGGTGGACGGGCGAAATCAACTCAAGCACGGTCTCGCTAATTGCCGCCTACCTCTTCGACCATCCGGAGTATAGGTACGATCCCCGGGTAAGTCCGACGCCACAGTCTTGGACACTTTCGCCTGTTGCAGGAAACAGACTGGCGGACAAGCCGGTTTATGTACTGACTTCAGGCTCGACTATCTCCGCTGCAGAGCAGTTCTGCTACGACTTGAAGATGCTGAAACGTATGACGCTTGTAGGTGAGACCACACGTGGTAGCGCACATGCGGGGGTTTTTCATCGGATTGATGATCACTTCGGAATGGGAATTCCCGAGGTGAGGGCGGTCAATCCCTTCTCAAAGACCGACTGGGAAGGGACCGGCGTGGAACCGGACGTGAAGGTGAAGGCACCGGAAGCGCTAGAAACAGCGGAGAAACTCGCGGAGAATAAGCTGCAGAGGAAGTAAGAACGATTACCGCCGGCCACCAGAGGCAGAGATGGCGGTCGGAAAAAACCGCCATCCCGCAGTCCCTAGCGTCAATTCAATTATACTTCGCGCGGCGAAGCCGCGTCGAGCGTCGAGTCATAACACGTCTGTGACAGAGGTATCCACGGTGATGCGTTTCCCTTCAATCTGGCCAACGAGATGAACGAGGATATGCCCCGCTTGATCGTACTGATCAACTGTAAACGTCCCTGTGAAGCTGTTCCCGTCGTGGCTCAGTATGACGTTTTCCCGGATATTGCCTGGTCCAAGTAAGTTTCCGTTAGCCCAGCTAATGGCGAAATGGTTCAGTCTGTAGTGGAACGGTGTGATTTTCTTCCACACCCCGAGACAAAAACTCTGCGTCTCAGGAGCGCGTGAAGAATTCAGGATCTCCGTTCCGTCGCTGTGCCACTGGGAGTATCCCGCGTCAAGTACGGTGCCATCGGGTATGCCCGGATTGTCCTTGGACACAAGGTTCACTCTCCAGAAGCCCACGATGGGGTCACCGTCATCAGACTCCGTTTGCCTGGACGGTTCTTGCCATAGAGATGCTCCCGTCCCCGGTTTGTCAACCTTTCCACACCCAGCCGAGGCGACGGGGCCGAGCATCGCCGCAACGATGATCATAGCGAGGCTCGCGATAACCATTCCTGATTTTGTTTTCATAAGAGTTGTCCTTTTCGTTTTTATGAGATTCCGTCTGTCAGATGAGGCGAGCGAATTCGAGCGGGACGCACTCGGCCTCGTTGCGTAAACCTGTTCCGGAGAACGGAGCCTGACCTTCAGGCGATCCACATTTAACCAAATTGAGCATTTGGGGGCAATCCTTTCCCGCTCTGTTTCAAGTCCTTTTTGAATCATCGTTCAACCTCCTGGATTTCAGGGAGATACGCACTTTTGCGTAATCCGGGCAAAGGCTTCCGCGAAACCCCATGCTACAATCCCACCCTTATGTCCCAGGGAGTGACGGAGTGGAAGACTCGCGCCCACCAGAAGTGGTCCGCTTTGGCCCCTACGAAATGCGTCTGCGCACCCAGGAGCTGTTCAAAGGCAGCTCGCGGCTAAGGCTGCCTCCGCAAGCTTTCCAGGTATTGCGTATGCTACTGGAACGGCCTGGGGAACTGGTCACCCGCGAGGACCTGTATCAGGCCTTGTGGTCTGCCGACACCTTTGTTGATTTTGACCACGGACTCAACAATACCATCAAGCGAATTCGTGATGTCCTAAACGATTCCGTCGACGCTCCGCTTTACATTGAGACCTTGCCGCGCCTCGGCTATCGCTTCATTGGGCAGAAGAGTGAGAACGGAAGCGGGGCCAGGCCGGCGATCGCCAGCGATCCTACCTCCGCGGTCAATGAACCCAACTTGATTGACTCCAAGCCGGTGCTGCCGCAAGAGAGCCGGTGGCCTCAGTTTTCGATGTTGGCTCTCGCCAGCGCACTCACGCTTGTGTTTACTCTTGTCGGCTACGTCGGCTGGCGGCGAACTCACGCTGTCCGACCGTCGAATTCGGGCCACGTGATGCTGGCCGTGCTTCCCTTCGAAAACCTTAGCGGAGACCCGAACGAAGACTATTTCAGCGACGGACTCACCGAAGAAATCATTACGCAACTCGGAGCATTAAGCCCGGACCAGCTCGGTGTGATCGCACGCACGACTTCGATGGCTTACAAGCGTACATCGAAAAGCGCGCAACGGATCGCAAGAGAATTGGGGGTTGACTACATCCTTGAGAGCAGTATTCGGCGCGATGGGGACCAGGTTCGCATTAGCGCCCAACTCATCCGTACTGCGGACCAGGTGCATGTTTGGGCGCACAGCTACGATCGGCACATCAGTCACTCCATTACTTTGCAGGAAGAGGTGGCAAGGGCGGTAGCTGAACAGATCAGAATAAAACTCAATCCCGCCTACAGTGGCCCTTCCAGCCCGCTCCCTCTTGATCCGCAGGCAAACGAAGCCTATCTGCGAGGACGGTATTTTGGGAACCAATTTACGGTAGTTGGCTACGGGAAGGCGATCACCTATTTCCAGCAAGCCATTAATCGACAAGCCAATTTCGCGGAAGCGTATTCGGGACTGGCGGACTCATATTATTTCCTGGTCGTTACGGATGCCATGTCACCACAAGACGGCGAATCCAAAGCCCAGGATGCTGCGCACCAAGCGGTAGCCTTGGGCGAAGGTCTGGCTGAATCACACAATGCCCTGGGCAGTGTCATGCTAGGGCTGTGGGACTGGTCCCAAGCAGAAACTGAGTTCAAACGTGCCATCGAGTTGAATCCGAGTTACTCTACCGAGCACCGCCTGTACGCGGCGCTCCTCGTGACGCTAAAACGCCATGATGAGGCTTGGGAGCAGATTAACCAGGCAATGCGGCTGGACCCGCTCTCTCTCCCCAACAATGCCGAGGTAGTTCGAACGCTTTACTATGCTCGAGACTACGATCGGGCTGTCGAGCACGGCCAAAAGGCCTTACAGCTTAATCCCGACTACTATCGAACGCATTTCTGGCTGGGGCGGGTCTATGCCCAGAAAGGATTGTACGGGGAAGCGATCGCAGAATCGAAGAAAGTCCTGCAGGCAATGCCGGATAGCAGTGTTGGGTTGACAGAGCTTGCGTACAGCCTTGCTGCGGGGGGGCGCCAGCCGGAAGCCCGAAGGATTCTCCAGCGTTTAAAGGAGAAATCGAAGTACGATTTCGTCCCCGCTTACAACTTTGCTGTCATTCACCTTGCTCTCAACGAGAAAGACACGGCCCTGTACTATCTGCAAAAGGCTTATCAGGAACGGGATTGGGCGGTGATGGTTCTCGCGGTCGAACCGCGACTCGACCCGCTGCGGGGCAATTCCAGCTTTCAGGAACTTTTGGCAAAAGGCAGATTGCCATTGTAAACAACCAGTCACCCCGACAAGGACCTCTTGCACGACGCGAGAGAGGCGATCGAATGCAACGACGGACGAGTATCGTGTTACAGCCGCAGCGCCGAGGCCTGAGCCGCCACGAGCTAGGCATAGCTAGCCGTCGTGTTGCGATTCTTTTCGCTGCGTTCGCGGGTGATGCGCTCCAGATAGCCACTTGAGCGGAATGCCTGTAAGGGATCTTCCGGCAGGCCGCGTGATTTTCTCCATTCCCGGATAGTGGGCCGGACGTCTTGCCAGAATGCCCCGCGTAAAGTTTCCTCCGCGTCGATCAACGAGCAATCCTGCTGGAGCTTCGAAAGGCGGTCATGGTCGACGAGAACTGCCCTGGCGTAGAACTCCTGAGCGGCGCAGACGGTTTGAATCATCGCCTCGATCTTTCCCTTCAGGTTGTGGCTCTGGTCGACCATATAGGCGATGTCGGCAGTGGTCTGCGTTTCCCACTCGAACATTTTGATTTCGTGGAAGATTCGGAAAATCTGGTAGGGGTCGATCGAACCGAGGGTCAGGTCGTCGTCCGCGTAACGCCGGTCATTGAAATGAAACCCTCCCATCATTTTCTGGTGGAGGAGCCACGCGACGATCTGTTCGATGTTTTGCGCCTGGTAGTGATGTCCGGTATCGACTAGAACAAAGGATTGGGGACCGGATTCCTTCGCCAGTAGAAAAGCCATTCCCCAATCGGCGATGTCCGTGTGATAGAAGGCGGGCTCGAAGGGCTTGTACTCGAGGAGCAACCGTTGGCCGGGTTTCAAGGCCGTATGGATTTCTCTGAGACCTTCCTCAAAATAGCCGATTCGCTTTCGGATATTTTGTGTGCCCGGATAATTCGAACCATCGGCAAACCACGGCGAGACATCCCGCGAACCCAAGGCGCTAGAGATCGCAACACATTCGAGAATGTGGCAAATCGCCAGTCGGCGAATGGAAGGATCCGGATTGCCAACCGACCCATATTTATACTCTTGATTTTGAAAGATATTCGGGTTGATCGATCCAGGGCGAATAGCAAAGCGTTTTGCCAGCTTCTCGACTTCAGGAACATCCTTCAGGCCTTGGGGCAAGTCCCATTGAACGTGCAGGGCCAAAGTCGGGCAAGCTCCGGTAACAACGTGAACCTGTGCGGCATCGCTGAACTTTTCTTCGATGGTTGTCGCGGCCGAAGATTGAATGAACTTCCCGAAGCGGGTGCCGGTATTGGCGAATCCCCAGGAAGGCAGCTCAATGTTGAACTTGTCGAGGGCCTTCCATACCACTTCCACCGCTTTATCCTTCATAGCAAAGTCTCCGTTCCACCGGTTGGCTTCCATGCCTGTGGTTGACATTAATTGGCCTCGCGATTATTCGACAGCACCAAGGAACTTGCTGGCATCCGCTCCGCCCATTTCGCTACTGAAGCCGCCGTGACTCCTCCGGACGGGTTCCAATGACGCTCGAGAGCCGCCATCTGGATGGCGAAATTCCCGAAGGTGGCGCTCTCCGCAGAGCCAAGAATGATCTCCAGCCCGGTGCGCTGAGCCGTGAGGTGATTAAGCAGAGTATTCTGATTCCCTCCGCCCACAATGAATAGGCGTTTCAACTTCTTTCCGGTGATCTTGCAAATCGCGCCAAGCACTTCGGCGTAGCGCGCGGCCATACTATGAAAGATCGTGTTGGCGAGAGAAGGGATAGAAGCATCGTCCAAGCCGAACCTTGGCAGCCCAAGACGTTTTACTTGTGTATTGATCTTTTCGATGGTATTTCCTGGAAGCATCAATTGTGGATCGTCGATGTCGATCACCGCGGCAGGCACGGGCAATGAAGCGCAGCGCGAGAGTAGGTCCTGAAACGACCACCGCATGCCCTGCTGTTCCCATTCATCCATACACTGGCGGAGCAACCACATGCCGTTTACGTTTTTCAAAAAGCAGATTCTCCCACCCACCCCGCCAAGGTTCGTGAAGTTCAACGACCGCGCGTCGCTGGTAACGCAAGGCGAATCAAGAACGGTTCCCACCAGGGACCACGTCCCGGAACTGATAAAAGCCCAATCGTCGCCAACCGCGGGAATCGCGGCGATGGCCGAAGCAGTATCGTGGCAAGCAGGAACGATGACTCGCGTGTCTCGGAACGCAGGGAGATGCGAGAGTTCCGCGGAGACGGGCCCAAGCACCGAACCGCTGGGGACAATTTCAGGCGCCGACGCCAAATCTAAGCCGAGCTCGCGGAATATTTCCTGGCACCAGGTAGGAGTTCCCAGGGCGACGAGTCCCGTGTGGGTCGCATTTGTGTATTCGCTCACACGCTTGCCTGACAGGCGGTAGGTAATGAACTCGGGAAGATTCACCCAGGGTAAGTGCGGATCAGCGCCAGCGAGTTTGTCAGCGTACAACTGGTAGAGGGTATTCAATCGAAGGATTTGAATCCCCGTCAACGAATAGAGACGTGAAGGAGGCAGAACAGAGTGCACCTGGAGTTCCGCCTTTTCTGTTCTCGGGTCTCGATAACAAAAAGGAAACGAAACGGGATCGCCCTTGCTGTTCAACCGCACATAATCGACGGCCCAACCATCGACCGCAACGGATGCGATGCCCTCGGAGGCGCAAGCTGCACAAGACTGCAATCCCTCGATGAGACCCTCGAATATTGCGTCAATATCCCAGCACAGTCCGTCTGGCGTGGAAATGGGAGCGTTAGAAAAACGATGAAGGACCTCGATCTCGGGTTCGTTCCGGTTCCAGCGCAGGAGGGATACACGACAACTCTGTGCGCCCAAATCGACCGCGACTAGAGCTTTCCGGTTTGCCGCTAAGGCCATCGAGTTTTCTTACCTTCAACCGATTCCAACCTCGACCGAGAAAAACGAGCTTTACCTAAGAAAAGCTTCCGTCAAACCACCATCCACGGGAATCAAATGTCCAGTCGTGCAACGCGACTGCGGGCCGGCGAGAAACAGGATGGCTGCCGCGCAATCCTGTGGATCAATCGGTTGATGAGTCAAAGTGCGCTTGGCGTAGAACTCCGCGAGCACAGTGCGAAGCTGATCATCGGTGGCCCCGTTGTCGAAAGGAATCGAATACTTGGTGAGCGATGAGATGACTCGATCGCGAGGAAACATCGTCGAACCTTTGACGACGGTTGCCGGGCTGATTCCATTCACGCGGACTTTCGGAGCGAGTGATATTGCGAATTCACGAACGAGATGGTTTACCGCCGCCTTGCTGACGTCGTAAGCTTCGCTCCCCTGTTTCGGAACGACGGCGTTTGCCGAACTGACCAAAACAACGCTCGCGGTTAGATCCTGCTCGCGGAGTATTTTCGCGGCTTCTTCGAGGAGACGATGGTTGGCGGTGACATTGATGTCCAAGGTCAGTCCCCACTGGGCATCATTGATTTGGCCGTCCGGGGAGGAAGGGAAAATCGCAGCAGTGTTGACGATGATGTCGAGGCCACCGTACGTCGCAACCGTCTCAAGAAGCGCCTGCCGGATGGATGCGCGGTCGCGAATATCTATGGCCACGGCGATGGCGCTTTCCTGGCCGCTAATTTTTTGCGTTTCTGATGCCACGGCCTTGGCAGCTGCAAAGTCTTTATCGGCTACGACCACGTGCGCTCCACGATCGGCTGCCAGAAGCGCCGTCTCTCGCCCTACGCCGTTTGCCCCTCCAACGACCAGGCAAATCTGGCGGCTCAATTCTTTTTCCGGAGGTTGCCGGCGGATTTTTGCTTCCTCGAGCTGCCAGTATTCGATTCGAAATGCCTCAGACGGTGGCAAGGCCACATAGTTGGAGAAAACGCTGAACGCCTCGGTCTTGGCGGCCGGACCAGCCTGCGGCACAACCGCCGGTGTGCTGCCCGAACCCAACGCGCTCGCGCCCTCCATGACGTGTATTGCGTTGGTATAAAATTCGCCGGTGATACGCGCTTCCGCCTTGTTTTTGCCGAAGCTGAACATGCCAATGCCCGGCACAAGCACCACGGTGGGGTTGGCATCCCGCATCTTGGGAGAGTCGGACTGGGCAAAAGACGCATAGTAAGCGGCGTACTCTTCTCGATACTGTTTGAGCGCCCTGTCAATGGCCTCGCGCAATCCTGACAAGTTGGCTTGTGGATCCCACGGCACGAAGAGCGGCCGGATTTTAGTCCGGATGAAGTGGTCAGGGCAGCTTGTCCCAAGATGTGCCAGTTCCCGGGCATCTGCCGAGTTCACAAATCGAAGAACTTCGGAAAGGGCGCTGAAGTATCCAATTAGGCGCTGCTTGGCGGACACACGGCCGCGCACAAACGGAAAGATCTCTTGCGCGAGTGAGAGATGATTCTCCAGAGTGGCGGTACGGTTCCCGCCAAACAGATTTGCTCCCCGTCGTCCCAGGTGTTCGGACACGAATTGCCCGAGCTGGTCGATGATCGTGATGGTGTTCACGTAGCACTGACGCTGCGTGTCTCCCCAAGTGAAAAGACCGTGGCCGCCGAGAACGATACCATCGCAGTCTGGCGTTTGCTTTACGGCATCGCGCAACATCATGGCTAGCTCAAAGCCGGGCCGCTGCCAGGGCAACCAGATCAGCTTGTGAGCGTAGGTGCGGTTGAACTCTTCCATTTTTTCTCGGCCGTTCGCGGCCGCGGCCAGGGCAATGCCCCAGTCCGGGTGTAGGTGGTCGACGTGTTTGAAAGGAAGAAACGCGTGCAGAGGAGTGTCAATGGAGGCCGCAACTGTGTTGTTGCCGAAGGCGCACAGAGGGTACATGTCCACCATCTCATCTTCGGTATGGACGCCCCGGTAACGCCCGGCAAGGGCGTGCAGCTTTTCCAAATAAAGGGTAGCAAAGCCCTTTCCCTGTATGGTGCCGATGTCGCCGCCACTCCCTTTGATCCACAGGACATTCTTTGGAAAACCATCGAGCGGATCGGGATCGATAATCTTCGAGCTGGTGTTTCCCCCGCCAAAGTTAGTGATGCGAAGATCGGAGCCCAGCACGTTTGAGCGGTAACGCAGTAGTTGGGCGTCATCCAGCGCGTCTGCTACGCGCTCATCCCACCGATCTTCCAAATAGCGCAGCTTTTCTTGGACCTTCACTAGGAGCCCCTGGCAATAACCTAGAAGACCGCCAGTCATTTGACTGCGGCCGAGGGACAACCGCAACCGAAAACCCCGACACCATACTGCAACGAAGCTGTAAGTGCAATAGATTAATTATTTCAATAGAGAAACAAGCCTATCGGCGGGCTACTTGGCGGCCCGCGCTTTCTTCGTATGTGCGCCCGAGGCTACCAACTTGTGCTTTACGTAGTTGTACGGTGGTACCGTCTGGCCGCTCAGGATGGCCATCCCCAATTGAATGAGTTGCGGGCCATAGCTTGCGGCCTCGTGGGAAACGGAGGCGATGAAGCAACTCCCTGGGACTTCTAGTTCGTCAAGCGCCTCCGGAATGCAGTCTTGGCCTACAATAGCTACGTCACGTTCACGCTTCGCTTCCCGAACGGCCTGGAGCGCGCCAAGTGCACTGGTGTCCGTCGCCGCGGCGACCAGGACACCTTGCTTTTTGGGATGTTTTCGCAGGAATTCGAGCATCAGGCGATGGCTTTTTCCTCGGAGTCCTTCAGCATCGAGCGAAACAAATCTCTCGTCGCGCAATTCTGGAAGTTTCGAACGAATGCCAGCGAAGGCCCCGGTAATGCGGCTGTGGACCAGAGGGCCGGCCTCCTTGATTTCCAAGCCAACAGCCCAGGTCACCTCGCTACGCCAGTTGTTCTTGGCATGCTGCGCTAGAAACACTCCCGCTTCATATCCCACGCGGTAGTTGTCCACGCCCAGGAATGTGGCATGCGGATGGGGGATATCCACGGCTATCAGCGGAATCTCGGCGCCGTGAATTTTGTCTGCAATTGTCGGCGCAATTCGTTGATCAATCTGAAACTCAATAACGAGATCGACGCGCTGGCGGACAAACTCTTCAGCGTTGCGCACCGCTATCGCCGCGTCGTACTTGTTGTCCAGGACCACCAAGTCGACGCCAGCAGAGGCGGCAGCGGCAGCCAGGCTCTCCCGGACGGCCTCTGAAAACGGCATCTCCGAGGATTCTGCCCCGAATCCAAAGCGCACTTTCCGGGGCCTCGAAACCAGCCGGTAGAGACCGTTCTCGGACTGCGCGAGATAGCCACGGTGCGTAAACGTTTTCAGAATCCGATACACTGTCGTTTTGGAGATGTTGGTTCGCTGGTAGATCTCCTCAAGAGACTTGGGTTTGTTTTCAGTCTGCAGCAATTCGAGGATATCCAGAGCCTTGGAAAGCACGGGGATGAGATAGAGTCGGGGCGGGCCGGATCGAGGCTGCCTGTTTCTCATAGGAACTAAGTATATCCCAGCCCCCCGCTTGCTTTGTCATTTCAATAGGTACATGGCTTTTGTATTGACGTTACGGTCGCACGCGAACTAAAGTCACCGCTTGTGCCCGGTCACCTGCTTTTCGGGCACCAGGGTTCGCCCTGCACTGGTGTTTCGATCTTGATGTGGAAAGGTACTCCTTGGGACCAAACCCCTTGGTCGGCGTTTTCTTTCACTGGTTAGGTGGATTGGCTTCCGCGAGCTTTTACGTACCGTACCGACGTGTCCAGACCTGGGCATGGGAAACCTATTGGCTTGTCGGCGGATTCTTCAGTTGGATTATCGTGCCGTGGATTTTGGCCTTTGGGATGACTCGTGATCTTATCCACGTGCTCCAGGAAACGCCCAATCGCAGCGTGTTTTGGGCTTACACCTTCGGAGTGCTGTGGGGGCTCGGTGGACTCACGTTCGGGCTGACCATGCGCTACCTAGGCATGTCCCTAGGCATGGCCGTGGCCCTCGGCTACACGGCTGCTTTTGGCACGCTGATGCCTCCCATTTTCCGTGGGCAGTTCAGGACGGAAGTTCTTGGAACAAGCTCAGGTATGACGATTCTGGTAGGAGTGGGAATTTGCCTCCTGGGAATCGTGTTTGCCGGTATGGCAGGAATATCCAAAGAAAAGGAGATGTCCGAGAAGCAGAAGCGCGCCTCCATCAAAGAATTCAACTTGAAGAAGGGCTTATTGGTGGCTACGTTTTCCGGAGTGATGAGCGCCTGTTTTGCCTATGGGTTGGCTGCGGGCGATCCAGTCAAAGAGATCACCATTCGTCACGGCACACCCGTGCTGTGGCAAGGGCTCCCCGTTTTGGTCGTGGTTCTGCTTGGAGGATTCACCACCAATTTCGTTTGGTGCGTGATCCTAAATCGCCGCAACCATACCGGATACCAATACTTCAAGTCCGAAGTGCGCAGACCCCTTCCCAGGCGAAGCGACGAGCCGATCCTAGAAAACCCGATTGATGCTCCTGCAGAAGAAATGGCGGAACTGGCGCACAGCACAGAATCCAATCTTTTGAAAGCGCCTATGCTTTCGAACTATATCTTTTCCGCGCTTGCTGGGACTACCTGGTACTTCCAGTTCTTCTTCTATACCATGGGCGAAACGCAGATGGGCCGCTATAAATTTTCCAGCTGGACTCTCCATATGGCGAGCATCATTATTTTCAGTACTTTGTGGGGGATCGCCTTGAAGGAATGGAAAGGCGCCGGCCTTCGAACTAAGTGGCTGGTAGGCTTGAGTCTCCTCGTTCTGGTGACCTCCACAGTTGTCGTCGGCTATGGAAACTATTTGGGGGCTGGAAACTCGGCGGTGAAGTCATCCACGAGTCGATAATACCAAGCCTCCCAAATTCGCGCAGCCAGTAGGCAGTGGGTGAACCAGACATTGAGCTCCCGTCTTTCTTCTCGCGTCATCAACATCGACGACCTGCGTCGAATCGCTCGTCGCCGTTTGCCGCCGGTGGTGTTCGATTACCTGGACGGCGGCGCCGATGGAGAAGTGACGCTGAGAGAGAATTGCCGCGTATTTGAGGACGTTGGCTTCCGGCCGCAGCAAGCAGTCTCGCTTGCCGAGTGCAGCCTGCAAACTCGCGTTTTGAATTTCAGTTTATCGTTTCCCGCGATTCTCGCGCCGGTTGGCTACAGTCGCATGATGCATCCGGGAGGCGAAGTAGCCGCTTCCGCGGCGGCGGGTTCGGCAGGAACAGCCTATATATTGTCCACCATCTCGGGCCACAAACTGGAAGACGTGCGGGCCGCCTCGACTGCGCCGGTGTGGTATCAACTGTATTTAGTGGGTGGCCGTGCGGTAGCCGAGGCAGCTCTAGAGCGCGCACGACGATGCGGTTTTTCCGCGTTAGTTGTGACCATCGACACACCCGTAGCGGGCATGAGAGAGCGAGACCTACGCAACGGAATGAAACAACTGTTGGGCGGCTCGCTTTTTGCCAAGCTTCCTTATCTACATCACTTTCTGGCACATCCGAGATGGCTCGCCGCATTTCTCTTGGATGGTGGCGTGCCGCCTCTGGAAAACATCGTGGTGCCGGGAAGGGGGCCAATGCCGCTTGTGGACGTCGGCTCCGCCCTTGCGCGGGCCGTGGTCACCTGGGAGGATCTGCGTTGGCTGCGCGAAATCTGGTCGGGCCCTATCATCGTCAAAGGGGTGCTGACCGGGGATGATGCGAGACGTGCGGTAGATGAAGGGGCTGCCGCGATTGTGGTTTCGAACCACGGGGGTCGGCAGCTCGACAGCGTATCCTCCTCACTTCGGGCGCTGCCCGAAGTGGTGGCTGCGGTAAACAATCAAGTGGAAGTGCTCATGGACGGTGGCGTGCGGCGTGGCGGCGACATTGTGAAAGCGCTGTGCCTAGGGGCCCGAGCCGTGTTGGTTGGCCGCGCCTATGCTTACGGCTTGGGCGCTGCGGGTCAGGCAGGTGTCACTCGCGCATTGGAGATTTTGCGCGACGATGTCGAACGCACCCTGCGCTTACTCGGCTGCCCTTCCATTGCAGCGCTGAATTCCTCCTATGTGGATGTCCCGCGTGATTGGAAGATTTCATAGATGGGTTAGGATCCCGGATCGGCCGAACCTATGGCAATGCAACTTCGAACTGGTAACTGCCGGCCGAAAGCTGGTATTCGAAACCATTGCCGTCCTTTGTCAAGGCCCGAACCCTGCGGCTCTCGGACAACACTTGCCCGTCAAGTTTGTAAGACGGTGCCTTTTCTTGCCCTAGTGGCAGATGCCCCGTCGCATTTGCCGGTATCGTCAGATTCCAGGTTGCCTTGTTCCCGATGATCGACCACGCCGAGCGAATTGTTCCGTACGAAGATTCATAGGAAAACTCAAGATTCCCCAAGCGCTTGTCGAAATTGGGATGCAGAAAGATGGTGTGGAATCCCGGATCTGTTGGCACCGTATCGATTCCGGCCGCATAGCGATAGATCCAGTCTGCGACGGCACCGTAAGCGTAGTGGTTGTAGGAATTCATGCTCGGGTCGCCACGCATTTGGTCTCCATTCCATCGCTCCCACATGGTAGTGGCACCGTGTTCGACGAGGTAGCCCCAAGATGGATACTCGGTGTTGAGAAGCAAGCGATACGCGACCTCGGCGTGTCCGGTGTCTGTCAAAGCGCTCAACAAGTACGGCGTACCCAGGAATCCGGTGCCAAGGCGCCCATGGTTGGCCTCCAGGCGATCCACCAATCGCTTTGCCGCAACGCTTCGAAGCGCATCGGGCAGCAAGTTCATGTGCAGGGCGAGTACGTACCCCGTTTGCGTTTCGACTGGCTTGTCGCTGAGTTTCGTTGCTGTGCCGGAAGCGAATACCGGAGGTGGTGGAACGCCGCCGACGAAACCATCGGGCCGAACGTAGGCTCGGTTGAAAGCAGCTTTGATCTTTTCAAAGAGCTCGCTGTATTTCTGTTCGTCAGCTGTTTTCCCAAGTGCCTGAGCCATCTGGCTCATGAGCGTCACGTCGTATGCCCAGTAGGCCGTGGCAATCAAATCCACAGGGGTCACGCCCTCGGGTGCAAGCCAGTCCGCGAACGGAATGCCATAGTTTTTCGTCCAGAGATAGTCTGGATTTGCCGCTTGAATGGCCGCGAGATACTTCCCCATTGCTTCCCAATTCTCTTCGATAATCTTCTTATCGCCGGTCTGAATCCACGACGTCCAGGGGATGATGACGCCAGCATCGCTCCATCCAGTTCCATAGCCGGGATTCGCGGTGAGGGTTCCGGGCGCGAAGATTCCATACATCGCCGTTCCGACTTGCGTCCCGCGCAAATCCGCGCCGAATTTCCTGGAGAATGCCGTCAGATCCATGTTGTAAGTCGCGGTGCGCCAAAAGACCTGCGCATCGGCTGTCCATCCAAGTCGCTCGTCGCGTTGAGGGCAGTCCGTTGGAACTCCGACGAAGTTCGAGCGCTGGCCCCAAAGAATATTGCTCCACAATTTGTTGAGCATGGGACTACCCGTGTTTAGTGTCGCCGTGAACGGAGCATCGGTATGAAAAGCAATCGCTTTCACATCCTGGAGCTGCGGCGCTTCCTTCAGTCCCGAGATTTCTACATAACGAAAACCGTGAAACGTAAAAGATGGTTCGAACTCTTCAGTGCCATTGCCGGCGAGAATAAAATGGTCGGTGGCCTTCGCGGTGCGCAGGTTATCCACATATAGTGAACCGTCGGGATTCAAGACCTCGGCAAATCTCATTTTCACGTCAGTCCCGGCAGAACCGTTCGCCCGAATGCGCGCAACGCCGGAAAGATTCTGCTCGAAATCGAAGATGTACACGCCGTGAGCCGGATTCGTTACTTTCTTCGCGTCGAGCGCTTTTTCGGCGCGTATCGGCTGAAAGTATTGCCAAACGATTTGTGGTTCTTTTGGCTGAACCACCTCGGCGGACTTCCACCGGCTGTCGTCGAATGTTGCGGTGTTCCAGCTCGCTTGTGTCCTGCGGGCATCGTACGCTTCTCCATCGTAAATTTCGGCGGTGAGTATCGGTGAAATGTCCGCCTTCCACTTTTCATCCGTCAGGATCCACTCCACAGTTCCGTCTTGGTACGCAATCCTTAACTGCGCACGCAGTGCCGGCGGAGTGTTCCCATAATTATAACCCTGCCGAAACCACTGCAACGGCGTCGCGTACCAGCCAGGAGCAAGCAGCGCCGCAACGGCGTTCTTCCCCAACTTCACATCCGCGGTGACGTCATACGCTTGGTACATCACGCGCTCCCGGAAGTCCGTCCATCCCGGGGCCAGAATTTCGTCGCCCACGCTTTGTCCGTTCATCGAAAATTTGTACGCCCCGAGGGCAGTTGCATAAATACGCGCAGAAGCCACCGGCTTTGCGACTTCAAATGTTCGGCGAAGAGATTTTACGGCTCCGGTCGGCCACGGATTTCCCAGTTCCGCGGTTTCAAAGCCGGAAGTTGGCGGAACGTAGCGAATCGCTTCGTTCCAGGAAGCATCGTCGAATTCGGGCGCCTGCCAGTGTCCACTGGCATTCAATGCAGCTCGCCAACCCTCCGGAAGGCTCTTGAATAACTCCACGGTGCCGTCCGCCGCTTCCACGTACAACACTGCGCTCATGGGTGTTTGGCTGAAATGGTGTGGTCCGCCACCTCCGCTGGTGGAATAACGTACCACCTCTGTCGCCATTACGTTTTGCCCCGCGCGCAAAGCGTTCGAAACGTCGCGGATCGTATAGGTTTTCCAAGGCATCTGCCGCCACGGAGGAAGTGGCTCCGATTGGAGCACTTGTTTTCCATTGATCCAGGCAGCCGCTGAATGCTGTCCTGTCACATACAATGTGCCGCGCCGGACAGGCTTGGCCAGAAGAAAATGGAACCGAAAATCATGATTTGTTTTCTCTGCTTCCTTTGGCGCTTCCGTGTCGGCGTTGGTGATCCACACCGCTCCTGATTCTCGCACCTGGCGCAGTTCGGATTCCTCGTAGCCGATCCACTTTGCCTTCCAGTTTTCCTGATGGAGAAGCCCGGTCTCCCACCAGCTCGGCTCACTAGCAGCCGATGCCTTGCCGTTTTGATCCCATACCAAAACTCGCCAGTAGTAACGTTTGCTCGGTTCGAGCGCAGAACCTCCATATGGCACAGCCTGGGAATTGTCGGTTTCGACCCGACCGCTGTCCCAGAAATCGCCCTGGCCGCTGCCAACCATTTCGGCTGTCGGACCGACTTGAATTTGATAGGCAGTTTGCCGAGCACCAGGACGTGAATCTTGAATTTTCCATGACAACATGGGCCGCTGGGCGTCCATCCCCAGAGGCATCGAAAGAGACTCGCATTCGAGCTTCACAGGCTTCATGGATTGGGCGGATGCGGTCAACGCCAACAGTAAGAAGGACGCCACCGCCATTTCCAGAAGCCCCAGCAGGTTCCTACCGCTGTTCGGGAGATTTCTCATCGTGGCCTCTCCGTGTCTCGCTTCGTTTAAAACCAATCCATGGATGACTACCCTCTTGTCGATGGCAATTCATCTAAACGATTTCGCATCGAGGCGCAATTCCCGATTTGGCTTGACCGTCGCACGCAGAACGTGCGTTTTGTAACGCACGGGACAACTTCCCCCGACCTGGCTGGTGAGAGTCGCCGATTGAAGTCGGTGATCTTTCCAGTATAGGCTCACTTCAAATCCTCCGCGGGCGCAAAGACCTTTCACTGAGCCATCAGGCCACGCTGATGGAAGCGCGGGTAATAGATGAATCTCCGGACCATGGGACTGCAGGAGCATCTCTGCGATTCCCGCGGCTCCGGCGGTGTTGCCATCAATCGCAAAGATGTTCTGTGTTGCGCCTGCCAGGCCCGCGCGCGAGTAGGTCAGCAGGTTGTCGTCTGCTGACCCTGAGAGCAATCCAACAAGATGATGGTAGGCTGCGTCTCCATTCGATAGGCGTGCATAGAAGTTGATAAAGTTCGCCCGACCCCATTCTGTGTCCTCCCAGTTGGGACTTTGGATACGCCGCTCGATAGTGACCTCCGCCGCTTTGGCAAGCTCGGGCGTTGTATACGGCGAAATCTGATTCTCCGGATAGAGAGCAATCAGGTGGGACGTGTGACGGTGGTTCGGTTCCGCCTCTTCAAAATCTTCCAGCCATTCCTGCAACTGTCCGTGCCTGCCAATCTGAAAAGGCGGCAGCTTTGCCCGGGCGCTCTCGACTTCGCGGCGAAACTCAGGATCCACTTTGAGCACCGTAGATGCTTCCATACACGCGCTGAACAGCGCATAAACGAGGACTCGGTCGCAGGTCGGTGCCATCGATTCACTGCACACTCCGCCTCCCGGCGCGATGAAGGAATTCTCAGGAGAGTTCGATGGGCCGGTCACCAGCCATCCATGCGCTGGATGCTCAACCATGTAGGCAAGGAAGAATTGTGCTGCATCTTTGAAGACCGGGTAGAGGCGCTCACGCAGAAACACGACGTCTTTCCTAAACCGATAGTGCTCCCACATTTGCAGAGCGATCCAAATCCCTGCGGTTACGAAGATCCCCCACCCCAATCCCCAGCCGGACGCCGTGTATCCCCATGGATTTGTAACCGTATGCGCTACCCAGCCCGGCGCACCGTACATGGTTCTTGCGGTGCGGCTTCCCGTTTCTCGCAAACCCTCGATCAAACTAAACAATGGTGTCTGACATTCTGATAAATTACCTGCCTCGGCCGCCCAATAATTCTGCTGGGTGTTAATGTCGAGATGGAAATCGTCGGCCCATTCCATGCTGGAAGCAAGACCGTCATTCCATATTCCCTGCAGAGCCATCGGAAGAGGCGAGTTGGCCCGCGAGCCCGCAATGGTCAGATATCTCCCGTACTGGAAGAATAGAGCGCACAATTCAGGGTCGTTTCCTCCCCTGGCCAGCCCTTTGCGCCGATTGTCTGTGGGTGTGCTGCCGGCCCCTGGATTCGAACCCAGGTCGATCTCGACTCGATGAAACAGCGACTGGTGATCCGCTATGTGCGCTCGCCGCAACTCGGCGTAGCTCTTTGATGCTGCATGCTCCAGAGCATCTTGGCACCATCTCTGGGCGTCACCGCCCCGATAACTTGTGCCTACCACCACAAGTAGAGTGACGGCATTCGCATTTTGGACGTGCAGGCGAGCTCCATCCGAGAAGAGCGATCCTCCCTCCTGCCGCACCTGCACGCGACTCGCGACTTCGACCCCGTGGCTGCCGTCGCTGTGCATGTTCTCGAATGCAGCTCCGCGGAACACCAGGGTGTCCTCGCCCAGGCTGCTGACTGTTCCCGGCAGCGCATTCCGAATTGCCGCACTAAAGGTGATCTGATTGGGCGCCTCACAGGTGAGGTGAACCACAATCGCGTTGTCAGGATTTGATGCCAGGATCTCCCGTAAGAAGCGGTGTGAATTCACGGTGTACTCGATGCGCACGATGCCTTCATTGAGAGCCAACGAGCGGCGGTACAGTTCTGCATCAACCGACGGGCGGAAAGCGAGTTCCAGATCGCCCAAAGGCAAATTTGTTCCGAATGACTTCGGCCGGCCCAGCATGTGATCTTTGCAGAGCGCCCGGGCTTCCAGGTACTTCCCTTGAAAGATGAGGTTGCGGATTTCTCGAAGATACTCAAGCGTATTGGGAATTTCGTCAGAAGAACCTGGTGCGCCGGACCAAACCGTCGACTCCGTAAGTCCGATCCGCTCTTTCTCGATATTTCCGTACACCATGCCGCCCAGCCGGCCGTTGCCGACTGGCAAGGCCTCAAACCATCGCTCTGCGGGTCTTGCGTACCACAGTTGATTCGGTGAGCTGTCTAGCACCGCTTTTCCTTCGAAAGGCGATTCAATTTCCCCGAGCCGCCCGTGAACAGGATCTAACGCCACCAGGGCTAGCGCCGCCCGAATAAAGTCACGTCTAGTGGTACTCATCCCACTCCTTTCTCGAGCCGTTGGTTCCGTGAATCTTTGCTTAAGCCCTGTACGTTACCATTACTTCTGGCACTTATTTGCGCGGGAGATCTTGATTGCCAAGAAATCAACTGCCAGCGAGAAGGAGATTCCGGAACTAGGTAAAGAGATGGCGTGAGAAGTCGGGTTAGGATGGAGAGCCTATGAACCGAGCAATCATACTATTTTTCCTGCTTGAAACAGTGTTCACAGTTGCTCCCTCCGCCGGTCAGCACTCTTCAGCGACCTCCATTACCGCCACCGTGGACCCCACCAAAACGTGGAACACCTGGGACGGCTGGGGCAGCTCACTCGCGTGGTGGGCACGAGCTATCGGGGGCACGCGCAACGCCGGCATTTACGCGGACCTCCTATATACGACCCGCGACATTTCCGTGGCGGAGGAGAAATATCCGGGACTGGGTTTCAACATTGCGCGATACAACGTGGGGGGCGGCGGAATCAAGGAGCCGCTCGAACGGAAATCGACTCAGATGCCGTGGTTCCGCGACATCCACGGTTACTGGACAAACCCGGACAGCCCGGTGACGGATGATGCGAGCGATTGGAATTGGGCTACCGACGCTAACCAGCGCTCCATGATGCTCATGGCACGCGACCGCGGGGCCAATGTGTTTGAAATGTTCTCTGACTCGCCAATGTGGTGGATGAACGAGAATCACAGCACATCCGGCAGCGACGGCGGTGGCGACTGCCTGAATCCTGCCTACTCCAAGCGTTTTGCGATATACCTGTCGACCGTCGCCAGGTATGCGCGCGACCATTGGAACATCCACTTCCGCTCCGTCGAAGCCTTCAACGAACCATCGCCGGGATGGTGGAAGTTTCCCGGGAGGCAAGAGGGATGCCACTTCGATTTGGGCACGCAACGCACCAGCCTCGCTGAGTTGCGCAGCGCTCTTGATACCGCTGGACTCCGCGACGTGCTCGCCGTTGCCAGTGATGAAAACAGCGTTGATGATGCGCTCAGCACTTGGAACAATTTAGATGATCGGACCCGCTTACAGATCGGGCGAATCAATGTTCATGGTTATTTTGCCGGCACGCAGCCCTACCGTGGAGCCAAACGGGAGCTACTGTCTGCTGCTGCCACAGGTGCCTCTAAACCGCTATGGATGTCTGAATACGGAGATGGCGACGCCTCTGGTTTAACCTTGGCGCAGAGCATCCTTCTGGATGTGCGAGGCTTGCATCCGCAGGCGTGGATCTATTGGCAACCCGTGGAGCCGGAAGGTTCCGGCTGGGGACTGATTAATGCGGATTATGTCGATACCCATGACCAAGCGAATGGCGAAATTACGACGCCCTTCGTGCGCGTAAATCGCAAGTTTTTCGTCATGGGACAATTTACGCGCTACATCCGGCAAGGATTTAAGATCATCGACATTAACGACCCGGACTCGATGGCCGCCTACGATGACCAAACGCACCGCTTGGTCATCGTCACCCTAAACAGCGGGATAGAAAAGCGCGTAACATATGATTTATCGCGATTCACTCGTATCGGTTCGAAGTTCACAAGAATCGCGACCACTATTGCGCCGGGGCCTGGTGTCCCGGACTGGAAGCTGAGGAGCGACGGCCCTTGGACGATCAATGAATTGAAAAAAAAGAGATTCTGGTCGCGCTTCTATCCGAATACGATACAGACTTTTCTCATCGATGGTGTGTATCAGTAGCACATGCTCCACGCGCGTGAGCGCAGTTCAGTGCAGCTATCCCGTGGCTGCTACCAGCGCGGCCATTCGAAAATGAAACTCTTAGCTGATCCGGGCAAGCAGGTCCTGAATGCCGAAAACGTACCCTGGAGCGTGCGAAGTCAACAGTTCCAAACGTTGCGCACGCTACTCTTTGCCAGCGAGAGTCGAATGGCGCAGGGTGTAAACAAACTGCTGGACGTCGGCAGTTTGTTTCGCCGTTTCCTCCTCTTCGCGAGCGTGCAGACGCTCGAATTGGGCAAATTCCTGCCGTGCACGCTCGGCGGCACCCGTGCGGATGAGCGCTTGTCCAAGCCGGTAGTGGATGACCGCGGTGTCACGGTTAATCTTAAGGGCCCGTTCATATTGGGTGATAGCGTCATGGTACCTGTGCTGATCCGCGTAAAGGATGCCGAGCTGGAGATACGCATCGGCGTTGCGAGGATCGAGCGAGAGAGTGGACTTTAGCAGCGACTCTATCTCCGCCCATTCTGCCGTCTCTGGTTGGGCCTGACCCTGCTTCCATAGAGTCATTGCGTAGTAGAAGCGGACCGAGGCGTTCGGCGGCCCAGTTTCGAGGAATCGGTGCAGCCGGGACCTGACCTCGTCAGTTACCGGGGGCAAGAGGTTCTCGTAAGCCTTGCCAAGAAAGAGGAGCGGCAAGGGATCGGCTGCATTCACGTCTGAGGCCTGGAAAAACGCTTTGGCGCCGTCGTCGAAATGGCCGAGGCCATAAAGCGCGATACCCCGGCCTATTTCCAGGCGCACCGAACGCGGGTAGCGGGCTATACCGTTGCTAAAAACCTCAACTGCGGGTTCGAAGGTCTGATGCAGCAGCAGTTCCACACCCCATTCGAAAATATTGCTCTCGCTCGGGTCCATGTGCGCGGCCTGTGCGAATTGAGCCACCGAGACCAGATAGTTTTTCGCGCTCTCTTCAATCTCTCCGAGGAGACTGTGAAGCTCGGCCGTATCGTTGATCTTAAGGAGCTGTTCCACTTGGCCTCGGGCTTTATCAAGGTTGCCCGTCTGTTCGTAGGCCAGGGCAAGGTCGTATCCGTTGTTGTAGGCGCGGGGATTCCTTTCCTGGGCGCGCTCAAGGTAAGGCAGAGCTTCGGCCAGCTTATGGTTCTGGATGTAAAACTCCCCCAGGTTATGGTTGGCGTCGTAGCTTCGCGGTTCGAGCTCGACTACCTTGCGAAATTCCGCTTCCGCCTCTGCGTTTCGATGGAGACGGACCAGGTTGGCGGCGAGCGTGGTATTAGCGGCTGCCGAACCTGGATTCAATCGCACCGCCGTTAAGAGATAGGCATGCGCTTTCTCATCCTGGCCAAGCGCCACATAGACCAGTCCTGTCAGTTCATTGATTTCGAAGCTGTTAGGGTTGGCTGCCAGGAGCGGGATGAGCTCCCGTTGTGCCTCGCCGTAGCGCTCGGCTTGGTAGGCAGCAACGGCAGCCTGAAACCGCCGGGTGGTTTCTTCGGCGGCCTGGCCGGATTTTTCCGACTGCCGTGTTTGCTCGGGACTGTCAAAGCCGGAACAAGTGGCCCACCCGAAAAGGAGCAAAAGCGCTGCCGTCGACCGGCCGATCCGGAGATACCGGCAATAAACACTCGGCAGCACGAGATCATGGTAACACTGGTCCGGTCGGGACACAGTTCGGGCAAAACGCTGGGGCCAGCGAATCTTAATGTCGGCCGACACCAGGACCGGGTCCAGAACACCGCATTTTCCGGCTCGACTGCACGTGCGGGTTGCGTACTGGACCTGTCTTCACCAGTAAAACTTCAGGCCCATCTGAACCTGCCGCGCAATGCCCCGTGTGGCGTTGATGTGTGCGAAATTGTTCGTGTCCGTGAAGTTCAAAGTCCTGAAGCTATTCGAGAAATTCGGATGGTTCAGGAAATTGAAGAACTCGCTGCGGAATTCCAAATGCGTGCTCTCGGAGGTGGGGAATTGCTTGAACAGGGAAAAGTCCAGGTTGTCATACCCCGGGCCGTGCACTTGCGTATCCTGACCGCCCAGGGGAGAGTAATCGGTCTGGCCAATCGTCGTAGCCACGGGCGGATTGCTGAAAGCCGCGGGGTTGAGAAATTGGTCGATGCCATGAGGTCCGGAATGCGCATAAAGATTCTGACTCGGCACCACGAAGGCGGTACAGCCAAAATTGGAGGTAGTGGGGGTCGGGCATCCCACAGTAAACGGGAATCCATCCTGGAGAGTGTAGATCCACTGGGCGCTCCATCCGCCAATCGCTTGGTTGACGAAACCGGAAGTGTTTCCGGCGAGGCGGTGACCTTTTCCGATGGGGACTTGCCAGATCCCGCTGGTGCGAAAGATATTGGGAACATCGTTGCCGCAATACCGATAATCGCGTTTCAGTCCAAATCCAGGGAGCAGTGGAGCGCGAGCGAAATCATTCTCGCTGATACCAAGGATATTCTTGTTGTCCGTTTTGCATACCGAGCGTGTGTAATTGACGAGCAGGTTCAAGCCCTGGCTGAATCTGCGCTCTAGTGCGACGGAGACACCATGGTAATAGGCATCCCCGTTGGGGGCGACGTAATCGCTGTTGCGGGAAAAATCCGGAAACGGAACATATTGCTGGGGATCCGTTCCTGGAGGCAGGATCTCGGTGGTAACGTTTCGTTTGTCGCCATCGAGCATGTGACGGGTGCTGTTCCCGACATAAGCCAGCGTGACGGTCTGGCTGGGAGTCAGCTGGTACTGGAAGGACAGGTTCCACTGCTGGGTATAGGCCGTCTTCCAGGGCCGCTCGAAGCCGAGCAAACCCAAGCCATGGGCATCGAAATTGGGGCTTGCGGGATCGGGGTTCGCGGCTGTCAGACCGGCCTCGAGCGTAGCACGCTGTCCGTTGGGATAGACGAGGGGAGAAACGTCGTTCTTTCTAAAGAACGCGAGGTTGACGGCGTATGGGTAGGTGTAGCCGGGGTCGGGCGCGCCACCGACGTTCTCAAATCCGCCGTAGAAAATTCCATACCCCGCGCGGGTCACCAATTTGGGGGTTAGCTGATAAGCCAGCCCTATGCGCGGCGCGAAATTGGTGAGGGGCGTAGTAGTGACACTGCTGTCGCTAATATATCGAAGGTTGATTCCATCCTTGACCAGGAGCGAGGTGAAAGACGGAGACAGCGCCTGGTTCTTTTGGGAGTTTAGGAGCAAGAACTCGGCCCCGGCGCCGTTCGGCGCGCCGGGTATCAGGTTCGCCTGTTTGCCGTGGATGTCCTCTATCTGACCAAAGACCTCCCACCGCAGACCTAAGTTCAAGGTCAGTTTGGACGTCACTTTCCAGTCGTCCTGAAAGTAGGTTCCGTAGTAGCGGCGGAGGTCGTCGGGTTGCGTTATGTTCGACGCGAACACAGTGTTCGAGCCGCCAACGAAATCGACACCGCCCGGTACCGTGGACGCCACAGGAGTGAGAAGAATATCTGCGGTGCCCACGCCGCTGCTAAGGCCATTCGGAATTCCGGTGTAGCCTCCGAAACTGAAGCTCCCTCGTGACCAAGCCGGGTCGATCCACGGGAAGTGCACGGACTGATATTCAAAGCCGCCTTTGAAACTATGAGCTCCGTGGGTTTTCGTGAGGTTCTCGGTAAATTGAATGGTGTCGCTGACCCGACGATTGGGGCTTGCAAATGCACCGGCCCCTAGAGATGTAAGACCATTGATATTTATGGTCGGCAAGCCTCCGTTGCCATTGTCCTGCGGGATGCCTTGGATACCGAACTGCGCCGGGATGCCCTGGGTGCCGGTAATGGGAGGCTCCGAGGAGGTACGCAGGCGGCTGTAGCCGAAGCGGAATTCATTGATCATGGTGGCCGAAAAAGAATGCGTCTCGCTGATGGCCAGATTGATAGAGTTATCCTTGAAGTCCCCCTGGCCAAATCCCGCGTTGTCACCCAGGCCAACGAAATCGCCGGGAAAGTTAGCATGTCGCCTGGTATAGCTCACGCGGCCGAAAAGCTGATCACGTTGGCTGAAATCCTGGTCGGCACGAATGTCGAAATGGTTGCTGTCGTCGGGCTGGCTGCGATTCACCGAATAATTGTTGAAAACACCCGCCTGATTGGCCGAGGGATAGAGGTTTAAGAGTTTAATGACGTTTGGATCGAGGCGTCCCGTAGGAAGTTGATTCAAGAACTGCGTCCGCCCGGTAAAGTCGGTAATGCCGACGATGCTGCCACCAGTATAGAAAGGATCCCGCACGAACCCATTGCTTGTAGCGAGGAGTCCGGTGACCGAATCCACTTGGGCGGCAGTGACCGGCCGCGTTGTGGCGGGGTCGAATATGGTTGCGGCCGGGAATGTCCGGCCCAAAAGATCGCTTTTGGTTCCGCTCACCGCGGCGAGCACGTCGCGGAAGTCCGTAAAACCGCTAGTCCGCTGGAGGTCGGTCGGAACGGTCGGGTTACGAAGCGCGCCCTGGCGGATTCGCCGGCCGTCATAATCTCCAAAAATGAAGGTCTTGTTCTTAATAACCGGCCCGCCGGCTGAAGCACCAAACTGATTTTGTCGCAGCGCGCCCTTTTTTGTTTTGCTGCGGTCTACAAAATAAAGATCAGCGGCATCCAGCTTGTCGTTGCGCAAGAATTCCCAAGCGCTTCCATGCAGCTGGTTGGTACCCGATTTGATCGAAGCATTCAGGACCGCCCCTCCGGCACGGCCAAATTCCGCGCTGAAGTTGCTGGTTTGTACTTTGAACTCTTGAATGGCATCCGGCGGTGGAAGATTCACATACGCTGCGCCATTCAAGTAATCCACGGTGTCGTTGTTGTTGTCGATTCCGTCGAGAATGTAGTTGTTGTGGACGGTGGTCAAACCGTTGGCCACAAAACTCCCGGACTGGTCCAGTCCACGCGTGGCGCTGAGGCTGGTGACCCCGGGGCCGAGCTGTGCGAGAAACGTATAGTTACGGCCGTTTAGCGGCAGATTGTTAATTTGAGCGCTGGTCGCCAAATTGGCAACCGAGGCATCCTGGGTCTGGAGCAGCGGCGCTACCGCGGTGACCTCCACGCTCTGCGATACCGATCCGGGCACCAGGATGAAATCGGCCTTAACCTGCTGCTGAACCTCCACTTGGATGTGGCGCTGGGTCGCTTTCTGAAACCCCTGGAATTCTACGTCCAAGGTGTAGGTGCCGATCCTGACGGGCACCAACGAATAATTGCCGTCATCGGAAGTAATGGTTTCCGTCACAAGCGAGGTGTCTTCATTGGTGAGCGTCACCTTGGCGCCGGAAACGACAGCTCCGCTGCGATCTTTCACCGTGCCGCGAATTCCGCCACTATCAACCTGCGCCGAGGCCGGCAGAGAAACACCAAGGTAAAAAGCGAGCGCCGCAGACGTTGCCAGTACCCGGAACGGCATCGTGTGTATTTTCATGGGGCAACTCCTTTTGGCCTCGCGGCTTGCGAGCATCGATCGGCTTGTTGAGAAAACCATCAGCATGGATGTGCGCCCCCGGTTGGACCCCAAAATAGTCCAGCGCACCACTCGATTTGGCGGACCGTGCAGGTGCACGTTCCCCGTGCGCGTGCACGTTATCGCTGCCGAACGATGGTTGTCAAGGAAAAAATGATCGGTGGCATTCAAATGTTGGGGCCTTCGGGCGGGCAGCACAATTCTATTCTGATCGTCGGGCGAACCGAGCTACCCTTTGGCGACCGCTGGGGCATGACTTTGAGATCCTCTCAAATTTGCTTTTCTGTATTGGGTTAGTATAGAAAAACGCTGACACCAAGTCGCACATGGAAAACACCGACGGGAGGTGGTGCTCTGTCTGATCGCGGGTCCAAGACGACATCCAAGACCACTTCCACGCAGGTTGGAGTTCAGGAGGTTGCCGATTTCCTGGGCATCTCGCGCGGGACCGTGGATCGAGCTCTGCATGACCGACCGGGGGTGAACGCGGTAACCAAGCGCAGGGTGATCCGAGCGGCCCAAAAGCTAGGATACCGTCCGAACTTGGCAGCCCGCTATTTGTCTTCTCGAAAGCGCATCACCATTGGCGTAGCGATTCCGCATGAAGTTGCTTATTTCTATGATGAGGTCCGAGAAGGGATCTTTGAAGCCGCCAGCGTGTTTGAACCCCTGGGTGTCAAAATCCTGCATCGCCCTTACAAACGCTTCGGCCAGCACGAAATTGAGGCGTTTCGCGACATTCTGCAAGAAGAGATCAGCGGGCTAGTGATTTCTCCGGCCTACCCGAACCGGCTTCTGCCATACATCGAGGAGGCTACGCGCCGGGATATTCCGGTTGTGTGCGTAGCCACGGACGCGCCGGGAACGAAAAGGCTCACATCGATTTCCGTGAACCCCTTGGTTAGCGGAGGTCTGGCCGGAGAATTGATGGGATATTTTCTCCCCGACAACGCGGAGGTAATTGTCTTCATTGGCATGCATGCTACGGTGGACCACGAGCGGAAACTTACGAGTTTTCGTTCCAGTTTTCGCTCTTTTTGTCCCAAAGGGGAGATCGCTGCGATCGTCGAAACCCATGATGAAGCCACCGAAGCCTACCTTAAGTCGCGAAAAGTTCTCGAACAGCACGGCTCCGTCAAAGGGATTTACGTGGCCACGGCCAACTCCATGCCGGTGATCAGGGCCCTCGAGGAACTCGGGCTGGCACGGAAAATCAAGGTCATTAGCACGGATTTGTTCCCGGCCATGTTCCCGCATATCCGCTCCAGTACCATCGCCGCCACCATCCACCAGCGTGCCCGGGAGCAAGGAGCGGTGGCGCTCCAGTCGATTGTGCGATTCCTGACGGAGAAAGTGCAGCCGGCGGCGCAAATTTCGATCAACCCGGCGATTGTGATGCGCAGCAATCTAGATTTGTTTATTCCGCAGGACACGTCCAGTGCAGGCGACCTGGTCCCATAACCTGTGGGAGGTATATTCACCCCTCCGTTCGATGAAGAAGAAAAACAGCCGGAACGGCCCGAAGCCATAGCATCAGCGGTCTTGCTCGGCGAGCGTCAAGGCCAATTGATAAAACTCCTGGCGGGCATCAGGAGAAAGGCCGACAGTTTTCCCAGAATTTCCTGAAACCGGTGCGGCATCGAGGGTTTGTCGAATTCTATCCACGTCAATCGAACCATGCGGGAAGATCTGGCTATAGCGCTCGAGAACCTCACGCGCTTCACTAATCCTGCCCGCCTCGTAGTAGAAAATCCCTAAAGCCATGAAAGTACTTTCACGCGAGGGCGCCAGCTCGATCGCTTTCTTCAGGTAAGATTCGCCGCGATTAGCGTCGCCTTTGAGAATGGACACCACGCCGAGACCCCAATAGAGCATCCCGGAATCGGGCACGCGCGCCAAACCCCGCTCGAAAGTCGTATAGGCACGGGCAGGATTGTCAGCACGCAACTCGGCGAGTGCCAAAGAAAAGTAATACTGGTCATTGTCGGGACTATTCTCGATCGCCTGGCCGAGAACGCGTATGGCGTCTCTACTACGGCCCATGCGGGCGTAGATGTCTCCGAGCAGCGCCAGATAGGAATCGTCTTTCTGAGCCTCAGGCGAGGCTTGCTGCAAGGACTGGAGCGCTTGGGCCTCCTCATGATTCTGAAACTGGGCGTTGGCGAGGTTGTATCGCGCCTCATCCGAAGCGGGGTTGGCCCGGACGGCATCCTCGAAATGGTGAATCGCCGCGGGATAGAGGCGGAATTCGGCGAGCAGCACGCCTTCTCCGAGCAGGGTGCGAAAATCCCCGCCACTCTGCCGATCGAGTCGATCGATGACCTCGAGGGCGTCATGGACCCTATTAAGTTTGAGATAAGCCTCGGTAAGAAGATAGAGACTGCGAGGGTTCTCGGGATGCGCTCTTACCTCCGCCTCAACCTCATGAAGGTCGGCATCCTTTCGTTGTTCCGGGGAGAGGTTCCCCCGCCGGTTCAAGTAGGCAAAGAAATTCTGGAGAGGGTAAGGTCCGGGCTGGGGGTTCTTGGACAAGGTGACAAAAACTTTCATGTCCCGCTCTGACGCTTCCGCCTGGTGAAGATTTCGCTCGGCGATCGCTAACTTGTAGTAGGCCTCGGCCGGCTTATCATTCACCTCCGCCGAGCGGCGCAAAAAGGGGATGGACTCAGCGTATTTCTTCTCTTCCATCTTGAGCCCCCCCATCTCAAAGAGGGCATCGGCATAACTTGCGTCTAAGCGCAGGGCCCGAGCGAAATACTGCTCGGCTCGAAGGTAGTCTCCCTGGCGCTTGGCGATAAAACCTAAATTAAAGAGAATCGGGGGACTATGGGCATCGGCTTTTAGGCCCTGATAGAGATACTGCTTGGCTTCCTCAAACCTGCCAAGATGGCGGTAGTAAAGACCCATGAAAGCGTACGATCGTGCCGATGGATCGAGCCCCAGGAGCGACTTGAATTCCTCGAAAGCCTCGGGCACTTTGCCGACCGTGAAGTAACTCTCCCCCAGCGCGGCGTGCAGGTCGGCGCGCCGCGGATCTATTTTTATGGCTTCAGAGAGCAGCGGAATGGCATCTTCGTAGAACGATTGCTTCATGCTCAGGCGGGCCATAAGCAGGAGAATGTCCGTATTTTTCGGGGCCAGCTTCTGGGCTCGCACGAGAAGTTCGAGAGCTTCTATGTCTCTCCGCTGGTCACTCACGGAAAGGGCAAGAAGATAAAGGGTGTCGGCAGAGTCTGGCTGCAGGTGGAGCGCCTGCTCTAAGACCGGCTGCGCCTTAGCAGGTTCATTATGGCGCAAGTAAGTTTGACCAAGATCGTGAAGGATTTCGAAGGTATGAGGCTCGAGGGCATCCGCCAATTCAAACTCATGGATTGCCGGGCCGTACTTTTGCTCGGAAGCAAGTAGGACACCAAGAGAGAAATGGACTTTTACGTCTTTGGGGTTTCGCATCGAGAGCCTTTGCGCAGTCGCGAGTCCCCGTGACGTGCTCCCGGCCCTCAGGAAAGCCTTGGCGAGATTGAGCAGGGTGCTCGGGTCAGGCGGCTGGACCAGTTCCAGAGCCTGGATAGCCTGTTTCGGTTTATGTGCCTCGAGTAGCATGAGCCCGAGGTTGTAATTCGCCGTGCGGTTTCTAGGTTCCCAGCGCAACGTCTGCCGGAAGGTCTGCTCCGCCAAATCCAATTTCTGCTCGGCGGCGTAGCTGGTGGCCAGATTGTTTAGCGTCTTCACGGAGCGGGGGTCGAATTCCAAAGCTTTTTGGAAGGTTTGCACGGATTCCCTATACCGCTGCTCGCGGTGATAGATCAGCCCCAGAAGGTTCAAAGCATCCACATTGTGAGGAGAGCGGGCCAGGCTTCGTTCCACGGCAGTTAGCGCTTCATCGAGCGACCCTTGACGGAACAGATTATTCGCTTGCTCAAAATCAGAGGTCGCGTCTTGGGTAGTCAAGGAAGGAGAAGTGGCAGGAACTTCCGGCGCGTGCGGGCGCGCCATCTCGAGGCTCATAACCAGCCAGGTGCTCATCATGATTCGGAGAAGAGCTCTCATCGACGCACAAGGGCGCTGGCCTAGTCGTATTCCTTGGAACCGCGCCCGGGCAGTGATTCAGCTGAATCCCGAGAATTCCGCATTTTGGCCAGCACCTCAGAAATGGTAGCACGGGGTAGGAAGGAGTAAGTAGAGGTGCTCCCCGGCAAGAAAACCGCAACGCGCCGGAACGTCTCACCCACCTGACCTTCCCCGGTAATACTCGGTAATACTCTTGTCTCTTGACAGGGGCCGACCTATTGTGTATTAATCCGCATCGTGCACGCACACGATGAAGGTTCGTTGTGAACTCCCGGAGAGAGTTTATTGCCCGTGGCTGCCAACTGGCGGCGGTTGCCTCCCTTCCGGTCTCCGCCTTGGCCGCGCTTCCTGCGGTTGCTGAAGCCGATGCTTGCAGTGCCCGTATGTCGCTGACGGGTGTCTGGCAGTTCCGATTGGATCCGGACCGAACTGGCGAAACGAAACTCTGGCACAAATCGACGTCAGGTCCCGATTGGTCGGCCGTGGAGGTTCCGCACACCTGGCAGATTCAAAGAGATTCGGCCGATTATTTTGGCACCGCGTGGTACCACCGGGCTTTCCAGGTGCCTCGGGAATGGAAGGACAGGAACCTCCGCGTTGAATTTGAAGCGGTATACCACTCTGCTACCGTGTGGGTGAACGGGCAGGAGGCCGGCCAACATCTTCGCAAGGGGTACACCGCGTTCACACTGGATATCACCCCTTACCTCGAATTCGGCGCTTCGAATTCCATGGTTGTACGTGTGGACAACTCCTTCGACCAGGCCATGTTGCCGCGCGGCCGATCTTTCGATTGGACGCCGGACGGAGGAATTTACAGGCCCGTTAGTTTGTTAGTCTCTCCAAAGGTCTTTATCGAGCGCGTGGATGTGGACGCCGTACCGGATATTGCTGCAGGAACGGCGCTGGTTTCCGTTTCGGTCTTTTTGCAGAATTCGGGCAGCCGGCCCTGGGCCGGGTCCATCGGGTTTCGGATTGCCGACGAGCAAACCGGCCTCTCCGTCTTGGAAAGAAAAACCGCGGACTCTATCCACCTGGCGCCGAGCGAGAAAAAGAGCTGGACTTTGCCGGCTTCGACACTACTCGACGCAAAATTATGGCACTTCGACCATCCCCATCTTTACCGGCTGCGGGTGGTGCTCACTGAGCGTGACCAGGATTTTCACGCGCTAGAGTCGACTTTCGGCGTACGCAGTATCGAGATCAAGGACGCGGGCTTCTATCTAAACGGCATGCGCGTATGGCTCGCGGGTGTCGAGCGCATGGCCGGGAGCAACCCAGAATTCGGCATGGCCGAACCGGCCGGGTGGCTGACCCACGACCACGACGATCTAAAACAATTGAATTGTGTGTTTACGCGCGTTCATTGGCAACAGGACCGGCGTGTTCTCGAATACTGCGACCGCCACGGCATTCTGATTCAGACGGAAGTGCCCACCTGGGGTCCGGACACTTTCCAGGGCATGGGAAATAAGCCAGCAGCGGAAATCATGGAGAACGGCATCGAACAACTCCGGGAAATGATCGCGCGCGACCGCAATCATCCCTGCATTTTTTCCTGGGGACTTTGTAATGAGATTAATGGTCAGAACCCGCCCGCGTACGAATTCGCTAAGGGCATGCTCGAAGAAGCAAAAAAACTGGATCCCCGGCGGCTATGTTCCTACGCTTCGAACTCCTTGCAAAGTAACGCTTCAAAAGACGTCTCCGGACTCATGGATTTTGTGGAATGGAACGAATACTACGAAAGTTGGTATAAAGGCACTCCCGACAATCTTCGCAGCAATGTGGAACAGATCCACGAGGCATTTCCCGGCAAGCCCATCGTAATATCTGAATATGGCTATTGCGCCTGCACGCCGGAACGGCCCGAGGGAGATGCCCGGCGCATCGAAGTTTTGCGCGAACACAACCGCGTCTTTCGCGAGAAGGAATATGTCGGCGGACTGATTTTCTTCTGCTACAACGATTACCGCACGCACATCGGAGACAAGGGCGTTGGCGTCATGAGGCAGCGCGTACATGGCGTTGTGGACCTCTATGGAGCCCGCAAGCCATCTTGGACAGTGCTGCGATATGAGTCCAGCCCGATCGAATCGCTTGCCGTAGCAGGGTCTGGAAAGGAGTTCACCATCCGCGTCCGCACTCGAAAGACCGCCCCTGCGTACACGCTCGATGGTTACAAGTTGCAGGCGGTCCTCTATGGCTATTCGGAAATTCCCCTGGAACGTTACGAGGCGCCGCTCCCTCGCCTCGCTCCGGGCGACGAAGCAAAAGTCTCGATCCAGTGTAAGGAAAAGGAGCCGGTGCGCGTGGTATTCGATGTTCAGCGTCCCACGGGATTTTCGGCTTTCACGAAGATATGGACGCCTTAAGAGCGCCCGCAAGATCTTAGAAAATTAGATACGCAACTAGTCCTGGGGCTCGGGGGCAGCATCACCGTCCAGAATTTTGGATAAACAAGGTGTACCGGAGATTGCCGAGTGAAAGATCCTTCCCCAACTGAACGGGTACGCGCCTGGGAAGAGACGGTAACAATCCAAACGTATCCCGCGCCCGCTCCGGATCGCAATCCCATGTTTCTGGACAAGCGCGTTTACCAGGGCAGCAGCGGAAAAGTGTACCCGAACCCTTTTACCGACCATATCTCAGACACCAAGTTCGACAAACCGTATCGGGCGATTTTTCTAGAGAATGAATTCATCCGCATCATGATCTTGCCGGAGATCGGCGGACGGATTCACATCGGGCTGGACAAGACCAATAACTACGATTTCTTTTACCGGCAAAACGTTATCAAACCAGCGCTCGTCGGCCTGCTGGGACCTTGGATTTCCGGCGGTGTGGAGTTCAACTGGCCGCAGCACCACCGACCTTCCACATTTATGCCTGTGGATCACCAGATTGAAAAGCACGAAGACGGGAGCTGCACGGTGTGGCTCAGCGAACACGAACCAATGAACCGGATGAAAGGTATGGTCGGGATTACCGTGCGTCCGGGGAAAAGCATCATAGAAGCCAAGGCACAGCTATATAACCGCACACCTTTCGTTCAGACATTTCTGTGGTGGGCCAATGTCGCCGTCCAAGTGCACGAGGAATATCAGGCTTTTTTCCCTCCCGATGTCGCCTACGTCGCAGACCATGCCAAGCGTGCCGTGTCTTCCTTTCCCGTAGCGCGAAACTTTTATTACGGCGTGGATTACACACCGGGGGTGGACATCACCTGGTACAAAAACATTCCGGTACCGACTTCGTACATGATACTCGACTCGAAATACGACTTTTTCGGCGGCTATGATCATCGACGACGCGCCGGCTTGGTGCACGTAGCGGATCGACATATATCACCCGGCAAGAAGTTGTGGACCTGGGGAAACGCGGAGTTCGGGTACATGTGGGACCGCGAGCTTACCGATTCCGACGGACCTTACGTGGAGTTGATGGCCGGTGTTTTTACCGACAACCAACCGGATTTTTCATGGCTTCAGCCGTATGAGACACGCACATTCAAGCAATATTGGTACCCCATTCAAGAAATCGGACCAGCTAAGAACGCCAATCGGCTGGCCGCCGTAAACCTCGAAATGGAGGGACGTAAGCTGAAAGTCGGAGTGTTGACTACCGAAGCCGTTAAACAGCTTCGCGTGATCGTAACCGCGGGAGAACGCGTTGTTTTAGAGGAAACTCGGGATATTCAGCCGAGTCAGCCCTTCATCGAAACCGTTGAGCTGTCGGCTGACTGCGCCGCACCAGCCGTGCTCCTCCGAGTGCTTTCCTCCGACGGAAAGGAAATGATTCGATTCCGGCCCGAGGAAAAGCGGGGCGCTCCCTTGCCGGAGCCCGCCACGGAACCCCCGCCCCCCGCAGAAATCGCGACCGTCGAGGAGCTCTACCTGACCGGGCTGCACCTAGAACAGTATCGCCATGCGACGCGTTTCCCTGAAGCGTATTGGGAGGAAGGGCTCCGCCGCGATCGACACGACGTGCGCTGCAACAATGCTATGGGATTGTTGTGCCTGCGCCGCGGCAAATTTCAGGATGCCGAACAATACTTCCGGCGTGCCATCGCGCGGCTGACGCTTCGCAATCCGAATCCTCGTGATGGCGAGCCATTTTATAATCTCGGGCTCGCGCTGAAATATCAGGAAAGCGCAGAGGCCGCCTATGCCGCTTTCTACAAATCCGTCTGGAATCAGGAGTGGCAATCTGCCGGCTGCTATGCACTAGCCACCATTGATTCCGAGCGCGGCGATTTCGAGCGGGCGCTGGAGCACTTGAACAACTCGCTTTCCGTCAATCGATCGCATTTAAAGGCTCGCAATTTGAAGTCCGCCATCCTGCGCCACACGGGCAGAAGCAAAGAGGCGCTCGATCTGGTGCGAGACACCATGGCCTTCGATCCTCTCGACCTGTGGTCCAGGAACGAACTCGTGGCCTTCAGCACCGCACCGCACTCCTCTGATTCAGACCACGCCCTGTTCCGTTCCTTGCTTCTGGAAACCCACATCTGCCTGGATATCGCTTTCGACTATGCCGACGCAGGACTGTGGCGCGAGGCCATCGACCTGCTCCAGCGACACCTCGCCGTGTTTTCCAAACAACAAGAACCCTATCCGATGGTTCTCTATTCGCTCGGATATTTCTACGACAAGAGCGGAGAGCGTGACAAAGCTCGCGAGTACTGCAAGCAGGCTGCCCAGGCCTCTGCTGATTACTGCTTTCCAGCTCGCATCGAGGAGATGCTAGTTCTCCAAAGCGCAATTCGGACAAATCCTTCTGACTCCAAAGCCCCCTATTATCTTGGCAATCTGTTGTATGACAAATGGCAACGAGAAGAGGCCATTCGACTCTGGGAATGCTCTTGCCAGATTGATCCCCAGTTCTCCATTCCGTGGCGAAATCTAGGGATCGCGTGGTTCAACGTACGGAAGAACCCGGGACGGGCCCTGGAATGTTATGAAAAAGCATTTCGAGCGGAGCCATCCGATGCGCGTTTGTTGTATGAGCTAGACCAGTTGTGCAAACGCATGGGAACCCCGCCCGAGCGGCGTCTTTCAAAGTTGGAAGAACACCGCGATTTAGTTGACCGGCGCGACGACCTGGTGGTCGAACTCGTCACCCTCTGCAACCAAACGCGCAAAACAGCGCAAGCTCTGCAAATCCTTAGTTCTCGGCGATTCCACCCCTGGGAGGGCGGCGAAGGTCTGGTATCCGGCCAATACGTAGCAGCACATCTTCTGATGGGCCGCGAATTGCTTGAGGCCAGGGAACCAAGCGAGGCCCTGGCACATTTTCAAGCGGCGCGCGTGTATCCCAAAAATCTTGGAGAAGGGAAACATCTGCTTACTCTGGAAACACATCTCGATTACTTCGCCGGTATAGCTCTTAATAGTTTGGGGCATGCCCAAGAAGCGCAGCAGTGGTGGAAAAAAGCCATCGAGGCTCAGACGGGATTCAAAGACATGGCTTACTACCGGGCTCTTGCGCTCAGGAGCCTTGACCGAGAATCGGAAGCGGTCTCGCTGCTCGAGGAACTCCTGGACTTCGCGTCGCGTCAACTCGATGCGGAAGTTAGAATAGATTATTTTGCAACGTCTCTGCCAAACTTTTTGCTCTTCGATGATGACCTGCAGAAGCGAAACCGCACCGAGTGTTTGTTCCTGAGAGGACTTGCGAAGCTAGGGCTCCGGCGAATCGAAGAATCGGCAGCTGACTTCCGCGAAGCATTGACCCTGGATGCGAATCACATGTGGGCTCAGGCGGAGTTGGAACGCATCGAAGCTGATCAGGCGGCAAGTTCGAAGCCATGAATGGCCCCACGCGCCGCCGAACTGTTGGAGAGGGGACCATGGCGGCAGACAGCGCTGAGACACTGAGGATTCCAGCCGACCAAAGCATCTATCTCTGGGCCATCTCCTTCGTCGCGGCATTAGGGGGATTGCTTTTTGGCTATGACTGGGTCGTGATTGGCGGGGCCAAGCCGTTTTACGAAAAATTCTTCCATTTAACAGATGCCGCGCAACAAGGATGGGCGATGAGTTGTGCGCTGATCGGTTGCCTGCTGGGAGCGGTGATCTCCGGTAGTCTCAGCGACCGTTATGGCCGGAAACGTCTGCTAATCCTGGCGGCGCTACTCTTCGGAGTCTCCTCCGCTGGCACCGCGCTGGCTAGTGTGTTTCACAGTTTTGTGATGTGGCGAATCGTTGGGGGAATGGCCATCGGTCTTGCTTCCAATCTTTCTCCCATGTACATCGCGGAAATTTCCCCGGCCGCGATGCGAGGCAAGTTGGTCTCGCTAAATCAGCTCACCATCGTTATTGGAATTCTGCTGGCCCAGTTCGTGAATTGGCTTATCGCCCAGCCTGTGCCTGCAGGTGCTTCCGCGGTGGAGATTCTGAACTCATGGAATGGCCAGATTGCGTGGCGCTGGATGTTTGGCGTCACCGCGATACCGTCTCTCTTATTTTTCCTCGGAATGCTGGTAGTGCCGGAGAGCCCGCGCTGGCTAGCCCGGAATGGCCGGCACGAGAAAGCAGGCCGCATCCTGGCGCGCCTTAACGGCGAAGCATACGCCAAACAAGCCTTGGAAGAGATTGAAGCTAGTCTAGCGACAAGCCAGAAGGTCAGCTTGTTCGCCCTGCTGGATCCCAGACTCGTCGGTGTTCTGTTCCTCGGCGTTTCGTTGGCAGTGTTTCAGCAATGGTGCGGAATAAACGTGATCTTCAGCTATGCGGAGGAAGTGTTTACCGCAGCAGGCTATCATGTCTCTGACATACTGCTCAATATCGTAATCACCGGTGCGGTCAATCTGGCGTTTACCCTCGTGGCCATCGCTTTGGTGGACAAAGTGGGGCGCCGCAAACTAATGCTCTTCGGCTCGGCGGCTTTGGCGCTGATCTACGGTTTGCTCGGATTTGGTTTCTATAGACACAGCCAGGGAATACACATGCTGCTGCTGGTGGTTGTGGCCATCGCCTGTTATGCCATGTCGCTCGCCCCGGTTACCTGGGTAGTCATTTCAGAAATTTTCCCCAATCACATTCGTGGCGCAGCGATGTCCGTGGCGGTCACCTCACTATGGATTGCCAGCTTTATCCTTACCTACACGTTTCCATTACTGAACCGGGGGGTTGGACCTGCGGGAACTTTCTGGATCTATGCCGGCATTTGCTTGGCCGGCTTTCTGTTTATTCGCTGGCGCCTTCCGGAAACCAAGGGCCAGACGCTCGAGGAAATCGAGGAGTCCTTGGCGCGCTGAATGGGATTCCCGCGAAACGAAATGCAAATACCCGCTAACCTGCTGCCAGCTTTTGCCGCATCTTTTGGCGGACGCCCGCGCCTTTTTCGAGCCCCGGGCCGGGTGAATCTCATCGGGGAGCACACCGACTACACCGGCGGCCTGGTCATGCCTACGGCGATTCATTTTTCGACCTGGGTGGCCGCGGGTCGCCGCGAAGATCGCACCATACGAGCGGTTTCTGAGGGTTTTCCCGGGGCGCTGGAATTCTCGCTAGATCAAACACCAAACCGCCAGGGAAACTGGACCGATTATGTTGCCGGTGTGGCCGCAACGCTCGAAGCCGCCGGACACCGGTTGCGGGGGGCCAATCTGCTTATTAGCGGTGAAGTCCCTGTGGGCTCAGGCCTTAGTTCCTCGGGGGCCGTTGAAGTGGCCACAGCTTTGGCGCTCCTCAAAAATTCAGACCTTTTCATGGAGCCAATGCAGGTGGCGCTCCTTTGCCAGCGCGCCGAGAATGAGTTTGTGGGCATGCGTTGCGGCATAATGGACCAATTTATTTCCTGCTTTGGTCGCGAAAATCATGCACTGATGCTGGATTGCCGCTCGCTCACGTATCGAGCGGTGCGCTTGCCATCGGAGGCCAGCCTGGTTATTTGTAACACCATGGTAAAACACGAACTTGTCAGTACCGAATACAACCGTCGCCGCGAAGATTGCGAGGCAGCCGCGCGCATCATCGGTCCCCTTCGCGATCTCACCATGGAGACTTTCGAACGACGGGCCTCGGACCTGCCGGAGCTGGTACGGAAACGCTCCCGGCATGTAGTCAGCGAGAATGCCCGGGTACTTCAAGCAGCGGCCAGCTTGGAGCAGGACGACATCACGGCGTTTGGCCGATACATGGATGAATCCCACCGAAGCTTGCGTGATGACTACGAAGTGAGTTGTCGCGAGCTCGATATCATGACTGCATTGGCTGGCAAGTTACCGGGAGTTTATGGATCCCGTATGACCGGAGGCGGATTTGGCGGATGCACGATCAGCCTGGTCGAATCCAGCCATGTGGAGGACTTCGTAAACCAAGTGGCCTCGGGATATGCAAGCCAGACTGGTTTAACGCCGGACGTATATGTCTGCCGGGCAGAGGAAGGGGCGAAAGAAGTGCCTCTATTTGAACGTACTGTCACTTGAAAACTCTTCTGACCAGCCATCACCGTGTCGATGGACCGCATTAGTGAATCATCCGCCGAAATTGTGGATGTTGAATAGATGACAAACATCAGGCTGGATTCCCGCGAAGGTTTTGTCCGCATCACTCTGGACAATGGTGTAATTCGCCTAGCCCTACTCCCCCAATTAGGCGGGAAAATAATCTCATTGGTCCGCGTGGATAGCGGCCGCGAATACCTGGTGTCCCTCCCAGGTACGCAGAGCAGTTTTCGGCCACCTTCCTACGGCGGAATATTTGTGGACTACAACAACGTAGGTTTTGACGAATGCATTCCCACCATTGCAGCGTGCCAATATCCAACAGATAGCTACCGTGGCAGGCCATTGCCCGACCACGGCGATGTTTGGTCCTTGCCGTGGCAATACGATCTGGGTGGCGAAGAGGTGTGGCTATCCGTCGAAGGGCGCAGCCTTCCGTACGCGCTGCTGAAGCGCCTCCGCATGGAAGGCTGTCAGTTGGTGATTGACTATGAACTTCAGAACAAAGGCGATTGTGCTTTTCACTACCTGTGGTCCGCACATCCTCTCTTGAATACCGAGCCTGGGGCTCGCATCCTGCTGCCGCCGGACGTGCGGGAGTTGCTAATCGACTCGTCCCATGCGAATCGACTGGGACGTAAGGGCGAAAGTTGCACTTGGCCCATTGCCATTCGGCAAGACGGAGTCTCCGATGACTTAAGCGTGATGAAGCTTCGAGGCCGTCAGAGCGATAAGCTTTATACCGCGCGCCTACGGGAAGGGTACGGCGGTCTCTACTATCCAAGCACAAATGAATCGATCTTCTTTCGCTTCGATCCCCAGCGTGTGCCTTACGTGGGAGTGTGGATTTGTCACGGTGGTGGTGTGGCTGACGATCCGAAGCAGCCTTACACGGTTGCGCTGGAACCCTGCCTGGGGAGACCTGACGCCCTTGCGGAAGCGATGGCACGTAAAGAGAGTGACATGCTACAACCTCACGAACGGAAACAATGGACTCTTCGCGTGGAACTGCGCGAAGGGGTTCCAATGGCTTCGCGGCTAGATATGGAGATCTCCTTATGAAATCTGCGTTTAAGTTCGCAGCATGGAGCTGGAGTCTGAGCCTGGTTGTACTGTCCTGCTTGACTCCGGCGGTGGCACAGTCGCCGATCCGCTTCGTAAAGGCCAGCAAGATTTTTATTCTGGATGCGGGCAAGGTCACTTACGTCTTTGGCATCAATCAGCAGAGCATGCTGCAGCACATCTATTGGGGCGGGCATGTGGGGCGTGAAGAAGATTTCGCAACCCCCAGCACAAAGGAATGGTCGGCATTCGACCTGAGCACCACCACTACACCTCAGGAATATCCAGGGTGGGGTGCCGGGCTGTATGTGGAGCCCAGCCTCAAAGTAACCTTTCCTGACGGCAATCGGGATCTTGTTTTGCATTACATGGCGCACCACATAGCAGGCAACACGCTAACCGTCACCCTCAAGGATATCGAGCGCGCCTTGTTGGTCCATCTGCATTACACCGTGTACCCGCAGACGGGCATGCTGCGCCGGGAAGTCACTATTGAGAATGGTACGGACAAAGCGGTGGTGCTGGAGAGTGCGCAGTCGGCGGCGTGGTATCTTCCGCAGGGGGATGGCTATCGGCTGCGCTACCTGACGGGGCGCTGGGCGGGTGAGTGGCAACTCACGGAGGAGCCGGTACACCCGGGCATGAAGGTGCTGGAAAGCCGGCGAGGCAGCACCAGTGTCGAGGCCAATCCTTGGTTTGCGCTGGATCGGGTTGGCAACAGCGATAGCGAGCATGGTTCGGTGTGGTTTGGCGCGCTGGGATGGAGCGGTAGCTGGCGAATCAGCGTGGAGCAAACTGCGCAACAGCAAGTGAGCGTTACCGGGGGATTTAATCCCTTCGATTTTGGGTATCGTCTAGCAGCCGGGGAATCGCTAACGACACCGTCGTTCTACGCAGGCTATACCGATGGTGGCATCGGTGAAGCATCGCGAATTTTGCACCTGTTCGAGCGTACCGAGATTCTTCCCAGTGGCTCCGGGGCACGAACCCGCCCGGTGCTTTACAACTCCTGGTATGCAACAGAATTCAAAGTCGATGAAGCTGGGCAAATAGCACTGGCCAAAAAAGCAGCAAGCCTGGGAGTCGAACGCTTCGTCATGGACGATGGTTGGTTCGGAGAACGAAACGACGACCATGCAGGTCTCGGTGACTGGAATGTGAATCTGCAAAAGTTTCCCAACGGTCTCGGCCCGCTGATTCGTCATGTGAAAGATTTGGGGATGGACTTTGGGCTGTGGGTTGAGCCCGAGATGGTGAATCCGGACAGCAACCTTTACCGCCAGCATCCGGACTGGGCCATGCACTTTGAGGGTCGCCCACGCACCGAGGCACGAAACCAACTGGTTCTCAACCTCGCTAGGGACGATGTTCGAGACCACATCTTTCACTGGCTCGACGAGCTGGTTACGGTGAACGACATCTCGTTCTTGAAGTGGGATTACAACCGCAACTTCAGCGAACCTGGCTGGCCGGAAGTTCCTCCCGAACAACAGAAGAATCTCTGGGTGCGCTACACGCAAAATCTTTACGACATTCTCGATCGGCTGCGGCAGAAGCATCCAAGGCTGGAGATTGAATCTTGTGCCGGTGGCGGCGGGCGCATCGACCTGGGAATATTGCGGCGTGCGGAGCAGGTTTGGCCATCGGATAACACCGAAGCTTTGGACCGGCTGACCATTCAGCAGGGTTTCACATATGCGTACACGCCGCACATCATGATGTCGTGGGTAAACGACGTGCCCGATTTCAACGGTCGCAGCGTGCCGCTGCAATTCCGTTTCCTGATGGCCATGCAAGGGTCTTTGGGCATCGGCGCAGACTTGAAGCGCTGGCAAGCAGAAGACCTGGCGGCGGCGAAACGCATGATCGGCTACTACAAATCGATTCGCGACACGGTGCAGAATGGCTTGCTCTACCGACTGGCCTTGCCGAGTGAGGGAAACTTTAGCGCCAGCGAATACGTTTCCGAGAACAAATCGCAAGCAGTGCTATTTGCATTTTTGCACTCGCAACAGTTCGGCCGTGGCCTTCCGGCAGTGGTGCTCGAAGGCCTGGATGGGACCGCCACCTACGCCCTATCGCCCCTAGATGCGAAGCCCCAGGGGAAGAGTTCCGTACTACCCGCGAAGCTCAGCGGCGCGTACCTAATGGAGCATGGTCTTCCGGTACTCCTAGAAGGCGACTACGATAGCACTGCGATCAAGTTCGATCGCATCTCGCCGTAACGTCGCTCGCGCCAAGGACAGCGATGGGATACATGAGACTTCACCTGCCCAACCAACTCGCATTCTTCTTGGCGATGGTCGTATCTTCAGCCTTTCCGGTTATAGCTCAGCGCGACTCAGTAGAGACTGGGGAACAAGCCAAGAAAATTTCCCCAAAGTTTATCGATACGACCTTCTGGTGAACAGCGTCCATTCCGGGGACCATTGGATTGCATTGGATGCCAGAGATGGCCTTCCGTGCTGCTACTTTTGCTAAACATGCGGCTATTTGCGCCTTGCTACCACTTTGTCTTCTTATTCACTTATTTAGATATCGTTATATTAGATTTAATCTAAGGTAAGCGTCAGCCGGAGACCGTCTGGACAAGTAGATCGTGATTGGCTATGCGGCGCGTCTGGTGGTGTCAAAATTTCAAATATGAGAGCGCTGCAAGAGAGGGGAGGGTAGGAGTACAATTCGACAGTGACGGCCCCTCAGGGCACCTAGCCGGAGGTTCTAACATGAAGATGGTGCTTGCGGTTTTGGTTAATTCTTTTCTGATTGTAAGTGCCGCCACGCCACTGCTAGCGAAAGCGAACACAGTTAAGATCACGATCAAAGGCACCAATTTCAAAACACCGATTGAAATCTCCGACCCCAAAATTCTAACGAATTTCCAGGTCTGGACAGGTCCGGGAACGAGCTCCAACGAGAAGCAGGGATTCATCATCGATTGGTCTCAAGGTCCGGTCAGAGAAATGTCTCAGGTCCTTCGCGGACATGGAGTCATGTTCCACGGATATCAAGTCTCGTTCCACACAGGTCCGAATGACCAAATCGCATACGTGGTCTATTACTCGTTCAGTCCCGGCGAGGAGCAAGGTTATGTATATGTGCCCGGCGAATCCGATGAATGGTATGGACTCAATGTGCGGACGGTCTTCCGCGGAGTAGAAGGAAAGTTGTTTCGCGCATGGGACGCTTGGGAGCGCGTGGCAAGACCGCTTATCGAGAAAGCAGAACATTTGGAAGCCGACCCACTAACGAGGGAGAGAATAATTGCGGCCCTTACGCATGGCAGGGGAAGCCCCGAGCAACTTAATCCGACCTACCCTGCTCTCATCGCGGAAGGCCGGGGAACCGTCTGAAGTCTCTACACACACATAATCGGGAATCTAAGACCAGATGGGCATTTAAGTCTCCCAACGCACTGCAAAATGCATTTGCGTTTGGTGCTACTATATGTAAATATAGTTTCGTATGGTACACAGGCGATTCTGGCTGAAACTGCTCGAACGCGCATGGAAGGAGCGATCCGTCGTCTGGCTCGCTGGCGTGCGGCGGGTTGGAAAAACCTGCCTTTGTCAAGATCTCCCCGAAGTTGAATATTTCGACTGTGAACTCCCTCGCGTTCGCCGCATGATGCTTGATCCAGAGAGCTTTCTCGACGGTCTGCGTGGCAAGCGCATCGTGCTGGATGAAATCCACAGGCTGCAGAACCCGTCAGAATTGCTCAAAATTGCAGCCGACCATCATTCGCGCACACACATTGTGGCGACGGGTTCTTCGACTCTGGGTGCTTCGAAAAAATTCAGAGACACGCTGGCGGGGCGGAAGAGGGACCTATGGCTGGCCCCGATGTGTCTTCTCGACATGGACGACGCGAACCAGACGGACCTTAAACACCGTTTTCTGCGGGGCGGCCTTCCTCCCTTCTTTCTGCCGGAGAAACATCCGGAACGCGATTTTCAGGAATGGATGGACGCTTATTGGGCGGATGTCCAGGAACTCTTTCGTCTGGAGCGGCGAGATTCGTTCCAGCGATTCACCGAGCTGGTCATGACACAAAGCGGCGGCATCTTTGACGCAACTCGATTTGCCCGCCCTTCTGAAGTAAGCCGGCCAACCATTACAAACTACCTCCGCGTTCTTGAGGCAACGTTTGTCGCCCATGTCGTTCGGCCATTCAGTACTCGCCGGCCCACGGAGATAGTCGCCGCGCCTAAAGTCTATGGCTTCGATACCGGTTTCATTTGTTACTACCGTGGCTGGCAAGACTTGCGGGATGATGACCTTGGGACGCTATGGGAGCATTTCGTACTGAATGAAATTATGGCTCGCTCGCAGAGCCGGGAAGTGTTCTATTGGCGAGACAAGCGCGGACACGAAGTTGACTTTGTCATCGCGACCCACCGAAAGAGACCAGTAGCCATCGAGTGCAAATGGTCTGCGAACAATTTCGATCCCACAAATCTCGTTGCATTCCGGTACCAACATCCGGAAGGCGACAACCTGGTCCTCGCTCACGATGTGGAGCGTGCTTTCACCCGCAGCTATGGTGACCTAAGAGTGCGCTTTGACGGCTTTCGGTCTTTCGCTGATTCGATTTCTTTGTAGGCCCCAGTGAAGCGCCATTGCTCAGTGCCGGTCCCGAGAAGGCAGTGGAATGCTGGATCGAGCTCTACGCAAGCTTCCGCCCGTCGTGTGGACGTCCGGCCGCCCAGGTGGTTGCCGCTCGTCCTTCGTTTATCTTTAGGCTCATCAGGAGTGATTGAACGCACGCATCCCGGCCCTGCGCGCCTACACTGGGAAATACTTAGAGTATGTCTTCTCCCCGCAGAATCGCCTGGATGATTGGGACTTGGCTCTTCATCCTCGTCATCTACTCGACTGTTTCGCTGACGCTAAAGCCCGGCTCGGAGCCGCTTAACACTTTCGGCAATCTCGTGCAGTGCCTCATGCCACTCCTGGCCAATGCCGGCCTGCTTCTGAATGCCGGGACGCCGCACTGGCGGCGGAATCTCTTCTGGATGCTGATCGCCATGAGCTGCACGCTTTGGATGATCGGCCAGTTCCAGTGGACCTATTATGAAGTCTATATTCACAAATCCGTCCCCGATCTTAACGGGGGAGATATCGTCTTCTTTCTGCGCGGGATTCCGATGATGGCGGCTCTGGCATTGCGTCCGCATCTTCGGCGCGGAGAAATCCAGTTGCGCTTCGGATATCTGGATTTGGTGCTCTTGTTCATCTGGTGGACGTATCTTTATGCCTTTGCGGTTCTGCCGTGGCTGTATGCTTCACCTTCCGTCGAACAATACAATTACAACTACAACCTGCTGGCCAACATTCAGAACATGGTGATCGTGGCCGGTTGGGGAGCCCTTTGGCTGGGATCGCGAGGAGCCTGGCGGTTTGTGTATGCCAACCTCTTCGGCGCTTCTGCCGCCTACTTGCTCTCCTCGCTTACGATCAATGTGGCTATCGCCAACAAGCGGTACTACACCGGCAGCCTGTACGATCTTCCCCTGCTTTCCCATTTCCTGTGGTTCGCCTTGGCCGGAGTCATTGCCTATCAATATCGGGACAAGTTGGATGCTCCTTCTGGAAATGCCACTGACTCCGATGCGGACTCCACCCTCGATGAGAGCGTTTGGCCGGCGCGCTTTGCCATGGCCGCGGTGATTTCCCTTCCCATCTTCGCGATCTATACGCTCCGCTTTGGTCACGAGAGCCTGGAAGTGCGCGATTTCCGCCTCATGGCAACTTTGATCGCTTCGGTTCCGCTGGCCCTGCTCATTTTTCTTCGCACCCACCTGGCCGATAAGGACCGCTCCCGGCTTCTGGCACGCTCCGAACAATCGATCGAGAACTTGAAGCGCTTGCAAGCGCAAATGGTGCAATCCGAAAAACTCGTATCTCTTGGCCAGCTCGCCGCCGGCGCGGCGCACGAAATTAACAACCCGCTCGCGGCCATCCTCGGTTTTTCCGACTTGCTTGCCGACGATGTAACCGTTCCAGAAAAAGCGCGCGCCATGGCCGCAAAAATCCGCGATCAGGCGCGTCGCACAAAAACTTTGGTTGGCAATCTCCTGAGCTTCGCGCGCCAGGTTCCGGCCGAGCGGACCCTCCTGGATATCAACACGGTGGTGAACAATGCGGTGCAGCTCCGCGCGCTCGACCTTCGTTCTGGCACGTCCCGCATCGAGCTAAAGCTTGAGTCCGTTCTTCCCGGCGTGCGCGGTGATGGAAATCAGTTGATGCAGGTTTTCTTCAACATTATCAGCAACGCCTTGGAAGCCATGGAAGCAGCCACGGGCGGTGTGGTGACCATCAAAACGATCCGCGACCGCGGCAACGTTGTCATCCTGTTCTCCGACAGTGGTCCCGGCCTCAAGGACCCGCATCGCGTTTTCGATCCTTTCTATACGACGAAGCCGGTTGGCAAGGGCACGGGCCTGGGCCTCAGCATTTGCTTTGGTATCGTTCAAGAGCATGGCGGAAAAATTCTTTGCTACAACCGGCAGGAAGGGGGTGCGGTTTTCCGCGTGGAATTGCCGGCTGTTTTGGCGGCCTTCCCGTCTAAGGAATTGCACCTAGCGAACGCCTCAACACCCCCGCAAAAGCCCTCCTGACATATTTTTCTCTCCGGCAATTCTCTCCGCTTGGTCCAAAGATCAGCACGACTCGTGCTAGAGTTTTGCTTCTCACTCTTGACGCCGGAAAGGGAGTTGCGATGCCGGAAATGGCCATTCAGACGCAAAAGTTGACAAGGAAATTCGGGAACCTCACGGCAGTCGACGGCGTCGATCTCCAGGTAACGGCCGGACAATTCTTCGGCTTTCTAGGGCCGAACGGAGCGGGAAAATCGACGACCATCAAGATTCTGACCGGCTTGCTCGCGCCGACTTCCGGCAGTATCGAGCTTCTGGGCGTGGATTTTGATTCCAACCCCGTTGAAGTAAAACGCCAGATCGGCGTTGTGCCGGAAGGCATGGGACTTTTCGAGCGCTTGACGGGTTCAGAGTATCTGAAGTTCGTCGGCCGGATGTACGGTCTGGACCGCGCGACCACCCAGCGCCGCTCGGAGGAACTGCTTGATTTCATGCAACTCGCCGATCGGCCCAAGACCATGATTGCGGACTACTCGCACGGGATGCAAAAGAAACTTGCTCTGGCCGCCGCCGTGATTCACGGGCCGCGCATTCTGTTTCTCGACGAGCCGTTCGAAGGCGTGGATGCGCTCGCGGCAGGCGCCCTGAAGGCGCTGCTGGCGCGCATGACAGAACGCGGCACAACGATTTTCTTGACTTCCCACGTCCTCGAAATTGTCGAGCGGCTGTGCAGTCACGTGGCCATCATTCATAAGGGGCGGCTTGTCGCGCAGGGTTCGCTGGAAGAATTGCGCGCGGGGATTTCGGGTGAGGCAGGAAGCAAGACCACACTGGAGGAAATTTTCCTTTCGATCGTTGGCCAGGACGGCACGGAACGCCCGCAACTCGAGGAGCTTTCATGGCTGATGTGACCCGGCCCGTCAGCATCTTCGAGCAGATTCGCCTGGTTGCCGGACTTCGCTGGCGAATCCTGCGCAACAGCCTGCGCAAGAAAAATAATCGCCTCGATCTGATTGGCCTGATCTTTGCTGGAGTCTTTAGTAGCGTGCTCATTTTTGGATTGTGTTTTGCCTTCTATGCCGGCGCGTACGCCTTTCTTTCCCAAGGCCGCCTGGAGTGGATGGCATTGCTTTTCTGGGGCATTTTTCTTTTCTGGCAAATTTTCCCGGTTTTTGTAGCTGGCTTTGGGGCGAATTTTGATTTCCGCGCGCTGCTGCGGTTTCCGCTAAGCCTCCGCGCGTTCTACATCATTGGGTTGGCGTATGGGTTCGCCGATTTTTCGGCGCTCGCGTCGGTTTGCTGGCTGCTCGCTATGACCGCCGGGGCCGCGGTTGCCAAACCAGGCGTGTTGCCGGCTATGCTGCTGATCGTTGCTGTGTTTATGCTGCTCAATGTAACGCTTGAACGGCTCATTGGTTCCTGGCTGGAGCGCTTGCTCGCTCGGCGCCGGACCAGAGAACTTTTCCTTGGCCTATTTGTTCTCTCCATGATTTCGCTGAATTTTCTTTCGCCCCTGATGCAGCGTTACGGCTCTTCGGCCCGGCCGGCATTCCTGCGCCTCCTGCCATACTTGGCGTGGTTCCCGCCTTCCCTTGCGGGCGGCGCCCTGGCGGCAATCACCCGGCTGCAACCCGCGAGGTTTCTGCTAAGTTCGGCTGTTCTGCTGATCTACCTGTTTTTGTTCAGCGCTCTCTTGTGGCGACGCTTTGCCGCGCAATATCGCGGTGAAGAGCTTAGTGAAACTGCGGCGCCGGCACGTGCCGCCGCCCGTTCTACCGCGGCGACTGATGATGGTTCCGATCGCTTGAGTTTGCTTTCGCCCCCCGTGGCGGCGATCGTTCGCAAAGAGTTCCGCTATCTCACTCGCAACGGTTTTGCGTATCTCAGTCTGCTGATGCCCCCGCTGCTGATACTGGTCTTCAGCATGAATTCTGCCGGATGGCATCTGACTGCGGGTGGCAGGGGCGTCTCCGCAGAGATGTTTTTCCCTGGCATGATGGCCTACCTCATCCTGATTCTGATGGCGCCGGCCTATAACAGCTTTGCCTATGAAGGCCGCGGCATTCAGACCTATTTCACCGCGCCATTGCTTTTCCGCGATGTATTTCTCGGCAAGAATCTGATGCTCGTCTCCGTGCTCGCGGTGGAAATCGCGCTTTCGCTGGCCATGCTCGCGTGGCGCGTCGGTTTGCCTTCGGCCCACATGCTGGTGGCTACCTGTGCTGCCATCATTTTCACCATCGTTGGTCAGCTCACCATCGCCAACTGGTCCTCGATCACCTTTCCACGCAAGATGGAATTCGGCCAGATGCGCGGCCAGCGTCAATCCGGCATGGCCGTGCTGGTTGCGTTTGGCTCGCAGATTTTGACGGGTGGCATTTCCGCCGTGATACTTTTCACCGGAAACTGGACCGGCAATCTTTGGCTTCCCGCCGAAGCCTTCATCTTTTTGGCCGCGGCTGCCGTCGGAGGTTACTTCGCCTCGCTCGACGCCTTGACCAGGCTTGCTGAGGAAAAAAAGGAAGTCTTGATCGAAGCTTTGTGCCGGTGATCCCTGGGGTTCCGTTCGCCGCTTGCCAGGCCGCGCATCCTACTTCCCTTTCCGCATGAATTCCGCGTAACGCGCGGCAATCGCGTGCCAGGAAAAATATTGCCGCTGAGCCACCCAGCTTCGCTGCGCCAGCGAAGCACGATAGTGCTCGTCCTCCAGAACGTGCGCCAATACGTTTCCCAGGTCGCCCTTCCTCTCGGGTGAAAAAAGCGCCAACCCCGCCTCGGTGATCGGCGCCGCCGTTTCCGGACCCTCGAACGCGATCACCGGCAAGCCGCAGGCAATCCCCGCGATCGCGCTGCCTCGCCGCGTGGAAATGTGTCCGCGCACAAAGAGCAGAACGTCGGAAACGGTGAGACTGCGCACCACATCTTTTCCCGGCAGCACGCCCAGCACATGGAGTTCAACCGTGCTATCGCGAAAATGTTTCCTCAGCTCCGCCTCGGCGCTTTCGGCATTGCGGCCCAGAACAATTAGCCGCAGATTCCCAACGCGCGAGGCAGCAAATCGGACAGCCTCAACGATTTTCTCGATTTCCTTTCGTCCCGCTTCCCCGCCGGTAATGCCAAAGACCGCGACGCTCAATTTTTCGCCCATGGAAATGCCCTTTCTCGAGTTGGCCTCACTGGACGTGGGCAAATTTGCTCCGACGGGAATGAAGTGCCCTTTGCCGGGATGGCGTTTGATCCAGGAAATATTTTTCATGGGAACGGTGAAAACGGCCGCATCGGAAAGGCGCAGCGCCTCGAGCATGGCGCGCAATTGCGCGCGGCGCCGCAATCCGTCAATCACACGCGTTCCGCTGTAGGGTTCGACGTCGTGAAAAACCAAGGCCACGCGGGCACCGGCGGCTTTGAGAGTTTTAAGAACTCGCGTAAATCGCACCGGGAAACCGCGCGCGGACCATGCCAGCGCCGTGTATTGCACCAGGACCCACGCTCCGCGCCACCCTTCTGCCCGGTGGCGAAGCGCGCTCGCCGCGCGAGTCCACCCGCTTTCGGGCCACGCGACTCGCTCGATGATCAATTCGAAGTCTTCCGCCAGCAGAGCTTCGCCGAGGTAGCGGCAATACTCCTCGACCGCGTCGGTGGGCTTATCTTGTCTCCCGAGAATTGCTATGCAGCTCTGTTTCATTGCGGCAACACGATCACGCTACATTTCTCAAGGGACCAGCATGCCCAAGTAGGATGTCCAAGTGACGAACTGCTTCCAATAGAGAAGTTGGTGTAAAGTACAGCAGATGTCATCTACAAGATCTCCCGCCGTCCGGGAAAACTCCTCGAAAGCCATTGTTTTCAGCACACAGCCGATGATGAGGTGGTCCGTTTTGGATGGCTGCAGTAGCCGTCAGCATACGATAAAAAGTCATTTGTTCAAGTCATTCGGCCGACCATGCGTACCGATCAGTAAAAGCCTGCTCGCCCGAATTTACCACCGTCTATCGAGGAACAATTTGGCGTGAAGCTTCTTTTCTATTCTCACTATTTTGCACCAAGCGTCGGTGGAGTCGAGACCATCGTACTCTCAATCGCCCACGGTCTCGTAGAGGCGTGCACTCCGAGCGGAGCTCCTGAATTTGACCTCACCCTCGTAACGGAGACACCTGCCGAAGACTTTGATGATCGCCTGCTTCCATTTCGTGTTCTCCGCCAGCCCAGCCTTTCCCAGTTGCTGCGGATGATCCGCTCCTCTGACGTCATTCACATTGCTGGTCCGGCCCTAACTCCTCTTTTGCTCGGGCTGTTGGCCCGCAAATCTGTTGTTATTGAACATCATGGTTTTCAAACGATCTGCCCTACAGGCCAGCTCCTTATTGAGCCCAGTAGCGCCCCTTGTCCCGGTCATTTCATGGCTGGACGTCACCGCGAGTGTTTACGCTGCCGCTCTGATAACAACTGGCTGGGCTCCTGGAAGCTGTGGTTATTGACCTTTGTTCGGCGATTCCTTTGCTCGCGCGTTGCTGCAAACATCATGCCCACGGAATGGCTCAGCGGGCTAATTCACCTTCCGAACGCCGTAGCTATACCGCACGGCATCGAAGCGATGGCCCGCGACTCAGAGTCCCCGCATTCCTTCGGACCTCCTCGCATCATCTTCCAAGGGCGATTAGTAACTACCAAAGGCTTGCCCGTGCTGCTAGAAGCAGCGAGCATTCTTCGTTTAGAGAATCGAGCATTCGAACTCCTGGTGATCGGCGATGGCCCAGAACGGATCGCCATTGAAGAATTCGTCAAGAAACTGCAGCTCTCTTCGCGTGTACACTTTGTGGGACGTATTGCCACAGCCGACATCGATTCCGCGTTTCGAGGGGCAAGCATTGTCGTGGTGCCGTCGCTCGGTGGCGAAGTCTTTGGCTTGGTCCTTGCTGAAAACATGTCGCGCGGTCTCCCGGTCGTGGCATCAAATATTGGGTGCTTCGCCGAAGTTCTGGGTGATGCTGGTCTTACGTTTCGCGTGGGGGATGCCAAGGACCTTGCCCGGCAGATCGCGCGTCTTCTTGACGATTCAGCGCTTGTGACTGCGCTTAGTGGCCGCGCTCGAAGACGCATCTTCGAAAGGTACCCACGGAGCCATATGATAGAAGCGCATGCACAGCTTTACCGACGACTGGGTGGCGCAGAGCAAACTAATGCTGCATACGAAGACCGCTGAGACGCAGCGTAGAGGAGATGTTCTCAGTGCCTGAAAGGGGCACGTCGCTTCTGCCTGGAAACAATTTTGGAAAATGTTAATATTCAATGGCAAGCTTTCTTCCGAATCCAAATGAAAATATTTAGCTGTGCACCGAAGTGGAGGCTTTATCGTTCTTGCCGCAAGCGCAAGCTCCACCCTGCGCAAATATTCACCGTGCTCTATGGCATGCTGCTCGCAGCGAGCACTCCCGCAGCTTCCTTCTGCTCCCCTGCGCGCGCACAGCAGAGTGATGCTGCGAAGCCTGTTGTAGTGCAGCCGGGGGCGCCGGGAAAGCCGAGCAGGACGCTTCCGCCGTCGACGAGGGCCACGCTTCCGCCACGGTCGCAAGCGGATGTGGAGTTTATGCAGGACATGATCATGCATCATTCGCAAGCGGTCGAGATGACAGCACTGATTTCGTCGCATACGGAGAACAAGGATCTGCGGTCGCTAGGGGCGCGAATCAGTAGCTCGCAGTCGGACGAAATTAAGTTCATGAAGCGGTGGCTGGCGGCTCGGGGAGAATTAGTTTCCAAGGCGACGCCGGAAATGCCGGGCATGGATATGTCGCGTGAAAAGATGGCTCTCATGGCCGGGATGCTTACGCCGGAGCAGATGGCAGCACTGCGCAAGGCGAAGGGCGCCGAGTTCGACGGCTTATTTTTGACAGGGATGATTCAGCATCACAATGGCGCACTGACGATGGTGAAGGATTTGTTCGACACCGCGGGTGCGGGGCAGGACGCCGATCTATTCAACTTCGCGACAGACGCAGACAACACGCAGCGGGCCGAGATCCAGATTATGCAGACTATGTTAGAGAAGAAACCTTTAGAGGAGAAACGATGAACCGAGTGCCCAGTCTTGCCCTGCGTGTATTGGGGGCCGCGCTTATTTTCTGTTTCGGTGTGAGCCGGATGCAGGGGCAGACGCCTGCAACTCCGCCACAAGCAAGGACCCAGAAGCCTGCAACCGCGTCACCCGCGCAGGAACCCAAGGAGACGGAAGAGGAAGAGAATCCATTTGGTGCGGAGCCGGCTCCAACGCTTCCGGCGGGGATGACGGGGTCGGATGCGAACGATCCACGCGCCAAGCTGACGCCAGGGCTGTATGACGCGGGTGAAACGTCGATGGGCATCAAGCACCTCCTGATGCTCAAGAAGCCGGACGCGTTTCAACTCGGGGTCGCTGATCCCGATGATCCGAAGGTGCAGAAAACGATTGGCCAGCTCGGCGTGCGCAACATTGCAAAGATGCCGAAGCCGCTGCAGTTGGTCATCGCACAGCTTGCTTTCGCGAACTCGGACTTTGCCTTCCAGGGCAACCACTTGTTCCAGGGGAATTTTTATGGCGTGAACATCTTTGACATCTCCAATCCGGCGAACACCACGTTGCTGACTTCGCTGGTGTGCCCGGGCGGGCAGGGAGATGTGTCGGTATACAAGAACCTGTTATTCATGTCGGTGGAGATGCCGAATGGACGTCTGGATTGCGGTACGGAGGGGTTTCCGCCGGAGCCTCCGCCGCCCGCAGGGGAGGAAAAGGAAAAAAAACGTCGAGTGCCGGTAGCACAAAAGGACCGTTTCCGCGGCGTAAGGATCTTCGACATTTCGGACATCAAGAACCCGAGGCAAGTGGCGGCGGTGCAGACCTGCCGCGGATCGCATACCCATACTCTAGTGATGGATCCGAACGATAAAGACAACGTCTATATCTACGTGTCGGGCACATCGTTTGTGCGTCAACCCGAAGAACTGGCTGGGTGCTCAGGTGAAAAGCCGGACAAAGACCCGAATACGGCGCTGTTTCGTATCGAAGTAATTAAGGTTCCGGTGGCTGCGCCGCAGGACGCGAAAGTGGTGTCCAGCCCTCGGCTATTTATCGATGCTCGGACGGGCGCTATGAACGGCCTGAACAATGGTGGCACTCATGGCAAGAAGGGCAAGGAGGAGAAGCCGGCGGACACGGACCAGTGCCACGACATCACGGTGTACTCGGCGATTGGGTTGGCGGCGGGTGCGTGCTCCGGAAATGGAATTTTGCTCGACATCAAAGACCCGGTCCATCCCAAGCGTGTGGATGCGGTGAACGATCCGAACTATTCGTACTGGCATTCGGCTTCGTTCTCGAATGATGGGACTAAAGTCATGTTCACCGACGAGTGGGGCGGTGGCCTGGGGGCGAGGTGCCGTGCGAACGACCCGAACAAGTGGGGCGCGGATGCGATCTTCCGTCTGAAAGACGACAAGCTGAGTTTCGCGAACTATTACAAGCTACCTTCCGCGCAGGGCGACACCGAGAACTGTGTGGCGCACAACGGCTCGCTGATTCCGGTCCCCGGCCGCGATATCGAAGTGCAGGCCTGGTACCAGGGCGGCATCTCCATTGTGGATTTCACCGACCCGGCGCAGCCATTCGAGATTGCCTACTTCGACCGCGGGCCGATTGATCCGAAGATGCTGGTGCTGGGCGGCGACTGGTCGGCATATTGGTACAACGGCAACATTTTCGGTTCGGAGATTGCGCGCGGCCTGGACGTTTTTGAATTGACGCCGACGCAGTTTCTGACGCAGAACGAAATCGACGCGGCGAAGTCGGTTCGGGTGAGTGAGCTGAATGTGCAGAACCAGCAAAAGATTGAGTGGCCTGCACAGTTAGTCGTGGCAAAGGCGTACGCGGACCAGTTGTCGCGGGCGCAGGCTCTGCCGGCAGACCGCATCGCAGCTCTGCGGAAGGCAATCCAAAGCGCAGAGAGTTCACACATGAGCAAGGGCAAGCTGGCGAAGTTGAAGCGCATGGCACCGTCGTTGGAAAAGAGCGCCGCCATGGCGAAAAGTCCGGCGGACTCGACACGATTGAATGCTTTGGCGGACGTCCTAAAGCACCTGTCAGCATAACGACATCGCGAACTAGGGTATATTAGGCTGGATGTTCATCAGCCAACGATCTCGGCGACGGTTCTGGATTCCACCGGCAAGTTGGTGATGGAGGCCATTCTCGAAACGAAAGCGGAAACCCTTCTGCAGTTTATCCATGGTCTGCGCGGGAGCTTGCAGGTGACCTTCGAAGAAGGAACCTGCGCGGCCTGGTTGTACACCTTGCTCAAGCCCCACGTCACTCGCGTATTGGTCTGTGAACCGGTGTGTTCTGACTTAATGCCGATTGGCCTCAGTAAGTGCGAGCACGGCGTAGGCCGTGGCCGCGTCGTTCATGAAGAGCGCGGTGCTTGGAGTCATGTGGTGTTCTATGTTTTTGTTTAAGGAGTAGGACTGCCAGAAGCCTTCCGACTTGTTTTGATTACCAGCCAGCCAGGCGATCCCCTGCTGCAGTTGAGGATTGTCTCGAGGGATCCCCGCCTGTTGTAGCGCATAAGTGATCAGCCCGGTGGCGTATCCGTCGCTCTTTGCTTCTTGCGGGGTGCCATCATTCCGTTTCCAGGACCCCGACAGTGACGACAGGCTCCAGCCGCCGTCGGCCTGCTGCTTACCCAGCAGTTCAGTGATGATCACCTTTTGCTTTTTCGGTCCGAGGAGTCCGGGGACTTTCGCGGAAGCCCACAAGAGGACAGCGCGATTGATGGTGGTCTGGGCTGCGCATTCGCGGTTCAGGTATTCGCGCAACATCTTGAGGTTATTTTGGATTTCAGGTCTCGCGTGGTAATTCCCCGGGGGAGTGCCCGCCGCAACCGCGGCAAGAGTGGCTCCATAGTAGTCTGAATCGTCCGCTTCCCACGGCTCATTGGCGAAGCGCAGCCACCGCCACGCGCCCTTTTTATTTCCCGTGGTTTGCTGTTCGGCCCACATGTTATCCAACGCCGTTCGCGTGTCGTTGCTGAGTTGGCCGCCCTGCGCGTCATTGCTGGCAAGCATCAGGGCATTGAGAACGGATTCCGTCCCGCGAGACTCAACAGTCTTGTAAATGCCGCGATCCGCGTCGCTGTAGAACGGCGCGACTTCCTTCCAAAGGCGTACGCGCTTGGTGACATTGTCCAGGAGCCTGCGTTCGTTCGCGGAAGGAGCTGCCTCGGCGAGCGATTTACGAAGAGCAGGCCGCGAGAGCGCGTAAGGTACCGCCGTGTGACATGACACGCAGAAGGTTTCGTGATCGCGCGCGGCCTTTGGCCATTCCATCCACCAGGCTGCCCTTTGATCGAGGTAAGCAGCAGCAGCCTTGTGGTCCCAGGAACTGGCGATTTTCGTCTCAGGCTGATCGAGGCGATTCGCCACCGCCTCTGGATCTCTGGAGCCGGCGGCTCTAATTTCCATGCGCCAACAGACAGCAATGATTGCCGCTACGAAGCACGCCGCAAGGGCGCCTATTCGCTGCGCGGTCGCATTCATAGGGAATGTCTCCCTTCACGTCCAATTCGAAAATGGATTGCGCCCACACGAACCAGGCGCAGGAAATATCAGTCCAATGTGAAGAGGTTACCACAAACAAGCTTATGGACTGTGAGGGCAATAACGCTGAGTGTCGGCGCCAGACTGAACCTGAACCTCTCCCTCTCGGTGGCTGAACAGACCCAGTCCGTCACCGCTCGGAAGCGGAAAAATCCTGCTCCATCAGGCTCACGATCGCCTTCTCGATGACTGGAATCATCCCGTGATCATCTCGCCGTGGCCTGCGCCAACTGCGCGCGTTGCGACGAAATGATCTCTTCGAGGATGGCGTCCAGGCCACGCGTAATTTTCCAACTCGGATAGTGGTTCTGGATTTTTCCAAGATTCGAGATGTAACAAATGTGGTCGCCCTTGCGCGCTTCGTCGACGTAGTGCCAATCCAGCTTGCGCCCGGTCATCTGCTCGATCCGCTCGATAGCCTCCAGCATGGAAATACTGTTCGCGCGGCCGCCCCCCAGGTTGTACACCTCGCCGGGCCGCGGATTTGCGGCAAACTCCTCGATCGCACGCACCACGTCATGACTGTGAATATTGTCGCGCACCTGCTTGCCCTTGTAGCCAAAAACGGAATATCTTCCGCCGCTGAGCGTCACCTTCACCAAATATGACAAAAAGCCGTGCAGTTCCACCCCGGAGTGCGATGGCCCCGTCAGGCAGCCGCCTCGAAAGATTCCTACCTTCATGTTGAAGTAGCGCCCATATTCCTGCGCGACAAGATCCGCCGCCGCTTTCGAAGCGCCAAAAAGCGAATGCAGCGTTTGATCGATCCGGCAGGTCTCGGCGACACCCGCAAAATCTTCCGCCCGCGCGTAGTCGTACCGCTTCTCGAGCTCCGCAAGCGGAATCTCGTTGGGGGCATCGCCATAAACCTTGTTCGTGCTCAGAAATACGAATACCGCCTCGGGCGAATGCTGGCGCGTCGCTTCCAGGAGATTCACCGTGCCCAGCGCATTCACCTCGAAATCGAGCAGGGGAATCTCTCGCGCTTTATCGTGCGAAGGCTGCGCCGCGCAGTGGACGATCAAATCGAAGCGCTGCGTTCGAAAGAGTTCTTCGATGGCCGTTCGGTCGCGAATGTCCAGCGCCGCGTGCGTGAATCGCTTGGTCACGGACTTCAGCCGCTCCAGATTCCAGAGCGTGTCGCCCGCAGGGCCGAAGAAAACCCTCCGCATGTTATTATCTAGGCCCACAACTTCATGTCCCTGCCGGTCGAAATGTTCGACCGCTTCCGAACCGATCAGTCCACTGCTGCCGGTGACCAGAACTTTCATCCGCTCGAATCCATTCCTCTCCTGTGCGCTGCAAATCAAAGAACGCGCGTTGAAATTGCCGAGAACCGCCCTCCTGAAATGGCTGAGATCAGAGACGAGAGGGCTGCTGCCTCATTGGAAGAGTACCAGCAGTCGAGCGGTTTTTAACTGAGCCGAGACAAAATTGACCCACTCTTTATGACGTCCCAACGATTTCGAGCGGCATGCCCGCGGCACACAGGGGACATTTGGAGGGTGTCCACAAATTGTTCGGCAGTCGCTCCAGGAGTTCGAGAGCGACGTGGTGCTCGGCCGCGAACTCGGCGATTGCATCGCCCAGCGCGAGAAGCGCACCAAAGGCAACGACGCCAGCGCCAAGAGCTTGCAAATCGGAAAACGTTCCCCGCACCGCCGATCCAGCACTAATGACATCGTTCACGACCGCGACGCGTTTACCTTTGACGGCTGGCTGCAGAGCTCTCGGGAGACGGTACTCGACCGGATATAACCCCTCGCGCGTGGTATCCGCGAAGCGCTCGGCGTATGCGAAATCACAACCGAGTTCTAGAGAGACCAGCAATGCGACAAAGGCGCCCTCGACGAGCGGACCGCATACCACTTCAACTTTATACTGCGCGAGTTGTGCCGCGAGTTGAGCAGCAAACGGTCGTATGTCACGCGCGTGCAGGCATAACGTCTCGAGCTGGAACCACAGATCTCCATGATGACCCGACTCCAGCGTGAAATGTCCCTGCCGTCCACGCACAAAGGAGAGCAAATGTTCTACTCGGGACAGGCTGCGCCGCCATCAATCCAAACTTTTACCTGTGCCACCGTATCTGGCCGGGAGAGCGGCGGCAATGTGCGGCCTTCCCCTGGACTCCAACCCCACCCGACAAGATCGTCATCCGCGATGTGGTGGAGTAGGTCTTCGAGGGATCGTCCCCCATTCTGCTTCGGATCTTTGATCTGCCTGCAAAGCTCGCCTGCTGAGCGTCCAACAAACACCAATTTGTGTTCGGGAGAAGGCAGCGCCCATCTCGGACTACCGGGCGGCATATGGGCGCCCGGAAGATTGGTTGCTTGATGGCATGTATCACATCGCATGCCGTACACCCCGCGGCCGTCCTTGCCCCGCCTTACGTTTTGAAGATGCACATGACTGTCGTCCCCCTGAAGAGGCGAATCACCTGCGGGATGACAATTCTGGCAGCGGGGTGAGGTTAGGACACGATAGATCTGCAGGAAGGCCGCGCGAGAATCATTTGCGTCCGGCTTGGCAGCACGAGCTGTCCATGAATTTACGAAGAAAGCCGCAACTGCGCCGAACCCAAAGATTGCGAGCACGCGAATTTTTGCCGGTTCGCTTCTCCAGCGCCAGCGTCTTTCGTTCGTCATGAATGTAGTCATGATTTCGCTCCCTCGTGCGCAAGATCACTTGCGCGAATTGGCAGCCTGCGAATGCGTTTGCCGGTCACCGCGAAGATTGCGTTCGCCAGTGCTGGGGCGACCGGAGGCACACCTGGCTCGCCCACTCCTGTGGGGTTCTCGCTGCTCGGCACGATGTGCACTTCGATTTCCGGTGATTCGAAGATCCGTAGCATCTGGTAATCGTGAAAATTATCCTGCTGCACTCTTCCGTCCTTGAGGGTGATCTCCGTTTTGAGCGCCGCGGTCAGCCCAAAGATGATGCCGCCTTCCATTTGCGCCTTGACCGTGTCCGGATTGATGACCGTCCCGCAATCGACGGCGCAAACGACGCGCTGCACGCGCACCGCTCCGTTTTTCTCCACGGACGCTTCGACCACCTGCGCCACATAACTATCGAAGGAAAAATGCGTTGCGATGCCGCGCCCCACTCCGGCTGGGAGCTTCGATCCCCAATTCGCCTTCTGCGCCGCCAGTTCGAGTACTGCTCGCATCCGCGGCTGCTTCGCCAACAGCGTGCGCCTGAGCTCGTAGGGATCTTTTCCGCCGGCCATCGCCACCTCATCCAAGAATGCCTCGACGGAAAATCCAGTATGCGAGTGACCTACGGATCGCCACCATTGCACGGGTACGCCGATCTTGGGGGTATGCAGATCCACTTGCAAATTAGGGATGCCGTAGAGCAAATCCGCCGCGCCTTCGACGGACGCGGCATCAACGCCGTCCTTGATTCCATAGGCTTCAAAGAGCGTGCCTTGCATTATGGATTGACCTACGATGGTGTGGGTCCAGACGACAGGATTGCCGCTCGCATCCAAGCCTGCTACGAAGCGGTCATGCCACATTGGCCGGTACCAACCTCCTTTTAAATCGTCTTCGCGTGTCCACACAACTTTCACCGGAGCTTTGGCGGCCTTGGCTACGTGAACGGCTTCCACAACAAAGTCCGAAGCCGGATTCGCGCGCCTTCCGAATCCTCCTCCCAGCAGTGTGGTATGCATCTGCACGCTCTCCGGTGGCAGACCCGCCACTTTTGCCGCGTTCGCACGGTCCACGGTTTCAAACTGCGTTCCTGTCCAGATTTCACAGCTGTCCGCCTTCAAATCGACAACGCAGTTCAGCGGTTCCATCATGGCGTGCGCCAGATACGGCACGTCGTACTCCGCGGTAATTGTTTTCGCCGCGGTCTTGAGAGCGGATTCAGGATCACCCGTCTTCTTGGCGATGGTTCCGGGGTTTTTCGCCAGCTCTGTAAAATCGCGCACCATTTGTTCTGTGGAGAGCGCGGCATTTGGCCCCAGGTCCCAATCGACGACGAGTTTGTCCCGCCCAAGCTTTGCTGGCCAAAACCGTTCCGCAATTACGGCCACTCCGGACGGGACCTCCTTTACAGCCTTCACGCCAGGAACCTTCAGCGTTTCGCTCGCGTCAAACTTCACCACTTTTCCCCCAAAGACCGGCGGCCGCGCCACTACTGCCGTCAGCATTCCAGGCACGCTGACATCCAAGCCGAATTGCGCCGTGCCGT
>Ga0137409_10000192_pt1 | contig 62079 bp, 61 predicted proteins | sample CZODoug1_16funga_FD_122059 | JGI IMG/M metagenome (GOLD analysis project Ga0137409, IMG submission 122059) | Vadose zone soil fungal communities from Angelo Coast Range Reserve, California, USA - CZODoug1_16fungal (Hybrid Assembly) | ecosystem: Environmental > Terrestrial > Soil > Vadose zone... | reverse complement strand
CCGCCAGTACCGGCGATGCCATTGAGCGCGCCGCCGGTGCCGGCAATGCCATTCACTTTGGCGCCAGTGCCTGCGATCCCGTTAAGTGCGCCGCCAGTACCGGCGATGCCATTGAGCGCGCCGCCGGTGCCGGCAATGCCATTCACTTTGGCGCCAGTGCCTGCGATACCGTTCACCAGTACAAGGCCGCGGCTTACGGGCTGTGTGCCGGAGATCGCCAGCCTACTTCCAACAGCAGGCGACCACATCCCATGCGACATCCCTGAAGTCAGATCGACCGTGACACCATTGACCACGACCCGGCCAAGAGCAGGTTCAGCTCGTTGCACGGTGCCGGAAACAAAGATCGACGTTGCGCCCGGCACGTACATGCCGCGCAGTTGAATTGCGGAGGCCTCAATAGTTCCGTCTGCGCGTGCCGTTCCGAACACGGCCACCGCATTGCCGACGGCAAGGGCATCGACTAGAGCGGTGTGAACGCGCTGTCCGAGGATTGTCACGGTTCTATCTACGGCGTTGATGGATTCCACGGGACCGATTACTAGCAACTCAGGGCCACTGCCACGAACTCCCGCTGAGCCCGTTGAGGCTGCAGCGGCTCCGAGCACTATTGCAACGGCCAAACGTACGGTCGTCTTCATCGATGTTCCTCCCAATAGCAGCCGCTGAGTCGCTCTTACTTCTTGTGGCCTAGCCCCGCGAGAACGTCGATTTCTTCCACGGGTGACACAGCACGACTGGTTTTCCCTTCGTAGGTCTTTGGTTGCGCTTCCGTCGGTCGGTCGGCGGACCGGTCCTCAAAGAAATAGACTCCCACCCCATATTTCCTTCCTGCCTCGCTTCGCTCTGACGCGGCCAAGCGTGTAAGAAAGGTATCCAACTCGGTCAGCAATTCCTGGCCCCGCTCACCGGCAATCGCCAAAAACTTGTCGCGCCCGGCCTCGGAAATTGGTTCGTCGGAAACGACGGCTCGCTCCAGATACGCAGGCTCTTGCGCCGGACGCAGCAAGTTGTGTACGAAGCTAGCCGCAACATTAGCCAACACCCGACCCATCCACTCGATCCGCTTTACATCGGCCTCTTGCGGAAGATAGGTGCGCGACAAGCAGCGAACGGTCATCGAGTCAATTACTTCAACGGACTCTGACGCAACGAGCTCATCGAGCAGCGCTTCTCCATCGGCGCCCGGGCAGGCGGCGTCGACGAGTTCGCGGAAGCTGCGGCGCGGCGAGCCCGGAGTTGGAACCACATCCAGCTCCATCGCGAGTCCGTAGGCTCCGGAAAAGCCCGTGTGCGTATGCCAGACCGTCAGCAGGTTGGTGACCTGATCCAGGCTCACGGAGGCGCGCAGGCTGTGCGGCGCGCCGGCGCGCAGCGCCTCGCGCAAAGCCGTCACGTCAGACTTGGCGAGCCCCGCCACCACCGCGAGTCGGGCATCGGTCGTCGATCTCTTCTGATCCGACAGGCGCGCTTCCAGGGCTTGGATGTAGGTACGGCGCACCACGCCGGCGATCTCGCCCGCGGAAATTCCATATTCAAAAGCAACACGCATGAGCGGACGAACCAGCTCGGCGAAGACGCTCAGAACGGCTTCCTTCTCTCGGACGGACTTATTCATCTCGATATACTAATTGTTGTGACATAACTCTAGGCACTTCAGAGACTTATGTCAAATGACAGAATGTGGCAAGGCGTCCGGTTGAACGCCTCTTCAATGCCTAAAGACTAGTGAAAACAGAGAGTTATGCTTGTGGGACCCAGCCTACACTGGGCGTCGGCGGGGTCGGACAAAGCTCAAGCTTGGCAGCGGAACGGGGCTGCCGGGAACGCCGATCAGGTGCGTTCGGCCGGCTCGAACAGTCGCCGATGCTCGAGGATCGCGTAGCGGTCGGTCATCCCGGCGATGTAATCAGCGACTGCGCGAGCACGGCCGGCGGCTGCGTGCGCGGTTTCCGCCTGCAGCGCCGTGTCGCGGTACTCCGGCGGCATGAGACTCACGTCCTTGAAAAATGCCTCGAAAAGTTGTTGCACCACCCGCCGCGCCTTCGAGGTCATGCGCAGCACCTTGTAGTGCCGGTAGACGTGCTCGCGCAGGAACGCCTTGAGCTCCAGGTGCTCCTCGCGGCAGGAGTCGCTCAACATCGCCAGCGGCAGCGGCTGCGCGCGCACTTCATCGATCGAGCGCGGCTGCGCCCGCGTGAGTTGGGTCTGCGTAGTGCGGATGAAGTCGACCACGATGTGGTTGATCATGCGCCGGATGGTCTCGTGCACCAGGCGGCGCTCGCCAAGATCCGGGTAGAGCGCCACGACGGCGTCGTATTGCCGCCGGAACATGCGCACCTCGCGCAACGCGGACAGGTCCAGCAGTTGCGCGCGGATGCCGTCATCCACGTCGTGATTGTTGTAGGCGATTTCGTCGGCGAGATTGGCGATCTGCGCTTCGAGCCCAGGCTGGCGGCGCTGGATGAAGCGCTCGCCGAGTTCCCCGAGCTCGCGCGCGTGCCGCAACGAGCAGTGCTTGAGGATGCCTTCGCGGCACTCGAAGGTGAGGTTGAGCCCGCGGAACTGCGCGTACCGCTCCTCGAGCTCGTCCACGACCCGCAATGACTGCAGGTTGTGCTCGAATCCGCCGTACTCGCGCAGGGACTCGTTGAGCGCGTCCTGGCCGGCATGCCCGAAGGGGGTGTGGCCGAGGTCGTGGGCCAGGCAGATCGCTTCCGTCAGCGCCTCGTTCAGGCGCAGCGCCAGCGCAACCGAGCGGGCGATCTGCGCCACCTCGATCGAATGGGTCACGCGCGTGCGGTACAGGTCCCCCTCGTGATTGACGAACACCTGGGTCTTGTAGACCAGCCGGCGAAACGCGTTCGAATGGATGATGCGGTCGCGGTCGCGCTGAAACTCGCCTCGAAACTGCGGCGGGCTCTCGGGGTAGCGCCGGCCGCGGGACTGCCCGTCATGCGCCGCGTAGGGTGCCAGCGATTCAACTGCGGCGGGGACGTCGTTCACGGCGCTCATCCGCAGTGCGCGGCGAGCGTGCGCGCGAGCGCGGGCGCCGGGTAGTCAGCCGCCAGGAAGGCGTCGCCGATGCCGCGCAGCAGCACCAGGCGCAGCCGACCGCCCAACACCTTCTTGTCTATGCGCATGTGCTCGAGCACGGCGGCCGGCGTTACCGAGGCGATCCGCGTGGGGAGGCCGGCCCGCTCCACCAGCCGCCGCACCCGCTCGGCCTCATCGCCCGTCATGAGCCCGCATTCGCGCGACATGGCAGCCGCCATCGACAGGCCCGCGCCGACGGCCTCGCCATGCAGCCACTCCTTATAAGCGGTGGCGGATTCGACCGCGTGGCCGAAGGTATGCCCCAGATTCAACAGCGCGCGCTCGCCCGCCTCGCGCTCGTCGCGGCCGACGATCGCCGCCTTGATCTCGCAGGAGCGGCGGATGACGTGCGCGAGCGCCGCGGGCGCGCCGGCGAGCAGCTCATCGAGGTGCGCCTCGAGCCAGCCGAACAGGGCCGCATCGCTGATGAGTCCGTACTTGATCACCTCGGCCACTCCGGCGCGCAGCTCACGCGCCGGCAGCGTCGCGAGCGTGCGCGTGTCCGTGACGACCAGCGCAGGCTGGTGAAAGGCCCCGATCAGGTTCTTGCCGCCGGGGTGATTGACACCGGTCTTGCCGCCGACCGCCGAGTCCACTTGTGCCAGCAGTGTCGTGGGCACCTGCGCGAACGCCACGCCGCGCTGGTAGCAGGCCGCGGCAAACCCGGTGAGGTCACCGACCACGCCGCCCCCCAGGGCGATGAGAGCGCAGTCGCGCCCGAAGCGGTTGGCGACGAGCACGTCGAGTACGCGCGCGGCGGTGGCGAGTGTCTTGTGCGCCTCGCCGTCCGGGAGGATGACTTCGATGATACGGCGCCGGCCCAGGCTCGCGGTGAGCGCCGGGAGGTACAGCGGCGCGACGGTGGTATTGCTGACGACCAGCACGTCGTGCGCCGGCAGCTGCTGCCGGAAGACATCCGGCCGGCCGATCAACCCTGCATCGATCAGGATCGGGTAGCTGCGGGTTCCGAGTTCGACGTTCAGGGTGTCCACGTGCGCACGCGGCGCCGAAAAGCCACCACGCAGTATACGTGAGGGCTTCAGCCGCAGGCGGCGCGCCTAGGGGGTGGCACGCCCGGCGGCGAGTTCGCGCAGGATCTGCTCGGCGACACTGTGCACGCGCCGGCCGTCGGTCGACACGGTGAGATCGGCGATCTCGCCGTACAGCGGCGCGCGTGCATCCATGAGTTGTCCGAGACGCGCAGCGGTGTCGCCGTCGTCGGGGAGCAGCGGGCGGTTTCTGCCATGGCGCACACGGTGCGCCTGCTGCGCCACCGAGGTCTGCAGGTAGACCACGCAGCCGCGCTCGGCGAGGTGGCGGCGGTTCTCCGGCAGCAGCACCGCGCCGCCTCCGGTGGCCAGCACGATGCGCGGAAGCAGCGTGAGCGCCTCGATCGCCTCGCGCTCGCGCTGCCGGAAGCCCGCTTCGCCTTCCTTCTCGAAGATGAACGGGATGTCGACCCCGGTGCGTCGCTCGATCTCCGCGTCGCTGTCGTAGAAGGGCAGTCTCAGAGCGCGTGACAGGTGGCGGCCCACGGCTGTCTTGCCCGAGCCCATCGGGCCGATGAGGAATACGCTGGTGTTGCCGAGCATGCGACGCGACAGGATACCCAAAAACGCCGCGGCCGCCCCCAGGGCGGCCGCAATCGTCAGTGCAGGATCATCGGCGCGTCAGTTGTAGACGTTCACGCCCTCGCGCACGATCTTCGGGGTAATGAAGATCATGAGCTCGTCCTTGTTGTCCTTGTGGGAGGTGTTCTTGAACAGGTGCCCGAGGACCGGAACGTCGCCGAGGTACGGCACCTTGGTCTCGTCCTGACGCTGGTTGGTCTCGAGAATGCCGCCGAGCACCACGGTCTGACCGTCGTTCACCAGCACCTGGGTGATGATGGAGCGCGTATCAATCGACGGCACGTTCACGCCCGAAGAGGTCACGATGACCGTGCCCACGCTGTCCTTGTGCACATCCAGATCGAGGATGATGCGGTTGTCGGGCGTGATCTGCGGCTTGACCTTGAGGGACAGCACCGCCTTCTTGAACTGAATGGTGGTCGCGCCACTCGAGGCGGATTGCTGGTACGGGATTTCCACGCCCTGCTCGATGATCGCCTCCTTCTGGTTGGCGGTGATGACGCGTGGCGAGGAGATGATGTTCGCCTGGGTCTCCGCCTGGGCAGCCGACAGCTCGAGGTCGACGATGAAATTGCTGCCGAGGATGCCGAGGGCGAACGAGCCGGCCGGGTTGCTGACCGGCAGGTTGACGTTGTAGCGGTTCGAGGCGGCGGAGCCGGTCGGTACCGAGATCGGGTAGATCGAGCCGGTGCCCTGCGCGTTGGTGATCGCCGAGCCGATCGCCAGGTCGGTGCCGGCGGCCGTGCCGGTGGTGGTCACGAGCCCGGTGTTGCCGTTCTTCTGGTTGTTGGTGAAGCCAAAGCGCGCGCCGAGATCACGTGAAAAATCATTGTTCACGACGACGATGCGCGCCTCGATGAGCACCTGGCGAACCGGGATGTCGAGCGTCGCCACCAGGCGGCGCACGTCCGCGAGCCGGTCGGCGGTGTCCTGCAGCAGCAGGGTGTTGGTGCGATCGTCGACCGCCACGCTGCCGCGCGGGGACAGCAGCGAATTGGTCTGGGTCTTGATGAGCCCCGCCATGTCCTGGGCCTTGGCGTAGTTCACCTGCAGGTACTCGGAGCGCAGCGGCGCGAGCTCCTGCACGTCCTTCCTCGCGGCCAGGTCGGCCTTCTCGCGGGCGGCGAGCTCGGCCTGCGGAGCCACGATGATGACGTTGTCCTGCCGGCGCTTGTCGAGACCCTTGGTGCGCAGCACGATATCGAGCGCCTGGTCCCACGGCACGTTCTGCAGCCGCAGGGTGACATTGCCGGTCACCGAGTCGCTGACCACGATGTTCTGTCCGCTGGCATCCGCCAGCAGCTGCAGCACCGCGCGCGTCTCGATGTCCTGGAAATTCAGCGTGAGGCGCTCGCCGGTGTACACCGGCCGCTCCTCCGGGGCGTTGGCGACCTTGCGGCGCGGCGCCACCTCGACCACGTACTGGTCGTCGGACTGGTAGGCGAGCTGCTCGTAGTCGCCGCTCGCGGTAATCGCGATGCGCGAGCCATTGCCCACCCGGGTCACGTCAAAGCCGCTGATCGGCGTGCCGTAGTCGGTCGCGTCGTAGCGGCGCGTGAGGTTGGCCGCCACGCTCGCGTCGCTGAAATCGACGACCACCTGGTTGCCGACCTGGTGCAGATTGACGTGGATGTGCGGATCGGAGAGTTTGACGATCACGCGCCCGGCGCCGTCGGTACCGCGCCGGAAGTCGATGGAGCGCAGCTCGCGCACGCCGCTGCCGCCGCTTGCGGCCGCGGCGGGGGCGGCACCCGCGCTGACGCGCGCAGCGCTGCCGCCGAGCATGACGATGATGTTGCTGCCGTCGACCCGCGTGTCATACGGCACGAGCTTGTCGAGGTTCAGCACCAGGCGCGTGCGGTCCTTGGTCTCGGCGGCGAGTATGGTGTCGAGGCCGGAGGCGTGCACGTCGATGCGGCGCGAGGGCAGCGCCAGCGTGGTGTTCGGCAGGTCAAAGGAAATGCGCGCCGGGTTGTCGATGGTGAATGACAGCGGCTGCGGCGCGGGGCCCGACAGGCGCAAGGTGAGCTGCAGCTGCTGTCCCGCCAGGGGCTGCACTTCGATGGCTTGCAGCGCGGGTTGATCCGCGGCCCGTGCCGTCGTGCCCGCGAGCATGCCGAGTACCCCTGCGAGCACGAGCCAGGGGGCCGTGCCGAGGAGGCGATTTATCAGGCTAGACGCTTGCATTTCTTGAGCTCCCTGCTGGACCTTTACTCGTTCAGGGCGAGCGCCGCGGGCCGCTCCATGTACCCGCCGAGGCTGTCCGGAACGATTTCAATAAGAGTGATTTTGGCCGGCGTGATGTCGGTGATCTTGCCTTCCGCCTGCCCCAAGTGGTTGCCGGCGGTCACGCGATGCACCAGCCCGTCCTTGGTCTGCACCAGGCCGTACATCTGCCCAGTGAGGCGCAGCGTGCCGACCATCTTCAACGTGTCGAGCGAGAACTGCTCGAGGAACTCGCGATTGCGCTTGGCATCCGGACGTATGCCACCGTACCCCGCACCGGAGCCCGGGCTGCTCGGCAGGAACGGCGAGCGCAGCTCGGCCGCCGAGTACAGGAAGGTCTCGTAGGGCTTGATCTCCGGCAGCGGCTCGACGCGCCCGCCCGGCTCCTTCTTCGTGTCCTCGACGAAGCGCGCCAGCTCGTTGTCCGCGCTCGAGCACGCCGTGAGCGCGGCGTAGCCGGCGCACGCAAGAGCCACGCCCAGCAGGCGCAGACGGGATTGCTGTGAAAGCTTACGCATGAGTGAGTACCGCGGTCACGCCGTTCATGTGGGTCATCCCGCCGGCTTCGGGCGGTGGGCGACGTCCTTGTTCTTGTCCGCCTCGCCCGCGGCGATCTCGTCCTCGTCCAGGTAGCGGTAGGTCTTCGCCGTGAGTTCCAGGGACAGCTGGTCGTAGGCGTCCTTGTTGTCCGGCTTGATGTCGATGTCGTGCAGCGTGACGATGCGCGGCAGCGCCGCGATGCCGCTCACGAACTCGCCGAACTGGTGGTAGCTGCCGCTCAGGCGGATCTTGATGGGCAGCTCGGCGTAGAAATCCTTCTTCTGCTCGGGCTGGGGCTGGAACAGCTTCTCCTCGAGCCCGGCGGCAAGTCCGGTCTGCGAGATGTCGACCAGCAGGCTCGGCACCTCGGTCTTGCCGGGGAGCTGGCGCAGCAGCGCGCCGAAGGAGCGCTCGATGTCTTTCAGCTGCTGCTTGTAGACCTCGAGGTTGACGGCTTTGGCGTGCTTGCCGCGGAATTCCTGGCGCAGCTGCTGCTCTTCGGCCTGGTGCCGCTGCAGCTCCGGGCGCTGCTCGTTCCAGACCAGGAAGTAGACACCCACCAGCGTCAGTGCGAGAAACGCCACACCGACCGCGCCGGCGCGCACCGGCAGGGGCCAGCGGCCCGGATCGCGCGGATCGAGTGAGCGCAGCTCGTCGAGCAGATTCATGGCCGTGTCCCCCCGCCGCCGAGGCTCGCCTTCCTCATCTTGGTCTTGCCGGCGCTGTCCCCCGGCGCCGCGGTGGTCACCTGGTCGGCGGTCAGCGTGAAGCTCGAGCCGGGCCCGGAGGTCTTGCTGGTCTGCACGACCTCGAGCTCGGGGTTACGCAGCCACTGGGAACCATCGAGGTTGCGCATGAAGGAGGACACGCGGGTGCTCGACTGCGCGACGCCGTCGAACTTCAGCCGTTTGTCGGTCTGTTTCACGCCGGTGAGATACACCCCCTCGGGGAGGGTGCGCACGATCTCGTCGAACACGTGCACGATCTCAGGCCGGGAGCGCTGCAGCTTCTCGATGATCTCCATGCGCGCGATGAACTTCTGCTTGGCGACCTCGAGGTTGTTGATCTCCTCGATCTGCTTGTCGAGCGTCTTGATCTCGACGCGCAGCTGCTGGTTGCGGTGCTCCTGCGACTCGATCATCGAGCCGTACAGCAGGTAGGCGGCGAACGACGCAACGCCGGCAGCGAGCGCCGCCACACCGAGCGCCACCAGGAACGCGAGCTTGCGCTCCTTGCGCTCGCCTTCACGCCAGGGAAGCAGGTTTATACGCGGCATATCAGTCAAAACTCCGCAATGCGAGCCCACAGGCTGTCAGCAGCGCCGTGGCATCGCGCTGCACCGCCTGCGCCTTGGCGCGCGAGGACAGCTTCATCTGACCGAGCGGATCGCCCTTCTCGGCAGAAATACCCACGCGGCTGGAGATCACCTCCGCCACTCCCGGGATGTTGGCGCAGCCGCCGCACACCAGGATCTTTTCCGGCTGCTCGCGCCCGGAGCCGGACGCGAGGTAGAACTGCAGTGAGCGGCTCACCTGTTGGGTCATGTCGTCGATGAACGGGTCGAGCACTTCCGACTGGTAGTTACCGGGCAGGCCGCCTTCTTTCTTGGCGCGTCCCGCCTCCTCCATCGCCAGCCCGTAAGTGCGCATGATCTCCTCGGTGAGCTGCTGCCCGCCGAAGGCGAAGTCGCGCGTGTACACCACCTTCAGATTGCGCAGCACACTGAAAGTGGTGCTGCTCGCGCCGAAGTCCACCACCGCGATGGTGCGATCGATGCCGCCATCGGGCATCTGGTGCGTCATGAGCTTGCAGGCGTTCTCGAGCGCGAAGGCCTCCACGTCCACGATCTTGGCGGTGAGGCCGGCGGCCCTGACCGCCGCCTGGCGCTGGTCGACGTTCTCGCTGCGCGTGGCGACCAGCAGCACGTCGTTGGAGTCGGGATCCCTCTCGTTGGGTCCCAACACCTCGAAGTCGTAGCTCACTTCATCCATCGGAAAGGGGATGTACTGGTCGGCCTGCATCTCGACCTGCGCCTCGAGGTCGCCGCTGCGCAGTGCGCGCGGCATCTGGATCACCTTGGTGATCGCGGCATCGCCGGAGATTGCCACCGCCACCTCGCTGCTCTTGGCGCCGGCGCGCTTCACCGCGCGGCGGATCGCTTCCCCGACTGCCTCGGCATCCACGATCGCCTTGTCGTTGATGGCGTTCTGGGGGGTGGGCTCGGCGGCATAGGCCTCGACACGGTATTGGCCACCCCCCATGGCGAGCTCGATGAGCTTCACCGAGGAGGTCGTTATGTCAAGTCCCAGGAGGGGGCGGTATTTGCGCTGTAGAAGGAACATTTTTCTTTCCTTTTCAGGCCATTGCGCCTGAAAATGACCGCCCCGTATCGTTGTGGGAACCACTATATATCAGCGCACTGTTAAATTGAACGTGAGCGGCCTCACGGATCCGCACGCTCGCTGCGCACGAGCGGCGCGGACTGCCGAGGCCGTCACGCGCGAGCGCTTCGGCGGCGCCCGCGATCAACAAATGGTGCGTCGTCTTGTCCAAGCGTTCTGGAGACGGAAAAGCTTCGCGCACGGGGTGGCAGGCGCCTGCTCAGGATCGGTCGCTCGAACTGCGCTTCCCGCAGCGCGTGGTGCGTTGCGGCGGAGTACGTTAACGTTCGAACGGCAACCCCGCTGTCGTAGGCACATGCGTCCCGTAGACCGGAGGCTTTGCGTCCCCACCTTTCGGTGAGTTTGCCCTTAAATCGCCGGCTACTATGCATAGCCCCCGCGGGTAGCGCAAGGAGACAAGGAGACAGAGTTGGTTTCTGTGAAATGGAATTACTTTCGCGTTGCGACCCTCATCGCCGGCGGTGTGACGCTGGTCACACTTCTGGGCGCTTACGCGCTGGCCTGCAGTTACATCTACCTGGTCCCCTCGCTGCCGTCGACGGATTCGATGCGCAACGTCGAGTTGCAGGTGCCCCTGCGCGTGTACACGCGCAGCGGCGCCCTCATCGCGCAGATCGGCGAGCAGCGCCGTATCCCGGTCGGCTACGACCAGATCCCCGATCTCCTCAAGCACGCGTTTCTCGCCGCCGAGGACGAGCGCTTCTTCGCGCACCACGGCATCGATTACTTCGGCGTGCTGCGCGCGGTGCTCATCGATTTCCTCTCCGGCGACAAGACCCAGGGCGCCAGCACCATCACCATGCAGGCCGCCCGCAACATGTTCCTCAACCTCGACAAGACCTATCGGCGCAAGCTGCAGGAAACCTTCGTCACCTACCGCATGGAGCACGAGTTCACCAAGCAGGAGATCTTCGGGCTGTATCTGAACGTGATCTTCTTCGGGCAGCGCGCCTACGGCGTGGCGGCGGCCGCCGAGGCCTTCTTCGGCAAGTCCCTCGACAAGCTTGATGTAGCCGAGGCCGCCACCATCGCCGGGGTTCCCAAGGCGCCCTCGCGCTACAACCCGATCGTCGATCCGCAGCTCGCCACCTCGCGCCGCGCCTACGTGCTGCGGCGCATGCGCGAGCTGGGATACATCGATGCCGCCACCGCCGAGGCCGCCAACAAGAAGCCGATGCAGGCGCGCGCGCACGCGCCGCTCTATGACGTCGAGGCCCCCTACGTGGCGGAGATGGCGCGCCTCGAGCTGCGCCAGCGCTTCGGCGCGAACGCCGAGACCGCCGGCTACCGCGTCTACACCACCATCGACGGGCGGCTGCAGGCGAGCGCCAATCGCGCCGTGCGCGTCGGACTCATCGAATACGACCGTCGCCACGGCTGGCGCGGGCCGGCCGGGCACGTGGACATGCCGGCGCACGGCGAGCCGGACTACGACGACCTGGTGGACGAGTACGCCGCGATCGGCAACCTGTCGCCGGCGATCGTGGTGTCGGTCGCCGACAAGAGTGCACGCGCATATGTAAAGTCCCTGGGACCGGTGCAGATCGAGTGGGACGGGCTGTCGTGGGCGCGCAAGCAGCAGCGCAACGAAACGCTCGGGCCGACGCCCAAGGATGCCGGCCAGGTGCTCGAGCGCGGCGACGTCATTTACGTCGTCGCCGATGAAGCCGGGCATGCGCAGCTCGGGCAGATCCCGGAAGCGCAGAGCGCGCTGGTGGCACTCGATCCCAACGACGGCAGCATCGTCGCGCTGGTGGGCGGCTTCGACTACTTCACCAACAAGTACAACCGCGTCACCCAGGCGCGGCGCCTGCCCGGTTCCGGATTCAAGCCGTTCCTGTACTCGGCGGCGCTCGACAACGGCTTCACGCCGGCGACCGTGCTGCAAGATGCGCCGATCGTCCTCGACGGCAGCGGCAGCGAAGAGGCCTGGCGGCCCGAGAACTCCACCCGCGAGTTCGGCGGGCCGACGCGCCTGCGCGAAGCGCTGGTGCGCTCGCGCAACCTGGTGTCGATCCGCATCCTGAAAGAACTGGGGATCGGCACCGCGATCGACTACATGGCGCGCTTCGGCTTCGATGCGCGCAGCATGCCGCACGATCTCACGCTCGCGCTCGGCACCCTGGATGCGACCCCGCTCGATGTCGCGGCCGGCTATGCGGTGTTCGCGAACGGCGGCTATCGCGTGGGGCCGTACTTCATCGACCGCATCGAGGAGGCCTCCGGTCAGGTGGTGTGGCGCGCCGCGCCGCGCATGGTGTGTGCGCAGTGCGATGAGGGCGAGGCGCAGTCCCCGGGCGCGGAGGCGCTGCGGGTCTCCGATCCGGCTCACGGCGAGCCCGCGCCGCTGCCGGCGGCCGAGGCGGCGCCGCGCGTCATCAGCGCCCAGAACGCCTACCTCATGTCCGACATGATGTCGGATGTCATCAAGCGCGGCACCGGGCGGCGCGCCCTGGTGCTCGGGCGCGGCGACATTGCCGGCAAGACCGGCACCACCAACGAGGCCCGCGACACCTGGTTCAACGGCTTCACCCGCAATCTCGTGGCGACCGTGTGGGTGGGCTTCGACCAGGAGCGTCCGCTCGGGGAGAGCGAGGAGGGCGCGCGCACCGCGCTGCCGATCTGGATCCAGTTCATGCGCGAAGCGCTGCGGGGCGTCCCGGAGCAGCATCGCACCATGCCCGATGGCCTGGTCACCTTGCGGATCTCACCCGAGACCGGCACGCTGGTCAGTGCCGAGAATCCTGACGGCGTGCCGGAGATTTTCATGGCTAACCACCTGCCCGACTCAGGAGCGATGGCGCAAACCCCGGAACAGGCGAGCAGCGAACCGATCTTCTGAAGCCACGATGAGAGTCAAGCGACACGTGACGCGCGGCGAGCACCTGCGGCGCGCGCTGGCGCAGGAGGCCGCGCGCCTCATGGCCGAGCACGGCATCCGCGATTTCCTGGTGGCCAAGCGCAAGGCCGCCGAACGCTTCGGGGTGGTGGACGGCGCCGCCATGCTGCCGAAGAACAGTGAGATCGAGAGTGCGCTGGCCGAGTATCAGCGCCTGTTCGGCGGCGCCTCGCACCTCGAGGCGCTGCACGCCCAGCGCCATGCGGCACTCTCGGCCATGCGTTACCTGCGCGAGTTCTCACCCAGGCTGGTGGGCGCGGTGCTCTCGGGCACCGCCACCCTGCACACCGAGGTGCAGCTGCACCTGTTCGCCGACCGGGTCGAATCGGTCGCGCTGAAGCTGCTCGATGCAGGCATCCCGCACGAGGTGACCGAGAAGCGCGTCAAGCTCAACGCCGAGCGGGTGCGGCCCTTTCCGGGCGTGCGCTTTGAGATGGACGATCAGCCGATCGAGGCGACGGTGTTCCCGACCGACGGTATCCGCCAGGCGCCGGTCAGCCCGGTGGACGGGCGGCCCATGCGGCGCGCGAATGCTTTCGAGGTCGAGGCCTTGCTGCAGCAGCCCTGAAACGGGCGTGCACGGGTGGCCGGCGCGACGCGTTCGTAGCGCGCTTCAGGCGCGCCGGGCGATCTCGAGGTAATCGCGACGCGTCGCACCGGTGTACAGCTGGCGCGGGCGGCCGATGCGCATGCCGGGATCGGAGATCATCTCCTGCCAGTGTGCCACCCAGCCGACGGTGCGCGCGACCGCGAACATCACCGTGAACATCGAGCGCGGAATGCCGATGGCGCTGTAGATGACACCGGAGTAGAAATCGACGTTCGGGTACAGCTTGCGCGACACGAAGTAGTCATCCTTGAGCGCGATTTCCTCCAGGCGCAGCGCCAGCTCGAACAGCGGGTTGTCGGCACGCCCGAGCCGCGCCAATACCTTGTGGCACATCGCGCGGATGATCTTGGCGCGCGGATCGAAGTTCTTGTACACGCGATGACCGAAGCCCATGAGGCGGAAGTGGCTCGACTTGTCTTTGGCCATCGTCAGGAACTTCGGGATGTGGTCGACGCTGCCGATCTGCTCGAGCATCGCCAGCACCGCCTCGTTGGCGCCCCCGTGTGCCGGCCCCCACAGCGCCGAGACGCCCGCCGAGATCGCCGCGTACGGATTGGCGCCGGTGCTGCCGGCGAGGCGCACGGTCGAGGTGCTGGCGTTCTGCTCGTGATCGGCGTGCAGGATGAACAGCAGGTCGAGTGCCTCGGAGGCGATCGGATCGAGTTTGTAGGCCTCGCACGGCACGGCAAACAGCATGTGCAGCAGGTTGGCGGCGTAATCGAGATCGTTGCGCGGGTAGATGAACGGTTGTCCGAGGGAGTGCTTGTGCGCAGCGGCGGCGATGGTGGGGAGCTTGGCGATGATGCGGTGCGAGAAGATCTCGCGGTGGCGCGGGTTATGGATGTCCATCGTGTCGTGATAGAACGCCGACATCGACGCCACCACCGCCGACACCATCGCCATGGGATGCGCGTCGTGGTGAAAGCCGTTAAAGAAGCGCAGCAACGTCTCGTTGAGCATGGTGTGATAACGGATGTTGCCGGTGAACTCCTCGAGCTGCTTCGGCGTGGGCAGCTCCCCGAGCAACAGCAGGTACCCGACCTCCATGAAGGAGCTCTTTTCCGCGAGCTGCTCGATCGGGTAACCGCGATACAGCAGCACGCCGGCGTCGCCGTCGATGTAGGTGATGCGGCTCTCGGTCGCGGCGGTCGCGCCGAAGCCCGGATCGTAGGTAAACACATCGAGGTCTTTGTGCAGACCTGCGATGTCCAGCGCCGCCGGCCCGATGGTGCCGGTGCGCACCGGCAACTGGCTGCTGCGCCCGCTGGCGCCATCCCTGAGCTCGAATGCTGTCTCCGTCTTGCCGCTCATTTCCACAGCCGCGTTTTCCGTGGGCGTTGCTGACGCGCGCCTTGTGAGCGCGGCGCCAGGAACGCGGGGGAGAGTTACATGGTCCGTGCGCCGAATCAAGGCGCGGCCTACTCGCCGGTAGGGACTGGGTGTGTTACTGCACCACCTTGATGAAATCACCGGGCCTGGGCTCACCCTTGGGATACAGACGGTTCAGCAGCCGCAGCTCTTCCTTCTTGAACTTCTCGACCGGCATGTCCTTGGCGTAGTCGTCGATCTTCGTCTGCTCGGTGGCCTGGATGATTTTCAACCGGTAGGGCTCGGCGAGCGGATATTCCGCGGGTTTCATGTCGCGCATCGTCTCGATGCACGACATGAACACCCCGTCATCCAGCGGCGCGCCGCCCTCGCTCGAGCGGCTCGCCGCGCCGAACACGAACGCCTGGGTGCCGCGATACAGCACCGCCCAGCGCACCGGACCCTCCCCGCCATCGAGGGGCGAGCCCGAGCGGGTGATGACGGCATAGCCCTCCATGCCGTTGACCGCCAGCGCATCGCCGCGGGCGATCGCCGCGCCTCTGAGCCTCTGCAGCAGGAACTCGCGCGGCGACTTCTTTTCCGGGCGTTTCTCCAGCGTCACCTGCATCAGCGACTCTTTCTTCTTCTTGATCAGCAGCCGGTCGCGCTCGTTGTGCACCGTCCAGCCTTTGGGAAAGGCCATCGTGAGCTTCATGCCGGCGTGATAGAAGCGGTTGTCGCGTACGATCCCCTGCTCGCGGGAGGAGCCGAAGGGCAGACCGTCGATCGCTTTAAGAAACTCGTCGCGGTTCTCGATCCAGCCGCCGCGCGGCACGCTGCTGATGTTCGCGGCGCCGAGCGTCGCCTGCACGATGCGCTCATCGGGCGCGGGGTGATCGGAGAACACGCCGTGGTAGATGTTGGGGTCGCGGCCCTCATCCTTGGCGCGCGTGAGCTCGAAGTTCTCCTGCGCCTTGAACACCTTCATGGCGCTGCCCATCGCTTCCGGCCGATAGCCGCTGCGGGCGGCGTACTCGAGCCCCAGGCGGTCGGCCTCCGACTCCTGGTCGCGGCCGTAGCCCTGCATCCAGGCGGTGGCGCCGAGGTCCGCCATTTCCGCCAGCGCCGCATTGCCGGTCAGGATGGCCGTCGCCAGCGCGCCCGTCCCGAGGAGCACGCCGCGCGCCTGGCTGCGCGCCGGATGGCGCGCGACGTCGTGACCGATCTCATGCCCGAGCACGGCCGCGAGCTCGGCTTCGGAGGTCAGGTACGGCAGCAGTCCGCGGTGGATGTAGACGTAGCCGCCGCCGATGGTGAAGGCATTCAGCGAGTCATCATCGAGCACGAAGAACTTGAAATCCCAGTCCGCGATCGGCGTGTTGCGCGCGACGCGCGTGCCGACCATCTGCACATAGTCCTGCAGCGCCTGGTCCTGGTACAGGCCGTAGAACTTCACGATCTCCTGGTGGATGCGCCGCGAGTTCTCCCGCTCGCCTTTTACGGAGGTGAAGACGACGTGGTGCGTCCCGCTTTCCGGGTTGGTGGCGCAGCTCCCCGCAGCGAGCGCGGCGGCGCAGGCAACGGCGGCGGCGAGTGTGCGGCGCATGACGCGACTCCCCTTCGGTCCCAGGGCCGGCTCAGGCACGTGCTGTAGATCGATTGCCGGGCGCCGAAGTTCCGCGCGCTCGGCCCTGGCGGGACGCTTGCCCTTGGCAGGATCGGCCGCGCGAGCTACTTGGAGCCGCCCGCGGCGGCGGCGTACTTCTTGCGGAACTTGTCCACGCGGCCCGCGGTGTCGACGATCTTCTGCTTGCCGGTATAGAAAGGATGGCAGTTCGAGCACACCTCGACCTGCAGATCGTGTCCGAGCGTCGAACTCGTCTTGAACGTGTTGCCGCACGTGCAGGTGACGGTGATCTCTTTGTACTCGGGATGTATGGCGGCTTTCATGGCGTGCTCACGGTGTCTCGGAAAACGCTCACCCATCAATGGGGCGTCAGGCACACAAATAAAGGGCGCGGGAGTTTAGCGGCAGTGTGGCGCGCCCTCAAGCTTCTTGAACAACCCCGCCGTTTCGCGAAGGTTCCTTATCCACAGAAGCTGTGGACAACTCTGTGGACGGAGCCCACCGCGAGGCTGCGATCACGCAGTCAGATTGCATATTTGTTACCTTGATCAAAAAATGAGCATTCCTTTTTAACCTGTTTCCTCAAGGGGTTACGGACATCATGTCCAGCGGCTTGGCGGGTTTACCCTGTAATTAACTCATTCTGCGACAACGCCCCCAGGGGCTGTGAATAAAGGCCCGGGGTTCCCCGCCCGGGCGCCGGAAACGCCGATTGACAACGCAGATAGCTCGGGCAATTTCGGGCTTTCCGGCATGAATCCGAGCAGTACCTCGTTGAGGAATCGCAGCCCCAGCTCGCTCGGCCGGTAGCCCGTCGCGGTGCGCAGAATCAGGCCGCGCGTGATCGCGGCATCCAGCGGCGCCGCAATCTCCTGCCAGGCGAGCCCGGTGCGCTCGGCGAACCTGGCCGCATCGAATCCGCCGGTCAGACGCAGCGCGTTCAGCATGAATTCGAACGGCAGCTCGCGCGCGGGAATCACGCGGCGCGTGAGCTCAGCGTCGCAGGCGGCCAGATAGCGCCGCGGCTCGCGCGGCTGCACGGTGCGCACGATCTGGCCAGCCTGCGGGAAGGTCAGCTTGCCGTGCGCGCCGGCGCCGATGCCGAGGTAGTCGCCGAAAGTCCAGTAGTTGAGGTTGTGGTGGCATTGCCGCCCGGCGCGCGCGTACGCCGACACCTCGTATTGTGCGAAGCCCGCCTGCTCGAGGAGCGCGGCGCACTCATCCAGCATCGCCGCGGCGGTGTCATCATCCGGCAGCGGCGGCGGCCGCGCGGCAAACACCGTACCCGGCTCGAGCGTGAGCTGGTAATGCGACAGGTGCGCGGGCCCGAGGCTGAGCGCCTCCTGCACGTCACGCACCGCGGCCGGCAGGTCCTGTCCCGGCAGCGCGTACATCAGGTCGAGATTGAAATTGGCCAGGCCGGCAGCGTGCAACTCCGCGGCCGCGAGGCGCGTCTCGGCAGGCGAATGAATGCGCCCCAGGGCGGTGAGCCTCTCCTGATCGAAGCTCTGCGCGCCGAGCGATACGCGCGTCACGCCGGCCGCCCGGTATTCCCGAAACGCGCCGCGCTCGATGGCCCCGGGGTTCGCCTCCAGAGTCACCTCGAGATGGTCCGCGAGGGTGAGCTGCGCGCGCGCCGCGCTGAGCAACTCGCCGATCGCCGGCGGCGCAAACAGGCTCGGGGTGCCGCCGCCGAGGAAGATGCTGTGCACTTCGCGCCCGGCGACCTGCGGCGCCTGTGCCTCGAGATCGCGTGTCAGCCGCTGCAGGTACGGGCGGTGCGGCAGCTCGCCGTTCAACGTGTAGGAGTTGAAGTCGCAGTACGGGCATTTGCGCACGCACCAGGGAAAGTGCACGTAAAGCGACAGCGGCGGAGCCAGGAGACCGGACATGCCGCTACGATAACGCCGGAAACCCCCGTCATACGAGATAGTTTCGGCCTTCAGCCCGCAACCTGACAATCTCCTGAGCCTGCGTGAATGCCCTTGAAGCGTCGATTGGGCGCAGCCGCAGCGCTGCCGCCTACTCCGCGTTCTGCACCTGCTCGCGCATCTGCTCGATCAGGACCTTCATGTCGACGGCGCTGCGCGTGGTCTCCAGATCCTGGGACTTCGAAGACAGGGTGTTGGCTTCGCGGTTGAGCTCCTGCATGAGGAAGTCGAGCCGGCGGCCGGCGGGCTCGCCGGCGCCAATGACGCGGCGCACCTCGCTGATGTGGCCCGCGAGGCGCTCGAGCTCCTCGTCCACGTCGAGCCGCTGCAGCAGCAGCGCCAGCTCCTGCTCGAGCCGCTCCGGCTCGACACTCGCGGTGAGCTCCGCAAGCCGCTCCTTGAGGCGCGTGCGCATCCGCGCCTGCACCTCCGGCAGCCGCGCGCGCACGCCCACGACCAGCGCCTCGAGTGCGGTGCAGCGCTGCTCGAGCAGCTCGCGCAGCCGCGCCCCTTCGCGCGCGCGCGCCGCGATCAGCTCCTCGAGCGTCGTGCCGAACACGGCATACGCCGCCGCCAGCAGCTGCTCGCCGCTGCCGCCGTCCTCGCGCAGCACGCCCGGCCAGCGCAACACGTCCAGTGCGTTCACCGCGGCGGCGGGCTCGCGCAGCGTGCGCGCCACGATGTGCACGACAGCCAGCACGCGCTCGAGCGCCACCGGATCCACCTCCAGCGCGCTGCCCGCGCCCTGCGGGCGCCGATAGGTGATGGTGCAATCGACTTTGCCGCGGCGCAGTTGACGCGTGAGACGTGTGCGCAGCTCCCCTTCGGCCGCGCGCAGCTCGTCCGGCAGGCGGAAGCCCGCTTCCAGGAAGCGGTGATTCACGCTGCGCAGCTCACACACGAGCGTGCCCCACTCTCCGCTGGTTTCCCGGCGCGCGAAGCCGGTCATGCTCGCGATCATGTGCCGTTGATCCGCCTGGCAGTCCCGCGAAGCGAGGCGGCGCGCGGGGTGCTCGTCCTTAAGTCGCCTCGCTACGCCCGTTCACCGCACAGGTGATATAAAGCATCGATAAGTCTAACAGATGCATGGAATTCTTCTTGCGGGTCGAATACGCGGACATCAGCCTGCTCGGCGGGCGCGAGGAGAACCAGGACCGGGTGGCGGCCGCCGTGGCGGAGCAAGCCGCCCTGCTGCTGGTGGTCGACGGCATGGGCGGGCACGCCCACGGCGCACGCGCGGCTCAGGTCACGCAGCAGGTGGTCGTGGAAGCCTTCTGGCACGCGCCGCAACCGCTGTTCGATCCGCTGGGCTTTCTACACATGACGCTCGGGCGTGCGCACGAGGAGGTGGTGAAGCTCGGCGTGCAGCTGCCGCTCGAGCAGCGGCCGCGCGCCACCTGTGCCGTATGCCTCATCCAGCAGCACGCCAGCTGGTGGGCGCACGTCGGCGACAGCCGTCTGTACCACGTGCGGCACGGCGCGCTGCTGGCGCGCAGCCGCGACCACAGTCACGTGGAGCTGCTGCTGCGCGAGGGGCTGATCAGCGCCGAGCAGGCGCAGAACCACCCGATGCGCAACTTCGTCGAATGTTGCCTCGGCGGGGACCCGATCCTGCCGGACATGTCGCTGACGCGGCGCCGCCCGCTCGAGCCGAACGACGTGCTGCTGGCATGCACCGACGGGCTGTGGGGCCCGCTCACCGACCCCGAGATCGCGGCCGAGCTCGGCACGCCCGGGGAGCTGCGCGCGAAGCTGCTGCAGCTCGGCACGCGCGCCGTGCAGCGCGCCGGCGGCGGCAGCGACAACACTTCCGCGGCCGCGCTGCGCTGGCTCGGCGATTAGGAACGCACTCATGACCAGACACTCCGGTCGCGCCCCAGATGAGCTGCGGCACGTAAGCTTCGTGCGCCGTCACGCCAGGCACGCCGAAGGCTCGGTGCTGGTGGAGTTCGGCGACACGCAGGTGCTGTGCACCGCCAGCGTCGAGGACACGGTGCCGCCGTTCCTGCGCGGCAAGGGCCAGGGCTGGATCACCGCCGAGTACGGCATGCTGCCGCGCGCCACGCATACGCGCACGGCGCGCGAGGCGGCCCGCGGCCGGCAGACCGGGCGCACCCAGGAGATCCAGCGCCTCATCGGCCGCTCGCTGCGAGCCGTCGCGGACCTGAAGGCACTCGGGGATCGCACGGTCACCATCGACTGCGACGTGCTACAGGCCGATGGCGGCACGCGCACCGCGTCCGTCACCGGCGGCTTCGTGGCGCTGGCCGAGGCCTGCGAGCAGCTGGTGCAGCGCCGCCTCATCGCCGCGAGCCCGCTGCACGGGCAGGTGGCGGCGGTGTCGGTCGGCATCGTCGGCGGCGTCCCGGTGCTCGATCTCGACTACGCCGAAGACTCGCAGGCGGAAACCGACATGAACGTGGTCATGAACAATGGCGGCGCGTTCGTGGAGATTCAGGGGACCGCCGAGGGCCACGCGTTCCGCCGCCACGAGCTCGATGCGCTGCTCAATCTCGCGGCGCACGGCATCGGCGAGCTGTTCGCGCTGCAGGCTCAGGCGCTCAAGGGGCCGTGACGCGCGTCGTTCTCGCCAGCGGCAATCCCGGCAAGCTGCGCGAGTTCGCCGCGCTGCTGGCGTCGTTTCGCTTCGAGCTCGTACCGCAGAGTGAGTTCGGGATCCACCCCGCCACCGAGAGCGGCACGACCTTCATCGAGAACGCCCTGCTGAAGGCGCGCCATGCCGCGCGCCACGCCCGCCTGCCCGCGCTGGCGGACGATTCCGGGATCGAGGTGGAGGCGCTCGGCGGCCGCCCCGGGGTGTGGTCGGCGCGCTTTGCCGGCGAGGGGGCGAGTGAGGAAGCGAACCTGAGACTGCTGCTCGCCGAGCTCGCGGGCGTGCCGGAAGGCTGGCGCCAGGCACGCTACCAGTGCGTCATCGTCTGGGTGCGCAGCGTCGCGGACCAGGCGCCACTCATTGCGCACGGCACCTGGGAGGGACGGATCGCGCATGCGGCCCGCGGGCAGGGCGGCTTCGGCTACGACCCGGTATTCATCCCCCTGGGCGAGCGGCGCAGCGCCGCCGAAATGACGCCCGCCGAGAAGAATGCCGTCAGCCACCGCGGCCAGGCGCTGAGGGCGCTCGTCGCGATGCTCGGGTCGGCCGGCTATATTTCCGTCCCATGAAGCACGGCAGACTGTTCGTCATCGCCGCCCCCTCCGGTGCGGGCAAGACCTCGCTGGTCAAGGCGCTGCTGGCGAGCGAGCCGCGCCTGCGCCTGTCGGTCTCGCACACCACGCGCAAGCGGCGCCCGACCGAGGAAGACGGGCGCGAATACCACTTCGTCCCGGTGCCGCAATTCGAGGGCCTGGTGGCGCGCGGGGAGTTCCTGGAGCACGCGCGGGTGTTCGACAATTTCTACGGCACCGCGCGCGGCTTCGTCGAAGAACAGCTGCGGCAGGGACACGACGTGATCCTGGAAATCGACTGGCAGGGTGCGCAGCAGGTGCGCCGCGCCATGCCGCAGTGCGTGAGCATATTCATTCTGCCGCCCTCGCGCCGCGCGCTCGCCGAACGGCTGGCGCGGCGCGCGACCGACTCCCCGGAGATCATCGCGCGGCGCCTGCGCGATGCCGCGGCCGACATGTCCCACTCCCGCGAGTTCGACTACGTCATTGTCAACGACAACTTCGCACAGGCGGTCGGCGACCTGCGGCGCATCGTTGCCGGGCGCGGTGAGGATCTGACGAGCGCGCGGCCGGAACTGGCGGCGCTGCTCGGCGAACTGCTGGCGCCGGCGTAGCAAACGCGGCGCGGGCGCCTCTATCGCCGGACCGGCAGGCCTTTGATACAGTGCCCTCATCCACCTTCGGCGCCTTGCGATGGCCAGCGATACTGAGTGGCAAGCCTGGGGAGAGCAGGATCCATACTTCGGGGTTCTGACCGATGAGCGCTATCGCCGCGGCAAGCTCACCGCGGAATCGCTGCAGGAGTTCTTCCGCACCGGCCGGAGCCATATCGAGGAAATCCTCGCCGCCTGCCGCCGCCACTGCGGTGAGCTTTCTACGCGACGATCCCTCGACTTTGGCTGCGGCGTCGGCCGGCTGCTGATCCCGCTGGCGGAAGTCTCCGAGGTCTGCGTCGGTGTCGATATCGCCGGCGCGATGCTCCAGGAAGCAGCGCTCAACTGCGTCAAGTACAACCGCCACAACGTGCGCCTGGCCCGGACCCTGGAGGAGATCGACCCGGGAAACGGCGCCGGCTTCAGCTTCATTCACTCGCACATGGTCCTGCAACACCTCGAGCCGCAACGGGGCTTAGGCATCATCCGCGCGCTGCTGTCACGCCTGGACAGCGGCGGGGTCGCCGCGCTGCACATGACCTATGCGCACACCAAGCACCGCGCAAATCAGGGCGTGCGGCCGCGCGCCTCACGCGTGATGCGCTTCATAACCCGTCCGCTGACGCGAATTCGCCGCCAGATCACCCACGGCGATCCACAGATGCTGATGTACCCCTACGACCTGAACCGGGTGCTGTTCCTGGCGCAGGACTGCGGCGTACGCAGCGGCGGCCTGCAATTCACCGATCACGCCGGGCACCTCGGCGTCATCCTGTTCCTGAGGCGGGAATGATGGGGAGACGCCACCTGCGAGGGACCCCCGCCGCACTGGCCTGACCCACAGCTCTTGCCTTATACTAGAAGGTCCTGCGCCCCTCTTTCGGGGCGCCTCACTCGTCAAGCGACCCATGGCCCGAATCACCGTAGAAGATTGCCTGAACAACGTCGACAACCTGTTCCAGCTGGTGCTGTTGGCGGCGCAACGCGCCCGCCGGCTCGCCAACGGAGCCGAGCCGACGCTGCCTCTGGAGAACGACAAGCCGACCGTCCTCGCCCTGCGCGAGATCGCGGCCGGGAACGTGACCGCGGAGATGCTGCGCGAGCCGGACCCGCTGCCGGAGACCGTGGCGCCCGAGGCCGACAACCAGTCCAGCTTCCGCGCTCCGCAGTTCGGCCTCGGAGACTGACGGGTCAGCGTTAACCCATGGACTATGCGTCTTCGCTCCTGGGACTGCTGCCCGGCGGAAGACGCACCCCGGGACTGAAGGAACTGCTGGCGTCGGTCGGCACTTACCTGCCGCCCGAGCAGGTCGCGCGCATCCGCGAGGCGGCCGAGTTCGGCACCTCGGCGCACCGCGGGCAGAAACGCCTCTCGGGCGAACCGTTCATCGCGCACCCGGTGGCGGCCGCGGCCATCCTCGCGGATCTGCGCCTGGACGCCGACACCATCGTGGCGGCGATCCTGCACGACGTCATCGAAGACACCCCGACGCCCAAGGATCAGCTGGCGGCGCGGTTCGGCGCGGACGTGGCCGAGCTGGTCGACGGCGTCACCAAGCTCGACCAGATCAAGTTCAAGAGCCGCGAGGAGGCGCAGGCGGAGTCGTTCCGCAAGATGCTGCTGGCGATGGTGCGCGACCTGCGCGTCATCCTGGTGAAGCTCGCCGACCGCATGCACAACATGCGCACCATCGGGGCCATGGCGCCGGCGCGGCGCCGCGCGATCGCCCGCGAGACGCTCGAGATCTACGCGCCGATCGCCGAACGGCTCGGGCTCTACAACATCAAGCTCGAGCTCGAGGACCTCGGGTTCGAGGCGCTGTATCCGCGCCGTTACCAGGTGCTGGAGCACGCGCTGCGCCGCGCGCGCGGCAACCAGAAGGAATTTCTCAAGAAGATCGAGCAGCAGCTGAACGCCGGGCTCCTGAAGAGCAACATTCAGGCGCACGTGGTGGCGCGCGAGAAGCACCTGTACAGCATCTACAGCAAGATGCGCCGCAAGCGCGCCATGCTCAACGAGATCGTGGACGTCTACGGCATCCGCATCGTGGTCGATACCCCCGACACCTGCTACCGCGCGCTCGGCGCCGTGCACTCGGTATTCAAGCCGATGCCGGCACGCTTCAAGGACTACATCGCCATCCCGCGGGTGAACGGCTACCAGTCGCTGCACACCACCCTGTTCGGCCCCAACGGTGTGCCGATCGAGGTGCAGATCCGCACCGGCGACATGCACCGCGTGGCCGAGGCGGGCATTGCCGCGCACTGGAAGTACAAGACCGGCGGTGACGCCGACTCCACGCAGCGCGAGCGCACGCGCGAGTGGCTGTCGAATCTCGTGTCGCTGCAGGAAGCCGGCTCGTCCGAGGAATTCCTCGAGAGCGTCAAGGTCGACCTGTTCCCCGACAAGGTGTACGTGTTCACGCCCAAGGGGCAGATCCTGCGTCTGCCGAGCGGCGCTACGGTGGTGGATTTCGCCTACGCGGTGCACACCGACGTCGGCAACCGCTGCGTCGCCGCCAAGCTCGACCGGCGTCTCACGCCGCTGCGCACGGTGCTGCGCAACGGCCAGACGGTCGAGATCATCACCGCCAAGGGCGCGACCCCCAACCCCTCGTGGGTCAATTTCGTGGCGACGGCGAAGGCGCGCAGCGCCATCCGCCACTACCTCAAGGGTCTGCGGCGCACCGAAGCCATCGCGCTCGGTGCCAAGCTCCTGACGCAGGCGCTGGCGGAATTCAGCGTGTCGCTCGAGGATGTCTTACCCGAGGTGCAGCGCGCCGCGCTGGGCGAGCTCGGCATGAAGGATCTCGACGAGCTGTACGAGAAGCTCGGCATGGGCGAGCGCCTGGCGCCACTGGTCGCGCGCCGCCTCCTGCCGAGCGCCGCGGCGGTCAACAGCCCGGGCGGACTGGCGCCGCTGGCGATCGCCGGCACCGAGGGCCTGCTGGTCAGCTACGCCCGCTGCTGCTTCCCCATTCCGTACGACCCGATCTTCGCGTTCCTGTCGGCGGGCCGCGGCGTGGTGATCCACCGCGAGAATTGCGTCAACGTCGAGGACTACCGCAAGCATCCGGAGAACTGGCTGCCGGTCAGCTGGCAGACCGCTCCGGACCGTCTGTTCTCTTCCGAGATCCGCGTCTACGTGGTGAACCGCACCGGCGTGCTGGCCGCGGTCGCCGCGGCGATCGCCAGCACGGAAACCAACATCGACCACGTGTCCATCGACGAGCAGGACAGCGACACCGCGGTGCTGACTTTCGAGCTGCGGGTGCGCGACCGCCGCCATCTCGCACGCCTGGTGCGCGTCATCCGCCGCATGACCGATGTCACGCGCGTGACGCGCACCATCGCCGCGCGCGCGCGCGCGGAGCACGCGCTCGACAGCGAAGTCGACAACGAAGCCGACAGCGACAGCGGCGGGTGAATGCCGCGCAGGTAGGGAGGACGAACGATGAGCCGTCAGAGCATTCACACCGAGCGCGCCCCGCAGGCGATCGGCACCTACTCGCAGGCGGTGCGCGCCGGCGACACCGTCTACCTGTCCGGCCAGGTGCCGCTCGATCCGGCGACCACGCAGCTGGTGAGCGGTGACATCGAGGTGCAGATCCGCCGCGTGTTCGAAAACCTCAAGGCGGTGGCGGAAGCCGCCGGTGGCTCCCTCGCCCACACGGTCAAGATGAACGTCTACCTCACCGACCTGGCGCACTTCGGCAAGGTGAACGAGATCATGGCGAGTTACTGCAGCAAGCCCTACCCGGCGCGCGCGGTAGTCGGCGTCGCCCAGCTGCCGCGTGGCGCGCAGGTCGAGATCGAGTGCGTCCTGCACCTGGGCTGAGCCGCAGGTATCCCGCCGCCGCCGCCGACCCCTCCGCGGGGGCGCGCGCCGAGCAGCGCCCGGTGACCGCGCTGCGCGGGGTGGGCGAGGCGCTCGCCGCGCGCCTCGCGCGCCTCGGCGTGACGCGCGTTTCCGATCTGCTGTTCGTGCTGCCGTTGCGCTACGAGGACCGCACGCGGGTGTCGGCCATCGGCTCGCTGCTGCCGGGCGTGCGGGCGGCGGTGGAAGGCGAAGTCCAGCTCACCGAGATCGCCTACCGCGGCCGGCGCCAGCTCCTGTGCCGCATCGCCGACGGCTCGGCGATGCTGACCCTGAGGTTCTTCCATTTCTCGGCGAGCCAGAGCCAGGGCCTGGCGCGGGGCACGCGGCTGCGCTGCTTCGGCGAGGTGCGCCGCGGCGCACTCGGGCTCGAGATGGTGCACCCGGAATACCGCCGCCTCAGCGGGGAAGCCGCGCCGCTCGAAGACACGCTCACGCCGATTTATCCGCTGACCGAGGGCGTGCCCCAGGGCCGGCTGCGCGCGCTCATCGGCGAGTCGCTGCGCGAGCTGGAGAAAGCGGTGCTGCGCGACTGGCTGCCCCCGCAGGCCGTCCTGCCGCCGGGCCTGCCCTCGCTCCGCGAAGCGCTCCACTACCTGCACCGGCCGCCGCGCGAGGCGCAGCTCGCCGAGCTCGCCGCCGGTCGTCACCCGGCGCAGCGGCGACTCGCGTTCGAGGAACTGCTGGCGCACCACCTGACGCTCAGGCTGAGGAAGCGCGCGCTGAAAACCGACCCCGCCTGGGCGCTGGCCGATGGCGAGGGGCTCGCGCGCCGGTTCCTGGAGGCGCTGCCGTTCGCGCTCACGCGCGCCCAGTCGCGCGCGCTGCGCGATGCGCACGAGGATCTCGCCACCAGCGTGCCGATGGTGCGGCTGCTGCAGGGTGATGTCGGCTGCGGCAAGACCGTGGTGGCCGCGGCCGCCGCCGCGCGTGCCGCAGGCAGCGGCCTGCAGGCGGCCCTGATGGCGCCCACGGAGCTGCTGGCCGAGCAGCACTGGCGCACCTTGCGCGACTGGTTTGCACCGCTCGGCGAGACGGTCGCCCTGGTGTCGGGCTCACAGGCGCCGCGCACCCGGCGCAGCGCGCTCGAGGCGATCGCCCGCGGGGAGGTGCGCGTGGTGGTCGGCACGCATGCGCTGTTCCAGGAGGGCATCGATTTCGCCGCCCTGGCGCTGGTCATCGTCGACGAGCAGCACCGCTTCGGCGTGCAGCAGCGTCTCAAGCTGTCGGAAAAGGGGCAGAAGCAGGGGCGCCTGCCGCACCAGCTGATCATGACGGCGACGCCCATCCCGCGCACGCTCGCCATGACCGCCTATGCCGATCTGGATATCTCCGTCATCGACGAGCTGCCGCCGGGGCGCACGCCGGTGCGAACGGTCGTGGTGCCGGAGCAGCGGCGCAGCGAGGTCGTGGCGCGCATCGCGCAAGCCTGCCGCGCCGGGCGGCAGGCGTACTGGGTCTGCCCGCTGATCGGCGAATCGGACGAATTGCGCGCGCAGGCGGTGGAAGAGACCGCCGCGCGCTTGAGCGAGGCGCTTCCGGCCGTGCGCGTGGGGCTGGTGCACGGGCGCATGCCGGGCGCCGCAAAGGATCACGCCATGCTCGCGTTCCAGGCGGGCAGGATCCAGCTGCTCATCGCCACCACCGTCATCGAAGTGGGGGTGGACGTGCCCAACGCGACCCTCATGGTGATCGACAACGCCGAGCGCATGGGACTGGCGCAGTTGCATCAGCTGCGCGGGCGCGTCGGACGCGGCTCGCAGGCGAGCACCTGCGTGCTGCTGTACCGCGCGCCGCTGTCGGCGCTGGCGCGCGAGCGCCTCAGGGTGATCCGCCGCAGCAGCGATGGCTTCGAGATCGCGCGCCGCGACCTCGAGCTGCGCGGACCCGGGGAGCTCCTCGGCACGCGTCAGACGGGCCTGGCGCAACTGCGGGTCGCCGATCTGATGCGCGATGCGGACCTGCTGCCGTGCGTGCAGCAGACCGCCGAGCTGCTGCTGGCATCGTACCCGGACAACATCGCCGCGCTCGCCGCGCGCTGGATCGGCGCGGGCGAGCGCTACGGCCGGGTGGGCTGAGGGCGATTCGCTTCAGCGCGGGTCCGACATCGAGTACGGCCGCTGCGCGTTCGCGCCCGGCCAGCGGGTATTCGGTGCGCGAGCCATGGTGAAGCGCAATTCGCCACCCGCCATGATCTCCTCGTGGCGGATGAAGGCGCGCTCGAGCGGCTTGCCGTTGAGCGTGGCGCTGGCGATGTAGGGATGCGCCTCGTCGAGGCCGGCGGCGATGATGCTGAAACGCCTGCCGTTCGGCAGCTGCAGCGTGGCGCGCCGCAGAAACGGGCGGCCGATGATGTACTGGTTGCTCGCCGGCGCCAGGGGATAGAAGCCGAGCGCGGTGAAAATATACCAGGCCGACATCTGACCCAGGTCGTCGTTGCCGGCCAGGCCATCCGGGCGCGGTGCGTACTGGCTCGCCATGATCCGCCCCAGCCGCCCCTGCGTACGCCAGGGCTGGCCGGCGGCGGCGTACAGGTAGGCGACGTGGTGACTGGGCTCGTTGCCGTGCGCGTACCAGCCGATCAGGCCGGTGATATCTTCCATGTGCTCGAACAGCTTCGGATCGACCCGGGCGTCGAACACCTGGTCGAGCCGGGCCAGCAACTGCCCGGCACCGCCGTGTGCCTGCGCCAGGCCGGCGACGTCCTGGGGCACATACCACGAGTACTGCCAGGCGTTGCCCTCGGTGTAGTCCGAGCCATAACCGCTCGCCGCCGGATCGAACGGCACGCGAAAGCTCCCGTCGCGCTTGCGCGCGCGCATGAAGCCGGTTGCGGGATCAAATACGTGGCGCCAGTTGGCGGCGCGCTCGTTGAACTGCGCGGCGATGTCCCGACGGCCCATCGCTTCGGCCACGCGCGCGATGCTCCAGTCGTCGAAGGCGTATTCGAGCGTCTTTGAGGCCGCCTCACCTTCCTCATCGATCGGCACGTAGCCGAGTTGCATGTACTGGGCGAGACCCCCGTAGGGACCGTAACTGGCGCTGGCCACCATCGCCTGCAGCGCCTGCTCGGCGTCGTAGCCGCGGATGCCCTTCAGGTAGGCATCCGCGATCACCGGCACGGCGTGGTAACCGATCATGCACCAGGTTTCCTGGCCGTGGAACGCCCACACCGGCAGCAGACCAAAGGGACTGGCGCGTTGCGCGGCCAGCAGCGACTGGACGATGTCGTTGCTGCGTTGCTCGCTCTGCAGGATGGTCAACAGCGGATGCAGCGCGCGATAGGTATCCCACAGCGAAAAAGTCGAGTAGTTGGTGAAGCCGCTGGCCCGATGCACGGCGTTGTCGGGGCCGCGGAAACGGCCATCGCTGTCCATGAACAGGCTGGGCGCCATGAACGCGTGGTACAGCGCCGTGTAGAAGCTGCGCCGCACCGGCGCCGGCGCGTCGACCTCGACCGCGTCCAGCGCCTGCGTCCATTGCGCCCGGGCAGCGCGCCGTACGGCATCGAAGTCCCAGCCCGGGACTTCCGTCTCGAGGTTGGCGATCGCGTTGTCTTCGCTCACCGCGGAGATCGCAACCTTCACGATCAGCTGCTGTCCGGCGGCATCGTCGAAGTCGAGGGCACCGACGAGCTGCCGCCCCTCGAGCTGCGCACGCTGGCGTGGATCCTTGTCGCCCGGCCCCGGGAAGCCCTTGTAGAGCACGTCCTGCTCGGTGTCGGTGAACTGATGCGCGCTGATGGCGCGCGAGCAGCGCAGCGCGAAATACAGCTGGCGCCCCGGCGCCCAGCCGCGCGTTTCCCGAAAACCGGTGACGGTGCCGTCAGCAAGCAGCCGCAGCCGCGACCACAGCACCTTGCCCGGGTAGTCGTACAGGCTGGTGCGCAGGTCGATGAGCAGATGCGCGGCCCGGTCGGGGGGAAAGCGGTAGCGGTGCACGCCGACGCGGGCGCTGGCGGTGAGCTCGGCGCGGATGTTGTAGTCCTCGAGGGTGACGGCGTAGTAGCCGGGTTCTGCAATCTCGCCCGCGTGCGTGAAGCGTGAGGTGTAACCGCTGCCGGGTTGGTCCGTTGCGCCGCGCTCGAATCGCACCACGCCGGCGATGGGCATCAGCAGCACATCGCCGAGATCGGAGTGACCGGTACCGGAGAAATGCGTGTGCGAGAAGCCGACGATGGTGTGGTCTTCGTAACGGTAGCCCGCGGCCCAAGCGTAGGCTTCGGTGCGCGGCTTGATCTGCGTGTCGGGGCTCAACTGGATCATGCCGAACGGCACCACCGCGCCCGGGAAGGTGTGTCCCTCGCCGCCGGTGCCGATGAAGGGATCCACTGCCGCGTAGGCGGAGGTGTCGGCGGGGTGTGCGGCGGCGGCCGCGCCCGCGGCGAATGCCCTGCCGGCGATCGCCGAAGCCAACAGCGCCACCACCATCAGCGGCGCGAGATGCGCCCGTGCCGTGCCGATGCGTCCGCTCATGACCCACCCCGTGAAGTTCTAAATCCCCGCCCGGATCGGCTATTGTGCCGCACCCGCAACCCGTGTTCGGAAGTGCACGCACCGTGAGTCACCGCAACCTGTCCTCCAACGCGGCGATCGCGGTCGTCTCGGTCATCTTTTTCACCTGGGGCGGCCTCACCAGCCTGAACGACGTGCTGATCCCGCATCTGAAAGCGGTGTTCGAGATGAACTACGCGCAGACGATGCTGATCCAGTTCACCTTCTTCAGCACCTACCTGGTGATGTCGCTGCCCGCGGGACGCGTCGTGGCGCAGCTCGGTTACAAGCCGAGCATCGTCATCGGGCTGCTGGTCGCCGCGCTGGGCGCACTGGCGTTCTATCCGGCGGCGAAGGTGCCGTCGTATCCGCTGTTCCTGCTGGCGCTGTTCGTGCTCGCGAGCGGCATCACGCTGCTGCAGGTCGCCGCCAACCCTTACATCAGCCTGCTCGGCGAGCCCCGCGGCGCCTCGAGCCGCCTGACGCTCGCGCAGGCCGTGAATTCGCTCGGTCACACTCTCTCGCCGGCATTGATCGGACCACTGATCCTGTCGGTCGCGGTGCTCGGCAGCGCCGCCGTGGCGCAACTGGCCGCGCCGCAGCGCGAGGCCTACCGCATCGCTCAGGCGCAATCGGTGCAGCTGCCTTATCTGGGCATCGCCGCCGGCCTCCTGGTGCTGGCGAGCCTCGCGTACCTGCTGCGCCTGCCGCCGCTCACCGAGGCGACCGAGCAGGCCGATCCGCGCCACCACACTTTCAGCGAGGTGCTGCGGCACCGGCACCTGCGCCTCGGGGTGATCGCCATCTTCCTGTACGTGGGCGCAGAAGTGAGCATCGGCAGCTTTCTCATCAACTACATCGCGACGCCCCGCATCGGCAACATCGATGCCAGCGCCGCCACGCGCTACGTGTCGTACTACCACGGCGCCGCGATGCTCGGGCGCTTCGCCGGGTCGCTGCTGCTGCTCGGCATCGCGCCACGCCGGCTGCTGTGCCTGTTCGCGCTGGCGGCGATCGCGCTGCTCGCGACCACCATGTCAAGCAGCGGCGCCCTGGCCATGTGGAGCGTGGTCGCGATCGGCCTGTTCAATTCCATCATGTTCCCGACCCTTTTCACGCTCGGCATCGAGGGCCTGGGTCCGATGACCGCCAAGGCCTCGAGCCTGCTGGTCATGGCAATCGTCGGCGGCGCGGTGATCCCGCTGCTGCAGGGCCTGCTCGCGGACCGCACCGGGGTGCAGCCCGCGTTCGTGCTGCCGCTGCTGTGCTACGCCTACATCGCCTGGTATGCGCTGCAGGGCTCGCCGCAGACGCCGGCGAGCGGCCGCGTCAGGGCAGCCTGAGGGCGGCGCATGTCGAAGTCATCGCAGCCGCGCGCCTGGCTGGCCGCACCGACGCTGGTTGCCGCGCTAGGCGTCGCGGCGGCGGCACCTCAGAACCCCGCGCCGGCCATGGAAGCCGTCGACGACGCCCAGGCCGCGCGCCTGGCCGAACGCGTGCGGGCGGAGTTCCTGCATGCCTGGAGCGGTTACCGCCAGTACGCGTGGGGGCACGATGCGCTCAGGCCGCTGAGCCGGACGCCGCGGGACTGGTACCGGCAATCGCTGCTGATGACGCCGGTCGATGCGCTCGACACCATGATCCTGATGGGGCTGGATGAGCAGGCCCGCCAGACGCGCGAACTGATCGCGACCGGGCTGTCGTTCGATCAGGACATCGACGTCAAGCATTTCGAGATCGTGATCCGGCTGCTCGGCGGCCTGCTGTCAGGCTACCAGTTGAGCGGCGATGAGCGGCTGCTGAAGCTCGCCCAGGACCTCGGCACGCGCCTGTTGCCGGCGTTCGCCTCACCGACCGGCCTGCCTTACGTATACGTCAACCTGCGCAGCGGCAAAACGCACGGCACCGACAGCAATCCCGCCGAAGCCGGCACCCTGCTGCTCGAATACGGCACCCTGAGCAAGCTCAGCGGCAAGCCGGTGTTCTACGAGCGCGCCAAGCGCGCGCTGGTGGAAACCTACCGGCGCCGCTCCCGGCTCGACCTGGTGGGCGAACGCTTCGACGTCACGACCGGCCGGTGGACCCACACCCGCAGCCACATCGGCGCGCGCATCGACTCCTACTACGAATACCAGTGGAAGTGCTGGCGCCTGTTCGCTGACCCGCAATGCCTGGCGATGTGGAAGCGCAGCATTGCCGCCGCCAACCGTTACTATCCCGAGGAAGTGGGCGGCGCGCTGTGGTACGGCCAGGTCGAGATGTCCACGGGCCGCCGCAGCGGCAGCGAGTATGGGGCGCTCGAGGCGTTCTATCCGGGTCTGCTCGCGTATTCCGGGGACACCGAACGGGCGCGGCGCCTGCAGGCCTCGTCGTTCGCACTGTGGAACCTGCACGGCGTCGAGCCCGAGGCTTACGATTACCGCCGGCGCCGGATCACTCAGCCGGGTTATGCGCTGCGACCCGAGATCGTGGAATCGACCTGGTACCTGTACCGCCTGACCGGTGAGGCGCAATACCGCGCGATGGGCAGGAAGCTGTTCGAGGATTTCGTGCGCTATTGCCGCACCGAGACCGCTTACGCCGCGCTCGCCGACGTGACCACCAAGGCGCAGGCCGACGACATGGAGAGCTTTGTCATGGCCGAGACCTTCAAGTATTTCTACCTGCTGTTCGCCCCGCCCGCGACGCTCGATCCGCAGCAGGTCGTGCTCAGCACCGAAGCCCATCCGCTGCGGCGCACCTGGCCGGCGAAGTAGACTTGAGCGCACATGAGCGCGTTCATTCCCGACGGACCCTGCCCAGGATGACCAGCGCATCGCAGCCGCTCGTCCTGGCGGCGAAGCTCCCGGAGGCGCCGCTGTCGTACCGCCTGGCACGGCGCGTGGCCGAGTACGCCCGGCTGATGCGGCTCGACCGCCCGGTCGGCACCTGGCTGCTGCTGTGGCCGGCGCTGTGGGCGCTGTGGATCGCGGGCGCCGGCCGTCCGCGCCCGCGGGTGCTGCTGGTGTTCGTGCTGGGCGTGGTGGTGATGCGCGCCGCGGGCTGCGTGATCAACGACTTTCTCGACCGCGACATCGACCCGCACGTGCAGCGCACGCGCGACCGGCCGCTCGCGGCACGGCGCGTCTCTCCGTTCGAGGCGCTGCTGCTGTTTGCGCTGCTGCTCGCGCTGGCGCTGTACCTGGTGACGCGCCTCAACCTGCTCACCGTGAAGCTCGCGTGTATCGGCGCGCTGCTCACCGTATCCTATCCGCTCTTCAAGCGCTTCTTCCCCATACCGCAGCTGTACCTCGGCATCTCCTTCGGCGGCTGGAGCGTGCCGATGGCGTTCGCGGCCCAGAGCGAGGCGCTGCCGCACGTCGCGTGGGTGCTGTACATCGCCGCGGTCATCTGGGCGTCCATGTACGACACCATCTACGCCATGGTCGATCGCGAGGACGACCTGAAGATCGGCGTGAAGTCGAGCGCCATCCTGTTCGCCGACATGGACAGGCTGCTGATCGGCGTGATGCAGGCGATGATGCTGTGCGCGCTGCTGCTGGTGGGGCGCACCCTGGACTTCGGACGTCCCTATCACGCGGCTCTGGCCGCGGCCGGCGTGCTGTTCCTGTGGCAGCAGTGGCTCATCCGCAAGCGCGAACCCGCCGCCTGCATGCGCGCCTTTCTCAACAATCAGTTCGTGGGTCTGGTGGTGTTCGTCGGCATCCTGCTGCAGTACCTGTACGCCGACTGAAGCGGTACGCGCCGCATCACCACTTTTTCTTCAACCCCACGTAGATGCCGTGCGGCATGACCGACAGCACCAGCGGCGTGCCGCTGCGGGCGTGCGCGAAATAGCCCGCGCCGGTGCCGAGCACGAAGCCGGCGATCACGTCCGACTGCCAGTGGGCCCGGACCTTCATGCGGGCGATCGCGTCGTACACCGGCAGCAGCTCCAGCGCGTAGACCGCCGGGTGCTCCCGGCCGTACTCGAGCACCAGGGGCGTCACGACGGCGCTGGTGGTGGTGACCTCGCCGCTGGGAAAGCTCTGGTTGCCGCCGCCCTTGAACCACTGGTTAGGGTCGGAAGTGCGGTCCGGGCGCTCCCGCGAGAACACCCGCTTCAACGCCTCCGAGGACACCCCGCCGATGACCGTCGCATCGATGGACTGCCACAGCGTGCGCCCGAAGCGCTCTTCACCGCCCTCCCAGAGCGCGCCACCCACCTCGCCCACCAGCAGCACCGCGATCAGCGCGTTCTGGTTGGAGCGCGCCCAGATGCCGCTGTCGTCGTAGCTCAGCCGATGGTCGATCCCCAACGGGCCACCGCCGGCGCGGGCGGGAGACGCCCCCAGCAGCGCGAGCAGCAGCGCGCCGGCGGCGGACAACACGGTGCGGCAGCGGATCGGCACGGGTAAGCTCCGGTGAGACGGGTGTCGGCTCGTACCTTATGAGTCTTTACAAGAATCAATCGTTCCGCGCGCGCCTCGGCTTCGCGCTGCAGGGACTCGCGCACGCCGCGCGCGCGGAGCGCAGCCTGCAGGTGCAGCTGGTGGCTTTCGCAGCCGCGCTGGCTGCGCTCGGTATTTTGCGCCCGAGCGCGCTGTGGTGGGCGCTGGTGCTGCTGGCGAGCGCGGGGGTGATTGCGGCCGAGCTGTTCAACACCGCGATCGAGGGGCTCGCCGATGGGCTGCACCCGCAGGACCACCCCGCTATTCGCATCGCGAAGGATTGTGCGGCCGCCGGCGTGCTCATCGCGGCGCTCGGGGCGCTCGCCGTCGCGCTCGCCCTGGTCCTGCACCTGCTCGGCCGCTGAGGACGATGGCGAACACGATCAGCTGGGGGGCGCACCCGTTCCACGTCCTGTCCATGGAAGCGGACTGGAACGACGAAGCGGGCGTTTACATCTTCGCGGGTATCCAGGCTGATGCCTTGTGGCATGCCTATTACGTCGGCATCACCGAGAGCTTCAAGACGCGACTGCAGAATCATGAGCACTGGGTTGCGGCATGCCGGCTCGGGGCCAGCCACGTTCATGCGATGGTGGTTCCGCTGCAAGCCGATCGCGAGCAGATCGAGCAGGAGCTGATTGCGACCTATCGGCCGTACCTGAACACGCAGCCCCGCTGGTCTGCGCCGGTGAGCACAGAATGACCAATTGTCGACTCACGGTGCTGCGCCTCGTTGACATGAGCCGGCGCGCTCGGGCATCGTCCTGCACCGCATGAGTCAGGTAAGGCACGACTGGAGGCTGGCCGAGGTGCAGGCGCTGTTCGCGCTGCCGTTCACGGACCTGATCCTGCGCGCCCAGCGCCTGCACCGCGCGCATCATGAACCCAACACCGTGCAAATGAGCACGCTGCTGTCCATCAAGACCGGCGCCTGCCCCGAGGATTGCGCCTACTGCCCGCAGAGCGTGCGCTACGACACCGGGCTGGCCGCGGAAGCGCTGCTGGAGGTGGCCGCGGTGCGCGAGCATGCCGCGCGCGCCAAGGCGGCAGGCGCGACGCGCTTCTGCATGGGTGCGGCCTACCGCTCCCCCAAGGCTCGCGACCTGCAGGCGATCGTGCAGATGGTCCGCGAGGTGCGCGCACTCGGGCTCGAGAGCTGCGCGACCCTCGGGATGCTCACGCCCGCCCAGGCAGCACAGCTCAAGGCGGCCGGCCTGGACTACTACAACCATAACCTCGACACCTCGGCCGAGTACTACGCCGAGATCATCACCACGCGCACCTACCAGGACCGGCTCGACACGCTCGCTGCGGTGCGCGCGGCGGGACTCAAGGTGTGTTGCGGCGGCATCGTCGGCATGGGCGAGTCGCCCACCGACCGCGCCGAGCTGCTGCGCACGCTGGCGAATCTGCCCTCGCATCCCGAGAGCGTGCCGATCAACCAGCTCGTGAAGGTCCCCGGCACCCCGCTCGCGGGCGCCGCGGAGGTGGATCCGTTCGATTTCGTGCGCACCATCGCGGTCGCACGGGTGCTGATGCCGCGCGCCCACGTGCGCCTCTCGGCCGGGCGCGAGGGCATGAGCGATGAGCTGCAGGCGCTGTGCTTTCTCGCCGGGGCGAACTCCATCTTCTACGGCGAGAAGCTGCTCACCACCGGCAACCCCGACGTCGAGCGCGACCGGCGGCTGTTCGAGCGGCTGGGACTCACCGCCGAAGGCGCCGCGCGCGCGCCCGACACGCCCACCCCGGATCTCCCGGCCGCGCCCGACGGCGCGGCCTGCGCGGCGAGCTGAAACCGCGGGTGCCCGCTCGCCATGAAACGAGCCGCACCGGCACTTGAGGCGGCGCTGTCGCGGCTTGCGCAACGGCAGCTGCAGCGCGGGCGCACCACGGTCGAGGCATGCGTTGCGCCGGACAGTCGCGTGGTGGCGCTCGCCGGCGGGCGTGAGCTCATCGACTTCAGCAGCAACGACTACCTGGGTCTCGCGCGCCACCCGGCGCTCGCCGCGGCCATGAGCGCGTGCGCGGCGCGCGCCGGCGCGGGGAGCGGCGCCTCGCATCTGGTCACCGGCCACGGCGCCGAGCACGAGCATCTGGAAGAGGAGCTGGCGGCCTTCACCGGGCGCGAGCGCGCGCTGCTCTTTTCCACCGGCTACATGGCGAACCTCGCGGTGATGAGCGCGCTCGCGGGGCGCGGGGAGCGCGTGCTGCTCGATCGGCTGTGCCACGCCTCCCTCATCGACGGCGCGATCCTTTCGGGCGCGGTCCTGCGGCGCTACCGCCACGCCGACGCGCAGGCCGCCGCCCGCCTGCTCGGCTCCAACGGCGTCCGTACGGCGCTCATCGCCACCGACGGCGTGTTCAGCATGGACGGGGATCTGGCGCCGCTGCCGGAGCTGGCGCGCGCCGCGCGCGCGCAGGACGCGTGGCTCGTGGTCGACGATGCGCACGGCCTGGGTGTCGTGGGCGCGAGCGGACGCGGCGCGCTCGAGCATTTTGGCCTCGGTGCCGAGGAGGTGCCGGTGCTCGTGGGCACACTCGGCAAGGCCTTCGGCTCGTTCGGCGCGTTCGTGGCCGGCGGCGCCGATCTCATCGAGTACCTGATCCAGACGGCGCGCACCTATATCTACACCACCGCGCTGCCGCAGCCGGTGGCGGCCGCCACGCGCCGGGCGCTCGAGCTGGCGCAGGCCGAGAGCTGGCGGCGTGAACGCGTGCTGGCGCTCACCGCGCGCTTTCGCAGGCACGCGCAGCAGGCGCAGGTGCCGCTCGGGGACTCGGTGACCCCCATCCAGCCCGTCGTGCTCGGAAGCGCCGCCGCCGCACTCGCCGCACAGCGTGTGTTGCAGGAGGCGGGCCTGTGGGTCGTGGCCATCCGGCCGCCCACGGTGCCCCAGGGGAGCGCGCGCCTGCGCATCACCCTGTCCGCCGCGCACACGGAAGCCCAGGTCGATGAGCTGGTCGCGCAGCTGGCGCGCGCGTGCGAGCGGGCGCGGAGCCTGGAGGCGTGAGCGCTCTCAACTTCGAGGTGAGGGGACGCGGCCGCGACCTGGTGCTGCTGCACGGCTGGGGTCTCAACCTCAGGGTGTGGGATGAGCTCGCGGACGCTCTGGCGCGTCGCTTCCGGGTCATCGCCATCGATCTGCCCGGGCACGGCAAGAGCGACTGGGACGCACGCGCCAGCACGCCGGCGGCGCAGGCCTGGCGGGTGCACGAGACGCTCGCGCCGCTGACGCAGCGCTATGCGCTGCTCGGCTGGTCCCTAGGGGGACAGTTCGCCCTCGACCTCGCGGCCGCCATGCCCGCGGGCGTCGAGCGCCTGGCGCTGGTCGCCACGACACCGAAGTTTCTCGCCGCTGCCGGCTGGCGCTGCGGCACGGCGCCGGCGCTGCTGCGCAAGCTCGAAAAGCAATTGCAGGCGGACTGCGGGCGCGCGGTGAGGCAGTTCCTCGCGCTGCAGGTGCGCGGCAGCGCCCCGCGCACCGCCGCCCGCGTGCTGGCGACGCTGCGCCACGCCCTGGAGGCGCACGGAGCGGCGCGCCCGGAGGCGCTCGCGCGCGGGCTGGAGCGGCTGAAGGAGGGCGACCTGCGGCCGGCGCTCGAGCTGGTGCGCGTACCGGCGCTGGTGATCGGCGGGCGCCTCGACCGGATCACGCGTGCGGCGGCTGGCCGCGCGCTGGCGGCGGCGCTGCCGCAGGCACGCTACGTCGAATTCGCGCGCGCCGCGCACGCCCCGTTCCTGTCGAACCCGGCGCGCTTCGCGCGGCTGCTCACGGAGTTCCTGCGTGGCTGAGCTCGGCGGGGTCTTTCGCCTCGACCGCGCAGGGGTGCGTGCGTCCTTCGATCGCGCCAGCGCCAGCTATGAGTCCGCCGCCGGCCTGCAGGCGCGCGTGGCCGCCGAGCTGCTCGAGCGGCTCGCCGTGTTCGCTTTCGTGCCTAGCGTGGTGCTCGACCTGGGCGCCGGCACCGGCCGCGTCACGCGCGAGCTCAAGCGCCGCTACCGGCGCGCGCTCGTGATCGCGCTCGACCTCGCCCCCGGCATGCTGCGCGAGGCGCGCCGGCATCAGCAGTGGTGGCGGCGCTTCGAGCGGGTGTGCGGGGACGCGCTGCGCCTGCCACTCGCCGACGCCAGTGTGGATGTCGTGTTCAGCAGCCTCATGCTCCAATGGTGCGAGCCGCTCGATACGGCGCTCGCCGAGTGTCGCCGCGTCCTCAAGCCCGACGGCTTCTTCGCCTTCAGCACCTTCGGTCCGGACACACTCCACGAGCTGCGCGGCGCGTGGGCGAGCGCCGACGGCTACAATCATGTGAATCACTTCGTCGACGTGCACGAGGTCGGTGATGCGCTGGTGCGGGCGGGTCTCATGGAGCCGGTGCTCGACGTGGATCGTGTCGAGGTCGGCTACCCCGATGCGCTGTCACTGATGCGCGATCTGAAGGCGATCGGCGCACACAACGTGACGGCCGGGCGGCCGCGCGCGCTCGTGGGCCGGGCGCGCCTCAAGCGCATGCAGGACGCCTACGAAGCGTTTCGCCGCGATGATCGACTGCCGGCCACCTACGAAGTCATCTACGGCGCGAGCTGGGGAGCGGCCGGGCGGCGCACCGCGGCGGCGGTAGCGGGTGAAGCGCTCATCGCGCCCGGCTCGATCCGACGGGCGGGCCGGCCATGACGGGCAGGGGGATTTTCGTCACCGGCACGGACACCGCAGTGGGCAAGACCGTCGTGGCGTGCGGCCTGGCGCGCGGCTTTCGGGCCCACGGCGCCCGGGTCGCGGTCATGAAGCCGGTGTCTTCCGGCGCCACCCGCACGCCCGAGGGCCTGCGCAACGCCGACGCCCTGGCCCTCATCGAAGCGGCGCAGGCAACAACCCCCTACGCCCTCGTCAACCCCTATTGCTTTGAGCCGCCCATTTCACCGCATATCGCCGCAAAAGAGGCCATGATCGAGGTTGATATCGCCACGATCCGCCGGAATTTCGAGGCCCTGGCGGCGGATGCGGACTGGGTCGTGATCGAGGGCGCGGGGGGCTGGTTCGCCCCGATCAGCGAGCGCCAGACCATGGCGGATCTCGTCTGGGCGCTCGCGGTGCCCGCTCTCATGGTCGTCGGCGTGAGGCTCGGGTGCCTGAACCACGCGCAGCTCACGCGCCTCGCGATCGAGGCGCGAGGCGTGAGCTTCGCCGGCTGGATCGCGAGCGGCGTCGATCCCGCCATGGCGCGCACCGCCGAGAATCTCGCCTCGCTCGAGCGGCTGCTCGGTGAGCCCGCGCTCGCCGTCGCGGCCTGTGAGCCCGAGGCCGCCTCTTCGCTCACGCTCGAGGCGGCGGCGGCGCGGCTCGCGCAAAGGGCAATTAGCTTCTGATGCGAAGCACGTCAGGGGAGCAGCCGCACGGAACCGCATGGCGGTCTGGGCGTAGCGCTATTTCGCGGCGTTCACCATGTAGTCGACGGCGTTCGAGATCGACTGGTCGGCAAGATCGACCCGGCCGCCTTTGGGTGGCATCACGCCGGACTTGCCTTGAAAGCCTTCGAGCGCGTGCTTACGAAGCACTGCCAGGCCTTGTCCGACGCGCGGTGCCCACGCTCCTTTGTCACCAAACTTCGGTGCACCGGCAACTCCGGCGGCGTGACAAGCGATACAAGTCGTGCTGTAAACCTGCTCACCGGTGAGCACGGCCGCCGGGGCCGCCGGGAGAGGGGCCGCCCGAGTTGTATCGCCCGCATTGAGGGCGGCGTTGTCCTTGCCCGCGATAGCGACTTTCGCCAGCGGGGCGATGCGTTCGGCGACCCGTCGCTGGTACTCCATGTCGTCCTTGATCGGTTCGGTACGAGCACCGCTCGCCACGTACATGGAAAGGAAGAAGGTAGCGACGACCACGCCGGCGAGAATGCCGACGGCTCGCATGAACAAATCAAGGAACTTACGATCGTCGGCTGCGCTCACAATTGAGTTTCGCTCACCGCAAGAATGCCGCCAACCGCGTCAAGAAGGTGTAGTCCCCTTCCACCGCCATAAGCCCAATCAGAATCAGCAAGACCAGCGGCGGGACGAGGATGGCAAATTTCAGTGCCAGGCGCTCCCAGGCCATGTGCATGAAGATGGCGACGATCAAGCCTGCCTTCAGCAACATGAAGGTGATGATCAAAGTCCATCTCAGATATCCATGCAAATGAAAGTAGTCGATGAGATAGGAGAAGGTGCTGAAAATGAACAGCAGTGCCCAGATCCATAAATAGATTCTGATGGGATGCTGCTGACCTTCGGCATGTTGGTGTCCGGCGACTGTTTCCATGTGTCCCTACCAAAGATAAAAGAATGCGAAAATGAATACCCACACCAGGTCGACGAAATGCCAATACAGGCCCGCAACCTCCACGGTCTCATAGCTCCCCTTGCGGTCATAAAATCCCCGCCAAACCCTGAGAGCTACCACCGTCAGGTAAATCACGCCCGCCGATACGTGCAGGCCGTGGAAACCGGTGATCATGAAAAACGACGATCCAAACTGCGCCGCGCCCAGGGGGTTCCCCCAGGGACGAACTCCTTCCCGGATGAGCTTGGTCCACTCGAACGCCTGCATGCCAACGAATGTGGCGCCGAACGCCGCAGTGATCAGCATCAGCGCCGTGGTATTGGCGCGATGGCGACGGTAGCCGAAGTTGACGGCCATCGCCATGGTCCCGCTGCTGGTGATCAGAACCATGGTCATGATCGCGATCAGGATCAGCGGAATGCGCGCACCCCCGATATTGAGGGAGAAGACTTCGCTCGGATTCGGCCATGGCACGGTGGTCGATATCCGTACATTCATGTACGAAGTGAGGAAACAGGTGAAGATGAAGGTATCGCTGAGGAGGAAGATCCACATCATCGCCTTGCCCCAGGGGACTGGAAAGGCTTGCTTATCGGCCGACCAGTCGGAGACGACTCCCGGCAAGCCTGCGAGCGCTGGCGTGGAGTCTCCTGCAGGTGTCAGGGCATTTTCTGCCATACGAATTTGACCCGAAGATTCAGGTGGACAACAGCAAAGCGAACAGGACCAGCCACACCAGGAGCAAGTAATGCCAGTACACAGTACACAGCTCCACGCTCAAGGCCACATCAAGCAGCTCGACGCCGGCCTGCGCCATTCTGACGACGGTCTTACCCCAAACGAACAAGCCACCGAGCAAATGCAGCCCGTGCACCCCGGTGAGCAGGTAAAAAAACGCGATGGCCGGGCTGTTCGCCATGAAATATCCAGACGCACTCAATTGGCGCCACGCCACAAGCTGCCCGGCCAGAAACGCCCAGGCGAGCACACCCGCCGCGATCAGAGCGACCCTTACACGATCTGCCTGTGCCCGTCTTGCCGCGCCGCGCGCCCATTGCATGCCGGCGCTGCTCAGGATCAGCAGGGCGGTGTTCAGCCACAACAGTCGCGGTACGGCCAGCGGAGTCCAATCCCCGTGTGCGTGCTCCATGCGCATCCAATAGGCGGAAATGAACAGCCCGAACAAGGACGTGATCACGGCCAGCAAAATCCACAGGCCGATCTTTGCCGGCGGCAGACTTACCGCGCTACCCGCCGCGAGATCTTCAGGCGACCCAGGCGTCTCCCACGGTTTGGCGGTTAGTCTTCTTGCCAGCAGGCCCCACACAACGACGCCGGCAAGGAGAGCCCCAAACGCAACCGCAAGACTCACGGCTTGATTCCGTGCTCAAGTCCGGCGGGTATCCGAGCATCGGGCGGTTGGTTTTGTGGAATGAAATCTTCTTTCGCGCCCGGTACACTGTAGTCGTAGGCCCAACGATAGACCACCGGCAGCCTTGCACCCCAGTTCCCATGCTTCGGTGGCGTGTCGGGTGTTTGCCATTCGAGTGTCGTCGCCCTCCAGGGGTTGCTGCCCGCCGGCTTGCCCTTCGAGAGACTCCAAATCAGGTTGAATAAAAACACCAGTTGAACGGCCGCTACGAACAGGGCCGAAATGGTGATGGCCGTATTCGCCCACTGGGCCGACGGCGGGATAAAATTAGTGCCGCCAAAGGCATAATACCGCCGTGGCACACCCATGATGCCCAGATAGTGCATGGGAAGGTAAATCGCATAGGTTCCGAGGAATGTCAGCCAGAAATGGATCCTGCCCAACGTATCATTCAACATGCGGCCGGTGATCTTGGGGTACCAGTGGTAGATCGCGCCGAACACCACCAGGATCGGCGATACGCCCATGACCATATGGAAGTGAGCGACGACAAAGTAGGTGGCCGATAGGGGTACGTCCACCGTTACGTTGCCCAGGAACAGGCCCGTCAGGCCCCCGTTGACAAACGTGAAGATGAACCCGATTGCAAACAACATCGGGACGGTGAGATGAATGTCACCGCGCCACAGCGTGAGCACCCAGTTGTAGACCTTGATTGCGGTCGGCACCGCGATAATCAGGGTGGTCGTGGCGAAGAAGAAACCAAAATACGGGTTCATGCCGCTGACGTACATGTGGTGAGCCCACACGACGAAGCTCAGGCAACCGATGGCCAGAATTGCCCAAACCATCATGCGATAGCCGAATATATGCCTGCGCGCATGGGTGCTGAGCAGGTCGGAGACGATGCCGAAGGCCGGTAGGGCAACGATATAGACCTCCGGATGACCGAAGAACCAGAACAGGTGCTGGAACAGCAGCGGGCTACCGCCGCTGTGTGTGGGTGGTTGTCCCATCGAGACGACCGCGGGCAGGAAGAAGCTGGTGCCCGCGACGCTATCCAGGGTCATCATGACGGCGCTGACCAGTAAGGCAGGAAAGGCCAGCAGCCCGAGGACCGTGGCCATGAAAATCCCCCATACCGATAAAGGCATGCGCAGCAAGGTCATCCCGCGACAGCGGGCCTGCAAGACAGTCGTCACATAGTTCAATCCGCCCATGGTGAATGCGACGATGAATATGGCGAGCGACAGCAGCATCAAAATGATGCCCCAAGTCGCTCCCGGAGTACCCGGAAGAACAGCCTGCGGGGGGTACAAGGTCCAACCCGCCCCGGTGGGTCCGCCAGGCACGAAAAAGGCGGCCACCAGCACCAGCACGGCGACCAGATATACCCAGTAACTGACCATGTTCATGTAGGGGAAGACCATGTCCCGCGCGCCGCACATCAGCGGAATGAGGTAGTTGCCAAACCCCCCGAGAAACAGCGCGGTGAGCAGGTAGATCACCATGATCATGCCGTGCATGGTGATGAACTGATAATAGTTGTTAGGGGCGATGATGGAGAAGAAATGGGGGAACCCCAATTGCAGGCGCATCAACACCGACATGCCGAGGGCTACCAGGCCAATCCCAATGGCGGTGATCGCGTACTGGATTGCGATGACTTTGTGATCCTGACTCCAGATGTACTTCGTGATGAAGGTCTGCGGGTCATGAAGTGCGTGGTCGCGGTCGGCGATTGCAACGTAGGCCATTAAAAACCCCTCCTCCGCATCCTTTTCGCCGCGCGCCAGCGCCTCGCGGCCGAGCAGCTGATCCGGCCGGCGGCCCGGCCGTCACATCGTATGAATGTAGGCAAGAAGATCATTGACCGCCTGGTCATCAGGCAGAATTTTGGCCATCAACACCATTTGTGCGCCGGCAAAGTCCTGTGGATGGACACCGCGAATACCCTGCTGGAAATTATGCAGTTGTCGCGCCAGATACCAGTCACTCATGTGCGCCAGCCGGGGGGCCTTCGTCGACCAGATACCCTGGCCGGCAGTACCGTGACAGGCCGCGCAGGTGGTGTAGAGCGACCTGCCTCTGTCAGGATCTCCCGCCAGTGTGGATGGCGGCCGCTCATCCGGCAGAGAATTGATATAAGCGACGACATTGTTTATTGCCGTGTCGTCAGCCAGCGTCGCAGCCATCGGTATCATCTGCTTTGCATAGATGTCCTGATCACTTGCCCCGCGGATTCCCTGTTTGAAGTGCCGCAATTGCGTGGCCAGGTACCAGCCGGCCTGGCTGCTCAACTTCGGGGCGTTCAGCGTCCGATTACCCTGCGCCTGGGGCCCATGACAGGCGCTGCACACGACATAGAGCGCCTGGCCTGCCGAAGCGTTGCCCGCGACCTGGGCTCGCGTCTCGGAATAAGTTGGTTGACTGGACAACCAGGCTTGAAACGCATTCTGCTCATCCACCACGACGCGGCCGCGCATGGCGAAATGCGCCATCCCACAGAGCTGCTCGCAAAGCACGTCGAATTGCCCGGTGCGGGTGGGGGTGAGCCAGAAATAAGTGACCATGCCCGGCACCATGTCCATTTTGACCCGGAATTGCGCCACGGCCCACTGGTGGTTGACGTCTTTGGAGCGCATCAACACCTTAACCGGCTTGTTGACCGGCAGATGCAGCTCAGGGGTCGATATCAAGATGTCGTCTGCGCCCTTGGGATCCTTTGGATCAATGCCGAACGGGTTGTCAGGAGTGATGAGCCTGGCGTCAGTGGTGCCCAACACGCCGTCCCGCCCAGGAAAACGATAGCTCCATGTCCATTGCTGGCCCAACACCTCAACCACCGTCGCCTCTTTCGGGACAGTGACGAACTTGGCCCATACAAACAAACCCGGTGCCAACATCGCAGCGACGCCCACCGAGGTCACTATGGTGAGCCACCACTCGAGCTTTTTATTCTCGGGTGAGTACTCCGCCCGTCGTCCCCGGCGGTGACGGTACAAGAAGACCGCACAGGCCATGAACAGATTGACGGCCACAAAGACGATCCCGGTGACCACGAACGTGATGTTCACCGTGTCATCCATCATCTTCCAATTGGATGCGATCGGCGTAAACCACCACGGGCTAAGGAAGTGGAACAGGATCGTTCCAACGACCAACAAGACCAATGCAAAAGCCATCGCCATCCCGTAATCCTCTTAGCTGAGTCCAGCTTCCGGACGGGGAGACTCCGCTCTGCGCTTGACGGCACTAGATGGATTGATGAAATGCCGGTCGATCGCCGCGACTGCTCCTTCCGGATGCCTAGCCCGCATCGTCTCTCTGACAGTCGCCTCCTTCAGGGCACGCCCATGGGATGCAGATCACTACTTTCCCCTTGTGGCCCCTTGTGGGCTTCGGCGGCGGCTTAAGAATATGTACCGCAAAGACCGGCATCGAGCCGCGCCGCGGCGTCGACGTGCCCGTCAGGTGGGTGTCGAAGCAATCACCTTGCTTCCGCCGAGGGACGCAGCGGAGTTTCTCATAAGAACTGGCGGTTTCGAAAGGGCTTTTGGCCTAGCGGTCTCGTCCCAGAAACCAAGCCCAAATGCCAAAACAGAGCAGCGAAATGGCGACCACTGCGAAAGGAAGCGGCGGCAGCCAGATTGGCACGCTGCGCATATCGAAGGGCCTGAGGACCGCTGCAACCACCGCTGCGATTGCCACACCAAGAAAGATTCCAAAGGCCAGATTTGGCTGCCTGCGCCAGGCTACGCCCCACAAAACCAGGAACAGGAGAAGACCGGCTATTTGCAGCAATGTTGCCATGATTGAAAAATCCAGCTAAGGCCGCAGCACTGTCGCAACGGACCGGCTGAGGCTCACGTTTGCCGCGCTGCGCATGCGGCCGCGGGGCGCCGCACAGGTCGGTGTCAGTGCGAGCTGCCCGGGAACAGACGGCAGTAGATGCAATCCGTGTCGGGCGAGTGCTCGAGCCAGACGTGCTGAATCCAGTAGCCCTCATGCTTGGCAGCCGCGTGCTCCCACCCGTGGTTCGCGAGATCGTGTCCCACCACGTCTGCCGGCTGAGCTTGCTGAAGAATCTCGGTCGCACGTGCCGTCTCGATCGCACCACGCGGTAGCACGGTGATAGTCGCTGCTCCGTTCTCGACACGCTGGGCGAGAATTTCGGGATAGTGCCGCTCGTCCTCGCCTTTTAATAGTGTGCGGAAGTACTGGACGCATTTGCCGTGCAGCGAATCGGCCGGTTCGCAGCCGGCCCGTCCCAGCTCACAGGAGGCCGTGAGTTCGACGCGATCCGTAGGGAACCCGTCCCGGACCAGCAGCACGCGCACCCGCTCAGCCGCCTCGTAGTCGTTGAACACGGCGAGTAAAACAGCACTCATGTCTCCCTCCTGACGGTTGGCGTACAGCGAGTGCCTCGTCTGACGACAGAGATTCTAACGTACATGCGGTGGCAAAGCCCGGCAAATTCAGAGGCCGATCTCGATTCCGGCCGTGCATTCAAGGACTTGCTGATCGCGGCTGCAGAGGGTTCATCGTGACGTGTCGGGGAGTTCACGATGGAGAGCTGGCACGTTACGTAAAGGCTGTTGCGCGTTACCATCGCGACGTCCGTGAACCGCGAACCACTGCGCATCGAGATCTGCCCGAACTGCTCGCTCAGCGTGCGGGGTGCGCAGGTGTTTTTTGCCGGCGCCTGCGTGATCCCGTGTGGGGTTGGCGCGTTCCTCGCCGTGAAGGGCTTCTGGCCGATCCTGCCCTTCGCCGGGCTCGAGATGGCGCTGCTCGGCTGGGCGCTCAAACTGTCCCTGGAGCGCCGCTTCCACCGCCAGACCATTACCGTAACGGACGCCGACGTGAGCATCGAATCGAGGCTGCGCGAGCGCTGCTCACGGATCGTGTTCCCGCGGCATTGGGCGCAGGTTAAACTGCGCCGCCCCAAAGCGCGCTTGCACCCGAGCCGGCTCACCATCGAGTCGCACGGCCGCCAATGCGAGCTGGGCAGCTTTCTCACGGAAGAGGAGCGGCGTGGATTGGCGCTTCGCTTGCAGTGTCTCATCGGCCGCGTCAACGAGTCGCCCTCCTGGCCGTAAGCCCCGGGCGTTCAAGCGGAGCTGGTCTGATTCATTTGAGATGCGCCGCCTGCGACGGTAAGGGGTGCGCGCTGTAGGGCACGTTAATGATGATTCGCGCAAAGCTCGCTCCGCTCGTCTTGGCTGCCGCCGCGGCGTCCGGCTTACCGCCGGCGCGGGCCGAATCCGGCTGGGGCCAGCTCAACATGCCCCGGGGGGTCACCGAGATCAGCCGCAAGATCTACGACCTGCACATGGAAATCTTCTGGGTGTGCGTCGCCATCGCGGTCGTGGTGTTCGGCGCGATGCTCTGGTCGATCATCACCTACCGCAAGTCCAGGGGCGCGATCCCTGACGGCACCCTCGTGCACAACACCAAGGTCGAATTCATGTGGACGGTGGTGCCGGTGATCATCCTGATCGCCATGGCGCTACCGGCGGCGAGGACGCTGGTGGAGATCGAGGACACGACCAAGACCGAGCTCACCATCAAGGTCACCGGCTTCCAGTGGGGCTGGCAATACGACTACCTCGACGACGGCGTGGCCTACTACTCGCGCCTCGACCGCAAGAGCGATGCGGCACGCGAGCTGCTCTCCGGGATCGATCCCAACACCGTCGATCATTATCTGCTCAACGTCGATCACCCGCTGGTGGTGCCGGTCGGCACCAAGGTGCGCCTGCTGGTCACCGCCGCGGACGTCATCCATTCCTGGTGGGTGCCGGACTTCGGCGTGAAGAAAGACGCGATCCCGGGCTTCGTGAACGAGGCGTGGTTCAGAGTGGACACGGACAAGCCGGGACTCTACCGCGGTCAGTGCGCGGAGCTGTGCGGCCGCGATCACGGCTTCATGCCCATCGTGGTCGACGTGCGCACCAAGGCGGACTTCGCCACCTGGCTCAAGGACAAGGCCGCCGAGCTGAAGCAGGCGGCTGCACCGCCCGCCGCGCCCGCGGTGCCGCCCGCTGCCGCACCGGCCGATGCCGCGAGCCCCCCGGCCGCGACCGCATCCTGATCAGTCCCAACGCTTCCTACCGAGAACCCTCCATGGCCGAGCCGCTCGCACACGCCGCCTCCCACGACCACGAGCACAAGCCGCACGGCTGGCGGCGCTGGGTCTACGCGACCAACCACAAAGACATCGGCACCATGTACCTGATCTTCGCCTGCACGATGTTCTTCATCGGCGGCGGCATGGCGATGCTCATCCGGCTCGAGCTGTTCAAGCCCGGCCTGCAGTTCTTGGATCCGCAGTTCTTCAACTCCATGACCACCATGCACGCCCTGATCATGATCTTCGGCGCGGTGATGCCGGCGTGGACGGGACTGGCAAACTGGATGATTCCGATGCAGATCGGGGCGCCGGACATGGCGCTGCCGCGCCTCAACAACTTCAGTTTCTGGATCCTGCCGTTCGCGTTCACGCTGCTGCTGTCGTCGCTGTTCGTGCCCGGCGGGGCGCCCGCGGGCGGCTGGACCATGTACCCGCCGCTGGTGCTGCAGACCGGGGCATCCTTCCCGATGCTGATCTTCTCCATCCACCTGATGGGCGCCTCCTCGATCCTCGGCGCCATCAACGTCATCGTCACCATCGTAAACATGCGCGCGCCGGGACTGGCGCTGTTGCGCATGCCGCTGTTCGTGTGGACCTGGCTGATCACCGCCTACCTGCTGATCGCGGTGATGCCGGTGCTGGCGGGAGCGGTGACCATGCTGCTCACCGATCACTTCTTCGGCACCACCTTCTTCACCGCCGCCGGCGGCGGCGATCCGGTGATGTTCCAGCATATCTTCTGGTTCTTCGGCCACCCGGAAGTCTACATCCTCATCCTGCCGGCGTTCGGCATCGTCTCGGAAGTCATTCCGACCTTCTCCCGCAAGCCGCTGTTCGGCTACGAGGCGATGGTGTACGCGGTCGCCTCCATCGCCTTCCTGTCGTTCATCGTCTGGGCGCACCACATGTTCACGGTAGGCATGCCGCTCGCGGCGCAGCTGTTCTTCATGCTGTCCACCATGCTGATCGCGGTGCCCACGGGCGTGAAGGTGTTCAACTGGACCGCGACCATGTGGAAGGGTTCGCTGTCGTTCGAGCCGCCGATGCTGTTCGCGCTGGCGTTCCTGTTCCTGTTCACCATCGGCGGCTTTTCCGGCCTGATGCTGGCGATCGTGCCGGCCGACTACCAGTACCAGGACACCTACTTCGTCGTGGCGCACTTCCATTACGTGCTGGTGCCGGGTGCGGTCTTCGGCATCATGGCGGGGGTGTACTACTGGCTGCCGAAATGGACCGGCAGGATGTACGACCTGAAGCTCGCGACCTGGCATTTCTGGCTGTCGGCGATCTTCGTGAACGTGCTGTTCTTCCCGCAGCACTTCCTGGGACTCGCCGGTATGCCGCGCCGCATTCCCGACTACGCGGTGCAGTTCACCGACTGGAACATGGTGTCCTCGATCGGCGCTTTCGGCTTCGGCCTGGCGCAGCTGCTGTTCCCGTACATCATCTGGAAGTGCGTGCGCTCCGGCGAGCGCGTCGGCAAGAAGGCCTGGGAGGGCGCGCATGGACTGGAGTGGGAGCTGCCCTCGCCGCCGCCCTATCACTCCTGGACCACGCCGCCGTCGGATGCGGTCATCGCGCGCGGCGCGGAGCATTGATGCAGCCGCACATCACCAGCCCGCACACGGCGCCGCCGGATGAGGCCTGGCGCCGCCGGCGCCTCCGGCGTAGCGCGCTGCTGTTCGCGCTGATCGCGGCGGTCTTCTACTTCGGCTTCATCGTCATGACACTGGTGCGCGGCCGGCCATGAGCGACCCGCGGCGCGCAAACCGCCGCCTGCTGTGGCAACTGCTGGCCATGGCGGCCGGCAGCTTCGGGTTCGGCTTTGCCCTGGTGCCGCTGTACAACGTGCTGTGCTCGGTCACCGGCTACGGCGATCAGTCCAAGCTCCTCGAGCGGGTGCAGGCGGTCGAGCACCCGGACGTGAACCGCACCGTGAAGGTGGAATTCCTGGCGGACGTCGCCAGCGCCGGCAACTGGGAGTTCCGCCCCGTGGTACGCACCCTCGACGTGCATCCGGGCCAGCTCTACACCGCGCAGTTCTACGCGCACAACCTCTCCGGGCGTGACAGCGTGGCGCAGGCGGTGCCCAACATCGCGCCCTCGGAAGTGGCCACGTACTTCCACAAGACCGAATGCTTCTGCTTCTCGCCCCAGCACTTCGGGCTCAACGAGGGGCGCGACATGCCGGTGCGCTTCTTCATCGATCCGGCGCTGCCGCGCCACATCGATCTCATCACACTGGCGTACACCTTTTACGACGAATCCTCGCGCGTCAGCTCACGACGCTAGGCACGCGCGACTCGAGACAGGAAAGCTCATGGCCCACGCACACGCTCCCGACAGCAGCCACTACTACATTCCGCATCACAGTCCCTGGCCGATCCGCGGCTCGATCGCGCTGTTCGCCATCATGCTCGGGGCGATCGGCTACCTGAATGACTGGACCGGCGCGTGGTCGTTCCTGCCCGGCGCGGTGCTGCTCGCCTACATGTTCTTCGGCTGGTTTGCGACCGTGATCGATGAGAACCAGCACGGCATCTACAACCTGCAGGTCGACCGTTCGTTCCGCATGGGGATGATGTGGTTCATCTTCTCCGAGGTGATGTTCTTCGCCGCCTTCTTCGGCGCGCTGTTCTATGCGCGCTTGCTGTCGGTGCCGTGGCTCGGCGGCGAGGGTGTCAAGGTGTTCAGCAACTTCATCCTCTGGCCGCAGTTCGAGGCCGTCTGGCCGACCAACGGCCCGGGGCACGTCGGCGGCCGCGCCGACTCTACCTTCGGCACCATTCCGGCGATCGGCGTACCCGCGCTCAACACCGCGATCCTGCTCACCAGCGGACTCACGGTCACTTTCGCCCACCTGGCGCTGCGCGCCGGCCGGCGCGGCCGTCTGGCGCTGTTCCTGGCGCTGACGTTCCTGCTGGGGTTCACCTTCGTCGGCCTGCAGGCCCGCGAGTACGGCGAGGCCTACCGGGAGCTGGGCCTGCGGCTCTCGACCGGCATCTACGGCTCGACGTTCTTCATGCTCACCGGCTTTCACGGCCTGCACGTGACGTTGGGCGCGATCATGCTCACGGTCATCTGGCTGCGGGTGTTGCGCGGCCACTTCACCGCCAACCGGCACTTCGCATTCGAGGCGGTCGCCTGGTACTGGCACTTCGTCGACTGGGTGTGGCTGGCCCTGTTCATCTTCGTCTACTGGCTGTAGTGAGCGCTCACCTCGCCGGCAGGCACCGGGAGGCGGACGGGAGGCGACTTCTACGGATGCGGCGGGACGTTGCCGGACTGCAGGGTGTGGGGCGATATCAGCCCCAGGTACCAGGCCAGCATCAACAGCGCAAACAGCACGAGCGACACGGTGATGCGAATGGTCAGGGCGCGCGCCATCTTGCGCGAATCGTCGGCACCGCCGCGCGACAGATGAAACAGCCCGAAGCCGAGGCTCGCAACGATCCCCGCGAGACTGGCCAGGGTCAGCAGCCAGACGAGCGCTTGCATGGGGTGCAGTGTATCGCCGGCGCGCTGCGGAGCAATTACCCATGTCGCGGGGACTGAGCTTCGGGGGACGCGTGTTCGCCCCGTCGGCCGCCTTCACGGTCGCGACGCTGCTGCTGTGCGCGCTGTTCGTGCGCCTGGGTGCGTGGCAGTGGCACAAGGGCATCGAGCGCCAGCAGGAGTGGACCCGCTTCGCGCGCGGCGCGGACCAGGTGATCGCGCTCGGCACGCGCGCCGTGAGCGATGTGCCGCTGTTCCAGCGCGTGAGGGTAACGGGTCGGCTGGATGCCGCGCGCCAGTTCCTGCTCGACAACCGCACTTACCGGGGGCGCTCCGGCTACGAAGTGCTGACGCCCTTCACGCGCGCGGGCGCTGCCGTGCTGCTGGTCGATCGCGGCTGGGTGCCGTTCTCCGGCAGTCGGGCGCGATTGCCGGACATCGCCTTCGAGGCCGCCGCGCCCGTGACCTTGAGCGGACGCATCGCGGAACTTCCGAGCCCGGGGCTCGCCCGCGGCCGGGCGGCCCCCGATGCGCGCGCTCCGTGGCCGAAGGTCACGAGTTACCCGAGCGCCGGTGAGCTCAGCGCCGCGATCGGCGCGCCGCTCGCGGCGCGCATTCTGCTGCTCGACCCGCAGGCACCCTTCGGTTACGTGCGCGACTGGCAGCCGCCCGGCCCGGCCCCGCTGCGGCACCTCTCCTACGCCATCCAGTGGTGGAGCTTCGCGGCGCTGGCGCTCATCGCGTGGGCGGTCATGAGCACGCGCAGAAACTACGCTGCCCCGACGGGATGAACACCCCCGCGAGCCACCTGCGCGCCCGCAACCTGCGCACCCTGGCGGGGCTCGCGGCACTGTTCGGGCTGCCGCTCGTGATCGCGTTCTTCGCTTACTACGGCAGCGGCTGGCGCCCGGCGGGCCGCGTCAACCACGGCGTACTGATCACGCCGGCGCGGCCGCTGCCGCCGGTCACGTTGCCGCGCGTGAGCCTCGCCCCCGCCACCGGGGCGCCGGAGCCCGGCGGCGCTGCGGCGGCGCACGGGACGCCGTTTCGCGGGCATTGGTCCCTGGTGTACATCGGCAACGGCGCCTGCGACAGCGCCTGCCGCCAGGCGCTTTACGTGATGCGTCAGACGCGCCTCGCGCTCAACAACGACATGACGCGCCTCGAGCGGGTGTTCCTCGCCAGCGGCGACTGCTGCGCCCGCGAACTCCTCGCGCGCGAGCAGGCAGGCCTCGAGGTCCTGGACGCGGCAGGCCCCGCCGGGACGGCGCTGCTGCGCGAGTTTCCCTCCCCGGGGCGCGAGCATTCGCTGTTCGTGGTCGATCCGCTCGGCAACCTCATGATGAGCTACGATGCGCGCCGGGATCCTCACGGGCTGCTCGGGGACCTGAAGAAGCTGCTGAAGCTGTCGCACATCGGCTGAAGTCGCGAGAGAGTCCATTCCATCATGCAGGTTGCCCGCTGGATGCGTCGCCTGGCCGTTGCAGGCGTGCTGTTGTGCTTCACCGTAGTGGTGTTCGGCGCGTACGTGCGCCTGACCGCGGCCGGGCTCGGCTGCCCCGACTGGCCCGGCTGCTACGGGCACATCACGCCACCGGGCGCCGAGCACAGCGCCGCTGCGCAAGCCGCTTATGCCGACCGGCCGCTGGTGCCCGGCAAGGCATGGCGCGAGATGATCCACCGTTATGCGGCCGGCGCCCTCGGGCTGGTGATCCTGGGCCTCACCGTGCTCGTGATCAGCGCGCGCCGCCAGCGGCCGGTGAGTGTGCCGTTCGCGCTGGCGCTGTTCGCGACCCTGATCGTGCAGGCAATCCTGGGGATGCTGACCGTCACCTGGCAGCTGAAACCCCTCATCGTGACGCTGCACCTGCTGTTCGGCATGACCACGCTCGGCCTGCTGTGGTGGCTGATGCTGTCGCTGCCGAGAAGCTCCTGGGGTGCTGCTGCCCTGAAAAGCGCCCGCCGTGCGATCAGCGGCGGCGGCGCCTCGCCGATTGCGACTGCCCGTCAGCTCGCGCTCGCGGGTCTTGCCGCGCTCGCCGTGCAGACCGCGCTCGGCGGCTGGACCAGCAGCAACTACGCCGCGGTCGCCTGCCTGGATTTTCCGACCTGCCAGGGCGCCTGGTGGCCGCACGGCGATTACCGCAACGCCTTCGTGCTGTGGCGCGGTCTCAACATCGACTATGAAGGCGGCGTGCTCGACAACCCGGCGCGCACCGCCATTCATGTGACGCACCGGCTGGGCGCGCTGCTGACGGCCGTGACACTGACGCTCGCGGCGCTGTTCGTGTTGCGGCGCCGCGGGCTGTGGGGTGCGCGATTGCGCGCCTGGGCGCTGCTCGGGGCGCTCGGCCTGCAGCTGCTCATCGGCATATCCATGGTGCTCAAGGCATTCCCGCTGTGGCTCGCCACGGCGCACACCGCCGGCGCCGCGCTGCTGCTGCTCGCGACCCTGGCGCTGCTGCGATCCCTGAGCGCGCGGTAAACCAAGCCCGCGGCTGTGCCGCAGCGCGATCTGCTAGGCTGCGCATCCCGTGGCGACAACATCGGACTACGCGCCGGGCGCGCCGCCGCTCTGGCGCCGCTACCTCGAGTTGACGAAGCCCAGGGTCGTCGCGCTCATCACCTTCACCGCCGTCGTCGGGACGCTGCTCGCCAGCCCCGGGGCGCCGCCGCTCGAGGCCCTGGTGTGGGGAAATCTCGGCATCGCGCTCGCCGCCGCCTGCGCGGCCACCCTCAATCACGTGCTCGACCGCCGGATCGACGCGCAGATGGCGCGCACCCGCGCGCGGCCGCTGCCGAGCGGACAGCTGAGCGAGCGCCAGGCGCTGGTGTTCGCAGCCGTACTCGGCGTCAGCGCGATGGCGATCCTCGCCTTCCTGGTGAACCTGCTGACCGCGGTGCTGACCTTCCTGTCCCTCATCGGCTACGCGGTCGTCTACACGGTGTGGCTGAAGCGCGCGACATCGCAGAACATCGTCATCGGGGGCGCGGCCGGGGCGGCGCCGCCGGTGCTCGGCTGGGCCGCGGTGACCAACGGAATCGACCCGAATGCGCTGCTGCTGTTTCTCATCATTTTCGTGTGGACGCCGCCGCACTTCTGGGCGCTGGCGATCGCGCGCCGCGATGAATACGCGCGCGCCGGCATTCCGATGTTGCCGGTGACGCACGGCGTCGCCCACACGCGGCTGCAGGTGCTGCTGTACACCGTGCTGCTGGTGGTCGTGACGCTGATGCCGTTCCTCACCCGCATGAGCGGCCTCATCTACCTCGCCGCCGCGCTGGTGCTGAACGCCGGGTTCCTTTACTACGCGCTGGCGCTCAAGATCAGCGCGCGCGAGGAGTTGCCGATGCGCGTGTTCCGCTTCTCGGTGACCTATCTCATGTGGCTGTTCGCGGCGCTGCTGGTGGATCACTACCTGCCCACGATGCGCGGCAGCGGACCGTGAGCGCGGGTGCGCGCTACGGCAGATCGAATACCACAACCTCGGCCTGCGCGCCGCCGTGCAGCTGCAGCTGCGCAGGCCCCGCGGTGCGCGCGCCATCCCCGGCCTGCAGGCGGGTACCGTCCACGGCAATCGCGCCGCGCGCCACCTGCAGCCAGGTACGCCGGCCGGCCGAAACCGGGAAGTCAGCGCGCTCGGCGCCGTCGAACAAGCCGGCGTACAGGCGCACATCCTGGTGGATGACGACCGAGCCGTCCTCGCCGTCGTGGGAAGCGATGAGTCGCAGCCGGCCGCGCTTGTCGGCGGCCGCGAAGTGCTTCTGCTCGTAGCCTGGCGCGAGGCGGGTGGCCTCGGGGTGGATCCAGATCTGCAGCAGATGCACTGGCTGCGTGTCCGAGGGGTTGAATTCGCTGTGGGTCACCCCGGTGCCGGCGCTCATGCGCTGCACGTCGCCCACGCGAATGATGGAGCCGTTGCCCATGGAGTCCTGGTGCTCGAGCTCGCCCTCGAGGAGGTAGGTGATGATCTCCATGTCGCGATGCCCGTGCTTGCCGAAGCCCTGTCCGGGGACGACGCGGTCGTCGTTGATGACGCGCAGCGGGCCGTAGGCGATCCAGGCCGGGTCTTGGTAATCGGCGAACGAGAACGTGTGGTAGCTCTTCAGCCAGCCGTGATCGAAATAGCCACGCTCGGCACTGCGGCGCACTTCCAGCATGGCCTGCGCTCCTCGCGCGTAGAGAGATGCTCAGGCGCGCTCGGGCGCGCGCTGCAGCATCAGTTGCCAGGAATAGGTGATCTGGTCCTTCAGCAGCAGCACCCCGGCGGAGCGGTAGGTATTGGCGTCGATCTGGCCCAGGTGCTCCGAGCCGTGATAGCCCGAGGACTCGCAGGCGTACACCGACAGGATCGACTCGCCGATGACCGCGAACCGGCCGCGCAGCGTACCGAAGGTCGCGCTCTCGAAGGTCCATTTCATGCTGGCGCGGTCGGGGCCGGGCGGCTCGATCCAGTACGCGTGCACGAACTCCGCCGGCGGAGACCCCAGCACCTTGAGCGTGCCCGACAGCAGCCAGCACTGCGGGCGATGCGCGATCTCGGTCCGGCCGATCGCCTCCAGCGCCTCGCCGTCGGCGCGCCACAGCGTTCCGCTCGAAGTCCATACCGCCGGTTCGAACAGAAACGTATGCGCCATGGGTGCATTATGGCGCCCACGGCCCGTTTCGGGGTAGGTTGCCACTAAGCGACAGCCAAAGGCGCCCTTATGTTGACGGAACGCATCTGGTCGGGAAACAGCTTACGGAATTTTCACTATCTCATCGCCTGTGCCGAGACCGGCGAGGCGCTCGCCGTCGATCCGCTCGAGTGGCGGCTGTGCCTGGAGGCGGCGCGCAAGCGCGGCTGGGAGATCACGCAGATCCTCAACACGCACGAGCACGTCGACCACACCGGCGGCAATGCCGGCCTGAAGGCGGCAACGCACGCGCCCGTGCTCGCGCACGCGGCTGGCGCCGCGCGCATCGGCGGGGTGGATCGGGGCCTCGCCAAGGGGGACGTCATCAAGGTCGGGCGCACCGTGGAGCTCGAATGCCTCGACACCCCGGGACACACACTGGCGCATATCTGCCTGCTGGCGCGCACGCAGGAGCCGGCGCTGTTTTGCGGCGACACGCTGTTCAACGCGGGCGCCGGCAACTGTTTCAACGGCGGGGACCCGGAAAAGCTGTACGACACTTTCGTGACGCAGCTCGCGCGCCTGCCGGATGAGACGCGCGTGTACCCGGGACATGAGTACCTGACGCGCAACCTCGAGTTCACGCTCGATCGCGAACCGACCAACCAGGATGCGGCGCAGCTGCTCGGGCAGGCGCACCACGACCCGGCCGCGGCGCTGGTGACCACGCTCGGCCAGGAGAAGCGCATCAACACGTTCTTCCGGCTGCAGAATCCCACGGTCATTGCGCGGCTGCGGGAAGCGTTTCCGGACATCGGCGAGCATCCCGATGCGCGCACCGTGTTCGTGAAGCTGCGCGAGCTGCGCAACCGCTGGTGAGCATGCGCGTTCTGATGGCGGTGCTGGTGGCGGCGGCGCTGGCCTCGAGCGGCTGCGAGCGGTCGCACGGCGTAGCGGGCGCAGCGCCGGCCGCCCTGAGCCCGGCGACGCGCGCGGCCGTCAGCGACGGCGTGCGTCAGTTCGCACAGGACGTCGCGCACGATGTCACGCGCGAGGGACCGGCGGCGTGGCGGCGTTACTTCTCCGCGAGCGCCTCGTTCTTCATGGCCTCCGACGGGCAACTGGTATTTTCCAACGCCACGTCCGCGGCGCGCGGCATCGACGATCTCACGCGCACCATCAAGTCCATCGAGCTGCGTTGGGGGGATGACCTGCGCGTCGACCCGCTGACACCCGATCTGGCGGTGATGGCGAGCTCGTGGTCCGAGCTGCGGGTCGCCGCCGACGGCGGTCGGGTCACCGACCGCGGCTACTTCACGGCCGTGGCGGAACGGCGCGACGGCCGGTGGAAATTCCGCAATGCCCACTGGTCGGTGGCGGCACCGGCGCCGAAGGCACCGTAAGCTTGCGGGAACGGCCGTCGGCCGGCGGTGCGCGCGCAGGCAGTTGCCGCATGCGGCGCGAACATTGCAGCATAGGCAGCCAATGTCCTGCCACCGAAGTGAGGGGTTCTATGCGTATCGCTCTTCAGGTGTTGTCGGCCTGCCTGCTGGCCAGCGGTCTGTCCGCGGGCTGGGCCAACGGCGGCGGCGGAATGTCCATGCCCACGCCGCCCCCCATGCCGCGCGAGCAGACGCCGCAACAGAAGGCGAAGGATGCCTATAACGACGGCGTGCACGACGTGAAGAAGGCCGACAAGGCGCAGGCCGCCGCCGCACAGGCGACCGACGCCGCCAAGAAGGACAAGGCCGCGCATGAGGCCCAGGACCGGTATGCCGAGGCGCTGGCGAAGTTCCGGGAGGCGACCGGGCTCGACGCGACGCTGCACGAGGCGTGGAACTACCTGGGCTACACGAACCGCAAGCTCGGCCACTACGACGAGGCGCTCGCGGCGTACGACAAGGCGCTCACTCTCAAGCCCGGCTACGCGGATGCGCTGGAGTATCGGGGCGAGGCGTACCTGGGGCTCAATCGCATCCCCGACGCGCAGCAGGCCTACCTGGATCTGTACGGCGGCAACCGGGCGCTGGCGGGCAAACTCCTCACCGCCATGAAGAGCTGGGTCGCGGACCAGCGCGCCACTGCGGCCGGCAGCAATGCCGCCAACCTCGACGAGCTCGATAAGTGGATCCAGGAGCGTGCGCAGATCGCCGGCCAGACCGCGGCGCTGACGCGCGCCGGGACGGCGGCCAGCTGGCGCTAAAGCGCGCGGCGGCGCGCCTGGCTGCGGCGGCCATGGTGCTGCTCGCCGCCGCGTGCCCGCTGGCGGCGCAACAGTTTGCGTGGCACCTGCCGCGGGGTTTCCCCACGCCCGCGGTACCGCCTGACAATCCCATGTCCGAGGCCAAGGCCGCGCTCGGTGAGCGGCTGTTCTTCGAACGCCGTCTGTCAGTGACCGGCCAGTACAGCTGCTCGAGCTGTCACGACCCCGCGCATTCCTTCGCGCAAGCGAGGCCGGTCGCGATCGGCGCCACCGGCGAGGCCTTGCCGCACAACGCGATGGCGCTCGTCAACGTCGCTTACAACATCAGCTTCGGCTGGACCAAGCCGCAGGTGCGCTCGCTCGAGGCACAGATGCTCGAGCCGCTGCTGAATGAACACCCCGTGGAGCTCGGGCTCAAGGGCCGTGAGGCGGCGGTGTGCGCGCAGCTGGCGGCAGATCCGGCGTACGCGGCGGCCTTCGCCGCCGCCTTCCCCGGCGATCCCGCGCCCGTGACTTTCGAGCATCTCATCAAGGCCATTGCGAGTTTCGAGCGCACGCTGATCTCCGGAGGCTCGCCCTTCGATCGTTACGTGTTCAATGGCGAGCACGACGCCCTGTCGGGTGAAGCCAAGCGGGGCATGGCGCTGTTCTTCTCAAAGCGGGCGGGCTGCTCGGCGTGTCACTCCGGATTCAACTTCTCGGGCAACTGGCGCGATGCGCAGGATGAGACCGGAGCGGCGAGCTTCGCCAACAACGGCACGAGCGCGCAGCCGATGCGCGTGCCGACGCTGCGCAACGTCGCCCTGACCGCCCCCTACATGCACGATGGGCGTTTCGCCACTCTGGAGGCGGTGCTCGAGCACTATTCGTCCCTGGCGACGCAGGCCGCGCGTGCCGATCGGCGTCTGCCGCGTGTCCGGTTCTCGAGTGCCGAACGCGGCGCGCTCATCTCGTTCCTGGACAGTCTCACCGATGAGACTTTCGTCAGCCGCGCCCGGTGAGGCGTGCGGCCGCCGCGCGGCGCGCCAGAGTTGGGTCCGGCGCGCTAGCGCTTGTCCTTGAGGTACTTGTCCATCCAGTCGAGGTAACGCCGGAAACGATCGACCAGGAAGCTCGGTCGGGTCAGCACGTGGTACTCGCCGGGATAAACAACCAGCTGCGCCGGCACGCCGAGCGTGCGCAGCGCCTGGTACATCTGCTCACCGCCCGCGACGGGCACGTTGAAGTCCTTGGCCCCGCCCAGGAAGAGCGTGGGCGTGCGGATCCGGTCGGCGTGAAAGAAGGGATAGGAAACCTTGAGCCATAGCGCGGGATTGCGCCACGGCGGCCCGAGCTCGGCGTTGTATTCCACGATGTATTGGTCCGCGCCGTAGGTCGAGAGTTGGTTGCCGCTGCCGGCACCGCTGATCGCCGCCTTGAAGCGCGTGTCACTCGCGATCACGTAGTCGGTAAGCAGACCGCCGTAGCTCCAGCCCCCGATCCCTAAGCGCGCCGGATCGGCGATTCCCTTGCCGACCGCGTAATCGACCCCGGCGAGCAAGTCCTCGACTTCCTTGTGGCCCCAGTCGGCGAGGATGCTGCGCGCGAATTTCGCGCCGCGCCCGGTGCTGCCGCGATAGTTGATCGCCAGCACCACAAAGCCATGGGTCGCGAACAGCTGCCGCTCGAGCGGTGGCCCGTACCCTTGCAGCTCGAGGGAGTGGTCGTCCTGGCCGTTGGGTCCGCCGTGGATCCACACGATCGTCGGATAGCGACGTCCGGAAACGTAGTCGGGTGGCTTGACGAGCTGTCCGTGCACGGCCGTGCCGTCGCGGCTCCTGAAGGAGATGTCCTCGACCGATCCCAGCTGCAACTCCCCGAACAGCGCCTGGTTGTGAGCGCTCAAGGGTCGCAGCTGCCCCGCTTCGAGCGCATGGACCTCCACGGGCGCACGGTCACTGGAAACCAGCACGGCCGTGTGGCCGGCTGCCGCGGCGAGCTCGTGCACGACCATGGGACCCCCCAGCCGCTCGATCGCCGCGCTTGCGAGTGTGACGCGCGCCGGGTACTGGTTGCCGTCGTCCTCGACGGCAAATTCAAGTGAACGGCCGTCGGCTGCGAACGCCGGCGAGAGGACCGCGCGGTCGAGCCGGTCGGTGAGAGGGCGCACCTCACCGGACTTCACCTCGAGGACCGCGAGACTATCCATGATGTAGGCGTTGAATTTCGCCTCGGCGCCCTGCAGCAACGCGAGTCGCGTCCCGTCCGCAGTCCATTGGAGCTTCTGGCGATTGGGCGACCAGGTGGTCAGCAGCGGCCTCGCTGTCGAGCCGGCGCGCGCGGCAATGACATCGATCTCATCGATGCCGGTCTGCTCAGGTCCCTTCATCGGGTCGCTCACGTAGGCGATCTGCTCACCGTCCGGGGACCAGGCCGGGAGCGACTCCTTCCTGCCGGAGTCCGCCGTGAGAGGCTCGCATGCGCCGCTGCGCACCTCGAGCAGGTACAGATGGGAATGCGATGCGGCACTCAGGTACCCATCCCGGTCGGCCTTGAACTGAAAGGAGTCGATGACGATCGGCTTCGGGGCCTTCTCCTCGCCCGCGCGCATCACGAGCACGACGTGCTCGCTGTCGGGCGACCATTCGTAGTCGCTGAGCTCCCCGGTGACGTGAGTGAGTTGTCGCGGCTCACCGCCGCGCCGATCGAGCACCCACAGCTGGGCTTTGCCTTCGGCCGGACGCGCCGACAGGAAGCTGAGGTAGCGCCCGTCGGGGCTGAAGCGCGGCTCCGATACGCTCTCGCCCCGCGTCAGCTGCACGCTCGCGTCCCCCGCCCAGTTGGCCAGCCACAACGCGCTCCTGGATTCGTCGGACTCCTTGTCGTAGCTCGTCACCAGGTAGGCGACCGCGGCGCCATCGGGCGCGATCTTCAGATCGGACAGCGCCTGGAAGCGGTACCAGTCCTCCGGCGTCAGGGCGCGGCCCGCCTGTGCCGCGAGCGGTGCAAGGCCGGCGATGAAGGCAACAGTAATCGGCAGCAGGCGTTTCA
>Ga0137409_10000191_pt1 | contig 62271 bp, 54 predicted proteins | sample CZODoug1_16funga_FD_122059 | JGI IMG/M metagenome (GOLD analysis project Ga0137409, IMG submission 122059) | Vadose zone soil fungal communities from Angelo Coast Range Reserve, California, USA - CZODoug1_16fungal (Hybrid Assembly) | ecosystem: Environmental > Terrestrial > Soil > Vadose zone... | reverse complement strand
GAACTGGTCACCAAACGCATCGAGAGCGCCGTCAACGGCGCGGCGGGTTTGGCCACGCTTCGTTCCGAATCGATACCCGGTTTATCCGTTGTGATCGTCACGTTCACCGATAAGGTGGACGTTCACATTGCGCGTCAGGGAATTTCCGAACGATTGTCCGAGATCGGAAGCACCCTGCCCACCGGAGTGGGAACACCGAAACTCTCGCCACTGGTGTCGAGCACGATGGATTTGCTCAAGATCGGATTGGTGTCGGACAAGGTGGACGCTTACGCGTTGCGCGATGCCGCCGACTGGGTCATCAAACCCCGATTGCTCGCCGTGCCCGGCGTCGCGCACGTCCTCGTGTTCGGCGGCGACGTTCGGCAGATTCAGATCCAGCCCGACCCCAATAAACTGGCGAGTTATCGCGTGACGCTGCTCGACGTGGCCGATGCGGCACGCGGCGCTCTGGCGCTGCATGGCGCGGGATTCATCGACATGGCCGCCCAACGCGTATTGCTGAGATCGCCCACGCCGAAGCCGGATCTGACCGCCATCGGACAAGCCGTCATCGCCGTGCGCAATAACGTGCCGGTCCTGGTGCGCGACGTGGCGGAAGTCAAGGAGGCTCCAGCGCTGCGGTCGGGCGATTCCCTGGTCATGGGCAAACCCGGCGTCATGCTGTCGCTCGCGAGCCAGTTCGGTGCCAATACCTTGTCGACCACCCTAGCCATCGAACAGGCCATGGCGAATCTGGCGCCCGCTCTGAAGGCGCAGGGCATCACCGTCTATCCCGCCCTGCACCGCCCGGCGAATTTCATCGAACGCGCCCTGGGGGATCTCGAGCACTCCTTGGCGATTGCCGCGGTGCTGATCCTGGTGGTGCTGTATCTATTTCTGCGCGACGTGCGCGCGGCACTGATCGCATTCACGGCGATTCCGCTGTCTCTGCTCGCGGCCGTGCTCGTGCTCGACCGCATGGGGCAGACGCTGAACACGATGACCTTGGGAGGCTTCGCCGTTGCCCTCGGCGTGTTGGTCGATGATGCGATCGTCGGCATCGAGAACATCCTGCGGCGCATGCGCGCGAACGCCTTGTCGCCGAGCCCGCTGCCGCGCCTGGACGTCATTCGCGAGGCGTCGCTCGAAGTGCGGGGTCCGGTCATCTACGCAACCCTGGTCGTGATCGCAGTCTTCCTGCCGGAGCTTTTCACCTCCAGTGTTCAGGGCCACTTCGTCGGGCCCTTGGCGCTCGCCTTCATTCTCGCGGTGACGGCTTCGTTGCTGGTGGCGATGACCGCAACCCCGGCCATGTGCGCGCTCCTGCTGCGGGACAGCGATGCGCACTCGGAATCCCGCTGGCTGGTGTGGATGAAGAAGCGGCAAGTCAGGGCAGTACAGTGGGTCGAGGACCATCTCAAGCTCGTCGGCGCCGTGGTCGTCGCGTGCTGCGCGGCCGCCGTCGCGGCGGTACCGTTTCTCGGCGGAACCTTCATGCCTGAATTTCGCGAAGGCCACTTCGTCATGCAGGTGGTGAGTTCCATCCCCGGCACGTCGCTGCAGGAAATGCTTGGGTTAGGGAAGCGAATTTCTGCCGAGGTGCTGCAACTGCCCTATATAGCGACGATCGAACAGCAAATCGGCCGCGCGGAGTTGGGCGAGGATACCTGGGGTCCGCATCAAAGCGAGTTTCACGTCGAGCTCAAGGCGGACGCCACGGTCGATGAAGCCCAGGCCCAGGACGATTTGCGGGCGATATTGAAGAAGTACCCCGGCATACAGAGCGAAGTGGTGACCTTCCTCGGCGACCGCATCAGCGAAAGCCTGACCGGCGGCACGGCGCAAGTCGCCATCAAGGTGTTCGGCGAGGATTTGGATACGCTGGACAGCATCGGGAATCAGATCGTGGCCGCGCTTGGCAAGGAACCTGGCCTCGTGGATCTGCAATTCAAACGCCAAAGCGGTACGCCCACCATAGCGATCGATCTCGAGCCGCAGGCGCTGGCAGCCATGGGCCTGCGGACCCAAGATGTGCTCCAGTCCGTTCAATCGGCCTTCGCGGGCGAGACCGTCGGACAGGCGTTCAATGGTACTCGCATCGTCGACACCGTCTTGCTCGTACCGGACACGCTGCGGCATCGGCCGGAGCAGCTGAGCAAGCTCATGATCTCAGGACCGCTCGGGGAGGTGCCGCTGTCGCATTTGGCGCACTTGTCGCCCACGGAGGATCGCTACAGCATCGAACACGACGGCGGCCAACGCCGGGTCACCGTGACGTTCAATGTCAGCGGCCGAGGATTGCAGGCGGCCGTACTCGACGCCAAACAACGCATCGCGGCGGCGGTGGCCCTGCCCCCGGGATTTTTCGTCGAGTTCACCGGTGCGGCCGACGCCGAGAATAAGACGCGCACCGAGCTTGCACTTTTTTCCGGTCTCGCGCTGGCATTGATACTCATGATTCTGTTCGTCGCGTTTCGATGGCGCGCCAACAGCTGGCTGGTGATGATCAATCTCCCGTTCAGCCTGATCGGCGGCGTGCTCGCCATCGCGGCCACCGGCATCGGAATCTCCCTGGGCACGCTCGTGGGGCTGGTGACGGTGTTCGGAATCAGCGCGCGCAACGCCATCCTGCAGCTCGCACACTACGAGCATCTGGTCGACACCGAAGGCGCTGCGTGGGATATGCAAACCGTGCTGCGCGGCGCCAACGAGCGGTTGATTCCGATTCTCATGACCGCTGCGGTGACGGCCCTCGGCCTTGCACCCCTGGCATTCAGCCTGCGGCATCCGGGACAGGAGATCGAGGGACCGATGGCGGTGACCGTGCTCGGCGGTTTGGTGTCATCGACCATTCTCAACTTGCTGGTGCTTCCGGCTTTGGCGGGCCGGTTCAGCCGACGTCCATCGGATCGCGGGTAGATTCGCCGAGGCGTTCGGCACTCTCTCCCTGGTTGTACCGAAGACCGCACCAGCCTCCGTCGTGGCGGGAATCAATTATTGAGCGAATGTCTCGGCGTACAAGTTCCAAAGCCTCGCCACCTTGGGACTCGTGTTCGGTACTGTCTTTAAGTTCGCGAAGGCCGTTCTGGCGCTCGAACTGTGAGGACTATAGATTGGTCGTATACCACCAAACTATGTTAATTATCATCTTGACTCTAATATATACATGACTAAAATCAACTACACTCTAATTTAGACATGCGCCCCTGTGAGTGATGCATGGGCGCTGGGAAGCGATCATGAAACGCTATCTGGTGGATTCAATCAGGGAAGACTTACGGGAGAAAATGGTCTTTCTCGGCGGCCCGAGGCAAGTTGGCAAAACTACGCTGGCGCTTGGTCTTATTAAAGGCGCCGATGAATCACATCCGGCATATCTCAGCTGGGATGTCCCCGAAAGCCAACGACTGCTATTGGCGGGAGGATTGCCCGGGGATCAGGCGCTGATCATTCTCGACGAGATCCATAAATATAAGCGCTGGCGAAATTTGGTGAAGGGCTTTTATGATCGCTACAAATCGACCAAGCAGTTTTTGATTACGGGATCAGCGCGGTTGGATCACTATCGCCGCGGTGGCGATTCACTGCAGGGCCGATACCATTATTATCGGCTTCATCCGTTTTCACTGCACGAGCTCAATAGAAAACCGCAACAGTCGGATCTCGATGCGTTACTGCAATTTGGTGGATTTCCGGAGCCGTTCCTGAGGCACAATACTCGGCACTGGAAAAGGTGGCAGCGGGAGCGGCTTAGCCGTGTCATCCAGGAAGATCTCATCAGCTTGGAGCACGTCAAGGAAGTTTCCCAGCTGCAACTCCTTGCCCAGATGTTGCCTGACCGGGTGGGATCGGTATTATCGATCGTCAACCTGAAGCAGGATCTGTCCGTAGCGTTTGAAACGGCGGACAAGTGGGTGGGAATTTTCGAGAATCTTTATTATTGCTTCAGAATTATGCCTTACGGGCCGCCACACCTGCGCGCAGTGAAGAAGGAAAGAAAACTCTATCTGTGGGACTGGTCACTGTGCCAGGACGCAGCCGCGCGCTTCGAGAATCTTGTGGCTTCACACCTGCTTAAATACTGCCACTTTCGGGAGGACACCGAAGGCGACGACATGTCTTTGCGCTTTCTGCGCGATTCGGTCGGCAGGGAGATCGATTTTGTGGTTCTCAAGAACGGCAAACCGGAGTTTGCAGTCGAATGCAAAAGTGGCGGTCGAACCCTCAGCAAGAATATCGTCTATTTCTCACAACGCACCTCGATTCCTGCTTTCTATCAAGTTCACTTGCAGAGCGACGGCGAGGATTCCGAGTGGGTCGATGCGAAAGCACGGATCATGCCGTTTCGCAAATTCAGTGAGGAAATGAAGCTTTAATAGTTGGGGTGCTTCTAGCCTTGGCGGGCCGATTCAGCCGACGTCCGTCTGCGCAACTAGCCAGTTGAACGGCCTTGTCAATACGACTGTATTGACATTACCACGCCGACAACGGATGTTTGTGTCGCCGCCGCCGTTTCGCGCCCGCAACATTTTCATCGATGCAACTTTGGGTGACCGGGTCTGAAGCTCTTGCCGAGGCTGGTCTGAGGTCGTTGCGCCCTGGCGGACCGAAACGGATTTCAGTCGTGTGACAACACTGTCGTACAAGTCAAACTCGCGATCCAATGTAGTATATTCGGCGCACACCAAGGCGGAGGCCATCATGGACAAAGTCACCAGGCGCTCATTTGTCACCACCGTGGGCGCTGCGACCGTCGCCCCCGCCGCTGCGCTGCTGCCGCTGACTGCTGCGGCTGCCGTGGTCCCGGCGAAAACCGCGAACACCGCCGAGCCGCCCAAGACTACCTACCTCTTTTTCAACACCGCCGAAGTGCTGTTTATCGAGGCGGCCTGCGAGCGGCTGATCCCCGCGGACGAGTCGGGGCCGGGTGCACTGGGTGCCGGGGTTCCCAATTATCTCGACAAGCAACTGGGCGGCGCGTGGGGCGCGGGCGAGCGGCTCTATCGAAGCGGCCCATGGCAGCCGGGAACGCCGTCTCAAGGCTATCAATTGCCGTTCACCCCGGCGGAACTCTTTCATGCGTCGTTGCGCGCCATCAATCGCGACCTCGACGCGCATGGCACGCCGTTCCATGGCATGTCGCCCGAAGCTCAAGATGCCTATCTCAAATCCTTGGAGTCCGGCGCACACGATCTCGACGGCGTTCCCTCCGGCGTGTTCTTCGACATGTTATTGAAAATGTCGATCGAGGGATTTTTCAGCGATCCTGTTTATGGCGGCAACCGCAACATGGTGGCTTGGCGGATGATCGGCTTCCCCGGCGCCTACGCGGACTACTTTGAGGCCATCGATCGTCATGGCGTGAAGTTCGAGCGTGAGCCGATGAGCCTCGCCGAGGACGGACACGGACATATCCACGTGCGGCAAGACATCCCCGCCAATCTATAAGGAAAACCGCCATGGCGCAGCGTCTCAAAGAAGTGGATGTCGTGGTCATCGGAGTCGGCATGGTCGGCAGCATCGTCGCCAAGGAATTGGCCGCCGCCGGCTACAAGGTGGTGGGATTGGAGCGCGGCCAAACGCGTTTCACGGTGCCTGAGTTTCAGAGCCCGGCCGTTCACGATGAATTGCGTTTCGATATCCGCAAGGCCCTGATGCAGGACAACACGCGTGAACCGGTGACCTTCCGCAACCAGGGTGCGCAGGTGGCTTTGCCCGTTCGACGCTGGGAGTCGTTTCTGCCCGGCACCGGCCTCGGCGGCTCGATGGTGCATTGGAACGGTCAAACCTACCGCTTTCAGGCGACCGACTTCCAGCTGGCGACCCGTACGCGCGAGCGCTACGGCAAGAACTTCCTCGATCCGGATGTGACCATTCAGGATTGGGGGGTTACATACGATGACTTGGAACCGCACTACGATCGCTTCGAATATCTGCTGGGAACGAGCGGCAAGGCCGGCAACATCAAAGGCCGGATTCAGGCCGGCGGTGATCCCCATGAATCGCCGCGATCTCGAGACTATCCGACTCCGCCGCAGAAGGAGCATTTCCAAGGTGCGATGTTCCGCAAGGCCGCGGGCAGCTTGGGCTATCACCCCTTTCCGCAGCCCTCGTCAAACTTGAGCCAGCCCTACACGAACCCGGAAGGCGTGAAGCTCAATGCCTGCGTGTTCTGCGGTTTCTGCGAACGCTACGCCTGCGAGCACTATGCCAAGTCCGTACCGCAGACGGTGATCCTGCCGGTGTTGCTGGCCAATCCCAATTTCGAGCTGCGCACCGGCTGCCAGGTGCAGCGCATCAACCTCGATTCCACCAAGAAGCACGCGACGGGGGTCACCTACATCGATGCCGTCGGCCGCGTATTCGAACAACCGGCGTCGCTGGTGATCACCTCCACATTCGCGATCAACAACATCCGCATGCTGCTGTTGTCGGGCATCGGCAAGCCCTACGATCCGGCCACCGGCCATGGCGTGGTCGGCCGCAACTACGCCTATCAGACCATGAGCACGGTGGCGTCATTCTTCGACGAAGACGTCATCGTCAACCCGTTCATGGCCTCGGGCGCGTCCGGCACGCTGATCAACGACTTTGCGGGCGACAACTTCGATCACAGTGGACTTGGATTCATCGGGGGCGCCTACATCGGTGCCGTCAACACCAACGGCCGTCCCATCCAGTACCACCCCGTACCGCCCGGCACGCCGGCGTGGGGCAAGGGCTGGAAACAGGCGGTGGTCAAACACTACAACCACACGGTCATGTTCAGCTGTCACGGCAGCTCGGTATCGCAGCGGCAGAATTATTGCGACCTCGATCCCACGTATCGGGATGCCTGGGGCCAGCCCGTGCTGCGGATCACTTTCGATTTCCCGCCGAACGACATCAAAATGGCGGCTTACGTGACGGCGAAGGCGGTCGAGATCGGCAAAGCCATGGGCGCGAAACAGGTGGTGGGTAGTCCGCGCAAGGGTCCCTATACCGTCACGCAGTATCAAACCACGCACAACACGGGCGGCACCGTCATGGGCGACGATCCGAAGACCAGCGTGGTCAACCGTTACTTGCAGTCCTGGGACGTGCCGAACGTGTTCGTGATCGGCGCCTCGAACTACCCGCAAAACGCCACGTGGAATCCGACGGGCACTTTGGGCGCGTTGACTTACTGGGCCATCGACGCGCTCAAAAACAAGTACCTGAAAAGTCCCGGCCGATTGGTGTCGGCGTGAACGCGCCTGCGCCCCCTTTCGCGCGATTCGCCTTCAGCTTCCTATTGATCGCGGCCCTCCCCTGCGCGCTTGCGGCGAGCGCAACACCCGCGGGGGCTGCAACGCCTGCGGCAGCGGCCGCCGCTGCCGCGCCGCCCTGCGAAGCGTGCCACGGCGCGCACGGCGAAGGCATGGCGGCGGCGCATGTTCCACGTATCGCCGGACAGTCAGCCGACTATCTGAAGAAACAGTTGGACGACTATGCGGCCGGGACGCGCGACAATCCGATCATGGCAAACTTTGCCAAAGCATTGAGCCAGCAACAACGCGCCAAGTTCGCCGCGCGCTACGCGGCGATGTCGGCGCGCTATATCCCGCAGGTTAAACCGCCGATCGCCGTGCATCTGGCGCGTGGCCACCAACTGGCGTTTCAAGGCGACGAGGCGAAGCGAGTGCAGGCGTGCAACGCCTGTCATGGTCCGGACGGCGTCGGTGTGCCTCACGCCGCGCCCTACTTGGCCGGACAATCGGCGGAATTCCTCGCGAGCGCGCTCAAGGCCTTCAAGGACGGCACGCGCAAGAACGACGCCGGCGAATTGATGCGCTCGGTCGCAGAGCGACTGGACGATGCCGACATCGCCGCAGTGACCGGATATTTCGCGAGCGTAGACCTGTCAACCCACTGAGAGCATTCCTATGAAATTGACACATATCGCATTGGTCGCCGTGGCTGCGTTGACCGTGAATGCCGCCGCGGACGAGCCGAAGGCTTCCGCCCAGCCGGTACGAACCATATTCGAACGGCACGATCAATCTGGCGTGCCGGGAAAGGAAATCGTGATCGGATCGGCGATGCTGCCGGCGGGCACGGAGATCGGCTATCACACGCACCCGGGCGACGAGGCCGGCTATGTCCTCAAAGGCACCTTGATACTCAAGACCCGGGGCCAACCCGATCGGCTGCTCAAGGCCGGCGACAGCTTCTTCAATCCGCGCGGCGCGGTGCACAGCCTCGTAGCGGCGCCGGGCGGCGACGGCGGCACGGGTGTGTCTGCCTGGATCATCGACAAGGGTCAGCCTCTCGCCACCCCGGTGCCGTGAATGACGCGTCGTGGCGAGTTCGCCGGCGATGAATAATCGTCTAGTCCGCCTCATTGGGCGTGCGCTCGCCTGATTAGACACGCTGGCATCCCCGGGATTGGTATGATACGGGCGCGCCTTGGGCGCCGGACCACAAGGGAGATCTCACGATGCCGTTGCGCACGAGAATCGAGGGAGGCGGCACGCGCCCGCTGGACGCCTGGGGCGTCGACAGCGAATACGGCACGTTGCGCGATGTGCTGGTCGGGCCCATCGATCATTTCACATGGCAGCCGGGCAACGCCGTGTGCCAGCGCGCCGAACGGGTCGGCTTGAAGTTCGATTTCGCGGTTGCGCGGCGGCAATACGGCGAGATGGTCGACGCCTACAGGCAGGCGGAGGTGAAGGTGCACTTTCTCGCCCCCGAGCCTACGCTGCCCTATCAAATCTTCGCGCGCGACAGCAGCGTCATGACTCCCTGGGGCGCGGTGATCATGCAGCTGCAAAAACCCTATCGGCGCGGTGAGTATGCGGCCTGCCTGCAGTTCTATCTCGATGCCGGCATCCCGATTTACGATTTGATCACCGCGGGTAACGTCGAGGGCGGCGACTTCATGGTGCTGAAGCCCGGCGTCGCGGCCTGCGGCTACTCGGGTGAGCGTTCGATCGAGCCCGCCGTACGGCAGTTGCAACGCTGGTTCGAGGCTGAAGGTTGGGAGCTTCATACCTATGCGTTCGATTCGCATTTCCTGCATCTGGACGTGCAGATGGGCATGATCGCCGAGGGCCTCGCCGTGGTGTGCGTGGAAGCGGTCGAGCCGGAACTCGTCGAGTGGCTGCGCTCGAAACGGATACGCGCCATATCCGTTCCCTATAGCGATGCCATGCAGATGGGTACCAATGTAGTGGCGCTTGGGAAGGAGCGTGTGCTGGTGCCTGCCTCGAGCAAGAATCTCATCACCGCCTGCCGCGCGGAAGGGCTCACCGTTTACGACCCGGACGTGTCGATGATCGGCAACGGCGGCGGTGCCGTGCATTGTATGTGTCAAGCGTTGAGGCGGGATCGTGTCCGAGCCTCCTGACATTTCGCGCCGTACCTTCGTCCTCGGCACGACGGCGACCGTGGCGATGTCGGCGGCCGGCGCCAGGACCGAGTCGGACAGCGTCAAGGCGCCCACGGACGCCGACCTTTGCAATCTCAGCGCCGTGGAAGCCGTCGCTCACATGTCGAAAGGAGCGCTCACGTCGGAGCGCTACGCACAGGCGCTGCTCGCAAGGTGCCAATCTGCGCACGCCCTCAACGCATTCATTACTCTCGATCCGGCCCTGGTGCTCGAAGCCGCCCGCGCCCGCGACCACGAACGTCATGCCGGGGCGAAGCCGGGCCCTCTGTTCGGTCTTCCCATACCGGTGAAGGACAGCGTCAATACCAAGGACTATCCAACCACCGGCGGCACGCCGGCGCTGCGCCATTTTCGTCCCTCGCAAGACGCGCCGGTGGTCGCCGCATTGCGCGGGGCGGGAGCCCTCGTGCTCGGCAAAACCAATCTGCACGAACTATCCTATGGCTGGACCAGCAATAATCTGGCGTTCGGCCCCGTCCGCAATCCCTATGACCCGTCGCGCATTCCCGGCGGCAGCAGCGGCGGAACCGCAGCCGCGATCGCCGCCCGTCTCGCTCCGCTCGGCATTGCCGAGGACACAGAAGGGTCCATCCGCGTGCCCGCCGCCCTTTGCGGCATTGCCGGTTTTCGGCCGACCACCGGACGATATTCCACTCGTGGGTGCGTACCCATCTCGCCGCTGTTCGATCAAGTCGGACCGCATGCACGCAGCGTCGCCGATCTCGCGTTGTTCGACTCGGTCGTGGCCAATGATTGGCAACGGCTGCAGGCGGCGCCGCTCAAGGGCCTGCGCCTCGGCGTCGTCCGCGACTATTGGTTCACCGATCTCGATCCGGAGGTCGAGCGCCAAACGGAACTCGCGCTCGCACGGCTCAAAGAGGCCGGCGCGCTGATCGTCGAAACCCAGCTGCCGGGATTGGCTTCGCTCATCGATCTCACCACCGACGCAGTCCAGAACCACGATGTTCGCATCGCGCTCCCCGCCTACTTGAAGGAGTACGGCGCCGTCGTGGATTTCGACACTCTGGTCGCTCAAGCCAGTCCCGACATACAGCGGGTGTTTCGCAGCGATGTCCTGCCGGGCGGGGCCAATTTCGTCACTGAACCCAAGTACGCGGCGGCGCGCGACCAATACTTGCCGGCATTGCGGCGGCTGTATCAGGACTACTTTGCCCGGACCGGCGTCGCCGCCATGGTATTCCCGACGACGCTGGTCCCTGCACCGCGAATAGGCGAGGAAACCACCGTAGACGTTGGCGGCCGTCCCCTGCCCTTCGACACAGCCGTCGCGCGCAACATCGCGCCCGGCAGCACGGCGGGTGTACCGGGGCTCGTTCTGCCGGTTGGACTCACCCACACCGGTCTTCCGGTGTCGATCGAGTTCGACGCGCCCGCCGGAGCCGACCGCGCGCTGCTCGCGCTCGGATTGAGCGCTGAGCGCGTGCTGGGGACTCCGCCGGCCCCGCGGCTTTAATCGAATGCCCGCCCCCAACCTCATATTCTCCTCAATCGCCCTGACCGCGGCGGTACTCCCAGGCGCCCTCGCCCATGCCGCTGCTCCGGCGGCATTGGAATCGGCGGACGGCATGGTCGTGACGGCACAGCACCTGGCCTCCGATGTGGGTGCCGCGGTTCTGCGTCAAGGCGGAAATGCCGTGGACGCGGCGGTAGCCGTGGGTTACGCGCTCGCCGTCACGCATCCCTGCTGCGGCAATCTCGGCGGCGGCGGTTTCATGACCATCCACCTGGCCGACGGCAGAAACACTTTCATCAACTTTCGCGAGAAAGCGCCGCTCGCGGCGCGCGCCGATATGTTTCTCGACGCACAGGGAAACCCCGTCAGCGATAAAAGCGTGAACGGCCATCTCGCGGCCGGAGTGCCTGGAACCGTCCTGGGGCTCGAAACCGCGCGCCGCGAATACGGCACCTTGCCGAGGCCCATCCTCATGGCGCCATCGATTCGCCTGGCAGAGGACGGATTCGTCTTGACGCGCGGTGACGTCGACGTACTCGAAGTCGGCACCGCTGAATTCCGCGCGCAGCCGAACGTCGCCGCAGTATTCCTCCATCAGGGAATGCCTTTCAAACCCGGCGAACGCTTGGTGCAGAAGAATCTGGCAGCGACATTGCGCGCCATCAGCGCCGGCGGCCCGCAGGCCTTCTACCACGGAGCGATCGCCGACGCGGTCGCCGCCTCCTCCCGCGCCAACGGCGGAATCCTGACTCAGAAGGATTTCGCGGCATATGAAATTACCGAATCCGCGCCGATTTCCTGCCGCTACCGCGGCTATACCATTCTGTCGGCGCCTCCGCCGAGCTCGGGCGGAGTCGCCGTGTGCGAGATGCTGCAAGTGCTCGAAGCCTATCCTCTCAAGGCCCTCGGTTTTCACTCCAGCGATTCGGTGCATCTGATGACGGAGGCCATGCGTTACGCCTATCGCGACCGCAACACCTACCTGGGCGACCCCGCCTTCGTCGAGAATCCGATTGCGCGCCTATTGTCGATGCATCACACCGAGTGGATCAGAGCACGCATTCAACCGCATCGTGCGACGCCCTCGTCGGCGATCGGCGATGGCGCGGCAGCCGATGAAAAGGCCACGACCACGCATTACTCGGTCGTCGACGCCAAAGGAAACGCCGTATCGGTCACTTACACCATCAACGACGACTTCGGCGCCAAGGTCATCGCCGGCGACACCGGCTTCTTGTTGAACGACGAGATGGACGACTTCACCGCGAAGCCCGGGGCGCCGAACATGTTTGGCCTGGTGCAGGGCAAGGCGAACGCCATTGCGCCGGGCAAGCGGCCTTTGAGTTCCATGACACCCATGATCGTGCTCAGAGACGGCAAACCGGTGCTGGTGGTCGGTACACCGGGGGGATCGCGCATCATCACGACGGTCCTGGAGATCATCGTCAACGTCATCGACCATGGGATGGCGCTGCAGGAAGCCGTCGATGCGCCGCGTATACATCATCAATGGCTGCCGGACACTCTGGCCGGCGAGCCGTTCGCATTCTCCGCAGACACCGCCAAGTCCTTGACCCAGATGGGCTACCACGTGGTGCCCTTGGAACCCTGGGGAACCGGCAATGCAGCCGAGGCCATCGGCATCGCACCCGCGGATGCCGCCGACGCCCGGGCCCTGGGATTCCCCCGCCCCGGAATCTTCTACGGAGCCAGCGACTCTCGAGCCCCCGCCGGGTCCGCGGCAGCGCCATAGCCGCTGCCGGCCAGCCGTCGCCGGAGTATATTTCGGCTCTTCGAGAATCCACGAGAGGCCAAGCCCATGATCAAAGTCAGTGTCCTGTATCCGAACAAGCCCGGCTCGCACTTCGATATGAACTACTACGTAGGCAAGCATATGCCGCTGGCCATGCGCCTGCTGAACAAGGGCCTGCGCAAGACCGAGGTCGACGCCGGCGTTCAAGGCACCGCGCCGGGCGAGCCGCCCGCGTTCTACGGCGGCTGCCAATTCTATTTTGACAGTATCCAGGCCTTCGCCGACGTATGGGGTCCCGCCGCCAAGGAGATCCAGGCCGACATCCCGCGCTACACGGACGTGGCGCCCGTGATTCAATTCAACGAACTCAAGCTATCCGCCTAGGAAAGGGTGTGACGGCAGGCGTTTCCGCGGAAACGCCCTGTCGTCCGCTGCTTGGTCATTTCGACGTTTCCGCGGAAACGCCGCGCCGCTCGCCCAAGCGCGGTCCTAAGGTTCGCCGCTGCCGCGATAAAAAGACGATGCCGCAGTGCTCTTCAAGAATTCAGCGGCCGCGTGCGAGGCTGATTGCGAATCCCCCGGGGCCGCGCCCTGCCCCAGCGGCACGCGTTGGCGGAAGGCGCTCCAGGCCGCCGTCGGGGCGGTGCCGAAGCCTCGCTTCGGGTCCTGTGCTTTGCGCACGTCCATCCACAAACTCCCCTCGATCAAATCGAAACTCAACAGGTCGAACGTGGTCTCAACCGCTTGCCGTGCCCGTTGCGTCTTGATGCGCGTCTGCGCCTGCAGATCTTCGACGGTGCCCACGATGGCGCTTCCGAAGGGCGCGACCGGATTCATCAGACTCTGGATTTCCTGCTCCAGATCCACGGGCGCAAAGTCGAAGAAGCCGCGGCTCACCCCGGGCAATACGTCCGACGCGGCAACGCCGGTGAAGAACGGATTCCTGAAACGCTCGATGCGCAGCATGACGGCGATGTCCATGTTGGCGAGCGCGATGACGAAGCTCTCGATGCGATTGGCCATGGGGTACGGGTCCCAATTGGCATTGGATACGATATAGCCGTGCAGGCCGTGGCTGCGCGGACCGCCCTTGACGAAGAAGCGCATCAGCTGGGGAGTCGCCATCTCCCACGAATCCTGCGGACTCACGCCCACATTGACGGCTGGATTGTGATCGGAGGTATTGGCTTGGAACACCACGGCATCGCGCAGCGCCGCCCATGCCTCCCACGTCGAGGCCTGGCGAATCGAGGACGCGCGCAGACTCTCCGGATCTTGGATGATGCGTTTAGCGTCCTTGTCGAAGAGATAGCTGCCTTTGATCATGTCGAGAACCCGGGCTGCGTGCCAGTTCAACCATTTCTCGGGACGGTCGCGCTGCACGACGAGGCTCAAGGGGGTAACGCTGCTGTTCATGCCGTTGAGATCGATCGCATAGATGAGGTCAGCCCACTCGAGCGCCTCTCTGGCGTCGTGAACGAGGAGTGCGCTTTGGCCGGTGGCATAGGCATTGCTGCTGGTCAGCGCATTGTCGTCGGCGGCAAAGGGCTGGATGGGCGTCAAGCCGGCGTTCCGCAACGCCTGGTCGGCCTTCAGGCGCACCCCCTGCAAGTACGCCTCGCCGGCGCCTACCATGGCAGCTCCGACGTTGCCCAATTGCGCGAGGTCACCCTCACCCAACGTGCCGCGGGACTGCACCACGGGAGTAATCCGCTTGTTGAGGAGGTCGAGCAGCATTTGCGACAGCTGCGGGCTGGGTGCGTTGTGGACCATCGCGTTAGCGCGCACGACCATCATTGCGCGCACGATTTCTTCGCTGCCGATTTCGGGTCCCGTGCCCCACAGCGCGCCGGAGCGGAACCGCTCCGCTTGCGTCTTTTCGATCAGCGCATGATTCGTGGGCGACAGCGGATCGCCCTCGAACATGACCGTTTCACGCTGATCGCCGGCGCCGCGATTGAACCAATACACGGGTATGCCCTCGGCGGCTGCTTCGAGCAGCAATCCATAGTTATCCGCTTGGGTGTGCCGCGCCTCCGGGCTCAATTCGACCTTGGCGCCGTAGCGCGCGACCATGACGATTTGATCGATGGTCAGATCGTGTCCATTCAAGGTCACCGTCCGGTCGTTCATGGACGGTGTGATGGGAACGTAGTAGGGAGCGGCTCCCGCCGGCACGGCCGCGCACAGCACCGCGGCGCCCAGCAGAGCGCGCAGGTCGAATCGGGAAGCGGAGGCATGTGGGCTAATCATTGAGCACCTTGAGGTTTTAGAATTTCGTTCAAGAGGGTTTGGGATCGATCGTCGGGTCATCGACCGCGACTTGCGGCATATCAGGCGCCGGTGTCGTGTCCCGGTGATAGGGCAGCCAGGCATAGATCTCCGGCGACGTCTGCGGGTAGGCGAGAAAGTCCTCGCGCGACTCGACGATGCGATCGACCCTGCGGCGTGAGAGCCGCCAGACGGCGAACACCGTAAAGGCCAGCGTCAGCAGGAACACATAGACGAAGAATGCGCTCGGCGTGACGAGTTGAATGGCGTAAGTCCCCGCGGTGGGGCCCACCGACGAACCCAATGCCCAGACGAACAGCAAGGTCGAGGACAAGGCCACGTAATCGGTTGCGACGGCGCGGTCATTGGCGTGCGCGACCCCCACCGCGTAGAGACTTTCCGCCAGCCCTCCGAAGACGCCGAACAGCAGCGCAAGCAATGCAAACGGCATCCGCTGATGAGCCCAGGCAAGCGCGGCGGCCACCGCGAGGATCCCGACGCCCAACCCGATCAGGGTGTGCAAGCGGTCGATCTTGTCCGAGAAGTGACCGATCGGCCATTGAAGAAAAAGTCCGCCCAGCGAGACACAGGCCATCAATAGGACGATGTGCTGTTGATCGAAACCGATGCGCGCGCCGAACAGAGGTCCCACGGTGGTGAAGGCGGTCAGAATGAGGCCATTCAACAGGCACGCGGTGACGCTGACCGGCGAGGTTCGCAATGCCTTGAGAATCTCCAGCTTCACCCGGCGCGGCAGAACCGGCGCGCGCACGTCGATCGCCACCATGGGCAGCAGGGCCAGCGTCGTCGACATGCCGGCGATCAACAATAACTCGGGACCTCTGACGTTGAGGGATTGGCTGAACAACTGGCCCACACCAAAGAACAGACCGTACACCAGAACGTAGATCGTGAGAACCCGGCCGCGCTGCTCATTCGGCACCAAGGCGTTCAGCCAGCTCTCTACGATGATGGCAAGCCCCGCGGCGTTGATGCCGATCAGGAAGCGGAGCAGCGCCAGTGTCGGCACGCTGTTCGCGAAGTAGAGACTCAAGATTGCAACCGACTTCAGTCCGGCAAAGGTGGCGTACGCGCGTTCGAGGCCCACCGGCGCGATCACCTTGTGAGCGTATAGGCACCCCGCCAGAAATCCGAGGGCTTCGGCGGTGGCGATCAGTCCGATCACCCCATCCGATAGTCCCAAGGCGGAGAATCGCAACGGCAGCAGCGTACCCAAGAAGCCGGAACCGAGCATGATCAGCGCCGTGCTGATCAGGGGCGGCGCCACCCGCCATGGAATGGCGGTAGCGGGACGGGGGAGCGGTGCGGCCTGCGCGGAGTTCATGGAAGATTTTATCCTATTGCGCCGTAAATCCGGCCTTCGTTTGGGGCGCACTCTTGGGTCCAGACCGGTGTTGCAGGTCGGGCTCAGGAGCGGAGCGCGGCGGTGATCCTATCAGCACTGACGTCGTCGATTTCGAGGACTTTTTTTCGGCTGGTGGCTCCTGAGACCACCCGCACACGGCGTTTTGCGATACCTAAACGCTCGGCCATGAATTCGATCAGGGCTTGGTTGGCGGCGTTGTCGACCGGCGGCGCGGCTATGCGAATCTTGATCGAGTCGCCGTGCATCCCGGCGAGCTCGGATTTTGCCGCTCGCGGCTGGATGTAGACTTCAACTCGGACGGACGGCATGTTGCGGGTATTTTGCCACCGCGTGCGACGCCCGTTACCCTTGCCGGATGACGATACACAAACTATTTCCGACTTTCGTGTACTCCGGTGCCCTCCAGAGACGTGGAGCAAACGAGTTCAACCGCCAGCTTTTAAAGGAATGCCGGCAGCTTCGCCATGACGATGCGGCCGGCCGCCGATGGTCTGCCGAGAATTATCCGGGCGGTTATACGTCCTACGGCTCGGTGCATTGGTTACAGCGCATTTCGCCGACCTTCAAGGCCTTGCAAAGCAAGCTGGAGCGGCATGTCAAGGTTTTCGCCAATGCGGTGGAATGGGATCTCGAGGGGCGCGAGCTGAAAATGACGGATTGCTGGCTCAACATCATGCCCAAACATGTGGTGCACGGCCTGCATCTACATCCGCTGTCGACGCTGAGCGGCACCTACTATGTGCACGTCCCGGCGGGCACGCCCGGGATCAAATTCGAGGACCCGCGGCTGGATCGTTTCATGGCGGCGCCGCCGCGCAAGGCCACCGCCAAGCGCGAAATCCGCCCGTGGGGAACATTCCCTGCGGCCGCAGGCGAATTGGTGCTCTTCGAGAGCTGGCTGCGGCATGAAGTGGTGCCGAACCGCGTCGACGCCGAACGCGTCAGCATCAGCTTCAATTACAACTGGTTCTAGCTCGAGCGCCGCGAGGAATGGGGTAAACTGAGCGTCAATGACAAACCGAACATCCGACGCCACCATGGCGGTTTTCCTCGACCTTGAGAACATTGCGTTGGGCGCACGCGACGCCAAGTTCCCGAGCTTCGACATAGAGAAGGTGCTCGAGCGCCTGCTGCTCAAGGGTCACATCGTCGTCAAGAAAGCCTACTGCGATTTCGACCGCTATAAGGACTTCAAGCGCGGCTTGCACGAAGCAGCGTTCGAGCTCATCGAAATCCCGCACGTGCGCCAATCCGGCAAGAACTCGGCGGACATTCGCATGGTCGTCGACGCGCTCGACTTGTGCTACACCAAAGGGCATGTCGATACCTTCGTCATTTTGAGCGGCGACTCGGACTTCTCGCCGCTGGTCAGCAAATTGCGCGAAAACGCCAAGACCGTCATCGGGGTCGGGGTCAAGAACTCGACCTCGGATCTCTTCATCAATAACTGCGACGAATTCATCTACTACGATGACCTGGTCCGCAAAGAGCCTTCCAAGGCGCGCCGCCGTACCGTGGCCGCCGCCCGCCCCTCTGCCGTGTCAACCGAAAATCCACCCGCCGACACGGCGGCCGCCGAGAACAAGGGTCCGGATCTCAACGATGCGATCGAGCTGATCGTGGAAACTCTGGAGGCCTTGGCCGAGGAGCGGGGTGGGAGTGAGCCCATCTGGGGTTCGATGATCAAACAGGCAATCAAGCGACGACATCCTGGCTTCAACGAACGCGCCTATGGGTTCAGATCGTTCAATGATCTATTGGCCGACGGCGAGAAGCGGGGACTACTTAGTCTGCGGCCGGACGAGAAATCCGGCGGCTACACGGTGCGGGTGCTGGATCGACCCGCGCCGCGCGCACCCTAGTGTCCTGAATCATTAATACGTTACTCGCTGCGCCGCGTCTTTTCGCGCCGGGCGGCGTTGCGCCTCCTCGCCATAGTGCCCACTATGCCTCGTCGGCGCGCCTTGCCCGGCACGAAAATCCGCAGGCGAATCGAGCAACGTATTAATGATTCAGGACACTAGGCGGCCTCGCCCCGCGATCGCGTTGCATCGCGATGCGATTCACCGGCACACGCTAATCGCCCAGGATTCTTCTGACATTCCGCGTAGGACACACCTTAGGCCACCTCAGACGACGTGCCCGTGACACCCCGTCCCTCCCCGCTAGGTTTCCCCTTGAACTGGGCCAAAATGTCCGCATTTTGATGTGACTCATCAGTTTGGCGACTACCATGAACTCAAACCGCAGAAAGTCTTGGATGTGGGCGGAAGCCTGTGCGCTCCTCGACGAGGCCGAGCGCAAACATCGGCGTTTCTTCGAGCTGCTGGCCGCGCCCGCGAGCCATCCCGTATGGGAGCCGCCGGCCGACATCTTCGCGGACGGCTCTGATCTCCAGGTGGTGGTGGCATTGCCCGGCGCCCGCGCCGAAGAGGTGGTGGTGCAAATTACGCCGACCGGACTGCAGATCGAAACCATCGTACCGCCGCCTTCGCTCAGCGCCCAGGTGAACGTCGTGCGCTTGGAAATACCCTATGGCCGGATGCGCCGGCGCATCGATCTTCCGCCCGGACGCTATGCGCTGACCGAACGTCAGCTGGATCGCGGGTGCCTGTTTCTGCGGCTCACGAGGGAGGCGCAATGAACGCCGAAGATGTACTGATCATTTTGCCCGTCAGCAACGCGGTACTGTTCCCCGGCGTCGTTCTACCGATCGCCATTGCCGGCAACGCGGCGTTGGCGGCGGCTCAGGAAGCGGTGCGGACTCAGCGCCGCGTAGGACTTTTGCTGGGGACCGATCCTGCCATCGGCACCGAGGGCGCCGCCGCGCCGGGACCCGAGAATCTGCATCGGGTCGGCACTTCCGCCAGCATCGTGCGTTTCATCACCGCGCCGGACGGTACCCACCATTTGATCGCCCAAGGTGAAGAACGATTCACGGTGCTGGACTACGTCAGCCGCGAGCCCTTCCTGGTGGCGCGGATAGAGACGCACAAGGAGCCCACGGTTCTGGACCGTGAAGTCGAAGCTCGCGGGCTAAACTTGCGCGAAAAGGCGCTGGAGGCCGTGCAGCTGCTGCCCCAGGCGCCGGGGGAACTCGTCAACGCCATTCGCGGCATCGAATCGGTTCCGGCGCTGGCCGACATGGTGGCGAGCTTCATGGATTTGAAGGCCGCCGAGAAGCAGGAGATCTTGGCCACGTTCGATCTCAAGAACCGGCTGGATCGCGTATTGGCCCTGCTCGGCCGGCGCATCGAAGTTCTGAAAGTGTCGCGCCAGATCGATGAGCGGACCCGCGAAGCGTTCGACGAACGGCAGAAGGAAGCCGTGCTGCGCGAGCGGCTGAGGCAGATTCAAAAAGAGCTGGGCGAAACCGATACCTCGTCGGCCGAGATCGACGAGATGAAGCAAGCCATCAAGGACGCCGGCATGCCGCCGGAGGTCGCCGAGCAGGCCGAGCGTGAGATCAAGCGTCTGGAGCGCATGCCGGACTCGTCCGCCGAATACTCCATGACCCGAACCTACCTCGACTGGCTGCTCGCCATGCCCTGGTCGAAAGTCGATCCCGAGACGGTCGACATCGAGCAGGCGCGGAAGACCCTTGACCAGGATCACTATGGGCTCCAGAAAGTTAAGCGCCGGATATTGGAATTCCTGGCCGTTCGAAAACTCAATCCCGAGGGCCGCAGTCCCATTCTCTGCTTCGTCGGCCCCCCGGGCGTGGGCAAGACCTCCCTCGGCCAGAGCATTGCGAAGGCGATCGGGCTCAAGTTCGGGCGCGTGAGCCTGGGCGGGGTGCATGACGAGGCGGAAATTCGCGGTCATCGCCGCACCTACATCGGATCGCTGCCCGGCAACATTGTCCAAGCTGTGCGCAAGGCCGGCCGCCGCAATCCCGTCCTCATGCTCGATGAAGTCGACAAGCTTTCGGCCAGCCACCAGGGCGATCCGTTTTCGGCCTTGCTCGAGGTGCTCGATCCGGAGCAGAACAACACGTTCCGCGACAACTACCTTGCCGTACCCTTCGACTTGTCGAAGGTACTGTTCATCGGCACGGCCAACGTGTTGGATGCCATACCGCCGCCGCTGCGCGACCGCATGGAAATCATCGAACTCACCGGCTACACCGAAGAAGAGAAGCTGCAAATCGCCACGCGCTACCTGCTCACCCGGCAGTTGACGGCAAATGGCCTCAACGCCTCTCAGGTCGACGTCTCGGAAGAGGCGTTGCGCCGCGTCATCGTCGACTACACCCGCGAGGCGGGTGTGAGGAGCCTCGAGCGCCAGATTGGGGCGCTGCTCCGCAACGCTGCGGTCACCATCGCTTCCGGCGGTGCACAAAGCGTCTCGATCGGCGTGGACGACGTGCCGCGCATCCTGGGTGCCGCGCGCTTTGAAAGCGACGTGGCGCTGCGCACCAGCGTTCCGGGCGTCGCCACCGGCCTCGCCTGGACCCCGGCGGGCGGCGATATTCTCTTCATCGAGTCCAGCCGCGTGAGAGGCACCGGCAAGCTCATCCTGACCGGACAGCTGGGCGACGTCATGAAGGAGAGTGCTCAGGCCGCCGTCACCTGGGTGAAGTCTCAGGCGGATCGCTTGAAGATAGACCCTACCGTCTTGGATAACAGCGACTTGCACATCCACGTCCCGGCCGGCGCCATTCCGAAGGACGGACCCAGCGCCGGGGTCGCCATTGCCACCTCATTGGCATCGCTCCTATCGCAGCGCACCGTGCGGGCAGACGTGGCCATGACCGGAGAGATCAGCCTGCGGGGTGTGGTGATGCCGGTTGGCGGCATCAAGGAAAAGTGCGTGGCTGCGGCACGCGCCGGCATTCGCACCGTGATCCTGCCGGCGCGCAATCGCCGCGACCTCGAGGACATTCCGGAAAGCGTGCGCGCGAAGCTCGAATTTGTGTGGGCCGAGAAGATCGAAGACGTACTCGCCCGGGCGCTGGAAGATTCACCCGCGCAGCGGGCCGCGGCCTAGACAGGCTCCCAGGCCTTAGAACGGCCGGGCCGCCGCCGGCGCCTCAGAAAACTCGGCCTTCACCGGCGAGGCGCTGATCCACCTCGTCTTCCGCCGCCAGCCAATCCTCGAGCTCGTGCCCGGGAGCGAACCCGCGGCGTTCGGCTCTGAGATAGGCGGCCTTTTCAATCGAAGCCCGGCGATCTTCGCAACGACGCGGCACGATGTACAACGACAGATTGCCGAGGAGACCGATCGCGGCCGCCCGCTTCGGCGGCTCGGCCGCGCGGGTCAAATCGGCCGGTTGGTAGGGTCGCGCTCTGGCTGGACATTCCAAGTCCGTATCACTGATGTTCATGAAAACCTCCGCAGCGTTGGGTTTCGATGACGTCCATGATTTGAAGACGATGAGTGGAGTATATGCTCGAATTGTGAAGGTTGTGAGGCCTCGCGCGACGCACTCGAGTGTTGGCATACACTGGCTACATCAGTGCCAAATGGCTCGGCAATTCGGCGCGCGACGTGCCGCCCTGGCGTGACACCGGTGTCGTGGTGCGCGGACCCGCCGTGGCGGCTATCAACGAAGGAGAGATCGTTGTCAAACTCGACCGACTATCCAATTCAATGGACACGCGTTGCGACTACGCGCGATAACGCGACCTATCGAATCCGACCGACTCGCGCTGAGGATGCGGCTCGCGAGCGCGCGTTCATCATGGGATTGAGCCCGGAATCCCGCTACGAACGCATGATGTACACGATGGGCGAACCGTCGCCCGAACTGGTGGACCGATTCGTTCGAGTTGACTACCACCACAACATGGCCTTCGTCGCGGTAATCGGCCAAGACGACGATGAACGGATCATCGGCGTCGCGCGCTATGCGGCGAATGGAGATGAGGGCTACGAGTTCGCCGTCGTAATCACGGACGAATGGCAAGCGCGAGGCGTCGCGGCGACGCTGTCGCGCTTGCTGTTTGACTATGCCCGCATCGAGGGTATCCGCACGCTGAACGCAAAGATCCTCGTCAGCAACAATCACATGATCGAGTTTGCCCATTGGCTCGGAATGTCGACTCGCTTCTCCCCCGAGGACCCTATGGTTGTCAGGGCATCCGTAGACCTCTGATCGGTAACATCACCACCCGGCGCTCCGTTTTCACGTCATCACGAGAACGGCCGCCCCTCGAATACGGCCGTCGCGCAAGTTGCACACAGCCTCATTCGCGGCGTGCAGCGGATACGGCGTCGTGGAAGTCTGTATCCCGGCCTGACGCGCCACCGGGAAAAACGTAGCCGCATCGTGCCGTGTGAGGTTGGCCACCGAGACGAGCTGACGTTCCTCCCATAAGATGCTGTAAGGGAATGACGGGATATCGCTCATATGAATGCCGCCGCAGACCACTCTTCCGCCTTTCTTCACGGCTCTGAGTGCCGCAGGAACCAATTCGCCCGCAGGTGCAAAGATAATGGCGGCATCCAAGAGTTCGGGCGGCGCGTCCCCCGAGGCGCCCGCCCAAACAGCCCCAAGGGAGCGCGCAAAGGTCTGTGCAGACTGATCGCCCGCGTGGGTGAATGCAAAGACCTCGCGTCCCTGCCACCGGCACACCTGCGCAATGACATGTGCCGCGGCGCCAAAGCCGTACAAGCCGATCGTTCTGCCTTCTCCGGCGGCAACCAGCGAGCGCCAGCCGATCAATCCGGCGCACAGCAACGGTGCCGATGCAACCGGATCGGGAAACGCATCCATCGGAATTGCAAAGGCCTCGTCCGCAACGACATGAGTGGCAAAGCCGCCGTCCCGGTCATATCCGGTAAATGCAGGTTGGTCACAGAGATTTTCGCGGCTGGACAGGCAGAACTCGCAGTGCCCGCAGGTCCTTCCCAACCAAGGAACCCCCACCCGCTGCCCAATCGCTAAAGTGCCGGGGCCAGGACCCAGCGCTTCCACGACGCCGACGATTTCGTGCCCGGGAACGATGGGATGATGGACATGAGGCAACTCGCCGTCGATTACGTGCAGATCCGTCCGGCACACGGCGCAGGCCTCGACGCGAACCCGAATCTCGCCTGCCCCCGGCATGGGATCCGGACGCTCCTCCAGAGTCAGCGGTGCTCCTCGCGCACGTAACACCATCGCATGCATGGAAAACCCGTCAAACGAATCCCTCGAGCGGAAGATTTTGCGCCAAGTCCGTTGATTTAACCACGAACACGTCGCAGAGAAGTGTTTCCAGCCTGTCACTCGTCCTGCGACGACGCAAGCTTGCTGTGGGGTATGGGGGCGTGAAACCACCTGCGTTGAGCACGAGTGCCGCCCGCGCCAACCCAGTACCGCAGCGTCACATATAGACACCGCCATTCACGTTGATCTGTTGGCCGGTCACATAGTCGGCATCCGCAGCCAGAAAGAGCACCGCTTTCGCTATCTCCTCGGGCATGCCGAAACGACCCATGGGGATGCGCGATTTGATTTGCTCTTGAACATTTTCCGGTACCTTGGCGAGCATGTCGGTGAGCGTAAACCCCGGCGCCAGTGAGTTTACCGTGATGTTGTATTTGGCAAGCTCGATCGCGGCCGTCTTGGTGAACGCAATGATCCCACCCTTGCTGGCGGAATAATTCGCCTGGCCGAAATTCCCCGCCTGGCCGACGAAGGAGCTGATGTTGATGATGCGCCCGAATTTTTGCTCGATCATGTGCGGCATCACCGCCATGACGCCGTAATACACGCTATTGAGATTCGTGCTGATGACATCGAACCAGTCTTCATCGGTCATTTTCCGCAAGGATTTGTCGCGCGTGATTCCGGCGCTGTTCACCATCACGTCGATTCGCCCCCAGGCCTTGACCACCTGCTCCACCATTGCGCGTGTCTCTGCACCGAGGCTCACGTTGGCGGGCACCAGCATGGTCCTGACGCCCAGTGCGCTTATCTCTTCCACCACACGCCGCGCCTCCATCTCGCTTACACGGTAATTGACGGCGACCGCCGCGCCTTCTTTTGCGAGCGCAATGGCGATTGCGCGCCCGATGCCCCGGGATGCTCCGGTCACCAATGCAATTTTTTCAGCCAGTCGTGCCATGGTCATACCCTCCGTTTCCTTGTCGATCGCACCTGCGCACATTACGCAGGCTGTTTTATCCGGACGTGCATTCGATATACGCCGCGCACGAAAAAACGTCCACTAGGGGTTGTCGCTGTCGCTAAGTACTAACCCGTGCACCATACCGTGCGGCAGCGCCGCATCGATGCGATCGCGGATCTCTGACGGTATCTAGTGCCATGTAGCAGTCGACGCGGGTGTCGAAGAGACGGCTGCTACTTTTGCAACACGTACGCGCCGGGTGCTTCGGCGATCGGCGCGTAGCCGGCCGCAGCGGATCCCAGCGGCGGTGCGGCCACCCGTGCCTCCGTGGAGTGCTGCACGAGCCAGTGTTGCCAGACCGGCCACCACGATCCCGCGTGAGGCTGTGTCGTCTCGAACCAGGTCTGCGGCGCCAGCGTCTCGCCGGCGTTCAGCCAGGTGCGGACGCGGTAGCGTCGTCGTGGGTGCGCGGGGCCGCTGACGATACCGGCATTGTGACCGCCCGACGTCAGCAGGAAAGTGTAATCCGTCGCGCGCGTCAAGCCGCGCGCTTTGTAGACCGATTGCCACGGCGCGACGTGATCGGTTTCCGTGCCGACGACGAACATCGGGACATGAATGCCGGCAAGATCCACGCGTCGGCCGCCGGCCTCGAATTCGCCGCGGGCAAGCGCGTTGTTGAGGTAGAGCTGGCGCAGATATTCTGCATGCATTCGGCTTGGCATACGCGTACCGTCCGCGTTCCAGGCCATCAAATCGTTTTGAGATTCGCGTTTGCCGCGCAGATAAGTGTTGACGGCCGGCGTCCACAGCAGATCACGCGAGCGCAGCAGCGCGAATGCCGCGCCCATCTGCTCGCTCTTGAGCACGCCGGTGCGTTGCATGACCGCCTCCAGCATATCGAGCTGGCTCGGGCTGATGAAAACCGAGAGTTCGCCGGGCTCGCTGAAATCCTGTTGTGCCGCAAGCAGGGATACACTCGCTATCCGCTCATCACCGTCGGCGGCGTACACCGCGGCGGCGATCGACAGCAGCGTGCCGCCGATACAATACCCCACCGAATGAATTTTTCGGTCCGGCACGATGCGCGATACGGCGTCGACCGTGGCCCGTATGCCGAGTCTGAGGTAGTCGTCCATACCAAAGCCGCGGTCGCTGGCGGTCGGGTTCTTCCACGACACCATGAACACGGTGTGACCTTGTGCGACCAGGTATTTCACCATGGAATTGGTCGCCGACAGGTCGAGGATGTAGTACTTCATGATCCAGGCCGGGACGATGAGGATCGGTTCGGCAAACACGGTCTCGGTCGCCGGCGAATACTGGATCAATTCGACCAGGTCGTTGCGCATCACGACTTTGCCGGGCGTTGCGGCGATATCGCGGCCCACGATGAATTTTTCAGCTTCGTTCGGTTTCTTGCCGCCGAACGTACGCTTGATGTCCTCGAGCCAATGGCCGAATCCGCGCACCAGATTCGCCCCGGCTTCGGCGCGGGTGGTGTCGAGCAGCTCGGGATTGGTGGAAAGAAAGTTGGCCGGGGAAATCGACTCGAGAGCATTGCGGGCGACGAAATCCAAGGTGCGTTCATTCTCAGGAGTCACACCCGGTACGTTCGACCACGCCTTCTGCCACCAGTCGACGTAATTGCGATAGCTGCGTGCGTACACGTTGAAAGGCCACTGCGCCCATGCTTCGCCGCCATAGCGAGCATCACCCTCGGCCGGCGACAGTGACTGGCCGGTGGCCGCCCGCAGGGCAAAACTCCAGTTGTCGGCAGCCTTGGCCATCGCATCCTGCATGATCTCGAGCTGAATGGGCGGTTCCTTGGCGAGATTCAAGTACCAGTCCCACCATGCATTGACGTAGACGTCGGGGGCCAATCCGCCGGTTACCGTCGCCAACTGTGCGCGCAAGGCGCTCGCCAGCCCGGCCGCGTCGGGAGGTGGCATAGCTTTGGCATTATCGGCACTGGGATTCGTCATGCTGCTGTCCGTGGCTCTGCTTTCCATCACTGTCTGCCGTCCGTCGCGTTGGGGAATCGCCCCTTGCTGCTACCTTCGGCGCGGGCGCCCTGCGGCGCCCCCGCCTCCGGTGGTGTACGGCATCAGCCCGCTTTCTTCTTGCTCACTTCCGCGACTTTGGCGGTCGCTTCGTTCACTACGTTCGTAAAGCTGTTCTGAGTCTCGGTGGCCAGCGTAACAAACTCCTGGGCACGTGCGCGCAGCTTCTCGCTGAGTGCCGTGGTGAGTTCTACCTGTTTGGACACGAACTCGGCCGGGGTCTGTGCGCCGAGGGCGGCCTTGGCCTGGGCCAGGCTCCACTCCAGATAGTCGCCGGCAACGGCGTACTGGTAACGGCCAACGCGGTCAATGGCCGTGATGCCTTCCTGCTGGGCCTTCAGCACCGGCGCGAACGCATTTTTATAGGTGTCGATGATTGCTTTGGGATCAAAAGTTGAGTCGCTCATGTTGGTCTCCTGGTCGGTGGTATCGCTACGGGAGCCATTATAGCGCGTTTTGTATGCAGTGCAAGAGGATTGATTGGAAATCCAATTTGCACCTTTATGTATCATAACTAATTGTTATTATTAAGTAAATCTATCTGTACCTATCAGTATACGTATAAGTAACGTAGAAAATATTTGCAATGCAAAATACGCATCAGACAGTCGACGGCACAATCCCCGGGAGCGCATGATGGGAGCCCGCCAAACAGGGGGTTAAGCCGTGGCAGCGATCCTCGACCACATTCGTTCGCTCGAAGGCTACGTTGAGCGCAGCGGCGCTCGCCTGGTGCGCACCACTTTGCCCGAGTGCGTGCATGGCCGAGTATGCTGCGACCTGATTACGCTGCGCACCGACCTAACTCCGGAACAGGAATTGCTGACGCTCGTGCACGAACTGGTGCATTGGCTCGCGCATCGAGACGCATGCCCCGGCCTGTATTGCACGGTGTTTGAATACGAAGCCGAAGCGGTTGAGGCGGTGGTGATGACGCGCCTGGGAATGGCGAGAACCGGGCTCGACGCGGTCGATTTCGACAGACCAACGGATGGTCTGCTGTCGGCGTCCGTTACGCGAGTGAACTGGGCGAGCAGTCGTATTTGTGGTGCGCTCGGCCTGGAAACCGAGCGGACGCCCTCAAAGCCGCAAACCCCCGTCCACCTCGAGGCAGCGGCCGGTAAAGAAATCGTTCTCGAATATGAACAGCACGGCGTGGGCGATTTCGTCGGGTTGTCCCAGACGCTTTAACGGCACCGGCGCAGTCAGTTTGTCCAGCACTTCCGGACGCATCGAGGAGAGGATCTCGGTATGAGTGAAGCCGGGCGCTATCGACCCGACGCGGATACCGTAGCGCGCGAGTTCCTTCGCCCAGACCACCCCCATGGATTCAACCCCGGCTTTGGCCGCACTGTAGTTGCTCTGCCCGGCATTGCCGGCGCGGGAAATACTGGAAATATTTACGATCACGCCGCCGTTGCCGAGCTCGATCATGTGCGCGGCAGCTTCACGCGCGCACAGGAATACTCCGCTGAGATTCACGCCGATGACCGCATTCCATTGATCCATCGTCATGCGTCCGACCACCTCGCCGTCTTTCACTTTCACGAGCAGGCCGTCGCGCACGATCCCCGCGTTGTTCACGAGACCATCCAATCGGCCGAAGTCGGCCGCGACACGCGTCATGGCGGCGGAGACTTCGCCTTCGTCGGCGACGTTCACGCGGTAACCGCGTGCCTGGACCGATTGGGCCGCGCACAGCGCGCTCGTCTCTGCTAGATCATCCGCATTCAAATCGAAGAGGGCGATATCCGCGCCGTGACGGGCGAGCTTCAAGGCTATCGCTCGGCCAATGCCGCGTCCCGCGCCGGTCACGACGACTGTCTTGTTGCTAATATCCATGACGAATCATTTACCTTTCCGGCGATTGTTCTGTTGGTTATTCTTTGTTTTCGCGTCGCCGTGGTTCGCCGTTTTGGAGCTGTCGGGGCTTCGGCCGCTGAACGCGTCGCGGGTAGCTGCCTGCATTTGGTCCCACATCTCGACGTTCTTGCGCGCGAGTTCGGTCAACGGAGCGAGCGGGGTCTGCAATGCTTTGGCTATTTCCAAATGCATGGCCTCCTGCTGCCGCAGCATCGTCGTGAAGGCTTGCTCGAGGTAACGGCTGAGCAGCGCTTGCATCGGACCGCCATAGAAGCGGATGATCATCTCGAGTAATTCCGCGCCCAAGACCGGAGAACCGTCCTGCTCCTGCTCGGCGATGATCTGCAACAGTACCGACCGGGTGAGATCCTCTCCCGACTTGTCGTCGATCACCTTGATTTTCTCACCCGACACGATCAGCTGGCGCAGGTCGTCGAGCGTAACGTGGCGGCTGCCCACCGTGTCATAGAGGCGGCGATTCGAGTACTTCCGTATGAGGCGTTCTTGCGGCATTGTGCTGATCCAACGTATTCAACGGATCCTAGACGATCCTTTCGCATTGCACAACTAGCCGCACGGACACATCATTCGTCTCATTTTTGCATGCAATGATTATTGTCTTGAAACAATGACTTATATATTGATAACCACAATATCAGGTACGCTCTTCGTGCAAGATATCATCTTTTGCAGTGCGTATGGAGAGCCGCATCGTGGATCATGACCTGTGGCGGCAGTGGCAAGCATTCGCTTCGCTATTGAGTTCTGCCAATCCCGCCCCGCAAGCGAGGTCAGCCAGCGACGGTGGGTTTGGTTTCGCGCCGTTCATCGACGCAGCCGAGCGCTTCACGGTGGCCGCGCGGACCATTCTCGACGGTGCCGGTAATGCTTCGGCGAGGACAGCAGAGGAGGCGGCGCGAACCTTCAGCGATTTTCTGCGAGAACAGTTCGCTGATTTTCAAATGCCTTGGAGCGCCGGCCTTGGTGCCGCCGGCGTACAACCGGCGCCCATGGAGGACTCACCTGCGCTCGGCCCAACCCGCGAACACCAGCAGCGCTGGCAACGTACGGCCGAAGCCTGGCGGCGCATCGATGATGCGCGGCGCCGCCTGCAGCGTCTGTGGTCCGATGCCCTGAGCGAAGCTGCGACGGCATTTGCGGCGCGGATTGGGCCGCCGCGCGTGGCCGCCCTGAGCGCAGAAGCGGTGCGCAAGCTCTATGACTTGTGGATCGAGTGCGCGGAAGAGGCTTATGCGCGTGCGGCTCACGGCGACGCTTTCTGCGAGGCATTGTCCGAATTCGTGAACGCGAGCAGCCAATGGCGCCGAGAGGTGCAGGCGAGCATCGAACATTCGGCGAAGTTGCTCGACCTGCCCACGCGAAGTGAAATCAATACGCTGACGCATCGGCTTAAATCGGTGGAGGAGCAACTGCGAGCGGCATCGAAAACACGCAAGCCGCGAGCGCCGGCGAGCGGAGCAAAGCGTGCGCGCCGCAGGGCTAAGCCATGACGAGCGCGGCCATTTACGCGGCGCTGGCGGCGGCGAGCCATTGCGCCGCCGGTTGCTCGCAGAAGGAGGCCGTATGGCAATCGGGCAAGCTCTCACTGTACCGCTACCGGCCGATCGCGCGGCCGGCCGCTGGGGGCGTGCCCCTGCTCATTGTCTATGCGCTGGTCAATCGGCCGTACATGATGGATCTGCAAGAGGACCGTTCGCTGATCCGCGGCCTCTTGGCCGAAGGCCTGGACGTGTATCTCATCGACTGGGGCTACCCCGATGGCGCGGACCGGTTCACCACCTTGGCCGATTACATCGACGACTATCTCGTCGGCTGCGTGGACTACATCTTGAACACGCACCGGCTGAATGCTCTCAACATGCTCGGGGTCTGTCAGGGCGGCGTACTCAGCTTGTGCTTTACCGCGCTCCATCCGAAGCGCGTGCGCAATCTGATCACCATGGTTACGCCGGTGGATTTCCACAGCCCCGCGGATCTGCTGTCGAAGTGGGTCAGCAAGATCGACGTGGCGGCCTGGGTGGGTGAAGGCAACGTTTCCGGCGATGCGCTCAATCAGCTGTTCTTATCGCTGATGCCGTTCCGGCTGATGCACCAGAAATACGTGGATCTGTTCGCGGGAAGCCCGGATCAAGACCGAATCGAGAACTTCATGCGCGTGGAGCAATGGATTTTCGACAGCCCTGACCAGGCGGGCGCTGCGTTTCGCGAGTTCGTGCTTTGGTTCTATCAGGAGAATCGATTGGTCAAGAACCGGCTTGAAATCGCCGGCCGCAAAGTCGATCTCCATACCGTAAGACTGCCCCTGTTGAACCTGATCGGCAAGAGAGATCACCTGGTGCCGCCCGCTGCATCCGCTGCGCTGCAACGGCTGGTCGGGAGCGATGATTACACGGTGCTCGAATTCGATCTCGGACACATCGGCATGTACGTCAGCGCGCGGGCGCAACGCGAGGTGCCGGCGGCCATTGCCCGGTGGCTCGCGCCGCGCTGACGATCCGTTTCGAGACGACCCTACACAAAGTTGCGGGCGTCGTCACGCACCCCCTGATTCAATGGACGCGCGCTCCTGCTCCTGCGGCATGCGCGATGCGATCGGATGGAGTTCCCGACGATACTGCGTCACAAAATCCAAGATGAGCCGACTGGCGTCAGGCCCGGCGGCGTCGTTGAATTCATACTGCGCATCGCCGCCGCTCCAAGCATGACCCAATCCTTCAACGAGAACTTTTCGCAGCACGATCCGCCCTTGCTGCGTGTAGTCTTGCTGTCGGTAGGGGTGGCCTCCGCTGTCGATGCGCCGTTCATCGGACGCAAATAATGGACCGGCGCTTGGATCAATGTATTCGGCACGTGCCCTCAGCTGCTCGATGATTTGATCCGCATTCACGGGATTGACCGTCGCGTCGGCGTCGCCGTGGATCACGAGCGTCGGCACCGCGACCTCCGATTCGCCCGCCTCACGGACGAGTCGCCGCGCCTTGTCGATGGACGCGGCCGACGGACCGGACCCCATCGCGGCGAGCGCTTGCATCGCCGAACCTGCAGCGCCGTACATCATGCCGGAATGAATGGCGCACGCGGCAAATAGGCGACTGTGGCGCACGGCCAAGATACAAGCCATCGCACCGCCAGCCGACATTCCCACGACATGAACGCGTCGAGGATCAATGGGACGGCGCTCCTTGACTTGATCGATCAGACGCGCAATCAAGGCTGCCTCGCCCTGCCCCGCCAGTGAGGCCGAATCGAACCAATTCCAGCAACGCAGCGGGTTCGCATGCTTGCTTTGTTCCGGATACAACACCGCAAAGCGGCCTTCTTCGGCCAGCGCGTTCATGCGCGTACCCTTGGCAAAACTGAGTGAATCTTGCCGGCATCCATGCAACATGACGATCAACGGCAGGCTATCGCGACCCGAGGAACCGCTTGGCAGATAAAGTCGATAGCCGAGCTCGCGGTGCATACCCAGCTTGAACACATCTGAGGCGCGCGGATCCTTGAATCTCGCCTTGAGAAATCGGCTGGGACCCACTTCGGACGAACGCCGTAGATACGGCAGCCCCGTGCCGATCTTCTTTCTTTTGAACCAATCGCGCAGCGATCTCAACATGCACGCATTCTCTCATCTATGGCCATCGGTGCGGCGCTGGTTGCCGGTGCCGGGATCAAGGCTGCTTCCCTGGTGCTAGGCTATACGCGCCGGAGCGCAGCACAAGTGAACAATGTATTACTGTTTGATAAGTTAATTCGCTTGCGAACGACAGAAACCACAGCGGCATGGAGCGAAGACCATGACATCGGTAAGTTGGCACTTACCTCAATGACGCGGTGCTGCGCCCGCCTCCCGTGCGAAAATACACGGTCAGCGGTCGTTCGATTCCCGCGTTCTCGAGTGCGCGAAGCAGGGGTTGGTCTCATCGGGTCCCGCTTGCAATGTGCCTTGCAACAGCGCCAGCGCGGTTGCTGGATCGTCCGCGTACTGGAACAACCCAAGGTCTTTGCGCTCGATCATGCCGTGCCGTACCAGCGCTTCGAAATTGATGATCTCATTCCAGTAGCTGGCGCCGTAGAGAATCACCGGAATCGGGCTCTGCAGCTTGCGGGTCTGCGCCAGCGTCAGGATTTCGGTGAGCTCGTCCAGCGTGCCGAAGCCACCGGGGAAAACCACCAACGCGCGCGCCAAGTGCGCGAACCAGAGCTTGCGCATGAAGAAGTAATGAAATTCGAACGATAGCTCGCGCGTCACATAGGCATTCGGCCGCTGTTCATGCGGCAGGCTGATATTGAGGCCTATCGTTCGGCCTCCGGCGTCGGCAGCCCCGCGGTTGGCGGCTTCCATGATTCCACCGCCGCCGCCCGTACACACGACATAGCGATGAGCGTGCGATGGGAGATTTTTGGACCATTGGGTAAGCAAACGAGACAGTTCCCTCGCCTCGACGTAATAGCGCCCGAGCGGGCCATCGCTCGTCAGCCGCGCCGATCCGAAGAACACGATCGTGTCGTGAATGTCGGCACGACGAAAACGGTGCAACGGTCCAAGGTATTCCGCCAGAATGCGCACCGGTCGCCCGTCGTCACTGGCAAGGAAGGTTTCGTCTTCATAGGCGAGTTGGGGGGATTTTGGCGTGCCGTTGGATTGCATGAGGTCTATGTCAGGCGCTCGAAATCGATGAAGCCTCGGGCGATGTCTGTCCGGACCAGTTTGACCTGGACTTGGTCGCCGACGTCCAGACCCTCAAATCCCTTGATCAGCTTACCCTCGGCCGTCGGCGCCGGGATCCGGACCCAGGTTCCCTTGTCCGAGGCCCCGGTGACGATGGCGTCGAAGCGTTGACCGACACGCGGTGCCAACAACAGCGCCGCCGCCGACTTGGCTACCTGTCGTTCCACCTTGGCGGCGTTGTCCTCCTGCGCCGTGCAGTGCGCGGCCAGTGAACGCAGCTCGTCCGGCGAATATTCAGGGGCTTGCCCGATCAGCGTGGATTTGAGCAGGCGCTGCGTCAGCAGGTCGGGGAAACGCCGATTCGGTGCCGTGGAATGCGTGTAGTCGCTGACCGCGAGACCGAAATGTCCTTCGATCTTCTGTCCGGGTAGATCGAGCATGTATTCACCCCTGCCCAGCAGTTTGATGACGCTCAGAGACAAATCCGCAAAGCGCGTCGGATCGGCCTGACGACGCTTGTCGAGGAAGGCATTGAGCGCCGGTGCTGAGGGCTCTCGCGGAAGGGTCTCACCGAGTTGCTTCGCCAGGTCGACGATCCGGCTCCATTTCTTGGGTGTCCGCAACACCCGCCGTAGTGACGGCGCGCCCTTGGCCGCCAGGTACCGTGCGGTCACGCCGTTGGCTGCGATCATGAAATCCTCGATGAGTTCATGGGCCCTATTTTTCTCGTCCGGCCGCAAGTCGCTCAATACCTCGCCGTGGAACACCGGCAAAGCCTCGATGGTCTCCAACGCCAATGCGCCGTGAGCCCGCCGCACACCTCTCAGCGCCTGTGCGATCCGATCCTGGATGCGCAGCTGCTCATCGAGTCCTGGAACCGCGGCCAGGCGGGCTGGTGCGGGACCCCTGCCCTCCAGCCAAGGGCCCACCCCATTATAGGCAAGTTTGGCCTGATTGCGGACGAGTGCACGGTAGACTTCCGACGCGCCCAATCCGCCGTCGGCGGTCACCGTCATATCGACGACGACGGCGAGACGCTCCTGCCCTTCAGCCAGCGACGTGAGGTTGGTCGACAGCTTTTCGGGCAGCATCGGAAATATCCGCGGAACCGTGTAAACGGAGGTGGTGTTGGTGCGGGCGTGATCGTCGATCGGCGAACCCCGGCGGACGACGGCGTCGACATCGGCAATCGCCACCAATATCTTCACCGCTCCGCCGCCGAGCGGCTGCGCCACCGAGAGTTGATCGAGGTCGCGCGAATCGTCGTTGTCGATCGATGCCCACAGCAGCGCACGCAGATCGCGAATAGCGGAGCCTGCCGCCGCGGCAGGCCCGGTAATGGCGTCGCTCTGCGCCAGGGCCGCCGCGGAGAACTCCGGCAATAGCCCCCGCTCCAACATCGCCCGCCGCGCAATGTCGCCGAGCAGATCTGAACTTCCCGCGCCAGACGTTTTCATTCGCGGATGATACGTAGAATCGGCGCCCGCGTCTGCACGCCACCGTTCGTGTGGCTGCAGCTGATCTGGCGGCAATCACGAGTTCGATGCCAACGTCGTCAGGCGCCCGATGCGCTCCAGCGCCGGCGGGTGGGAATCGAAGAACGCCGAGTGAATGCGATCGGGCGTGAGAGTCGCCGCATTGTCTCGAAACAGCTTGACCAAGGCGGCTGCCAACTTGCCTGCATCGGCGTATTCGGCCGCAAAATCGTCTGCCTGCCTCTCGTGTCGGCGCGACCACGAGGACATGACGGGCGTCGCAAAGAACGCAAAGACCGGGACGGTCACCGCGAACAAGAGCAGCGCCATGGCGGCGGACGGCACCGGCACGCCAAGCGCGCCGTAGAACCCCGGTTGCCGCGCGGCCCACGCGAGCAGCGCCAACCCGCCGAAGGTCAGCAGCACGGACGCCGCCAGCCGCTGGCGCACATGGTGCAGGCGAAAATGCCCGAGCTCATGCGCCAGCACTGCCTCGATTTCCGGCGCCTCGATGCGCGACAGCAATGTGTCGAAGAACACGATGCGCTTGTTGCGCCCGATGCCGGTGAAGTACGCGTTACCGTGCGCCGAGCGCAGCGATCCGTCCATGACGAACACGCCCCCGCGCGCCGCGAATCCGCAGCGTTCGAGCAAAGTCTCGACCCGTTTCTTGAGCGATTCATCGGTGAGCGGCGAGAACCGATTGAACAGCGGCGCAATGAACCTGGGGGCCGCCCAGGTCAAGCCTAAGGTCCAAGCCAACCAGATCAACCACGCCCACACCCACCACCCGGCCCCGGCCCGATCCATGAGGGTGAGCGTGGCCAGCAACAGCGGACCGCCGAGCAACACGGCCAGCAGCAATTGCTTGAGCAGGTCCACCGCATAGAGCTGCGGCGAGACCCGGTTGAAGCCGAAGCGGGCTTCAATCCTGAAAGTTCTCCACAGTGAAAAAGGTAAACCGACCAGCTGCAGCAGCAGCATCACGGTAGCCACGACGCACGCACCGCGCCACGGTTCGCCAAGCCCCGTATGGCGCCAGACTGCGTCGACCGCCGCGAGGCCGCCGCCCAAGGTCAGCAGGACTTTGACCAGCGCCTCGACGACGGTCGCCCATCGCCCCAGCCGCACTCGGGCGGTGGTGTAGTCGGCCGCCTTCTGCTGATCGGCGAGCGCGATTTGTCCGCGAAACGGCTCGGGAACCTCGTCGCGATGCGCCTGCACAGCCGCGATCTGACGCGACCCCAGCCACAGACGCGTCAGAGTCTCCGCCGCGACGGCGAACAGGAACGCCCAAGTCAACCACTGCAGGCTGTCGGTTTTCATTTGGGGAACAGCCTAGACGAATTGCGCGCGCTGCGAAACACCAGCGGCTTTTCCTCGGGTCCCAGCCGCGGCACCTCGACCGCCGGCCGTTCCGCCCGCGCAACCGCCTCCGTCACCAGATGATGGTACGGAGACAAATCGCACACCGGATCCGCATTCGCCGCGTCGCCCGTCATCAGGTACGCCTGGCAGCGGCATCCGCCGAAGTCCCGGGTTTTTTCCGGACAGCTTCGACAGGGTTCCTTCATCCACGCATCGCCGCGAAAATGATTGAAGCTCGCGGAGCCGTACCAGATGTCCTCGATGCCGGCGTCGCGCACATTGGGGAATTTAAGGCCGGGCAACATACGCGCGGCGTGACAGGGAAGCGCGGTTCCGTCCGGCGCAATGGTCAGAAAGATCGAGCCCAAGCCGTTCATGCAGGGCTTGGGGCGGCGCTCGAAATAGTCGGGCACCACGAAATAGATCTGCATCCGGCTTCCGACGCGTTCGCGGAAGCGCTTCATCGTCTGTTCCGCCCGCTCCACTTGGGCTCGGCTCGGCAGCAACTGCTCGCGGTTGTGCCAGGCCCAACCGTAGTACTGGGTGTTCGCCAGTTCCACATAGTCGGCGCCGAGGCGCAGCGCCATCTCGAGGATTTCCTCCACGTGATCGATGTTGAGCCGGTGCAGAACCACGTTGAGCACCATGGGATAGTCGTATTGCTTGATGAGCGCGGCCACCGTCGACTTGAGATCGAAGGTGCGCGTGCTGCTCAGGAAATCATTCATCTGCTGCGTGCTGTCCTGGAAGGAGAGCTGTATGTGATCGAGCCCGGCTTCCTTGAGCGCGTGCAGGCGCGCATCGTTCAGGCCCACACCGGACGTGATGAGGTTCGTATAGAAACCGAGCCGGTGCGCCTCCGCAACGATGGGCTCGAGATCGTCCCGGGTCAGCGGTTCACCGCCGCTCAAACCCAGCTGCACCGCGCCGAGGGCCCGCGCCTGCCGCAGCACCCGCAGCCAATCGTCCGTGCCGAGCTCTGCGGCGGTGCTCGCGAAGTCCGTGGGGTTGTAGCAGAAAACGCAGTGCAAGGGGCACCGGTAAGTGAGCTCCAGCAGCAGCCACAGCGGCGGCCCGGGCTTGGCCGGCGTATTCACGGGCTTCGCGGGCGCGTTCACGACGGGATTTGCAGCCATTTCTTCTCCACCGCGAAGGTGACGAAGCGAATGACATCCGCGGACAGATCGGACGTCGCGAACGCGCGTTCGAGATCCGATGTGATGTCGGCAATCGTCGTCGCACCGTCGCAGCGCTTCAAGATCTCGCCTGCGCTGGTGTTGAGCTTGATCATCCCTTCGGGATAGAGGAGCACGTGCGCGTTTTGAGCGGCCTCCCATTGCAGCCGGAATCCGCGCGCAACCGCGGGCCGCGACATGGCGTCCACGACGGCTTGGCTCATGACGGCACCATGTGGCGCAGCGCCATGGCATCGCTGATTTGCCACAGCACGTCGAGCTTGAACTTCAGAATCTCGAGCGCACGCATTTGTAGGGCATGCGTATTGAATCGATCCAGGGTGAAGGCCAGGCTGAACTCCACGTCGCGGCGCGCCAAACTGACCCGGCTCTGGAAGTATTGCAGCCCGGTGCGGTCGATCCACGGATAGTGCTGCGGCCAATTCGCGAGACGCTGTTTGTGGATCTCCGGCGCGAAAAGCTCCGTGAGCGACGAGCACACGGCTTCCGGCCAGGGTGCGCGGCGCGCGAAGTTGACATAGGCGTCGACCGCGAATCGAACGCCGGGCAGCACCTCCGTCAGACTCTCCGTCCTCTCTCGCGACAATCCCACCGCCTCCGCCAGCCGCAGCCAAGATTCGATCCCGCCGGAATCCTCGCCGTAACCATCGTGGTCGAGTATGCGCTGCACCCACGCGCGGCGCACCGTACGGTCCGTGCAATTGGATAGGATGGCGGCATCCTTGAGCGGGATGTTGATCTGGTAATAGAAGCGATTCGCCACCCAGGCGCGGATCTGCGTCGGGGTCGCCGCACCGGAATTCATCATCACATTGAAGGGATGATGGATGTGGTAGGCACTGCCCAGACTCCGCAGCTGCACTTCGAATTCCTCTCGGCTCCAGGCGGCGCCGCTCACAGCACGATCTCCATGCCGTCGCGCGCGGTCTCGACGCCGCGGCGCGAAGCTTCCGCCGCTTCCGGGGAGTTCTCGTCGAGAATGGGATTGGTATTGTTGATATGGATCAAGATCTTGCGAGTGGCGGACGGCAGGCGGTCCAGCCACTCCAGCATTCCGCCCGGACCGCTTTGCGGCAGGTGCCCGATGTCGCGCGCGCGTTTGGACGAGACCCCCAGCCGAATCATTTCATCATCGGCCCAGAACGTGCCGTCCACGAGCACACAGGCGGCGGATTGCATGGCGCGCCATAACCGATCGTCGATGGCACTCAAACCCGGGGCGTACACCGCCGTTCGCCCGGTGACCTCATCCTCGATGATGAGCGCCAGATTGTCGCCGGCAATGGGTGAGTCGCGGTTGGGCGAATAGGGAGCGGGTTTGCTGGCGATCGGCAACGCGCGCCACCGCACCCCCTGCACGGCATCGACCGTGAAACCGGTGTCGTCCAGATCGATGCGCCGCCGATCCACGCCGCAAAAGTAGCCGAGCACGCCGAACACCGGGTTGCCCTGGGTAAGATCGGCAAAGGTGCTGTCGGTGCACCAGATCGGCCAGGGGCGGACCGATTCGCGCAGCATGTAGAGACCGGTGGTATGGTCGACCTGCCCGTCGACGAGGATGATGGCGGCGATGGCGCTGTCGCGTATGGCACGGCCCGGCTGCAGATCAGGGTTCGACTGCAGCTGCGCCAGGACGTCCGGTGAGGCGTTCACGAGCACCCACGAGGTATCGGCGGCGACGGCGATGGAAGACTGGGTCCGGGCGCTGGCGCGCAGCGTGCCCGCGCGATACCCCCTGCAGTTGGGGCAATTGCAATTCCACTGGGGAAAACCACCCCCGGCGGCCGACCCCAGTACCCGAATTTTCACGACGAGGTAGGCGCCGCCCGCGAACGCGGGCGCACACCTTCGCTATTCAGCGATTGAACACATACATCGTTATTTCCATACCGAACCGCAATTCAACCGCTTGTGGGGTTTCCCAGGTCATATCGACGCTCCTCTAGATGGTACGGGCCCATGGTCCTCCCGATGCCCGATTCGTCGAATCAGCGGCATCATGAAACGCGCCTCATGATTTTCATGAGCACGCCGCCCGGTGCGCGCGCCGCCGGGCACGGCCCTGGTACCATGCTGCAATGAGATTGCGGACCCGCTTGAATCTCGTCGTGGCCGGCCTCAGCGCCGCGTTCGTGATCGTGCTGATCGCAGCCGAGGTTCAAAGCACGCGGAATTCCGTGCGCGAGGAGATCGAGGCGGCCAACCGCGTGGCGTCGCAGCTCCTGGGCCGCCTCGCAGCGGTCTACTCCCAGGTTGGGGGACCTGACCTGGTGCTGCAGTTCCTGCAGCAGCTCGGCCGGGTCCGCGCCAATGAGGTGTCCCTGCAATCGGCCGCGGGAGAGATCCTGTACCAGTCACCGCCGGCAACCTACAAGGCCGGGCGCGAGGCGCCTGTGTGGTTTGCACATCTCCTGGCTCCGCAACCGGCGAAATATACCTTTCCGCTGCGCGGCGGCGTGCTGCTGGTGGTGCAGGCGCAGCCTTCGCGCGCCGTGCTCGATGCATGGGATGACGTCACTCGGCTGTCCGCCATCGCCGCGGCCATGTTCGTCGTCGCGAACGCGCTCGCGTTCTGGTCCGTGAAGCGGGCGCTCGAGCCCTTCCCGGTCATCGCGGACGGTCTCGAGCGCATTCAGCAGGGCGACCTCGCCTTCCGTCTGCCGAGCCTCGCGGGCGCTGAAGCCCATGCGATCGGCGCCGCCTTCAATCGCATGGCGCAGGCAGTGCAAGACAAGGTTCTCGCCGAGCGCAAGGCGCATGATGCCGAGGCGCGCCTCGAGGAACGGCGCGAAATGGCTTCCCTGGCGGATCAGCGCGTCGAAGAGGAGCGGCGTCTGATCGCACACGAGCTGCACGACGAATTCGGTCAATCGGTCACTGCGATCCGCAGCCTCGCGCTGGCGATCGCGAGCCAGGGGGGCATGCGCGATCCCGCGACCGGCGACATCGCGAGACTGATTTCAGAGGAAGCGGCGCGCTTGTACGACGCCATGCACGGCCTCATTCCCCGGCTCACTCCCCTGTCGCTGGATACTCTGGGGCTGGCCGCGACTCTCGAGAGCTTGGTGCGCGACTGGCAGCGGCGCCACCCGTCGGTCGCTCTTTCGCTTCGCCGGGAACTCCCCATTGAACTCGGACCCAGCATCACGCTCGCGATTTACCGGGTGGTACAGGAGGGCCTGATCAATGCCCTGCGGCACGCGCGCGCCTCGCGGGTGGATATCGCCGTGCAATGCGATGCACGGCGCATCGTCGCCACCGTGGCCGACGACGGCATCGGGCTGCCCGCCGATTGGTCGCGGCCCGGGCATTTTGGTTTGCGTGGTTTGTCGGACCGCGTGCAGCAATTGGGCGGCACGTTTACCGTCGGCAATCAGGCCGGACGCGGCGTCTGCCTCTCCGCCGACATACCCTTGGGTGATCAGGCGTGATTCGCGTGCTGCTGGTCGACGATCACGCCGTGGTGCGCATGGGATTTCGCCTGTTGCTTCAATCGACCGCGGAGATGTCGGTGGTCGCCGAGGCCGACAGCGGCGAAGCAGCATGCCAGCTCTATCTAGAGCTCAAGCCTGACGTGGTGGTGATGGATCTTGCCATGCCGGGCATGGGCGGCCTCGAGGCACTGCGGCGAATTCGCGCCCGCGACGCCCGCGCGCAAGTATTGACCCTATCGGCGCACGATGACCCGATGCACGCCCGCCGTGCGCTGCAAGAAGGCGCGCTGGGCTTCCTGTCGAAGCGCAGCGCCCCCGAGGCGCTGCTCGAAGCGGTGTCGGTGGTTGCGGCCGGCCGCCGCTATCTCGACTCCGCGCTCGCCCAGAAGCTTGCGCTCGCGGAATTCGACGGCGGAACGAAGTCGCCGGTCGAGAGGCTGTCGGAGAGAGAATTCGAGGTGTTCGTCCGCCTGGCCGGCGGCGCGACGGTGCAGCGCATCGCCCTGGATTTGAATCTTTCCGCATCGACCATCGGCACTCACCTATACAATATCAAGCAAAAGCTCGGCGTCGTGAATCAATCCGAGCTGACGCTGATTGCCATTCGCCACGGGCTCATCCACGCCTGATCGCTCCCCTCAACCTGGGATATCATGTCTACGAACTCGCCCGTGCCGCCGGATGCTCGCGCGTGCATTGGCTGACGCACGAAACGAATACCGACGCCATGCTGCTGTACGACCGAATCGCCGAGCGGTCCGGTTTCGTGCAGTATCGGCGCGCCATCAAGTAGGCGCACCGCAGCTGCAGGCTCGGCGGTCAGTAACGCATCAGGGGTCGTTGTCTCTCTTGTGCCGCGGCCACCAGCGTTCGAGCATCGCGGCGGCCCATTCCTTGCCGCCGAGTCCGAACGCCAGCGCCAGCGCCAGCACCAGCCCGGCCAGAAGGATGAGAAAAGTCCTTTGCACGATGTCGCCGCCGACCTCGACTTGGCCGATGGCAATCATCACGACGAATGTCACGATGAGATATCGCGCAATCCTGCCCAGCAGATCCGCATCCGGTATTTGCGCATCCTCGCAATAGGTGTACACGGCGCTGCCGACGACGCGGGCGCAATACGATCCGAAGACCACCACCAGCATCGCCACCAGCAGCTTGGGTGTAAACAGCACCACGCGCCCCAGCAGATCGGTAATGTACGTGAGTCCGAGACCATTGAAGGCAATCATCAACGTCGCCAGAATGCCCACCCAGTACGCGACCAGTCCGAACAATGTGGTCGTATCGCCCTGCAGGCCCGCCTGCTGCAGAAAGTTGTCGGTGCCGGCGCGTTCGGTCAGTACGGTGAAATTGACGGTGCGCAGCCCCTTTTCAACGGCGAACCGCGCCGCCTTGGAGAGCAGCCATCCGATCGCGACCACGACCAGCGCCAGCAGTAGCCGGGGAAGGAATGCGGCGACCTGGTGCAGAAACTCCCGTGCAGACTCGAGCAATAAATCAATGCTTTGCATGCAAGCCTCCCGGATCCCTAACCTGCGTCCGATGGTGATTCATTCAAGCGGCGCCCCAGTCGAGGATGCCTTGCAAGGGAATACCGGCCCAGCCAGGACGATTGCCGAGCTCGTAACGCAATTCGTACAGGGCCTTCTCCAGTTCGAATAGACCCAGAAGTCCGATGCCCGCCTGCAGCGCCTCTGGCCCGTAAAGTTTCGCCTTGCGCGCCGCGGCATCGTACGCGGACAGAAAAGCCCCACGCACGTCGACCTCCCAGGCGCGCGCCAGCGGCGCGAACCTGGCGACTTCGGCTTCGTTGTGAGCGACATTGCGCAAGGCGCTGTGCTGCACGTAACTGAACGAGCGCAACATCCCGGCGACATCCCGCAGGGGTGAATGCTTGGCGCTCCGCTGCTCGAGGCTGTGTCCGGGCTCGCCCTCGAAGTCGATGATGACGAAATCATTGCGCGTCACCAGCACCTGGCCGAGATGGTAGTCGCCATGGATGCGTATCTTCAGGCCCTGCGGCACCTGACTCGACAAGGCGTCGATTCGCGCCACCACCTGCTCGCCCTGTGCCAGCACCGCACCGGCCCGATCGCGATCCGCCGGCGGCACCTGATCCAAAGCGGACTTGAGCATTCCAAGCGCGTCGCGCGCTTCGTCCGTTGCGCGCTGGCGGTAGGCGTCGATATCGCCGCGGGTGAGCGGCTGCGGAGCAAAGGCGGGATCCCGCGTAGGCTGTGCCAATGCTCGATGCAGTTCGGCGGTACGCACGGCCAATACGCGCATCAACGCCAAGTAGCCCTCATGCGCATTCGCGGGTACCGCATCGCCGGCCGGCGCGGTTCGATGCTGTTCGAGATAACGCTGCACATACTCGAGCGAATGAGTCCAACCATCACCCTGATTGGCAATGTAGCCCTGCAACAGCGCCAACAGCCGCGCTTCGCCCTCGCTGGAGATATATTCAAGCGCACCGGCCAGGGGTGCGCAGTTCGGATAGTGCGCGACTTCGGTGAGGTACCGGCCCATCTCGAGTTCCGGATTCGCCCCCGTGCGCAACCGGCGGTAGCCCTTGAGAATCAATCGCTCACCGATGGAGACGACGGTATTCGAGCTGGAGCCGCGCGGGCGGTCCACCGGCAGCGAGTTGAAATCGCTGCCTGCCAATTGACCGAATGCCGTCGTCGGGCGGAATTGCAGCTTGCCTTGGGACATGGCTATTTCCTTGCGCGCCGCCATCGCCGACACCACCGCACGGCAGAACATTTCGTCCGCAAAGGCGTCGCCCATCAGGCCGACATTTGCCTGCTGGCGTATCTTGACCACGGCCGCCGTCGACAGATTGCGCACCCGCTCCTCATCGCGCTCCTCCCATGCCAGCGCGAGCGGCATGAAGTAGCTGGTCCGTTCGCCGGCGGCCTCGAGGTCGAGCAGTGTCACCAGCCAGCTCAGCTTGCCTTCCTGCCACAGCACATGGTCCGCGATGCGGGCGCGATCGATCGCCGTATCCTTTGCCGCATACCAGCGCTGCGTCTCGATGTAGCGCGGCAGAGTATCCGTCTCGAATTGCAGGCGGGTTTTTTCGGCAATGCCGATGCGCCACGGAACCACCCGGTCGCGAAACAGGCTGGTCCACCCGTCGAACAACACCAGCACCGGACGCTCGTCGATCGACACGATTTGCTCATGCCATGACGGCCCTTCCGCGTCGGTCGTGAGCTTGAACCAGTAGAACCCGTAAGCCGAGATCGTCAGCAAGTAGGGCAACTCGCCGATGGGCGGAAACGCCGTGCGGCCCAGCATCTCCATCGGAACACGCCCCTTGAACGAGGAGAGATTGAGCTCGACCGGTTGCGCCGAACGCGACAGGTTGGCGACGCACAGGATGGTGTCATCGCCGAACTCGCGCAGGTAGACCAATATCTTGCGGTTGCCGGGCCTCAAGAATCGGCGTGAGCCGCGTCCGAACGCCCGGCTGGTTTTGCGCACGGCGAGCAAGCGCTTGGTCCAGCTCAGCAGCGAATTCGGATCGCGAGACTGGGCTTCGACGTTGGTGGATTGATAGCCGTACACCGCATCCATGATGGGCGGAAGATACAGGCGCTGCGGGTCGGCGCGCGAGAATCCGGCATTGCGGTCCGGACTCCATTGCATCGGGGTGCGCACGCCGTTGCGGTCGCCGATGAAGAAATTGTCGCCCATGCCGATTTCGTCGCCGTAGTACACGATGGGCGACCCCGGCATCGACAGCAACAGACTGTTCATGAGCTTGATGCGGTCCCGGTCGTTCTCCATCAGCGGTGCCAGCCGGCGGCGGATGCCGAGATTGATGCGCGCCTGCAGATCCGACGCGTACGTCGTGTACATGTAGTCGCGTTCCTTGCTGGTCACCATTTCCAAGGTCAGTTCGTCGTGATTTCTCAGGAAGATCGCCCACTGGCAACTGTCGGGAATGTCCGGCGTCTGCTGCATGATCTCGGTGATGGGGTAGCGGTCGGCCTGCGCGATGGCCATGTAGATGCGCGGCATCAGCGGAAAGTGATACGCCATGTGGCACTCATCGCCCTCGCCGAAATATTCGCGCACGTCCTCCGGCCACTGGTTCGCTTCCGCCAGCAGAAACCGGTTCTCGTAGTGCGCGTCGATCGCTGCACGCAATTGCTTGATCACCGCATGGGTTTCGGGCAGGTTCTCATTGTTGGTGCCTTCACGCTCGACCAGGTAGGGAATCGCATCCAGCCTGAAGCCGTCGACGCCCATGTCGAGCCAGAAGCGCATGGTTTGAAGCACCGCCTCCAGAACCCTCGGATTGTCGAAATTGAGGTCGGGCTGATGGCTGAAGAAGCGATGCCAGTAGTACGCCTTCGCCAGCGGGTCCCAGGTCCAATTGGATGTCTCGGTGTCGGTGAAAATGATGCGCGTGCCGAGGTATTTCTGGTCGGTGTCGCTCCAGACGTAGAAGTCGCGTTGCGGTGAACCCGCCGGAGCCGCGCGTGCGGCCTGGAACCAGGGGTGCTGATCGGACGTGTGATTGATCACGAGCTCAGTGACCACTTTCAATCCGCGCCGATGGGCCTCGTGCATCATCGCGCGAAAGTCCTCGAGCGTGCCGTAGTGCGGATGCACGTTCTGATAATCGGAGATGTCGTACCCGTCGTCCTTGAGCGGCGACGGATAAAAGGGCATCAGCCAGATCGTGTTGACCCCCAAATCCCGAATGTAGTCGAGCTTCGACGTGAGCCCCTTGAAATCGCCGATGCCGTCGTCATTCGAATCGAAGAACGACTTGACGTTGAGCTGGTAGATGACGGCATCTTTGTACCAGAGCGCATCATCGGGCTCGAGGCCGGACAGCGCGGCGGGATCGGGCGCGGCGGTTTTTACGTCGTTCATCTAGCGTCGATTCACTTTGTACTGGAGTCGATTCACAGGTAGTAGTCGAAATCCTGCTCGCGGCGCACGCGCCGCCGCAGTCTGAACACATGCGCGGGCGCGCGCTGCGGGTCAAGCATGACGTAGTTGTGCCGGCCCCGCCAGATGTAGCGCTGCTCGCTCAAGAGATCGTGCACCTGGTAGGGCTGCTCGGTATCGAGCTTCAATGCGTCGATGTCGAGGTCCACCCATCCGGATTGCGGCTGGTGCGGGTCGAGGTTCACCACGGTCAGAATCACATTGCCGGAGCGGGCATCGATCTTGAGGTACGCGATCAGCTGATCGTTGTCGATGCGGCAGAAGTACAAGCCGCCGTCGGATTGCAGCGCGGCATTTTCCCTGCGAATCCGATTCATGCGGGCGATCAACGACCAGAGGCTGTCGGGCCTGTCGATCGTCCAGTGGCGCAACTGATATTTCTCCGAGTCGCGGTACTCCTCGCTGCCGGGTTCACGCGGCGCGCTTTCCAGCAGTTCGTAGGTGGGGCCGTAGATGCCGTAGTTGGCGGCCAAGGTCGCGGCGAGCACCAGCCGTGCCGTGAATACCGGGCGCAAACCCGACTGCAGCGTCTCGTGCAGGATATCCGGCGTGTTCGGCCAGACATTCGGGCGGTAGTATTGGCGTCCCGGTCCGAGTGCAAGGTCCGTGAAATAGTCCGTGAGCTCCTGCTTGGTATTGCGCCAGGTAAAGTACGTGTACGACTGCGTGAACCCCAATTTGGCAAGGGCGTGCATCAGCTTCGGCCTCGTGAACGCCTCGGCAAGGAAGATCACATCCGGCTGGCCGCCCTTGATCGCGCCGATGACCCATTCCCAAAAGCCGAACGCCTTGGTGTGCGGATTGTCGACCCGAAAAATCTTGACCCCCTGTGCAATCCAGAAATCCAGGATGCTCTTGAGCTCTTCCCACAGGGCGCGCCAATCCTCGGTTTCAAAATCGAAGGGATAGATGTCCTGGTACTTTTTCGGCGGGTTCTCCGCGTACTGCACGCTGCCGTCGGGACGATGCTTGAACCATTGCGGATGGGCCTTCACGTAAGGGTGGTCGGGCGCACACTGGAACGCGATGTCGAGTGCGATCTCGATGCCGAATTCACGCGCTTTGGTCAATAAACGGCGAAAATCGTCGGGTGTGCCCAGCTGCGGCAGGATGTCCTTGTGCCCCCCTTCGGCCGCACCGATTGCCCACGGGCTGCCGACATCCTCCGGTCCGGCAACCAGGGTGTTGTTCGTGCCCTTGCGGTTGATGCGCCCGATCGGATGGATGGGCGGAAAGTACAGCACGTCGAAGCCCATGTCGGCCAGGTAGGGCAGCCGCGCCTCGACGTCCCGGAAAGTGCCGTGATGGCCGGGTTCCGGACCCGCCGAGCGAGGAAACATTTCGTACCAGCTGCTGAAACCCGCACGCTTGCGGTCCGCCACCAGTTCCAGCGCCATCGTGGCGGCAAGGCTCCGGTCCGCATGGCGCGCGACTATGCCCGCGCGCGCGGCATCGAGTGCCATCGCCTTCTGTGCGCCGCCATCGACGCCGGCGTCGGCGGCGGCGGCGCGCAGCTGCGCCGACCATTCGATGAGGATCGCCGCGTCGCTGCCCGAGGCCCGGCCGGCGGCTTCGTCGATGAGCGCGCTGCCGACCTGCAGCGCCACGCGAATGTCTCCTGGATCATCGCGCCGTTCGAGCTCGTGCCGCCATGATTCGAAATGATCCACCCACGCCACCACCGTGTATCGATAGCGGCCCGCGCGCGGCGGGGTGAACTCGGCCAGCCAAACATCGTTCGCCTGCGGCCGCATGTCGACTTCGTATTCGTCGCTTGCGCCGACGGCGTGCCAGCGCAGCACCACGCGCAGCCTATCGTGACCATCGGTGAAGCAATGCGCTTCGATTCCAATGGCTTCGCCGGCGATGCGCTTGACCGGAAAGCGGCCGCCGTCGACCGCCGGCAGGACGGCATCGATCACCGCCCGTACCCTGCCCTCTGGAATCCCCAGCGTCGCACCCGCCGCGGCTGCCGCTACCGGCGTCTTCGCGGCGGCGGCTCTGCGCTTCACTTTGGTCATGGTTCCAAACGCAGCACGATCGTGGCCAGCGGCGGCAGGTTGAGATTGACCGACTCGATCCGGCCGCCGGTGCTCACCGGCACCGATTCCACGCCGCCCAGGTTGCCCCAGCCGGAACCGCCGTATTCCCTGGCATCGGTATTCAGAATTTCGCGCCACACCCCGCGGGACGGCACGCCCACCAAGTAATTGGGACGCGGCACCGGCGTGAAATTGCAGACCACGAGCAGCGGCGCACCCAGACCTTGAGCCTTGCGCAGGAACGCGATGACGCTGACGTCCCCACTGTTGAGGTCAAGCCATTCGAAGCCTTCGGGAGAAAAGTCGATCCTATGCAAGGCCGGCTCGCGGCGGTACATCCGGTTCAGATCGCGCACCAAGCGCTTCACGCCGGCGTGTTCCGGCAACTCCGCGACCCACCACTCGAGCTCGCCCTCGTGCGTCCATTCGCGGCGCTGCCCGAATTCGCCGCCCATGAACAGCAGCTTCTTGCCCGGGTGCGCCCACATGTAACCATAGAGCGTGCGCAGGTTGGCGAATTGCCGCCAGTCGTCGCCCGGCATTTTGCCCACCAGCGATCCCTTGCCGTACACCACTTCGTCGTGCGACAGCGGCAGCACGAAGTTCTCGTTGAAGGCATAGATCAGCGAGAACGTCAGCTGCCCGTGATGATATTGTCGATGGATCGGGTCCTGCTTCATGTATTCCAGAGTGTCGTGCATCCAGCCCATGTTCCATTTCAAACCGAAGCCGAGGCCGCCCATATCGGTGGGACGCGAGACCATGGGCCAGGCGGTCGATTCTTCGGCAATCATGGCCACGTCCGGATGATCGCGATAAACAGCCTGGTTCAGCGTGCGCAGAAAGTCGATTGCGTCGAGATTTTCCCGCCCGCCGAATCGGTTCGGAATCCATTCGCCCTCCTTGCGGGCATAGTCGAGATACAGCATGGATGCCACCGCATCGACCCGTAAGCCGTCGATGTGATACTTCTCGAACCAGAACAGCGCCGAAGAGATGAGGAAACTGCGAACTTCGTTGCGCCCGAAATTGAAAATGGCGGAATTCCATTCAGGATGGAAGCCCTGCTGCGGATCGGCGTGTTCATAGACATGCGTGCCGTCGAAGTACACCAGCCCATGTTCATCCGTGGGGAAGTGCGACGGCACCCAGTCGAGAATCACTCCGATGCCCCTCTCATGCAGGTGATCGACGAAGTACATCAGGTCCTGCGGGGTCCCGTACCGGGAGGTGGGCGCGAAATAGCCCGTCGTTTGATAGCCCCATGATCCGTAGAAAGGATGCTCGGTGATCGGCATCAGTTCCACATGCGTGAAACCCAATTCGTCCAGATAATCCGCCAGCGCATGCGCGAGGTCGCGGTAATTCAGAAAGCTGCCGTCCTTGCGGCGCCACGAGCCCAAGTGCAGCTCGTAGATGGACATCGGCGCATCCAAGCCGTTGCGCCGGGCGCGCGTGGCCATCCATTCGGAGTCCCTCCATTCGTACTCCAGAGTCCATACGCGCGACGCGGTAGCCGGAGGCAGCTCGCAGAACACGCCGTATGGATCGGCCTTCTCGACGACGTATCCGCCAAGGCGCGAGGTAATGCGGTACTTGTACCCCTGGCCCCGCTCTGCGGTCACCGCCGTACCCTCCCAGATACCCGACCCGTCGGCCCGCGGCACGAGAGGGTTATCTCCCGCCTTCCAGCCGTTCCAGTCACCGATCACCGACACCGCGGCGGCGTTGGGGGCCCAGACGGCGAAGTGCACGCCCCCTCCCGGCTCGAGCACACGGCATCCGAGCTTCGAGTGCAGTCGCGAGTGCGTCCCCTCGCGAAACAGGTAGATATCTTGATCGGTCAGCACAGCGGGGCTGGTTCTTGATGCATCACGCTCACCTCATGCCAGCGGGCAATCATAGGGCACCAGTGCCGCGATTCGTGTCCCCATGGGGCGGAATCGCGTGTAGGACAACACCGGGCTGCCGCCCATCCTCAGTTGGACGGTTACGTCGACGAATCTGAGGTTACCTGTATGGAATCGACCCGATCGCGGTAGAAGGCGAGATGCCCCTGGATTTCCGCAACCGCTGCATAGGGCCTCTCATAGGTCCATACCGCGTTGACCGATTTCGGTCCGCCGAGCGGAATGCTGTAATAGGAACAGTCGCCCTTGTAAGGGCAGTAAGTCGAATGCTGACTGCGCTCGAGCCGACTCATGTCGGCATCCTTTCTGGGAATGTAAAGGACCGGCGGGTAACTTGCCTCCCGCAGCAACAATGCGTTTTTGCTATTCGCGATTTCAATCTTCGCTACGCGCACGACAACGCGCGAGTGACTCAATTCAACGGTTATCGGGTGATCAGCTCCGGGGAGCCTCATAGTCTTGGCGTTCAAACTACCTCCTGGGCGCGCGCGAAAAGTGCCGCTGAGGCGGCGGGCAATGGGGGTTGCTTGCCTTCCCGACTGCGGCGCACAACATGTCATCGCCGGATCGCCGCAAATAAGCATTGCCGAATGCAGCCGTTGCGGCTTAATGTCGGAGCATGCAACACCTGGATCGTATCAGTATCGACCCTGAGATTCGATTCGGCAAGCCGTGCGTCCGCGGCACGCGCATAACCGTGGGTGAAGTGCTGGGATATCTTGCCGCCGGCGGCGGAGAGTCAGAGCTGCTCATTGATTTTCCGCAATTGACTCACGAGGATTTGCTCGCGTGCTTCGGCTTCGCCGCGGAACGTGAGCGGCGGCTGCTTGCGCTGCCGGCTGCATAGTGGCCGTTCGATTGCTGTTCGATGAAAATCTTTCCGAGCGGCTGCTGCAACCGCTCGCCGAATTGTTTCCCGGATCGGAACACATTCGAAACCTCACGAACACAGGCACTTCGGATCGACTGCTCTGGGATCTCGCGCGGACCGGCCGATTCATTCTGACCACCCGAGACGAGGACTTCGTCGGGATGAGCGTGCTCCGTGGGGCTCCTCCCAAAGTCGTCTGGCTCAATGTCGGCAAGTCGCGCAACGCCGTGATCGCCGCTTTGCTTCAAACTCACGCGTCGGACATCGAGCGCTTTGCCGAGCATGATGAGTACACTTTTCTTGCGATCGGCTTTTACACGGCCGCCACCTCGCGTTGAAAATCGCGTGGCAGGCGGCGCTGCTCGAATCTCCCGCTCGAGCAGCGCCGATGGTCAGACTTGCGCGGTGCCGCCGTCGACGAACAATTCAATGCCCGTGACGAAGCTCGATTCGTCCGACGCCAGGAAAACGGCAGCCTTGGCAATTTCGTCCGGCTCTCCCATGCGGCCCATGGGAATGCCGGCGACGATCTGCGCAATGGCTGCCCTCGGCAATGGCGTCAATATCGGCGTATCGATGGTGCCCGGACTGATGACATTGGCACGGATCTTCCGGTCCCTGAGTTCCAAGGTCCAGGTTCGAACGAAGGAACGGATCGCTGCCTTGGTGGCGCTGTAGACGCCCAAGGCCGGGATGCCTTTGACGCTGGCGATCGAGCCGGTGAGGATGATCGAGCCGCCGTCATTGAAGAGCGGCAGCGCCTTCTGCACCGTGAACAGGGTTCCCTTGACGTTGACATTGAAAGTCTTGTCGAAGTGTTCCTCCGTGATGGCACCGGTTGCAACGAACTCGCCGACGCCCGCATTCGCGTACAGGATGTCGATGCGGCCCTTTTTTGCCTTGACGGTCTCGTAAAGCCGATCGAGGTCCGCGAGCACGCCGATGTCGCCCTGGACGCCGGTGACGTTGGCGCCGATTTCCTCGACCGCCGCATCGAGTTCCTTGCGGCGGCGGCCCATGACGAAAACGTAGGCACCCTCGGCCACGAACCGCTTTGCCGTGGCGAGCCCTATTCCCGAGGTGCCGCCGGTAATGACAGCCACTTTGTTTTGAAGCTTGCTCATCATGTTCTCCTGTGAATGTGCTTGGGCGTTGGCGCTCTGCAGCGAATCGCCTGGCCTGAAAGTCTCCACCTCCTGCTGCTTTCGGATAAGTCCGTATTCCAGGCATAATATTCATTCCTGGATTGCATGAATTTCACCGTCCGAGGCAGCCCTATGGATCGCGTCCTCCTAATGCACAGCTTTACGCGGGTTGTAGAGACGGGAAGTTTCTCGGCGGTTGCCCGGGAACTGGGAACGGGACAACCCAACGTCAGCCGGCACATCGCCTCGCTGGAGCGTCACCTCGGTGCGCGGCTGCTTCACCGCTCCACCCGCAAGCTGACTCTGACGCCGGAGGGCGAGCGCTACTACGCCGAATCGAGACGGATACTCGATGCCATCGCAGAGGCCGAGTCGAATGCACGCGGCGAAGACGCGCCACGGGGTCTCTTGCGGGTCGCATGCCCCACGCTGCTCGGCCGTTCGCATGTGCTGCCCAACGTCAAGCCCATGCTCGATCAGTTCCCGGCAATGGAAATCGATTTGCAGATCAGTGATCGCTACGTCGATCTCGTCGAGGAGGGCATCGACCTCGCGATCCGCATCGGCATGCTCAAAGACAGCGCCCTGAAAGCGCGGCGCGTCGGCGCAGCCGAACGAGTCTGTGTCGCGAGCGTTGCGTACTTGGCGGAGCATGCAGAGCCAACGCTTCCGATCGAGCTTCGGAATCACAACTGCATCGTCTACACGCTCGCCTCCGCCGGCAACATCTGGTCATTCCGCGGCATCGACGTAACGGTCCGTGGAAGCTTTCGCGTGAATACGCCGGACGGCATCCGCGGCGCGGTGCTCGACGGGATTGGAGTTGCATACTCGCCGGCCTGGCTGTTCGAGGACGCGATACGGGACGGCCGGGTGAAGTCGCTGCTCATCGAGCATCGCGGACCGCTCGTGCCCATCCACATCGTCTACGCGGCGAACCGGCTGTTGCCGAGCCGCGCACGCGTGTTCATGGACTTCATGGCGGCGGCATTCGCCCGCGACCCGGCGCTGAATGCGGGCTCAGCGGCGGTGCGGTGACAGATGCGCGCTGCATCATCACTCCACCCGAACTTGCGGAGCGCCTTCACTCATTTGGCCGATCACCGCAGCCTGCGCAAATCCATGACGCTCGAACGTCGCCTGCACCGCAGGCAACTCAACGGGGTCGCACGCGACCAGCAATCCGCCCGACGTCTGCGGGTCCGTCAGCACCGCCCGGAGCGGCGCATCGAGATACGGTGCAAGCCACACATCTTTCCCATAGCCCTGCCAATTACGCGCCGAGGCCCCGGTGGCGATGCCGGAATGCGCCAAGGCTTGCAGGCCGGGCAGCAGCGGAAGGTGTGCGGCTGTTATCCGCGCGGCGAGTCCGCTGCCTCGGCACATTTCGAGCAAATGGCCGAGCAAACCGAAGCCGGTGACGTCGGTCATGGCATGCACGCCGGCGAGATTTGATAGTTCCGTGCCCGGTAAATTCAACCGGGTGGTCGTGTCAATCATGGCGCGATAGCCCGCCTCGTCGAGCAGGCCTTTCTTGAACGCCGCGGAGAAAATACCGACCCCCAGGGGCTTGCTGAGGATCAGCAAGTCGCCGCTGCGGGCGCTGCTGTTGCGCTTGACGTTCCTGGGATCAACCACGCCCGTGACGGCGAGACCATAAATCGGCTCGACCGAATCGATGCTGTGGCCTCCGGCAATCGGAATGCCGGCTTGCTCGCACACCGTTTCGCCTCCGCGCAAGATATCGCGAATGGTCTGCTGCGACAGCGTGTTGATCGGCATGCCGACGATTGCCAGCGCGAGTAACGGCCGCCCGCCCATCGCATAGATATCCGACAGCGCGTTGGCGGCGGCAATGCGGCCAAAATCGAAGGGATCATCGACGATCGGCATGAAAAAATCCGTCGTCGCGACCACCGCCTGCGTGTCATTCAAGCGGTACACGGCCGCATCGTCCGATGTGTCGGTGCCGACCAGGAGGTCGGCGTGGCGCCGGCTCGGCAGCGAGTCCTTCAGCAGCTCGGCGAGCACCCCCGGGGCGATCTTGCAGCCGCAGCCGCCGCCGCGCGAGAGCGATGTCAGACGGGGCTCGGGGACCCCGGGTACGGAAGAACTCGTCATGGTTGGTGCCGGTGTACTCATCGGTTTATGGCGCGGCGATGGCGGAAGGTAGCAGGAGTCGAACCTACCGGGAAACGGTTGACGTCCCCCACCGGGTTTGAAGCCCGGCCGCACCACCGGATGCGCATGCCTTCCGAACTCGCCGATGACGCGAAATATTCTAGCTAAATCCACGGTCAACTGAGAGATCTTCTGGTTGGCTTACGGCGGTTAACTAAATCCTGACGAAACGGGAGAATCGTTCATGAGACACATGGCAAGACAAGCTGCGGCGCTCCTCGCGTCAGTTCTGGTTGCCGCCTGTGCGGTGAACGCGGGCGAGAAGCCGCCAGTCCGGGCGGTCGATGAAATCGACCTTCAACGAGGATTCGCACTCAAGGGTTACGACCCGGTGGCCTATTTCGCCGAGGGTGGTCCGGCGGCGGGAAACACCGCGATTCGTTATCAATGGCGCGGCGCAACCTGGCTGTTTTCCACGGAGGAGCACCGAAAGGCGTTCATGGCAGATCCGGCGCGCTACGCGCCGCAATTCGGAGGATATTGCGCGTTTGCCGTATCACGCGGCACGACGGCCGACGGCGATCCGCTCCAATGGGCCGTCGTCGATGACAAGCTATATGTGAACACCAATGCGTTCGCCATGCAGCTGTGGGATAAGGATCGCCCAGGCAACATCCGGGCTGGGAATTCAAACTGGCCGTTGATTCCGAAGCGGCCGCTGCCCGACGGCAAGCAGTAGTGTTTGGCGGCGGGCAATTGCGTCGGCCTGGTCCCTTCGAGTTCACTCCTCGTCGTGCCAACTGCTATCGACGCGCAGCACCCGGGCATTGCGTGTACGCCGGGTGAAGCCCACGCGGTCGAAGAACTCCAATATCTGAATCGAGCGCTTGCGCCCGACCCCGATGGCGTCGCGAAAATGGGCGGCTTCCACGGCGCCGCGTGCGTCCACGAGGCCCTTCAGTATCCGGGCCAGTTCGCGCACGCAGTCACGGTCGTAGAAAAGATCGCGCACGATCTGGTAGACGCCGCCTTGTACCACGCATTTGCGCAGCACCGCCCTCGCCTCATCATCCGGTACGCGCATGGTGTGGGCGAGATCGCGAACCCAGGGTGGGTCGAAGCGGCCGGCGGCGATGGCAGAGCGCAGCTTCTGTGCGAGCTCGAGTTCTTGCCCGCCCATGGTGATGCGATGTTCCGGTAGATGCAGCCAGTGTCCGCTGCGTTGTACGGCCTGCCGCCGCACGAGATCGTCGATCACGGCGCGCCAGGCCGCGTCGGCCAGGGTCGGAAGCGTCATACGCCGCAGGCGCCCACGGTCGATTCCCGGTTCGTCCGGCTGCTCTGCATGGAATGTCCGCAGCGCGCCGATGGCGCGTTCGCACAACGCCAGCCAGCATACCTCGAGAAAGACGAAACGTTCACCCGCTGCCTCGATGATCCGCGACTGCTCCGGCAGCGCAATCTGCTCCGGGGCGCGGCCGCACAACCGGACCAGCTCGCGCATTTCGATACCCTGCGGCGCATTGCGCAGCAGAGGCTCCACTCCTTCGCCGGCAAGCAGGCGCTCGATCGAATCCAAAAGGGCGAGCCTTTCGGGGCTGCGGCGCCGCCGCGCCGGCGCGCCAGGATCGATGACCACCCCGCCGCCGAGGGTGTGCAGAGCCTGGGCATCGCGTGCAATGAAGGCATCGCCCGGCGACGCGCAGATGGGCGCGTCGAACACCAGTTGCACACGCCCGCTCGCGCCGGCTTTGAGCTGATTGCCTTCGAGGCACACCATGTGAGCGACACGGTGCGCCGTGCCGATGTGAATGTGCAGAGGCGCCCGCTCCGCCAACGCCTTGCCGTTGGGGAGCCTGCGCAAAAGCACATCGAACCGCGTGCTCGGCGCGAGCGCACGCGGGTCGGCCAGCCAGTCGCCGCGCGTCAACGCCGTCTTTTCAATGCCCGCCAGGTTCAGAGCGCACCGCTCGCCCGCCCGACCGATGCCGGCATCGCGATTCTGCGCATGAATGCTGCGCACCCGCACCAGGGTTCCGGCCGGCATCACGGCGAGCATGTCTCCGACCTGCACCCGGCCCGCGCGCGCGGTGCCGGTCGCCACCGTCCCGCGTCCCGGCAGCGTAAAGACACGATCGACGCCCAGGCGAAATAAGCCATCCTCCGGGTGCTTCGGCCAGTCAGCCGCCATCGAGTGCAAGTGCCTGCGCAATGCGGCGACACCCGAGTCATCGGGCACGGTGGCAACGAGAGGAAAGAGCGGCGCCTTGGACAGCGCCGTGGCCGCCAGCAGCGCCTCGATCTGCGCCTTCACGGTGCGGATACGTGCATCATCCACCCGATCGATCTTGGTCAGGGCGACGGCGCCGTGCGTAATTCCGAGCAGCTCCAGTATCGCGAGGTGTTCGCGCGTCTGCGGCATCACGCCATCGTCGGCTGCGACGACCAACAGCGCAAAGTCGATTCCGCCCGCGCCGGCAACCATGGTGTGCACCAGGCGCTCGTGGCCCGGTACATCCACGAATCCCAGCACCTCGCCGCCCGCGAGCGGCGTGTACGCGTAGCCTAGCTCGATCGATATGCCGCGCGCCTTCTCTTCCTTGAGCCGATCGGTATCGACCCCGGTGAGTGCACGGACCAAGCTCGTTTTGCCGTGATCGATGTGTCCGGCGGTACCGATGATCATCGGTGGAGGAAATTCCACTGCACGATGAACTCGGTCTCGTCGGCGGCCTCGAGACAGCGCAGGTCGAGCCACAGCGTCTTGTCGGCCATGCGGCCGATGACGGGACGCGGCAGTTCACGCAGCCGCCCCTCGAGCCGGGTCAGGCTGCCGCGCTTGCCGCCGGCTTTGCGCACACAAAGCCCATAGCTCGGCAGCCGATCGACCGGCAGTGCGCCGCTCCCGATCTGGGACGTCATGGACTCTGCTGTCACCTCATACGCCTCATCCAACGCCGCCTGCACCACCGGCAACAGGCGCCGCGCCCGGGACTCGATTTCAGCCGCGCTGCGGGTCAACAGACGCAAAGTCGTCAATCGATCGGCGAGCAGCTCCGGCGCCCGATACAGCGCCAACACGGGCTCGAGCGCGGCGAGGGTCAGCTTGCCGACGCGCAGCGCGCGCTTCAGGGGATTTTTCTTCAGGCGTTGAATCAGATCCCTCCGGCCGACGATGATGCCCGCCTGGGGCCCGCCCAGCAGCTTGTCGCCGCTGAACGCAACCAGGTCGGCGCCGGCCGCCACCGTGTCGCGCACCGTGGGCTCCTTCGGCAGTCCCCAGGCGCCGAGGTCGATCAAGCTGCCGCTGCCGAGATCGACTCCCACCGGCAAGGCGCGTGCGCGTCCGATGGCGGCGAGTTCCGCCACGCCGACGCTGGCGGTAAATCCACTGACGGCGTAGTTGCTGGTGTGCACTTTCATCAACAGGGCCGTGTGCGCCGCCATGGCATTGACATAGTCGGACGCATGCGTGCGATTCGTCGTGCCCACTTCGACGAGTTTCGCGCCGGCGCTGCGCATCACGTCGGGGATGCGGAATGCTCCGCCGATTTCAACCAATTCACCGCGCGACACGAGAACCTCACGGCGGTTCGCCAGCGTATTCAGCATGAGCAGCACGGCGGCCGCGTTGTTGTTGACCACCGTAGCCGCTTCGGCGCCGGTCAATTCGCAAAGCAGGGGTTCCACCAAATCGTCCCGGTCGCCGCGTCCGCCTGAATTCAAATCGAACTCGAGATTGACCGGAGCGGTAAGTGCGCGCGCCACCGATTGCACGGCTGTATCGGCGAGCAAGGCGCGCCCCAGATTGGTATGCAGCACCGTGCCGGTGAGGTTGAACACCGCACGCAGCTGCGGCCGCGCGCGCCGTTCCAGACCGGCGCCGACATGGCTTGCAATCGCTCGTGCGCTCAGTGCATCGACCGTGAGGTTGCCGCCGGCGGCGCTCCCGCCCAGCCGCTCCAGCTCGCTGCGCAGCCGCTCCAGCTCGCCGCGCAATGCGGCGGTGACCTGAGTCCTGGCGTACTTCGTCAGCAGCGGAGCGAAGGCGGCGTCATTCAACAGCCGGTCCAGCGAAGGAATGTCCGATGCCTGCGCCGGCACCGGCGTAGACGGTGACGGTGCCGGCGACGTAGATGGCGACGGCGACGGCGAATCGGAGGTCACGGAACTCAGATCGTGTTCGGCAGCCACAGCAGAGGATTCCCGCTGGCGCGATGATAGCCCTCTTCGGCAAGCAGCAGGTCGAGGGCTACGCTGGCCACGTCATCGGCCACCGGCTCGACGCCGGTGTCCTTCTCCTGATACAGGATCTTGCGGTATCCGTGGCATTGCTCGCAGGTCTCCGCGCGCACCGCGGCTGCGCCCTCCTCGCTCGGGCTTTTGTCGGCTGCATTGCCCACGAGAGAGTAGTAAGCGATATTCTTGCCCGAGGCGCCGCACTGAGAACACAGCACTCGCACCATGTGCCATTCGGTCGCGCACAAGGCGCAATGCAGGTAGCGATAGCCTTGATACGGCGAGTGCGCGCATACCATGCTGGCAACGGGCAGAGTACCGCACAGCGGACACACGCCGGGGACGTCGAGCGCCTTGACCTGGTCGGCGGTGAACTGAGCAGCCAGTGCGATCCAGTGCACCTGCAAGGCGGCCATGATGACCGTCGCAACCGGTATGTCGACGGCCTCGTTCCGCGCCTCCAGTATCGACGCCGCTTGAGCCTCGATCCAGGCGGGAGTGGCCCGGCGGATCGTCGCGATACTGTCGCTGACGCCTGCGGGGAAACCGGTCTGGGCGGCGAGCGCCGAGCACAAGAACTCTAGCGTCTCCCGCCACTGCGGCGCTCGCGGCCAGGTCGCGGCATGGATGGGCGGCATGCCGTGTTCGCCCGAACTTTCAATCTGCGCTGCAGACGGCGGCGGCACCGCCGAATCCGCGAGCGCCGCATGCTGCGCGTCCACCAGCACCGCGAGGAACTGCAGATAATCGCCGAGTGCCGAGCCTGCCGCGAGCCTGCGCAACCGTGCGGCGCGCCGCGTAAACACGAACTCGCGAGCGGGTAAACGGATGCGCGGTATCGACGCTTGAGCCAGCGTTTCGATCTGACCGGGTTCTAGGATTCGTTGCGCCATTGGGGCCAGCCTTGAGGATATTAGAGCATCCTCGCCGCAACCCCGGCAAACGTCCAGTGGAATCCGGCGGTAGAGGCGCAGGCGATCGATCGTGCCCACCGCATCGCGCAGACAAACCGCGACTTTGCCTGTCGCCTGGTGACTCGGAACCGATGCAGGCTTATCATTCACTCATATGAAGCCAAAGCCACTTCAGCTCAGCGCTGCGCAGTACCTCGAGCGGGAGGCAAGGAGCCGCGTCAAGCATGAGTACGTGGACGGGGAGGTGTACGCGATGTCCGGAGCCTCGCGTCGTCACAACCTTCTTGTCACTAATCTTCTTCGCAGGGCTGCCAATGCCGCGGCAGAACACCGCAATTGCCAGGTATTTGGGTCCGACATGAGGGTCCACGTCGAGGCACGCAACAGTTTCTATTACCCTGACGTGAGCGCGTGCTGTGATCCGCACGACCGTGACGAGCTTTACGTCAAAAACCCGTGCCTGATCATCGAGGTGCTTTCGCCATCGACCGCGAGCGTCGATCGACGGGAGAAGCGGACGAGCTATGCGACGCTCATTTCATTGCGCGAATACATCATCGTTGAGCAGGATCGTATGCGTGTCGAGCTTTATCGTCGCGAAAGTCGCGGCTGGCAAGGCTACATCTTGAGCCAGTCGGATGACTTCGTTGAGTTGTCGTGTCTGGTCCTGCGGCTGACACTGAGCGAAATTTACGAAGGCATCGAGTTTCCATCCGGAGTTGCAGAGCCAGAGCCGGAGGAATACGCGGTATAGCTAAGCAAGGCGCTATTTGGATTGGATACCCTTGCCGACCTCGCGGAACCATGCGCGATGGTGCTTCCACGCCCAGCCGGGCGTAACCACGCCGCGCGTCATGGCGCGAATCGATCCTTTGACCCAGATGCCGGCATAGATGTGAACGATGATGGCGAAGATCAGGATGAACGCGAAAAAAGCGTGCAGCAAAGAGGCGGCACGAATCACACCGATGGAAAAGAACTCCGAGAAATACACTCGCCATATCACGATGCCGGACAGCAGCAATCCGATCAGGCAGACGACCAAGGTGAAGAACAGCAGCTTTTGCCCGGCATTGTAACGCCCGATCTCGGGCAGGTTTTCCTCTCGATTTCCGACCACATCCTTGAATTTCTGCAGCCAGATCCAGTCGCGCTGCTGCATAAAATTGTCGCGCCAGAATTTCACGCAGAGGAGGTAGAACGTCGCGGCCATGATGCAGCCGATGAAGGGATGCAGGATCCTCGTCCAGGGTCCGCCGCCGAACAGATTGCTCAGCCAAAAGAGCGCGGGATGAAACAGCGCGAGCCCGGACAAGGCGAGCAGCACGAAACTGATCGCCACGATCCAGTGATTGATGCGCGTGCCGGCGGTGTAGCGGACGATTTCCTTGGTATTTGGCGTGCTCATGGCAGCTTCTCCGATTCGCGGCGTGCCGCTTCTTCGTCGCCTTCGTCGGTTTCATTCGGCCCGATGCCGATGTAATGCAGGAAGCCGACTGCGGCCGTGGCGGCCATCGCGAACAGCGCCAGCGGCTTGGCGGCACCCTTCCACAGTCTGACCGCGGGACTGATCTTAGGGTTGTCGGGCAAGTCGCTGTAGAGCGCCGGCTGGTCGGCATGGTGCAGCACGTACATCACATGGGTTCCGCCGACGCCCGCCGGATCGTAGAGACCTGCCTGGTCGAAGCCGCGCGATTTCAAATCCTCGATGCGCTCCTCGGCGTGGTGCTTCATATCCTCCTTGGTGCCGAACACGATGGCGCCGGTCGGGCAGGCCTTTACGCAGGCGGGCTCCAGGCCAACGCCAACCCGGTCGGAGCACAGGGTGCATTTGTACGCTTTCTTGTCCTTCTTCGAGATGCGCGGCACGTCGAACGGACATCCCGTCACACAGTAGCCGCAGCCGATGCAATTCTCTTCTTGGAAATCGACGATGCCGTTGGCGTACTGCACGATCGCGCCCGGCGACGGACAGGCCTTGAGACAGCCGGGATCCTCGCAGTGCATGCAGCCGTCCTTGCGGATCAGCCATTCCAGATCGCCCTTGGGATTCTCGTACTCGGCGAAACGCATCAGGGTCCACGAGTGCTCGCTCAAATCGTGCGGGTTGTCGTAGTGACCGGTGCAGGTGCCGATCTCGTCGCGCAGGTCATTCCATTCCATGCAGGCGACCTGGCAGGCCTTGCAGCCGATGCACTTGGTCGTGTCGATGAGTTTCGCCACCTGGCCGGTATGTGCTCCGCGTATTTGGGGCTCCGGCAGAGTGGTCGCCGAGCGGCGGACGATGTCGAGTGATTGCAGGGGCATGAGAGTCTCCTAGGCCTTCTCGACCTTGACCAGGAACGCCTTGAATTCCGGCGTCTGCGAGTTCGCGTCGCCGACCGACGGCGTCAGCGTGTTGGCCAGGAATCCGGGCTTGGCCACCCCCATGAAGCCCCAATGAATCGGCACGCCCACCGTGTGCAGGGGCTTGCCGTCGACGGTCAGGGTCCGGATGCGTTTGGTCACCATCGCCACCGCCTTGATGTAGCCGCGGTTCGAGCTGACCTTGACGCGCTCGCCGGTGGCGACGCCGATTTCCTTGGCCAGCGCTTCGCCGATTTCGACGAACTGCTCGGGCTGGAGGATCGAATTCAGGCGCGCATGCTTGGTCCAGTAATGGAAATGCTCGGTGAGGCGGTAGGTGGTGGCGACGTGCGGAAATTGCGCCGCCTTGCCAAAGGCCTCGCGATCACCCGGGAATACCCGCGCTGCGGGGTTGTTGGTCGCCTGCGGCTGATGCGGATTCAACGGGTTGTAGCCGAGCGGTGTCTCGAAGGGCTCGTAGTGCTCCGGAAACGGGCCCTCGGCCATGCCGGCGCGCGCGAAGAAGCGTGCCACGCCCTCGGGGTTCATGATGAACGGGCCCATGCCGCCGGCCGGATTCTCGTCGGCCTTGAAGTCGGGGACGTCGGCCCCGCCCCAGCCGGTACCATTCCAGGCGATCAACTTGCGATTCGGGTTGTACGGCTTGCCGGCTGGATCGCAGGACGCGCGGTTGTAGAGCACTCGCCGGTTGGCGGGCCAAGACCAGGCCCAATTGAGCGTCTGGCCGATGCCCGTGGGATCCGAATTGTCACGCCGCGCCATCAGGTTGCCGGTGGGGCCCCAGGCTCCGCAGAAAATCCAGCACCCGGATTGCGTGCTGCCATCGTCGCGCAGCTCGGCGAAGCCCGCGAGCTGCTCGCCGGCCTTGCGCGTGATCTTGGTGGGGTCTTTGGGATCGGCCAAGTCTTTGAGCGCGCTGCCCGAGTATTCTTTGGCGAGTTCCTCCGGGCTGGGACTCTGCACTTGCGCATATTTCCAGGTCAAGTTGAGAATGGGGTCCGGAAAGGCACCGCCGTCCTTTGAATACATGGCGCGCATGCGTGTGAAAATACCGGCCATGATGTCCAAATCGCTGCGCGCCTCGCCGGGCGGATTGGCGCCCTTCCAATGCCACTGCAACCAGCGCGCCGAGTTGACCAGGGTGCCGTTCTCCTCGGCGAAACACGTGGTCGGCAGGCGGAACACCTCAGTCTGAATCTTGCTCGAATCGACGTCGTTGAACTCGCCGTAGTTGCGCCAGAACTCCGAGGTCTCGGTGGCTAGAGG
>Ga0137409_10000190_pt1 | contig 62520 bp, 54 predicted proteins | sample CZODoug1_16funga_FD_122059 | JGI IMG/M metagenome (GOLD analysis project Ga0137409, IMG submission 122059) | Vadose zone soil fungal communities from Angelo Coast Range Reserve, California, USA - CZODoug1_16fungal (Hybrid Assembly) | ecosystem: Environmental > Terrestrial > Soil > Vadose zone... | reverse complement strand
TACGCCGTCGAAGTCCTTGAACGCGAAGACCTCGAAGCCTTTCCCACGTTCCTCAGCGACATCGAGTGGTTCATCAACAACCGCGCGGATCTTGTAGGCGACGCCTGCTACAAAATAGGAGAAGGAAAGACCAGCTACGTCCTGGCCATCGCCGACCCAAAACAATTCTCGCGCCTGCTCACGCGAATGGCCGACCCCGAAGAATTTTTATCTCCGTACGGTCTCCGAAGCCTGTCCAAATTCCATAAAGACAATCCGTTCAGCTTCGGCGAAAGCCGCGTCGGCTACGAGCCCGGCGAAGCCGAAGTCAACATCAAAGGCGGCAACTCCAACTGGCGCGGCCCGCTCTGGTTCCCCACAACTTATCTCCTTATCCACTCGCTCCTGCGCTTCAGCGACGCGCTGGGCAAAGATTTCTCGGCTCCACAAGCGAGCGGTCAGGCGATCACCCCGCGCGCTTTAGCCCAAGAAATTGCGAACCGCATGATCTCCATCTTCAAACAGTCCGACGGCAAACGCCCCGTCTTCGGCCCTTACGCCAAGTTCCAGCAAGATCCACACTGGCGCGATTGCCTGCTCTTCCACGAGTACTACCACGGAGACACCGGCATGGGCCTCGGCGCCAGCCACCAAACCGGATGGAGCGGACTGGTCGCTAACCTTATCGACGAGTGGCGCAAGTGACTCCGCACAAGCGCCTACTCTTCGCCGGCGCCATCTTCTTCGGCCTCATTGCTTTCAGCGTGGTCGGCTATCTCGCACTCGGCGGCCACGCCGTCAATTTCCTTCAGGCTCTCTACATGGCCGTCATCACTGTCTCGGGCGTCGGCTACGGAGAAATCGTCGATACCGCCGGCAACCCCGCCCTCCGCATCTTCAACATGTTCATCGTGGTTTTCGGCGTGGCCACAACGGTATACGTGTTTTCCGTCGTCACCGCCTTCATCGTCGAAGTCGAAATCGCCAACCCATTCTGGAGACGCCGCATGCAGAAGCGCATCAATGAAATCACCGGCCACATCATCGTCTGCGGCCTCGGTGACACAGGACGCCACGCCGCTCAGGAGCTTCTCAAAACCGAAACCGAATTCGTCGCCATCGAGTCTTCGGAAGAGAAGATCAAGCGCCTCAAGGAAACCCATCCTGGTGCCTACGATGGCCTGCTCTACGTAATCGGAGACGCCACGGAAGAAGATGTTCTCGAAAAAGCCGGCCTCTCTCGCGCCAAGGGCCTGATCACCGCGCTACCGCAGGACAAAGACAACCTCGTCGTTACCGTAGTCGTCCGGCAGCGCTATCCCAAACTTCGCATCATTGCCCGCTCCGCCAGCCGCCGCTTCGCCGAGCGTATCCTCCGCGCCGGAGCCAATTCCACCGTCTCCCCCAGCCACATCGGTGGCCTTCGGATGGCCAGCGAAATCATCCGCCCTAACGTCGTCGGCTTCCTCGATCTCATGTTGAAGGAGCAGAGCAAGACTCTACGCGTGGAAGAAGTCGAAGTGCGAGCCAAGTCACCGTGGGCAGGGAAGTCTTTACGCGAACTCGATCTCCACGGTCGCTACAACCTTCTGCCACTAGCTCTGAAGGAATCCACAACAGGCAAAGAGCCGAAGCTGGAAGTTAATCCACACGACCACACCATCATCCAAGTCAACGCCGTGGTGATCGTAATGGGAGACGCAAAAGACGTCCTGCAAGCGCGCAGCGACGCCGCCGGCGCAGCCTAGCTAGGTTTGGTCGGGACGGCCGCCCTCGGCCGTCCACAAAGCGCAAGCTCCGCTGCTTTTGGGTGGAGCAGCGCTTCAGCGCTGCAATCAGCCTATTGGAAAGAGCGGCTTCAGCCGCTGAGGTAAGGGGTAGGAACTATCGCTTCAATTGCGCTACATACCCATTCTGCTTCTCATAACTCTTCGTCGTATCTTCCACAAATTTCAAAAAAAACCGCAAAGTTTCCCGGTCGCTGGCATCCATATTTGTATATTTCAAGCGCACGCCAAAGGTCGGATTATTCTCCGTCACCACGCCGTTGATTACAATGCCCTTGACCCAGACCTTCCCATTGTTCGCCCAGAGTCCCACTTCCAGTTTGGTACTCTTGCGCACCGGCTCCAGTGTTTCAATGAAGCAGCCGCTCGCACTCACGTTGGCCAAGTTTCCCCAAACCGGGACGTCCCAGCCTTCGCACTTTAGCTCCACGGCAATAAAGCAGCGCAGACGAGGATAGGTTCGGCGATCTTGCCCGAGGGACGGTGTAAAGAAATCGGGCACGAATGGCGGTCGAACTGCCGGTGAAGTCTCGGGCTCAGCGGCCGACTCAACCGCTTTCGATTCTGTGGCGGCTGCCGCTGCCGCACCGGATTCGACGCTGGCGGACGCAGCAGATGCTGCTATCTTCCCAGCCGCTTGGGTGCTTTCCGGAACTGGCTTGCCCGCGGTAGAGGCAGCGCCTCTCCGAATCTTTCGCATCGCAGCCAGCAATGCCTCTTCCCGCTTGTCGGGCGGAGCTTCGCGATAGGCTTGCAACAAGGTCCCGATGTGTTCCACCAACTGAGGGTCGGTCAGCAGGTGGGTCCAGTCTTTTTCCGGGCTTTGATGAGGGCTACTCATATGTCAGGACTACTCACTGCGACTTCGGCGGAGGCAGCTTAATCGCGGACAAGCCTTCGCCAAGGGCCAGAGTGAACGAAAAAGCGCCGATCAGCAAGATGACCAAAGTTTCGTGGACGGAGACCTGCACGGCCAATCGCAAGCAACTACGACCCAGCCCGTGACACCCTCAACCGCAGTAGCGTCACTTCCGGAGGGGCCAGCACCCGGATCGGAACAATAATCGTCCCTAGCCCCACGTTTGTGTAAAGCGCCGTTCGTCCCACCTTTCGCAGGCCGCGCGGATACTTCCTCGCGAGTTCCGGGAGCACCACTGGCCCAAGCAGCGGCAAGCTCACCTGTCCACCGTGCGAATGTCCGGAAAGTTGCAAATCCACCCCACGTCGCGCAGAGACATCCGCGAAGTCGGGCTCATGCGCCAGTAGAACAACAGATTCCGAAGGTGGAAGTGGCTCTAGGGTCGCGTCGAGGCGGGCAAATCCGGTCAACACGTCGCCGACCCCGGCCAGCCAAATCCTGGCTCCATCTCGTTCCACCGGAGCGGCTTCGTTCCGCAGAACGCGAATACCCCGTCCGCTCAACGCCTCAGTTACTAAACCAGGGTCGGTGTGGGTGTCATGGTTGCCCAAGACAGCAAACGTCCCGAGCTTCGGCTTCAGCGGCGCCAGCAACTCAGCGCACGGAACCGCCTTCTCCGCTGCGGCGCGATCATAATTCCTAAGTTCCGGAACTGTAACAAAATCTCCGGTCAGTGCCACCAAGTCCGGCGCCAACCCTTCCACCAACTCAACGGCCTTCCGAATCACGTTCGCACTGAACAAGGGATGGTAGTGCAGGTCACTGAGCTGAGCGATGGTGAAACCATCGAAAGCGTCCGGCAGTCTCTCGAGCGGCACGTCGACACGTCGAACCACAACATGGGTTCGCTCGAAGAATCCGCCATACGCCACCGTCGCCAGCCCAACACCAGCCGACCACTTCACCGTAGCCCGCAGAAATTCCCGCCGAGTCCACGGTCTCGCCTTTTCAAGACTCATAGATAGATGTTGGCGCGAGGGTCCCAGCGTAAGCGAGTAGAAATGGTGCGCCCGAAGGGATTTGAACCCCTAACCTACGGCTCCGGAGGCCGGCGCTCTATCCAATTGAGCTACGGGCGCGCCTGTTCAGTGTACATCCCGGCTAGCTTGCGTTCAATCTAGCGCAGCGTCGCCAGGTCGATGACGAACCGATACCGCACATCACTTTTGACGGTGCGTTCGTACGCGTCATTGATTTTCTGGATAGGAATGAGTTCGACGTCAGAAACAACGTTGTGTTTCGCGCAGAAATCGAGCATCTCCTGCGTCTCGCGAATGCCGCCGATGCAAGAACCCGCCAGACTGCGTCTCCGGCCCACCAACGAAAACGCACGCACCGGCGAGGGATCCGGAATGCCAACCAGCACCATGGTGGAATTGCGCTTCAGCAGCCCCAGGTAGTCGTTGAAGTCATGCGGCGCCGAGACCGAGTCGATGATCATGTCGAAACGCCCAGCGTTTTTCTTGAACGCATCGGCGTCTTTAGTAGCAACGAAGTCGTCCGCTCCTAGCCGTAGAGCATCGTCGCGCTTGCTCGGCGAGTGGCTGAGCACCGTCACCTTCATGCCCATCGCCTTCGCCAGCTTCACGCCCATGTGGCCCAATCCGCCGAGCCCGACAATCGCAACCGAATCGCCCACCGTCGCCCCGAAATGCTTGAGCGGCGAATACATCGTGATGCCGGCACACAAAAGAGGAGCCGCTCCCGTGAGAGGAAGGCCATCCGGAATCCGCAGAATGTAATCCTCATTCACCGTGATCTGCGTCGAGTATCCGCCCTGCGTCGGCGTCTTTCCGTCGCGCTCAAACCCGTTGTAGGTAAAAGACGGCGTGTTGTCGCAATACTGCTCCTCGCCCGCGCGGCAAGACTCACACTGGCGGCAGCTATCTACGAAACAGCCCACCCCAACTGTGTCACCCGCCTTCCACTTCTTCACTTCCGCCCCTACCCGCGCAACCTTACCGACAATCTCGTGCCCCGGGACCATGGGCCAGTTCGATTGCCCCCACTCGCCGCGCGCCTGGTGAATGTCGCTGTGGCAAACCCCACAATAGAGAATTTCAATCAGCACATCGTGCGCGCCCGGCTCGCGGCGAGTGATGGTGAAGGGTGCGATCGGCGAAGTGGCGGAGATGGCGGCGTAGGCTGGAGTCGTGAGCTGGTTCGAGACCTGGGTCGATGCGGCAGATTCAGCAGTCAACATGGGGGAGTCCTTCCTAACTTGTTAAGTATGACAGCAATGTTTTGGATTCGCCAAGCGCCAGGAACGATCCTCGAGATGGTGCAAATTTCTGTTAGTTCATCAGCGCGACCAGGGCGAACAAGTACACCCAAAGCGCAGCCATGAAATGCCAATACCAGGCCGTGACGTCCACCACAATTCTCCGCGAATCCCACGTGGCTTTGGCAACTGCAAGCACCGCTGCGCTGAGCAATGCCAGCAACCCAGCCCCGACATGGATAGCATGCAAAATGGTGGCTAGGTAGACGAACGTAGCATTGGGGGTAGTCGAGAGATAAATCCCCCGGGCGCCCATCTGGTGCCATGCCAGCACCTGCCCGGAGACGAAGGCACAGCCCAGAACAATCGTCGCCGGTAGCCAAGGCAAATTCCGCTCGCGGCCCAAGGAAACGCCCGGGATCCTCTCGACAGGCGCGAGCGCAGCCCGCTTGGTTACCTGCCGCCGCGCCATTTCCATCGCTGCGCTGCTCAAGAGCAGCAGAAAGGTATTGAAGAACAAAAGCCCGACCGGCAGTTGCAGATGCGTCCAGTGCGCCACCCGCACCGGCGCCGAAGAATCCACTCCCGGCCAGTCTTCAAACCAACGGCGTAGGACGAACGTTGCCGTAAACACCGCGAAGGTCACCGCGACCATCGCCAGCCCCAGGCCGAGTCCGAAGCGCGCCCGCCGCAAACGGCTGGCAAAGTCCGGAATCTCGCCGCCTTGCGAACTCCCAGCTTCCCGTCGTGTCCGGATCGGGCTCACAGGATTAGTCTAGCGCGGTTCCGCGCAAGGAGGCCTTGGCCTGTGTGGCGCGGGCGCCCTCGCCCGAGTGGTCCAGAAGCTTCGCCTTCAACTACTTCTCATCCCACTCGATGACCCGCCCCGGAGTCCAAGGAGCACCTGCAGCCTCCATAGCACGTTCCAGATTCGCCAAATCAACTTGGATCAAGTTCTTTAACTTGGAATCCTGCACCGCCAATTCCTGCGATGCAATAGCGTAATCGTCCACATGCGTCTGCGTGGGTTTGGCTAGTGAAAAACGCTCCCCGTCAAGAATTCCGGTTGCTCGGTCGTTGATGGCAGGCGCAACATTCTCGCTGTGTGCAGCCAGTGCCACATCCCCTCGCAGGGCGCGAAGAATTTCATTGTTCTGCTTTTCGATCGTATCAGCCGCTGGACCGAGTTTCTCTTCGGCCGCAGGCACCTCGTGCATTGCCGCGCGCAGCGTCTTAAGCTTGCCTTGCAAGTCGTTAGCCGTCCCCAGAGCCCCGTTGACGGCCCGATATAAATGCGCCGTCTTCTTCATGAACTCGCGTTGCGCCGTGAAATCCTGTGGAGACATCGCGGCCGCGCCCTCCACGGTGACGCTAAAGCTTTGCGCGCTGCCCAACTCCGCGACCTGCCCGTTCACTTTCGTAAACATTCGCACCGAATACTTCCCCGGAAACACCAACGGGCCGGAAGTTTCCGCGCTGGAGAAATCCTCGTCACCTTCGCCCTCTGGAGAAGGCGTTGGCAAAGCCTGCGTGGCGTAGCGTAGATCCCACGTCGCGCGATGAAAGCCTTCCCCCGTGTCGCCCGCCACGCGCCGAATGGCCGCGCCGGACTCGTCATAAACAACGAAATAGACTTCGGGTTTCTGCTCCTCAGATTCGGCACGCAACGCATCGTTCGATGGGTAGGGCACCGAAGCGTAGGGGCCCTTCTCGTCCTTCCCATCCTTCTTCACGGCTTCTTTTTCGGCCGATTGCCGCTGCTCTTTGAGCGTCTTGATCTTGTCCTTCAAGTAATAGGTGAACGTCGCGCCGAAAGGTGGGTTCGCCGCTTCGTAATAAGCATCTCCTTGAAAGCCCTTGCCGGGGCCGCCCAGCGGTCTCCGCTCGATGTACATCAGCGCATCTTTCACAGGGAAGGAGGCCGCAGCCTGCTGCACAGCGTCATTCGAGGACTTGCGCAGTGGAGTAACGTCATCCAGCACGTAGAGTCCCCGTCCGAACGTGGCCAGCACGAGATCGTTTTCACGCTTTTGGATCACAATGTCTTTCACCGCAATCGTCGGCAGGCCGCCCTTCATCTGGATCCACTTCTTGCCGCCGTCGTGTGTGAAGAAGACCCCAAACTCCGTACCGACAAAGAGCAAGTTCGGATCGACCGTGTCCTCAGCAAATGCGAGAGCCGGGCCGTTCTCCGGCAGGCCGCCAGTGATCGAAGACCACGTCTTTCCGGCGTCCGTGCTCTTCATCACGTATGGCTTGAAGTCGCTGTATTTGTGATTCTCGAAAGTAGCGTAAACGGTATTGGCATCAAACCGCGACGCCGCCAAGCGGCTCACGTATGCCATGTCTGGAACGGCAGTGAACTTGTCATATTTCGTCCACGAAGCTCCGCTGTCCTGCGTCACCTGTACCAGCCCTTCGTCGGTGCCCACATAGATCAGCCCTTCCTTCACCGGAGATTCGCTCAGCGCGACGATGTTGCCATAGAAAGACGTCGACTGATTCTTCGCGACCGCATCCGGCCCCCACACCTTCCCCATAACCGGCAGCTTGTTGCGGTCAATCTGCCGCGTAAGGTCGGGACTCACAGCGCGCCACGTATCTCCACGGTCGTCACTGCGGAAAAGTCTGTTGGCCGCGAAATACACACGAGTATGCGAATGCGGACTGACCAGCAGCGGCGAGTCCCAGTTCCACCGCAGCGGCGGTTCGCCCTTTCCCGGCTGCGGCTGGATGAGCAGTTCCTCGCCTGTCTTTTTGTCATAGCGCACCAGCACGCCATACTGCGACTCACCATAGACGGTGTTGGGATCTTCCTGATCCACCGCCGCGTGAAATCCGTCGCCGCCCGTTACGTTGTACCAATCGGAATTCACAATCCCGTGCGCGCTTTTCGTACGCGACGGCCCGCCCCAGGTAAAGTAATCCTGCGTCCCGCCGTACACGTTATAGAACGGCATCGCATTGTCCACCGCCACATCGTAAAACTGCACCGTCGGCAGATTCGCCTTGAACTGCCACGAAGCGAAGCCATCGAACGACTCATACACACCGCCATCGCTGCCCAGCAGACAGTGTTTCGTGTTCTCCGGATCAATCCAAATGGCGTGGTTATCCCCGTGATGGAACTTCTCGTTGATCGTGTGCAGCGTCTTGCCGCCGTCGAGCGACTCGCGCATCTGCACGCTCATCACAATTACGCGGTCCACATTCTTCGGGTCGGCGATAATCTGGCCGTAGTACATGGCGCCGGTATTGAATTCGTTCTGCCGCGTCCAGGTCGCGCCTTTATCCAGGGAGCGAAAGACACCGCCCTTCGCATCCGCGGCTTCAATCGTTGCGTAGACAACGTTCGGGTCAGCCGGAGAAACTGAGAGGCCGATGCGGCCTATATCCACCGTCGGAAGCCCGGACTTGAGCTTGTTCCACGTCGCGCCCGCGTCTGTGGACTTGTAAATCGCGCTCTCCGGTCCGCCGTCGATCAGGGTAAAAACGTGACGCCTGCGTTGGTACGCAGCCGCGTACACGATGTCGGGATCCGAAGGATCCAGCGCGACATCAACGAAACCCGTGTTCTCACTGACCGTCATCGCCGCTTTCCAGGTTTTTCCGCCATTGGTGGACTTGTAAAGCCCGCGGTCGCCACCTGGTCCCCAAAGCGGCCCTTCCGCCGCCGCGTAAACCACTTTGCTGTCGCGCGGGTCTATGGTAATGCGGCCAATGTGCTCGGACTTCTTCAGTCCCATGTTCTTCCAGCTCTTGCCCCCGTCGTCCGAGCGGTAAATGCCGTCGCCATAGCCCACGCTGCGCTGGCTGTTGCTCTCGCCCGTTCCCACCCAGACGACGGTCGGATCGTTTGGGTCGAGCGTCACCCAACCAATTGAATAGGATCCTTCGCCGTCAAACACCGGCGTCCAAGTTGTTCCGGAATTAATCGTCTTCCAAACACCACCCGAGGCCACGCCAACGTAGAACTCGTGCGTATTCTTCGGATTCACCGCCAGAGAAATCACGCGCCCCGAAGCGGCCGCTGGTCCGAGCGAACGGAATTGCAAGCCAGCAAACGTATCGCTGTCGAAGTCGCCCGGCTTGTGCTCCGGCTTCGGTTTGGGTTCTTCTACTTTCGGGGCTTCGGCGGCATCCTGCTTGGACTTCTTCGCCTCAACACCCGCTTCCTTCGCACGCGCGTCCGGTTTCTGCACCGCGTCTTTCTTCGTCTTTTGGGCCAAAGAGAAAGGAGAGCACAAGACAAAGAGCAGTGCTGCGCACGCTAGGCATTGATTCCGAGTAGCTACTTTGCAAGGGCGAGTCACGATCATCTCCGTTGTCAAACCCGGGGCAACCGATATGTATACAGGATTTGCGCGGTGAAGAGAAACGAACCTGCCGCGGATAACCCGCAAAGCCGCGCCTGGCTTGTCATTGGACGGAATCATTTGCGTAACGAAAGCAGACAAAACCTTTACATGGGCGTGACGGATATTTAACGCAAGCATGACACATGGCGGTGTGAGGCAATCCTAGGCTGGAGGTGCGGTGGATCGATCGTGCCGGGTTCGATTACCCCCAAATCATTCGACAGCACTGGAGTGTGCACCATGGCTACAAAAGACGTTTCTGCCACTGTCTCATTCAAGACGACTCAACCAGCAGGCGAGGACGCCGAATCGCCCATCCACCAAACCTTTGAGCGACGTTCATTTCTTAAGGGACTGGGTGTTGTAGGGGCCACGCTATCGGCCGGAACGCTTCTGACCGGAGAAAGCGAAGCCGAAGATTCTTCCATCACCCGGGGCGACGCTGCGATTCTACGTTTTGCGGCGGCAGCCGAAATTCTGGAAACGGATCTCTGGCAGCAATACGCTGAACTTGGCGGAACGCAGAACGCTGAACTTCCCGGCCTCACCGGCGGCAGTCCGCTCTATACCCAGGCCCTGCAGCAGCTCGATGGCGACATGGACCAGTACATCAGCGATAACACTGAAGACGAGCTAACCCACGAGCAGTTCATCAATGCGTACCTCATTTCCAAAGGCGCCGACCCGGTGAATTTGGACGCATTCCGCACCCTGCCCAGCAGCAAGGCCACGGGCGCGCAGCAGATCGGCAGACTCACGAACCTTATGCAGCTCACCGTCGATACGACGTGGTGGACGCGCTACCGCAGCCGCACCAAGAACCCCGATTTGCACGACAGCTTCGCTCCGGCAATCGCAACTCTAGCCACAGGACAGCACACGGCAATTCCTAGGACGGATGCCGACGTGGCGCCCGATCCGACCAAGCCCAACAACATCTCCGATTTCACGCAAGCCATCGCCAACACGGCAGGATTCCACTTCGCGGCCATTGAACAAGGTGGAACCAGCCTCTACCCGTCCATGGCCCAAAGAGCCAGCAGCGCAGAAGTGTTGCGAATTCTTCTGAGCATCGGCGGAGTTGAAATCTGTCATTTCCAGACGTGGCACGACAAGGCCGGCAACGCCATTCATCTGGACAACGTAGTGGATCCGGTGACGGGCGTCTCGGTGACGTTCCCGGACCTCAATGCTCCCCCGTTCGGCGGGGAAGATTTCCAAACCAACCTCATCATGCCGGAGCCAACGGCGTTCCTCAGCCGCCATTTCCCGCCGTGTTCTATCATCCGTCCCACCGCTACTAAGGGTGTCGCGGCAGGGGCCGTGAAGGGATTGACTTCCAGCGGACTCTTCCTTGGGCAGTCGCCGGCGTTTTTTAGCTTCCTGACGCAACTGGCCCAGGCAGCGGATGCCGCCCGGAGGGATTTCTAAGGTTCCAAAACGCAATTCACTGTTGTTTTGGAAGGGCGCGGCTCGGCCTGAGGGAAGAGCGGCGCCCTATTTTGATTGATATCCCGTCGCGTGTGCTATCACCATTGCAAGGAGAACGAATGTTTGAAGGATTGTTTCAACCCATGCATCTGCTGCTGATTGCAGGAATTGCCTTGCTCGTATTCGGTCCCAAGAAACTGCCAGAGTTGGGCAAGGGAATCGGGGAAGCCATTCAGGGCTTTAAGTCCGCGATGCAAGAATCCGACAAGCCGGGCGAGAAGCCGCCGACCTCAATCTCGGATCAGTCATGAAGCCTGCATCCGGTGGACACCCGCGCCATACGAGCCGAAGTTATTCCGCCAGCCGGTTGTACTTCCTGAGCACTTCCCGCAAACGGTCGTGCGGCAAGGCGATGACTTTCTTGTCATTGATGCCGGTCATGGAATCGGCGGCAACCAGCGCGTTGACGATGGCTTCTTCCGTCGCTTGCACGGTGGCGAGAAAAACTGGATCAAGTTCATCGTTGGCCAGCATAGAAGCTTGATGAAGGCCGGTGGGCTTGCCCACGCCTGGGTTGGCAGTGGAGAACGCAATAAAGATGTCTCCAGAGCCGTCGCCGGAGAAGCTGCCGTTTCTGCCCAGTCCGAGTGACGCGCGCCGCGCCAGGCGCTTGAGTTGCTGACCCACGAGAGGAACATCGGTAGCGACCACAATGATGATGGAGCCCAGGTCTTTTCCCCGAGCGGAATCTTGAAATTGCTTGCGATCCGCGCCGTCCTGAATTTCCTTCCCGACTGGCGCCCCAGCGATGCGAAGCTGGCTGCGGATCCCGTAGTTGCATTGCACGAGGACGCCGACGTGGTACGTGGCATCGCCAATCTTGACCATCCGTGACGAGGTGCCGATGCCGCCCTTGAATTCGCTACAGATCATCCCAGTGCCGCCGCCAACGTTGCCTTCCTCCACCGTCCCGCCATGCGCCGTGTCCAGCGCATGAAAAGCATCTTCAGGTTTCACGTGGAACCCGTTGGTGTCATTGAGTTCGCCATCCCAAGTTTCGGCGACCACCGGAAGCGACCACCAATAACCGGACGCATCAGGAGGCCCGTGTTGAATACGCCACTGAATGACGGCATCGCGCACCACGCCTACGCTGTGAGTATTTGTAATCATGATGGGTCCGTCGAGGAAGCCCGACTCATCCACCCATGTCGTTCCCGTCATTTCACCGTTTCCATTAAGGCTGAACCACCCGGCGAAGACAGGGTCGTTCAGGTTTGCCTTGCCGCGAGGAAGAATGGCTGTAACACCGGTCCGCACCGGCCCCACCCCAACCTTGAGCGGCCCACTCCCAGAGATGAGCGTTGTGTGGCCAACCTCAACGCCGGCAACATCAGTGATCGCATTCAATAGGCCGGGAATTCCGTCGAAGGGCACTCCGAGATCGCGTGCTCGCGGCTTAGCGTCAATTGCGAACGAAAGGGAACAGAAGGAGGCAAAACCAAGAACCACCAGAGCGATGATCGTGCGCGCCCGTTTTTGGTGCATCACTTAGCTTCCTCCTGAGGTGACTTGGCAGTATAAGCCAGACGCGCTATTGTCGATGTGCAAGAGAAAAATGGAAGGGCGAAGTGCCAGGGAGTGCCAGAGAAGAGCAAAGCCCAGGAGGATTGGAAACAAACATGGCGAGTTGGAAGCGAGTGCTGATCTTTGGATCGATGGGGGCGGGAGTTGCCCTATATCTTTCAGGACGTCGTGCAGCTGGGACGGCCTTGGCTGGAGTCGGAATTGGCGGTTTGATCTACGAGAACCGGGAAATCATCGCAAAGCTCGCCAGCGATGTGCCACAGTTCTTGGAAAAGAGTGGACAGGTCGTGCAGACGGTCGCGGCGGTCGGGCAAAGGTTTATGGAAGCTCGCCGATCCGCGATAGCCTAAGTCTTACCGCGATAGCCCTAAGTCTTACAAGGATCGCCAAAGGTCCAACCTGAGGACGGCCGCCCTCAGCTGTCGGGTAAGTACTAGACCTCAATGCCCAACTGTTCTTTCGCGGCGGCGCTCAGGCGCTCCGGCGTCCACTGCGGCTCCCAGACAATCTTAACTTTGGCATCGGCGATGCCCGGAATTTCCAGCAGCCGCTTGGTCACGTCAGCACTAATCTGCACATGCGAAGGGCAGCCCGGCGATGTCAGCGTTAAGTCAATCGTCACATCTTGCGCCGCAGCGTCGGTGGCTGAGGGCGCCAAAGCAACGCTGTAGACCAGCCCCAAGTCAACAATATTGACCGGAATTTCCGGGTCGTGACAATCCTTCAGAGCCGTCAGAACTTCTTCCTGCGTTACGGGCATATCGATCTCCTGCTGCTACAAAAAGTGTATCCCATTCGAACTCGTTGCCCCTACTCCCGGCATGGATGAAAACGGTAGGTCATGGCTTCAGCCATGACATTCGATGCCACAAGAATCTCGCCTTTAGCCCCCGAGGTAAGGGTCTTTCCGGCACCGATTCATCGCACACGTGCCCCCGTGATACGTTAGCCCCATGCAGGCAGACATAAAGCGCCGCATCCAAACCATCCTGATTGTTGCCATGCTGCTAGCTGCTGCCCGAACCGGTTGGATCTTCTACGACCGCAGCCGTGCCGCCAACGAAGCCATCGAACAAGAGAAAGAACGCCAACGAAAGAAAGACACGCTCGACGCTGACTACTATGTAACGCCTAGAAAGCTCTACGCCTATGACCTCGCCGGTGCCCAGCGAGAGCTAACCAAGTCTCCGGTCTGGGTCCGTACCGGCTACGGAACCTTTTACTATCCGTTCAATCCCGCGACCAAACACGCCGACTTCGCGCACGACGCGGGCTTGCTAGGACCTCTGGAAAAACTCCAAATTACCAGCGTGGTCCTAGACCACGCACCCAGAGCCCCAGGCCAAAGGCAAATCATGGCCGTCTTCTCCAAAGAGGCCAAGCACTACGCGTTCCCCATAGGAGCAGAGCAGGGAAGCGACTTCACGCTCTACGCCACTGACATGCTCTTTCTGGACGACCCGCGCGGAATGTACAAGCACTGGTCTCCCGAGGTCTGGGACGCAATCGCCAAGCACGAAGTACATCCAGGAATGAACGAATTGCAAGCGGACTGCGCTGTGGGTCTAGGTCTGCTAGAAGGCTCGGGTACGGGCGAGGAGCGAACCCTGCACTACGCCAACGGAGGAGCGCCGCTCACCGTAACCTTCCGCCGCGGTAAAGCCATTGAGATTAAGAAAGGTGAATAGCCCTACTTCAGCTTCGGCGAGTTCTCTGTAGCTTCCTTGTTCTCCTCGACGCGAAGCACGCCCGTGTCGTCACCGAAAAATGCCCGGTGTGCCGCGTCGTACTGCTTCGGCGTCAGCGACAAGCCAAATCCCGTCCCTTTCGGCTCAGCGTGAAAGCTGACGAAGTAGTCTCCGCGATCCGTTTTGGTCATGCGCTGCGTAAAAGACCCAGTATGCACCAGCCCTGGCAGGGAAGTGGCGAAGGCATCGTGCTTTTTCTTATACTGTTTCTGCGCTGTCAACACGGTACGCAGGTAACCCAACGCCCCGGCCTCAGCATCGGAGTGCGCGGGATCGCCCCGAAACTTGGGCTTGTACTCCGGCGCCGTCGTCGATGACGCACCGGAGGGTGGCAGCGGGCTCCCCGGCTCCTGCCCTAAGGTAAAACACACTCCAGCCAACAGAACCCCCAACAAACCTGCCGTTTTCCCCAGAACACCTGATTTCATGGCCTGTTTGGCTCCTTTCAGAATGAAAACTAGGGGTTACTCGCGTAACGGTCAGCGCGACCCTTTGCTTTGCAGAACCCTGCTGGATGGTTATGCTACATGCAGTTCAGCCCTTACCGGAAGGTTTATGAAGCCTGCATTGGCAAAAAAGACACCCATCCGTATCTCCGTTGTCGAAAGCGACCCACTCCGTTTCGTGGGCTTTCGCGCCCTGTTCGACGCGGATTCTGATTTCGAACTCAGCGCGACCACACAATCGGATCTGGCCACCGACAAAGAGGTCGACGTCGTGCTTCTCGGCAGCCGCAGCGCGCAGAACTTGTTTGATGTCATGGCCAGCATGAAGGCCGTACGCCCCAGTCTGAAAATCATCGTAACCGGCTCGGGCATGGACGACGAAACCATCCTGAAAGCCATCGCCTCCGGCGCAAAGGGCTATGTGGATGAAGCCGCGCCACCCTCAGAATTCACGCAAGCCCTGCGGATCGTGCACGAAGGCTCAGTCTGGGCCCCGCGCCGCGTGCTCTCGCTGTTCATCGAACGCGTTACCACCGGGCCTGGAAGAGTTTTTCCCGCAGGCCGGGTAGCTTTCACAGATCGCGAAAAGGAAGTTCTGGAGATGCTGGTCGTGGGCCGCTCCAACAAAGAGATTGGCTCCGTTCTGGGCATCGAAGAGCGTACCGTCAAGGCCCACGTGGCCAAGCTAATGCGCAAGGTTGGCGTGCAGAACCGAATAGCCCTCTCCGTTCACGCCATCACGCATTCACTCGTAGCCACAAAGTAGAGCCGAGCAAGCTCGAGCCGCGAGGTAACGCTTACGGCGGGACACACTACCTCCGTAATCTAGGCGGCCCGGCACTTGTAACGCATACTCGATTCACCTACCACAGAACCTGGGAGAGGGGCTGAAACTGGAGACACCAAGTCGCCGGATTCAGCCCCGATTTTTTGCGCACCCGCCAAGTTAACCTCGCCGGGCAACCGCTGCCCACCCCAGCCACTCTAAACTGCTATATCCTTAAAACTAGATCAGCTCAGGCAGAACTCAAGGGTCCGTGTAGATGCTTGCGCCCATATTCCCAGGAGTAATTCCATCATGAAAAAGTTTGTGCTCATACTACTGACTCTCGCTGTCGCCAGCAGCGCATTCGCAGCCGAAGACTCCAAAGCCTCCGAACGCGTGCAGGCCGCGGCCACGGTTCTCGATGAAATCATGGGCACTGCCGACAAGGCGATTCCCGAAGAGGTTCTGAAGTCAGCCGAATGCGTTGCCGTAGTTCCGTCGCTGCTGAAGGGTGGTTTCGTGGTCGGTGCCCGTTATGGGCGAGGTCTCGCCAGTTGCCGCACGGAGAAAGGCTGGAGCGCGCCAGCCTTCTTCACGGTCAGCGGCGGTAGCGTCGGCTTCCAGATTGGCGGCCAGGCCATCGACCTGATCATGCTCGTCATGAACAAGAACGGCATGAAGAACCTTTTGGAAAGCCAGTTCCAATTGGGAGCCGATGCCAGCGCCGCTGCCGGGCCGGTGGGTCGTCATGCCGAGGGCAATACCGATTGGAAGATGCGAGCCGAGATCCTCACCTATTCGCGCGCGCGGGGACTCTTTGCTGGCGTCACACTGAACGGCGCGGTGGTGAAGCAGGACAAGGACTCCACGCGCGAGTTCTACGGCCGCATGGTTCCCACCAAGACCTCCCTGACGGGTCTGGTCGAGCCCCCGAAAGATTCGCAGCCGTTCCTGGAGTCCCTCTACAAGTGGTCAAAGCAAGCGGCGGACCACTAAAACCCTCCGCGCGGGCCTGGGTTCCAACCAAAATTCCGGCGGGTTTTGATCTGCGTGGTGGCGGCCGCCCCCGGCCGCCGGAGTAAGGGGTAAGGCCCGCCTCCCCGACCCCAGAAACCTCGGGTTCCGAATCCGTAGTTCGTCCTGATTCATTCTAGGTCTGTAACGAACAACCTCCGCAGTCCACTATCCAGATGGAGAAGCCAGGCGTATTCTTGCGCTCTCCTCTACTCATGAGAAAAGAAGGCACAATTGGAGCGGCAGCGGCCCTCGTTCTGGCAGCGATCGTGGGGGTCTCCGTCCAGGGTGGCTCCAAACAGGGGGAATCCGCCAGCGCGGCCCGAAACGGCGCAATCCTTCGAGCCAAGCAGTCCGGCACGAGAGATCGTGCTCAAAAAGACACACACGGTTGCAGCAACCTGCAAGATGAGTTCGAGGAGTTCCTCGAGATCGAAGAACTCAAGCTGCCGCCGCAATGCTACGACCCCGAGAAGGACCTTCCGAACAACCCGATCCAAACCGGAGACCAGCCGGGCCTCGCCGAAAAAACTTCGCAACTGAAGTTTGTCATTGCGCTGCTGCCTGATCCGGTCCACACCCACCTTTCGACCGTCTTCGACCAGTTCGCGGTCGCCATCCAGGAAGGTGCGCAGGATGAGAAATACGACTTTGACCGCTCCTGGCTTCCTTGGGATGACGAAGGACCACCGTATGCGCTTCTTGGGGATGAGAAGACAGCGAACCGGGAAAAGGATGAGAAGGAAAACCAGCCCGGAGTCATTCTCTTTCGCAGAACGCCCGACTGCAAGGACGAGGACTGGAAAGAAGACTCGATCTGCAAGCAGGGTCTGGACACCACACCAAAAGACGCCGAAGACCGACTCTCCAAAAGCTATCGAGAGGGACTGGTAGTTTTCGTTGTGGGAGAGGAAGCGACCCAGGGTATTCACAGGAAGCAGTTTCGGAACGCCCTGGCATGGATCGCGTCGTTGCAACCCAACAACGGCGCGGCAGGCGAACGTGTGGCCATTCTTGGACCTACATTCACAGGTTCTCTGCCTTCCGTGGCGGAAATCCTTTCCGAGCCGGGAGTTTCACTGCGCCTGGATTTGTCCCCGAAGGCAGATGGTCAACAGCTTGCCATCTATAGCGGCAGCGTCACCGGAAATGAATCGGCGCAGTGGTTCCAAACGAAGTTTCAGTCTCGGGTCGCATTCCATAGTTTTCTGGAAGACGGCGAGACCACTCTGAAACGGTTCTGTAACTATGTCGATAAGGAACAATTGGTTTCGCCCCTCCGAGTCGCGATCCTTTCGGAAGATGAAACCGCTTATGGGAGATATCGGTCGCAATCCCCAAACCAAGATGATCCAAACTCCTGCCCGCTTCTCAAGCTCTATTACCCGCGCGACATTTCAGCCTTGCGCGGAGCCTACCAAACCAAGGCGCTATTCGACACGGGGACCTCCCCGCAATCCACGGACGCACAGCGCAAAAGCCTCCCTATGGATCTTGCGGACGCGGCCGGCAAGGTGCACGATTCCATTCGCAGCTACGGCGGAAATCAAACTCCTCTCGTGCAAGAGGCGTTCCTGATCGAGACTGTAGCGGCGCTCCGCGAATTTCGCGCCCAATACATTGTGTTACGCAGCAGTAATAGTCTGGACCAGCTCTTTCTCACCAACTTTCTGCGCCGAAGCTACCCCAATGGCCGTGTCGTGATTCTTGATTCCGACCTGATGTTCATCCGCGCCAGCGATACTACCGGCCTGAGCGGCACGATGACCCTAAGCACCTACCCCCTATTCCCAACCGAGCGCGATTGGACCGAACATCAAGCCCTTCCGGCAGCCGACCGAGTCTTTAGCGCCAATACCAGCGAGGGTATGTATGTCGCATTTCGGCTGCTCTTAAACGACAGCCGTTTGAATCACGGGAAGCCCAACTCCGATCGCTGTTACGTTCTTGACAATGACAAGGACAGGATTTTTGTACCCGCGGTGGCATGCGGTAAGGGTCCGCCGATCCCCGACTATTCCGCGCCCTTTTGGATGCTGGCGAACCAGTGTGGCGAACTGGAGCCGCCACAAACAGGCAAGGATTGTCCCTACCTGGGCCCAGCCACATGGTTGTCGGTCATCGGGCGCAACCGCTTCTGGCCGGTGGCCTCGATTACGGTGCCACCCGCAGCGCTAGCCAGCAAGGTTAAGCCATTGCCCGAGCAAGCGATCCAGGATCAGAAAGCAGCGGCACGCGGGAAGGAGCGGCAAAATGAGCCCGGCGGACGGCCAGCAATTCCCCTGGAAATGAAACTGCTTCTGCTGCTCGCGCTGTGCTTTGCCGGGTTCCACACATGGTGCTGCTGGTCCGGGTCCTACACAGCCAAGCCAGCCTTTCGAGCCCACTTCGCCAGCACAGGAAAATGGCGACAAACCCTGTTGCTGTTCTGCGGAACCTGCTGTGTTGCTTTCTTTGTCATGGCCGCTGGTTGGGGCTGCGGCGTGTTTTGGATTCCCGATGCCGGCTTAGGGTATCCGTGGTTTGCGCTGGTTGCTGTGCTGCTGACTTGCGCAATGGCATGCTGGGCGATCTACGGGAATAGCAGCCGGGCAGCCAGTGCGAAGCCGAAACCCGAGGCTGGTGCAAAAGTGCAAGATCCCGAGGAAAAGCCGGATCCCGAATGGGTTGCAAAATTGATAAAAAGGGCCCCTGCTCTGTTCTTTGTCGCACTCGTTGTGTTTTGCCTGCTATTTATCCTGCCGATCGAATTGGTTCTCACCTGTCAAAACCGCGTCCTCACCTACTGGCGTTCCGTGCACGTGGGAAGCGGCGTGTCTCCCATTGCGCCCATCTTGTCTCTGTTGGCGGGATTCTATCTTGCGTTCTGGTTCACCTTGCACGGGCTGGCGCTATTTGGCCGGGACCGTCCCTGCTTACCCCCTAAGGAGAAATTGGTTTTTAATGACGCGGCCGGCAACGAGAAAGACTATCTGCGGATGTTCAGCGAAGAAGACGCGGCCAAAAAAATTGAGGAAGCGGCCACGCCCCTGAACAACCAGGTCTTGCGCTGGAGCGCTACGCTTTTCATAGCGTTCTTGGCACTGGCTTGGAGTGTCTCGGGAGGAGTTCCCGTCCGCAGTCTGGGCGCGGAGAGTTATTCCCTGATTTTTGTAGTCTGCCTCGACCTTGCTTGCACGCTCGCCATCGTTGAGGCATGGAGACTCTACGAAGTATGGGTGGCGACACGACGCCTTCTCTTGTTTCTCGACCGTTTGCCTCTGCGCCGAACCTTGGCCGCACTCCACGGCTTTTCCTGGGGAAGCGTCTGGAAGATGAGTGGCAACGTGTTGGAAGTTCGCTATAAGGTGATTTCCCGCCAGATGGAATGCATGAATCACACCATTGGCAGTTTGCAGGAATTCATCGTGAGTTCTTCGGATCCAGGGGATATTCAGGCCGCACAAGACTCTCGCACAGATCTCCTGACGATGCGAGCGGAGGGAGAGAAGTTCGCAAAGTGGTATTCGGATAACTATGACAAGGACAAAAAGTATGCGAAAGATCTCGCGAACTTCCGCAAATTTCAGCTGAGTACCGCGGCCGCGAGTGGCACGCTGTTGACGAAATTGTGCCTCCCCGCGTGGAGAAAAGACAAAGAATCCTTAATCGTTGCGGCCACGCGAAACCCCGACGAGAAAGAGGGCAGCGCGCCGGGCGGTCCTCCTGTATCGAAGGAGGAGCACATCCGCAACGCCGAAGAATTCGTGTGCCTGACCTACCTCAGTTTCGTTCAGAATGTTCTCGGCCGCCTGAGGACGATGGCGCTGACCATCATGATGCTGTTCCTTGCGTCTACGCTGGCCACATCGGTATATCCTTTCGATCCCAGGCAGGCGCTCAGTGGTGTCTTGATCATCCTGTTCGTCATCGTCGGCTTCGTGATCGTGAAGGTGTATGCGGAAATGCATCGCGACGCGACCCTGAGCCACGTCACCAACACGAATCCGGGAGAGCTGGGAACAGAGTTCTGGTTCAAGATTCTCGGATTCGGGTTCGCGCCTGCGGTCGGACTGATCACGCGGATATTCCCGGGTATTACCGACGTCCTGTTCTCGTGGCTACAGCCTGGTATGTCGACGCTGAAGTAACAGCCGCACGGGCGTGAACGCCCCATTTATCCTATTCGATCCGCTTCCTCTGCTTGGAAGCGTGCAACTGACTATGCCCACGAACCAAGTGAAACAGTTCTTCGGCAAGGTTCTTGGTATGGTCGCCGGCCCGCTCAAACGCCTGCGCCATGAGCAGGATGCTGGTGCTATCTGGGCCCACACGCGGCGAGGTCGTTTCCAGGTGCCGCTTAAAAACAGAGCGGCAAGCGGTATCCACTTCGGCATCCAATTGCAGAACAGACTGCGCCAGCTCCAGGTCGCGGCTCTGGAAGCCAGTGTGTACATGGGTCAGCATTTTCTCGATGACATTGGTCATCTCGACGAGATCGCGCGCATCGTCGCGGGGCAGGCGGGCGGTGAGTTGCTCGAGCCGATGGGCGACACTCCATGTCAAGTCGCCGATGCGCTCAAGGTCGATGGTGAAGCGGAAGCACGCAAGCAGAAGGCGGGCTTCGTCTTCGCTCACCTCGGTGATGGCCTTGGGCAACTCATCGTCAATCTGACGCTCAATGCGGTCCAACTCCTTCTCACAATCGCGAACCGCGAGCAGTGCCATCTTCGACCCACCCTCGATGAAGTCACGAACATTGTAGGTGGCATCCTTGGCGACAAGGCACGCGCTCAGAGCAATAGCCGTGATCTGCTGCGTCGTATCCAGATAGGCGGGAGCTTTCTTCTTAAGAGCGGATGGCATAGGTAGGAACTCCGTAGCGTTCGAGACTGCCTAATAGCGCTCCTGCAAAGCCGGCAAACCATGATACCGGCGAAATGACGCCAGCCCCGATTTTCCCATGTAACGCTCCAGAGAGGAAGGCTGCGTCTGGCGCAAGTCCATAACCACCAATCCGTCGAGAACATGGGAGAACTTAGCGTCTACGTTGAAGCCGATCAATCGGCCGCCCAAACGGCTGTAGTGCTTGATCAGGATCGGAATGCCTTTGCCGTCGGTCTCCATGTCGGCGATGGGATCGGCGATTTGGTCAAGCTCCTGCATGGCATGGCAAATCGACCGGCAATCCCACGAGCGGATGCGCCCAGGCCGAAATGCCCGACGCGGCTGCACCATCGGACTCAGCTCGTCTCCCGCATTGCGAGCCTCGAAAAAGCGGACGATAAGTTCGCGCGAAGCCCGCGTGTACCGCCCACTGATGCTGACCGCCCCGAACAGCACTGGAGTTTCCGGATTCGAGACAACGTAACGGGCAATGCCTTTCCACAGCAACAGCAACGGCGCGAACTGCCTCTGGTATTCAGGTCGAACAAACGACCGGCCCAGTTCGAGCGCTGGACCCAGCTTCTCAAAAAATCGTTCGTCGAACCGGAACAGCGTGCTGGTGTAAACACCAGGAAGGCCGCCAAGGGGCAGGATGTCGTGCGTTTTGCCAATGCGATAAGCGCCCACAGGCTCTTGATTCAGCTTGCTCCAGAGAACAATATGCGTGTAATACCGGTCAAACGAATCAAGGTCAGTGCTGCGGCCAGTCCCTTCGCCGGCTTCGCGAAAGGTGAGTTCACGCAAACGCCCCAGCTCGGGAAGGATGTTGGGAATCTCATGTTCGCGGGCGGCAAAAACCGTGAACTCCCGACTGTCGTCGAGAATCTGCTCCGGGCGCAGCTTTTCCACATCGCACAGCAGAGCCTCGGCAGAGATCGGGCGCGTGAGCCGCTCCATGCGCTGCTTGGGCAGCATCGGCCGCAGAACCGAGGCCAGATTCTTGCGCGGTCCACTCTGTGCCAGGAGGTAAGTACGCCAGCGCAGGTAGTGAGTTGCCTCTGCGTCGCTTCCCGTCGGCGCCAGCGTATTGGCAGGAACGGCGCGTCCCACGCGCAGAGTAACGCTGCGCCCCTTTTGCGCCAGGAATTCATTCAGCAGAAGGGCGGGACGTAGAGTCGGGTGCACGATTCCCGGATGCATCATGCTCAGAGCTTGGGTTGCGGCGCTGTTCTTTTGCTGGAAAGCAACGGGAAGCGTGGCCGCGCCGGTCAAACGCGCCAGACGCGCCACCGACGCGTCCCACTCCGGGTTGGCCGCGGGTCCGCGCGGCAGCGGCAGTTGTGGTACGCCCGTAGCTGGAAATGTCACCAGCAGCCCGCCGCGGCCCAGCCAACGTACACCGCGTAAAAGCGCTGCCGCGTTCTTCTGAACCGCATCCTTGACGGCGAACGGATCGACGCAAATGCAATGCTCTTGCAGGCCTTCGATGTCTCGCAGCACGATGTCGGTGAGGATTTTCACGTCTGGGCGTACCCGGCGCAGGATAGCGCCGAGAACGGCCGCGTCCAGAATTCCGAAGGGCCGGTTGCAAACCACCAGCACGGCTCCCGCCGCTGGAATACGCGAAAGGTCTCCTTCCGCCAGTCGCACGCTCACCTTCATTTCCGCAAGCAGGGCCTCGAACAGATTAATGTCCTTGGCCGCTCTCGCCCGCGAATAGAGGTCGTGAACTTGGCCAAAGGGGAGGAACTTTTCCATCAATCCAGTGGCAGCGAAAAGCTCGCGCACACCAAAGGTGGAACGCGGATTGCCGTCGGGCGCTGCTACTCCTGAACTCGACATACTTTCAGGTCTATCCTGCCTTCTTTGCGGGAGTGTGACAGTAAGGTTAAAACTCTGTCACAGGATGTTAACTTTGGTACCCAAGCCGGTGGTTACCGGCGGCGCAGCTGGAGCCTCGGAGGTCGGTGCTGGGCCGCTGCTACGAATTCTTCCAGCCGTAAATTCATAAGCATCTGTAAACAATACACTTAGCCATAGTGGCCAACCCGTCCATTGGTTACTACAGTAAGGTGCAGAGGCGGGTGCTGAAACCTAAACTCGTAGAAGGCAAAAACCGCAGCCCTCGTGTGTGCGGATGTAGGAACAGAACGACCAAAATGCCTCTTCGAGCCAGACTCTTCATCGCGGTCACGGCGGCGGTCGGCCTTGCTATTTCCGTCCGCGCTTTTGCCGATTGCCACAGCTATGATCCGGCTCGTTTCTTCAGTTATCTCCTCATTGCGATTCTCGCCTCGCGGCTGAAGGTTCGCCTGCCCGGAATCGACGGCACCATGTCGGTGAACTTCCTATTTGTACTTCTGGGGGTGATGGAAGTTTCCCTGGCCGAGACGCTCCTGATCGGCTGTGCGGCCGGCCTGGCGCAGTGTTTGTGGACGCCACGCCAGTCGAATCGCCTGGCCAAAATCATATTCAACGTCTTCGGCATGATGGCAAATGCCGTAGCCGCCTCGTATTGGGCGTATCACGGTTTAGGGCACTTTCTGGGAAACAAGATTCCGCTGCAACTGGCCGTCGCGGCAACCGCCTATTTCTTCGCCAACACGCTGCTGGTTACCACCATCGTCGTACTCACGGAAGGCAAGTCGTTTCGGGCAATTTGGGAGGAGTGCTACTTCTGGTCGTTCCCCTACTACCAGGCGGGCGCGGCTGTCGTCGGCATGATATTTTTCGTCAACAAGGCGTTTGGCTGGGAGCTTTCCCTGCTGCTGATGCCGGTCGTGTACTGGATCTATCGCTCTTATCACCTGTATTTGGGGCGCCTGGAAGATGAAAAACGCCGGGTGGAGTTGGAAAAGGGACACGCTGAGGAGTTGTCCGCTCTGCATCTGCGCACAATTGAGGCTCTGGCGCTAGCAATTGACGCGAAGGACCACACCACCCACAAGCACTTGAACCGGGTGCGTACATTCGCGTTGGAAGTGGGCAAGGAAATGGGCCTCGAGCCCGACGAACTCGAGGCGCTGCGCGCCGCAGCTCTGCTGCATGACATTGGCAAGCTGGCTGTTCCGGAACACATCATCAGCAAACCTGGACGCTTGACGCCCGAAGAATTCGAGAAGATGAAGATTCACCCCGTGGTCGGCGCGGAGATTCTTGAGCGGGTGGCGTTTCCCTATGCCGTGGCGCCCATCGTGCGCTCGCACCACGAAAAATGGGACGGCTCAGGCTACCCCGACGGCTTGAAAGACGAAGCGATTCCGATCGGTGCACGTATCTTGGCCGCCGTCGACTTCATGGATGCCATGACCTCCGACCGCCAGTACCGCAAGGCGGTTCCCACCGAAGAAGCTCTGCGGATGATGGTAGCGGAGTCCGGAAAGCACTTTGATCCGAAGGTGGCCGAAGTGCTGTCACGGCGGTACGCGGAGCTCGAAGAAAAAGTGGCAAACGCGATCCCGGACGACGCCCTGAGCCCGATCGCGACGCAGTTTCCCGTCAGCCGGGGACTCCAGCCCGCGGCCGGATTTGAGCGCACGGACGGGGGCCGGCCGCAGCGGAATGAAAACGACTTCCTCACCTCCATCGCGGCGGCGCGGCAGGAAGCGCAGATGTTATTTGAACTGAGTCAGGACCTGGGCAAGTCGTTGAGCCTGGACGAAACTCTCTCCGTGCTCTCTGTACGTTTGCGGAAACTGATTCCGTACGATTCCATCGTCACTTTTACAGTGAGACAGGACCACATCATCCCGGCACATGTGAGCGGTGATAATTTTCGCTTGTTTTCATCATTGAACGTCCCCATGGGCGAGGGACTCTGCGGATGGGTAGCGCAAAACCGCAAACCGATCGTGAACGGCAATCCTGCGGTCGAGCCCGGGTACACCGGGGAGGAAGGCCGCTTTACAACGCTCCGCTCAGCGTTGGCTTTGCCCCTGGAAGGGGTGAACGGACTGGTTGGAGTGTTGGCCCTGTATAGCGTGGAGCAGGATGCCTTCAGCGGAGATCACTTGCGCATTCTTCAAGCGATCAGCTCGAAGCTGGCGATGTCGGTGGAGAACGCGGTGAAGTACCAGCAAGCCGAAGACTCTGCGACCACCGACTATCTCACAGGTTTACCGAATGCGCGTTCGCTGTTTCTCCATCTGGATCGCGAAATCTCGCGTTGTGCCCGAGCCAAGGAAAATCTCGCGATTATGGTGTGCGACATCAACGGATTCAAGCAGGTGAACGACAGCTTCGGCCACTTGGAAGGCGACAGGTTGCTGCGCCTCTTCGCCCAGAGTGCGAAAGACGTTTGCCGCGAATACGATTACGTTGCCAGGATGGGCGGCGATGAGTTCGTAATTGTTGTGCCCAGCATCACGCCGGCCGCGGCGCACGAAAAGACGGCGCTTTTCAATTCGATTCTGGTGGAAGCAGGAAGGGCCGTGTGCGGGCGCGAGCAAATCTCGCTCAGTGTCGGCATTGCGGTTTTCCCGGACGATGGCGAGGACGCGGAACAACTGCTGGCGCACGCCGATCACAGAATGTACTTTGCCAAGCGAGCGCACTATGAGGAGTCGGCAGTCCGCGCCCCGGCGGCTCGCACGGCGGCCGGGGTTTAGACCAGGAGTCTTGCCCTCGCTGCGTACTCCTCTAGTGAACGCGCATACGCAGGAAAAGCACCGCGCCTACCGGATGGGCACCGTAGTCCTGCCGCAAAACATCCGGCACTCCATACCAGGTGATTTGCCCTCCCAGCGCTGTTGACAGGTGCGGAATGTGGCCAATATCGCGGTCATAACCTGCGGTATAGGCCTGGACTCGCGTGAAATATTTCTCCATAAATCCTGGCGGAAGCGGATTCCCGCCGAGCAAGAGTTCGTCGGTCCGGTCGACATTTTCGATGCGGCTCCAGACCGCGTTCCTCAACCAGAACTTCAGTGTCGATTCCAGTAAATAACTGTTCCCCACGTTGCCGTCCAGCAGACTCTGGTTCCGTCCCCATAAGAGCAGGGAAGACCAATTGCCATTGTGTAAAGGACGGTTGTAAGCAATTGACGTAGTCATGCGGCGAACGTCCTCCTCCGGGGCGGCGGCCTCGGGGCTGTGAAGTTGCGCGATGGAGTATTGCAGAGTCCAGTTCGCACTCGGCGCCAGAGTGAAACGCGTAGACCATGAATCGAGCTTACCGGGATCGATATTCCAGCGATGCTCATCGGGTTCGCGTCCGTGAAATCCGGAGGCCTCGATCCTGGCCATGCGATAGGTGAGACCGAGCGTAACGACATCGCCGGCAATGTGCGTGGAATCCTGAAGATGGTGCCCCAGCGGTGCGAGTAGATCCTCGGACGCGGACGCGCGGTGTGGGTAGGCGGCGGGTCCCATCGCGGGATCGCCCATGGGCGCGTAGTAGAACGAGAGAAGCGTTTTTTCGCTGAGCCGGTAATCGTAGAGGGCAGCTAGTTCCATAAACAGATCGTGGGGGTGCTGGCCATCGGCGATGGGGTTGCCATAGGCCGTTTCGCCCTGCTGGAAGAGTTCGGGATAGCGGCGCTGGGAGATGGTGGCAGGCTCGAGGCTGAGCATGGTTCGCAGGGTAAACGTGCCAGCACCCAGTTTCCTCTGGGCCATGGGCATGATCCAGTTGGTAGAAATGAACTTGTCGCGTCCTCGCGGTCCGGTTTGCTGAATATCAGCGAGGAAGGCATCGCCATGGAACATGAACGTCCAGGCCCCCTTCTGTGCCATAAGCATTTCGGTAGGAACTGAAATCGGTTGGGCGTCGGTACCGGCCGCAGAATGCTGCTCGATCAGCTCGATCAGTGACACCGGTTGCATGGGCATGCTGTGGTGGTCATTCATGCCGGGCATATCCATACCCTGATGCTGATCCTGGGCGAGCGACCACTGAACGCTGGTCGAGAGGATTAGGCAAAAGGCGATCAGGAAAAAGAAAATAGTACGCACGCTTCCTCCACGTGTTTCTAGGCTAGATATGAAACCTTCCAGGTTACGGGGGCGAGTTTCGGCCTAGACGCGAAGAGGCGGGTTATCGAAAACAGTTTGCCGGGGAAGGAAGAGAGAAGGAGGTAGGACATGGATGTGCGCCAGACTTGCAGGCACAGATTCGATAAGGCGTGAGGAGGGGAGCGTTACACCGGCCACGCGATAGGCAGTGGGAAGCACAGCCGTGCCGTGCCCCAATACGCAGCACTGATGGGATGCAGGAACTGGCTGAGGAACTCCGGGATGGTGGCCGGAGCAGGGTTCGGAGACCGCAGTCTCCGTGGGAGGTTGCAGTAGACACAGATGGACTCCCGCAAACGCCATCGCGCCTAAAGCCAGAAGAAAAACCGCAACGAGTCTGAGGAGGGACCTGCTCACTTCCCCTATTAGATACGCAAGGCCGGAAAATGTCACCCGGTCCGCGTTCGATGTTGCGTTTGGCGGAAGTGTAAGCCCTCGCCGCAGACCAGTGACGACGGACCAGTGACGACGGAAACTCGCTCGTTTTTGGCGGAGGTAGTCTCAGCGAGGGCTTCTCCGTGAGAGCCTCGGTTATGATGAAGAAGATGCAAAAGATCCAAGTAAGAGTCGAACCGCGACACTACGATATCCTGCTCGAGCGCGGGCTGTTACAGCGTTCCGGCCGAGTGCTGGCGCGTCTGTTGGGGAAGAACCAGCGATGCTTTGTGGTGACGGTGCCGCAGGTGCGGCAGCTCTGGGGCGGCACACTGGAAGCCTCGTTGAAGCAGGCCGGGTTGCGCGTGGAATTCCTCGAGATGGGCGACGGCGAACCGCACAAGCGGTTTCGCACATTGGAAGCGCTAGCCGAGCGCATGGTTGTTCTGAGAGCGGATCGCGATAGCGCGGTCATTGCCCTGGGCGGCGGCGTAGTGGGAGACGTAGCGGGTTTTCTGGCTGCGATCTACATGCGTGGCATCGAGCTAGTGCAGATTCCGACGACCCTTCTCGCGCAAGTGGATGCGTCGGTAGGAGGCAAGACCGGTGTGAACCTGCGATCCGGAAAGAATCTAGCCGGAGCGTTTCATCAACCCCTGGTGGTGCTGATGGATTCCGCAGTGCTCGACACCCTGCCCGAGCGCGAATTCCGCGCCGGACTGTATGAGTCCATCAAGTGCGGCGTGATCGGGGACCCGAGACTGTTTCGCTTCATGGAGGCGAACCAATCTGCGATTGTGCGACGCGTAGGCGCGGTTCTGGATCCGGTGATCGCCGCGTCGGTGAAACTGAAGGCCCAAGTTGTCTCGGCGGACGAGAAGGAAAACGGCGTGCGGAGAAATCTGAATTTCGGCCACACGATCGGTCACGCCCTGGAAGCGGAAACGGGCTACCGTCACTTCCTGCATGGCGAAGCCGTGGCGTGGGGGATGATGGCAGCGATTCACATTGCGCAGTCCGTCGGCACAATGAAAGCGTCAGACGCCGAGCGCACGACGAGCGCGATTTTGAGCCTGGGCAAGTTGCCGCGAGTGAATGCGTCGGCAAAACGAGTGGTCGCGCGTCTAGGCTCGGACAAAAAGGCTCGCGGTGGCAAGGTTCACTTCATCCTGCCGACGAAGATTGGCGCGGTTGAAGTGGTTGCAGGCATCCCGGAGAATGTAGCGCTGGAAGCCGTGGAGTACGTGCGCCGCATTTCGGCGAGACAATAGTGATGACCGTCACGGAGCCAGAAGCAGCCGAGAAACAACGCACCCAGGGCGCAAGCCCCGAAGGTGCCGCGAGTCCGCAGGCAGCAGCGCAGGCGGTTCGCCAGATGTTCAGCGAGATCGCGCCTCGCTACGATCTGCTCAATCACGTTCTCTCCATGAATGTCGACCGCCTGTGGTGGTGGCGCGCGGCGAAGCGGTTCGACGCAATACTCAGGGATCCCGCCGCGCGCGTTCTCGATTTGTGCTGCGGCACCGGCGACATGGCATTTGCGTTACAGCGCCGCGCGCAGGCAGGAGCGCGCATTGTCGGAGCCGACTTCGCACATCCCATGTTGCATCGGGCGGCACTCAAGTCTTCGGAAATCGCCAAGAGACCGGCCTGGATCGAAGCCGACGCCTTGCAACTGCCGTTCGTGGATTCCGCATTTAACTTGGTGACCTCGGCGTTCGGCTTCCGGAATCTAGCGAACTACGACGATGGCCTAAAGGAAATCCTGCGCGTGCTGCGCCCGGGCGGAGAATGTGGCATCTTGGAGTGCAGCGAGCCGGAGGGCGCTCTGGGCGCGATATATCAGCTTTATTTTCGCCACGTCCTGCCAAAGATAGGAACAGCCCTCTCGGGCGTCCGCGGCCCCTACGACTATCTTCCCAACTCCGTCGAACGCTTTCCCAAGCCTCCCGAAATGCTGGAGCGAATGCGAGCCGCCGGATTCTCCGAAGCGAAGTGGACGCCCTACACATTCGGCATTGCGGGATTATTTTGGGGACGGAAGTAGGTGGGGGCTCACTGACCTCACAAAATGCCTTGCCATCGACCAACGGGAGGGATCTGCAGTTAGGCTTTGGAAGTCACGGTGTTCGAAAGGTTGGCATCCCCAAAACGAACCAACGTTAATTGCTGTTCCGGAACGTATCCCGAAAAGCGTCCTCAATCGTGTACTGAATCACCTCGGCATACTTCGGCCCCAGCCAGGTCTGCAAGTGGCTGGTATCCATAATGTATTCACCAGTCATGTAGGGAAGCGCTTCCGGCGGAATCGCTGAAATGCCGGATTTCCAGAGCGCCTCGAGCACCATGCGGCAGGCAAACATGCCCGGCATGCGCAGTAGCTTAGCCTGCGCCAATTCCACACAGCGCCCATAAGTCAGCGCAGGCCCGCGCCCCGCGACGTTCAGGATGTTAAGCCGTTGCGTTTCCGGCTCGGTCAGGCCAGCGATGTGGGCAATCAAACGCGCCACATCATCGACATGCACGAACTGAATCTTCTTTTCCCGGAATCGTGGATTCCGCGGAAGCATGCACGGCAGCCGCTTGCCTTTAGCGCGAAGCTTCTCTGCCCATCGCCCTTTGCCGTTGGGTGTGCCGCGAAATGCCCCAACCATGTAGTTATCGACGGAAGCACCGGTAAAAATGTGAGGCCGCAGTAAATACACGCTGGACTGAGGCAATGACGGCGCCCAAGTCTGCACCACCTCGTCTGCTTCCTGTTTGTGAATGGCGTAGGGCAGCGTGTGCGCCCCGAGGCGCGTTTCCTCAGTGACAGGGCGTGGCAATTCGGGCCCATAGGCAGCCACACTGCTCAAGTGAATGAACTTGCGGACGCTGTTGTAGCCGTTCCGATTGGTTTCCGAAACCGCTTCAAGAACACGAGCCGTGCCCGCCACGTTGATCTGCCACATCCGGTCAAGGTCGAGCACGCCCGCGCGGACGGGATCCAAAATAAACGCCAGGTGCACCACTGCAACCGGACGAACCTTTTGGAAAAGATGAAACAGCTCGCGACACGACTCTTCCTTGCCGAGGTCCAGACTGACAAACTGCGCGACAGTAGTCTCCGGCGGAGCCAGATCGACAGCCGTAACCGAGTACTCCGCAAGCAGCGGAAGCAGCCGACGGCCTAAATTGCCGGCTGCTCCGGTTACGACAATCGACGGCTTGGTATCGCTCATTCCTGGGTTCAAACTACTCTGGGTCAGCGTTTCAGGTTCATCGTCTCTTAACGAGCGCCTCAGTTGGAGGGAGGACCCGATTGCGGCTGACGGCCCGGTCCACCCGGGGCCGCTGCTGGCTCCGGCGGCCCGAAGTAAGCATCGTTCAAGGTCGTCGTGCCGATTTCCGACACAGCCTTCTGAGCTTCCTGCATGCGCTCGTTCTTCATCGCCGTCTTCACGTCGTTCTTGGCTTCCTCGAAGGAAAGCGTCGTCTTCGTCCCCATCTTATAAACGAAAAACGCTCGTGAATCGGGAATCAGTTCCGAAACGTCACCGCTCTTCAGGTCAAAGATATTCGGCGGCAGAGTGGCGCGAGTGGCCTTCGGCACTTTCGTATCCACCGGTGCGCCCTTGATGTTGGCGGCGGCAAAAGCCTCAGCCTGGAGCTTGGCAAAATCCTCGCCGGCAGCGGCGCGGGCGCGCAGCTTCGCGGCCAGAGCAGCCATGCCAGCTTCGTCAGCGACAACGGCAGTCTTCGCCTTCGCAGCGGTGGCCTTGGCTGGTGCGGCTTTGGCGCCAGCCTTTGCGGCGGCAGCTTTCGCCGCAGCCGTAACAGGTTTCTTAGCGGCCGGCTTGTCGGCGTCGTCCTTGTCGCCCTTGGTCGCGTCCTTGTCTGCCGGTAGCGGGGTTTTAGGGATGATCAGACGCTCCACGTCCGCTTGTTCGTAATTGGCTTTGTGGTCGTTGTAATACTTCTCGGCGTCGGCATCGGTCACATTGCCAGCCTGTTCCTGCATGCTGTCGCGGAGCTCACCGGCAAGGGCCTGCATCACGGCGATTTTCGTACGCACTTGCACGCGTGCCGACTTATCCAACCCGCGCTTCTTGGCTTCAGCAGCCATGGTCAGGAGTTGCCCATAGCTAGTGCCAACCTGGCGCTGCTGCGGCAGCTTCATCTGCGGCTGGAAAGCCTGGATAATCCCCTCAAACTCAGCTTTCGTAATGACGGTGGTGCAGTCAGCGGCTGGCGGATCGCACACGCCTTTAATGGTGACGACCGGCGTCTCCGGAGGCAGGGTAGCAGCAGCCGGGGTAGTCGCGGCAGGTTGGGCGGGTGGCATAGTGGTCGCGGCTTGGCCGAAGACCATCGAGCAGCTTAGGATGAGAGCGAAAAAATGACGAACAATCACGTAGCACTTCCTCCAATACAAGATCGCCGATCGAAGATCGGACAGATGCAAGATCTTCGAACACAAGATCTGCGAATACAGGATCTTCGAATATAAAGATCAGCCGGTAGGAGCTTAGCCAATATTCAAGATGCGCCTTCATCGTAGCATATGGGCTGTTTTAGGGCCTTGCGCCAGTGCAACTTGGCGAAGATGACTTGGCGAACATGAAAGGAGAGGCGATAATCAAAGCCACTCTCCATGTCGACCGAGATCCACGACGAAGCCCCGACCAGGATCCAATCCGACACCCAAGCCCTGCGCAGGCAGATGCGCACCGAGAAGCGCTCCGTCGCCGGCAGCTCGGTCTTGGCAGCGATGGTCATCACCATCCTCAAGGTGCTCGTGGGGTTCACCACCGGCTCCTTGGGCATCCTTTCCGAAGCCGCTCATTCCGGCCTCGACCTCATCGCCGCCCTGGTTACATATTTTTCCGTCCGCGTCTCCGACAAACCCGCTGACGCCGAGCATCAATACGGCCACGGCAAGGTGGAAAACTTCTCCGCTTTCATCGAAACCTTCCTGCTGCTCCTAACCTGCGTCTGGATCATCTATGAAGCCCAACATCGCCTCTTCTTCCACAGCGTCGAGATTGAACCCTCCGTCGCGGCCTTTGCGGTGATGTTCCTGTCGATGGCGGTCGACTTCTGGCGCTCGCGTGCCCTAGGCAAGATTGCCGTCAAGTACGACAGCCAGGCCTTAGAAGCCGATGCCCTCCATTTCAGTACAGACATCTGGTCGAGTTCCGTTGTGATCCTAGGTCTGGCTCTGGTTGCGATCGGTCGCCGCGCAGGCATCGCATGGCTGAAAGACGCCGATCCCATCGCGGCCCTGTGCGTTGCCGGCGTGGTGATCTTCGTAAGTTGGCGACTAGCGCGCCGCACCATCGACGCATTGCTCGACGCCGCTCCGCTCGGCGTCCGTTCCGGAATCATCCACGCCGTCACTAGTGTCGAAGGCGTCGTCGAGGTCGACCGAGTCCGTATCCGCAAGGCAGGAGACCGCTACTTTGTCGACCTATCTGTAGCTCTCCCGCGCGTCGTCACCTTCCAGCGTTCTGAGCAGATCGTGAGCGCCGTCACCACCGCCGTCCAGAACCTTCTCCCCAACGCCGACGTCATGGTCCACTCGCTAGCCAGGCCGCAAGTCGACGAAAGCATCTTCGACCGCATCCGCGCCGTCGCCACGCGCCACAACGTCAACGTGCACGACGTCAGCGTGCAAGATCTCGAGGGCAAACTGCACGTCGAGCAGCACCTCGAACTCAACGAAAACTTCGAACTCAAAGAAGCTCATGACCGCGTAACCCAACTCGAATCGGAGATTCGCGCTGAAGTTCCCGAAGTCGTCACCATCCTCACCCACATCGAAAGCGAGCCCGCGACCATCGAGGCGGGCGAGGAAGAAATCGCCGATGCCGCACTGGAAAAGAAATTCAAAGCCATCGCCGCAGGCTTCCCCGAAATCATCGACATGCACGACGTAAAAATCCGTCGCGTCCGGAATCGCCTCTATCTCTCCTGCCACTGCACGCTCCCCGACGGAATGCAGCTCTCCCGCGTGCACGATGTCCAAACCGAACTCGAGATTCGCCTCAAGCAAGCGGCCCCACAGTTGTTTCGCGTCCTCATCCACCCCGAACCAGTGACGGACAACCTGCGGTGACCTGGATTACCGATACAGCCAACTAACCATGTTCAGATTCTTGTGGAGACCCCTGCCATGATTTCCGCCAATGCCGTTTGGATAGACAATTCAAGATTCGTAGGAATAGCCGGCAGTCGCCACTCCGCGGTAATGGATGCAGCGTCGTCGGAAAAATCCGCCAGCAGCCCCATGGAACTGGTGCTGATCGCCCTTTGCGGCTGCACGGCCACTGACGTCGTCAGCATTTTGCAAAAAAAGCGAGAGTCCTTCACCGCCCTCGAAGTCCGCGCCGAAGCCGATCAGGCCCCCGAACCACCAAAGATCTATACCCACATTCGCCTGATCTATAGGGTGCGAGGTAACGTTACCAAGAAGGCGATGGAAGACGCCGTGCGCCTTTCGAAAGAAAAATACTGCTCCGTGTCCGCGATGTTGGAGAAGACAGCTACCATTACTTTCAAGATCGAATATGAGTAAAATCCCGTGCCGTTAGTGGGCTCGAGGGCATCCAAACACCATGGAAGAAAGCCCCATGCAAGAAGCTAGCTCTGGCCAACCGAAAGTCGTAATCTTCACCCAACCTGGCTGACCGCCCTGCCACGTTGTCACGGCATTCCTCTCGGAGAGAGGGATCGTGTTCGAAGAGCGCGATGTGTCCCAGGACGCCGCCGCGGTCCGCGACCTGACCCAAAAATACAAAAGCCGCTCCACACCAACTCTCGTGATTGGCCCGCCAACCAGCGAAGAGGTTATGATCGGTTTCGATCCGGATCGTCTGAATCAACTGCTGAGACTGTAGTGCAGCGTGCTTCGCCCATAGCCCGGAAATTCTAGCTAACTTCAGGAGCGACCTTGTGAACAAGAACAGCATACTCATCGCATTGTCGGAATCCCCGAACACGAAATTCGGCAAGGAAGATTTTGTCAGCCAGTCTTTCACACAGAAGGTTTTCTCCGCGATTTGGGCGGTCGAGTCCGAAGTTAACAACGGTGGTTTTTCACAGTACTTTTCGAATTCCAGCGCCGAAACTGCGCCCTTCGTCGAAACTGCACTTGAATCTATCGGAGCCCCAAAGACTGCCGATATCTGCAAGCGGGCCATCGCATGCGCTTTTGCTGGGGGCCTGCCCGAGAGAGGGGATGATATCTCTTCTGCTGCCGCGGATTTCTCGGACGAGCTTCTTGAGGCCCTAGAGCCTCTGGACCAAGAGTTCTTTTCGTATCCCCATGACCTTACCGACCTTTTGTTTGCCTATGTCTCGCAACATCCGGAGGAGTTTGGACCGTTGCCGAAACCGGATGCCGCATAGATCGCGATAACACTGAATTGCACAACGCCCGTTTCTTCCCGTCCCTGCAGTTCACCACACCCCGTGCCCGCTCAACGCCACCCAATCCGCGGATTCGTCTACATCGCCCTGGCCACCCTGCAATGGGGAATCGCCGCGAGCCTCGGCCGCGCCGTCTTCACCGGTAGACTCCGCATCGGCGGAGAAGTAGTAGGCGCGATCAACCCGCTCCTAATCGCGCAAGGCAGAGTTACATTCTCCTGCCTGGCGCTCCTAACCATCCTGATCGCACGCCGCGGAGTCCGCGCGCTACTCCTCCCAAAGCGCGACCTCCTGACCATGCTCCTCATCGGCACGTTCGGCATGGCAGCCTCGAACTACTTCTATTACTTGGCCATCGAGCGCACGAACGTAGCCACAGCCATCATCGTGCAATACACAGCACCGGTGTGGGTGCTACTTTACATGGTGGGTCGCGGCCTGCAGAAGCCGACCCTTCAGCGAATCGGCGCAGTGGGACTAGGCATCGTGGGAATTGCTCTTGCCATTGATCTAGTCCACGGCAACGCGCTTCGCCTCGACGCGATAGGCGTGGGTGCTGCCCTGTTAGCAGCATTCTCATTCAGCTACTACAACATCGCTGTGCACGATGTCCTAACCCGCCACGACCGCTGGAAGGTCCTGCTCTGGGCAGTGCTGATTGCCTCAGTATTCTGGCTGGTCGTGAATCCACCCTGGAAAATCGTAGCCGCCGGTTACTCGCGCCCGCAGTTCCTATTCCTTGCCCTCTTCTCGCTAATCTCCATGCTGGGCCCATTCTCCTGCTACTTCTCAGGCCTGCAACATTTGGAACCAACACGCGCGGTGGTCACGAGCTGCCTGGAACCCGTGTTCTCCATCGTGATCGCTGCGATCTTCTTAAGCGAGCGCGTGAATATCACACAGATCGTCGGAATTATTCTGGTGCTCGGCGCGATTATCCTAGCCCAACTACCCGACCGCGCCGACCCAGCAGCGATGCTGGTGGAACCAATCGAGTAGCAGGTTTGAGCTCCACCCAAACCCGAGAATTTGTCGTCCCGATCAACGGAGAAGCTTGCCCTGAGCTTGCCGAAAGCCCGTCCTGAGTTTGTCGAAGGGGGATCTGCAGTTCGGCTTTTGGGTGGAGCAGCGCTTCAGCGCTGCAATAGGAGCACGGTGAGAGACGCCTTTAGGCACTGAGGTAAGGTTGAGTCACGCATTATCAGTCCCTCGCGCCGAGCGATGGCCGCCCGAACACTTTCCGCAACCTCTGATACCGCTTCGCCGCGCGAACATCATTCTCAATTTGTTCCCGCAGCGCCTCCGGGGAAGAAAACTTAATCTCAGCACGCAGCCGCCGGAGAAAAAATACTTCCACTTCCGTGTCCTCACTTAAATCGACCGGATGAAAATCCAGCAAATGGGTCTCGATCGCAAACGACTCCGCCCCGAAAGTCGGCCGGTTTCCAATATTGGTCACCGAATCAAACATCTCATCCCCTACCCGAGTCCGCGAGACATAAACCCCATTCTGCGGGACCAACTCGGAATAAGGCGCCAGATTGATGGTCGGAACAGTATATTTCGACCCATATCCGCGTCCATGAACAGGCGAAGAAAGCACACTGAACACGCGCCCCAGCAAGTGTCGTGCGAGATGTACCTGACCGTCATGCAACAACTTGCGGATAGCGCTGCTCGAAACCTCCATCCCGCGCAGCCGCATTTCCGGATACGAAAACACCTCAAACCTGAACTCGCGCCCAAATTCGGCGAGCGTATGGATGTCCCCTGCCCCTTTGTTGCCAAATCGGAAATTGAAGCCTTCATGAATTTCGCGTGTGTGCAGGGCATCGCATAGGATCTTTTGCGCGAACTCGCGAGCCGTAGTAAGGCGCATGGCTTCGTCGAACGGAAGCAGGACCACCGCATCAAGGCCGGCCTCGGCAAACAAGCGCAGTTTTTCGGGCTCCGGCGTCAAAAGCTTAAACGACGACCCCGGTCGCAAATAGCGCGCCGGATGCGGATTGAACGTTACCGCCACGGAGAGGCATCCTTGCGCCTTCGCCCGCCGCACCATCTGCTTCACCATGTGCCGGTGTGCGCGATGAATCCCGTCAAAGTTCCCCACGCTGACGATGGCAGGCTCAAACCCAGGCGGAATCTCGCTGAGCTGACGAAAGACTTGCATCTAGATTTCAAACTCCAGCTTCAACCCGTCGTATGCGAGTTGCACGCCGGCGGGGAGGCCCCGGTTGGTCTCCTCGTGTGGCAAATCATGACAGATATGCGTGAAGAAAGTGCGTCGCGCCCCCAAATGCTCCGCAATGCGCAAGGAGTTTGCAATATTGGAATGCGTAGGATGGGGTTTGTGCCGGAGCGCGTCAAGAAACAGCACGTCCAAGCCATGCAGCTTCTCCATAGAACGCTCAGAAATCTCGGAAAAGTCCGTCAGATACGCAGCCGAGCCAAAGCGGAAGCCCCAGACCTCGGCATCCCCATGCAGCACCGAAATAGGCTCAAAGCGCGCCCCAAACAACTCAAGCGTCCCCTCCAGGCGTTTGAGTTCCACTTGCGGAAGGTTGCCGAACTTATAGACCCCGTCAAAGGCGTACTGAAACATGGAGCGAATAATGGCTGAATGCTCCGGCGCAGCGTAGAGAGGGATCTTGTTAGGCTGCAGAAAGCTCAGCGGCCGCAGGTCGTCCAGTCCCAGCACGTGGTCCGCATGTGCATGCGTATAGAGCACAGCATCAATCTTGCGGACCTTTTCGCGTAACGCCTGCTCGCGGAAGTCCGGAGTAGTGTCAATCAGTACAGTGTTCCCGCCGAAATCGATGAGAACAGATGGTCGCGATCGCCGATCCCGCGGGTCCGTCGACCGGCACACCGCACACTCACACCCCAGAGTCGGCACACCCATCGACGTGCCGCTACCGAGAACAGTGAGAGTGGCATTCATTCCAGCCGGCTAGCGAATCAGCGGACCCGATCCAACCGTGCCTGATCCAACAGAACTCGGTCCGCCGGGGCCTGCCGCTCCAGGACGCGGCCCACGCGCCAGCGCATTCGTGACCTCGAGATACGCCATGCGCAGCTCGTAGAGCGCGTTTTGCAGGAAGTTCTGTTCGGCGGAAGTCAGGTTGCCCTTGGTCTTGTCCGCCAGCAGCCCAACCGTATCGATCGTCTGCCGGGCGCTAATAATGTCGAGACGCGGCTGCCCATTCGGCTCGTGCGCCAAACCGAGCTGCATCAGCGCAGTCATATACAGCGATCCGAGAAAACGTTCAAACGTTACTTCCAAATCCGCACCCGGCCCCATCTCCTTGCTGATTGCCTCATCCATGGACCGATTGGTTTCCTGGTAGGCATTAGCCTGGGCAGACTGCTGTTCAGCGGAAGGTGGCGGAGGTGCATCCGCCGGCGGTTGCGCAGTCTCGGCGGAAGGATTCTCAACTCCGCGAATCGCGGTCGGTTGGGGATCGTCGGTGATCAATCTCATGCTGGCTTCGTTAGCGCTATCAGCTTCAGGACGCAACTCGCCATCCGTGGAAAACAGCCGCCGGTCCGATACTGTAAAACTCTCTTCTTCTCTTCTCTTTGCCATGGGGGACTCTCTGGATTGCTCTCCAATCCCGTTCTCTAATGTTGCAGAAGTTCTCGAAATGGAAGCTCGTGTCGCTCCACTGCCGCTCCGTGAATGGTCAACGTCTTACCGAACGCTTCGCGCCGTAAATAGCCCAACCCGATCCACCGGTTTTTTTCTGGCCCGGAAAAATTGGCCGTACTCGTAATCTCGCCCACTTCCTTGCCGTCAGCCTCAATCTTATCGCCCGACACGCAAGGCGCCGTCAGCTCAAAGCCCGAAAACACTCGATGCACCTGCCCCCGCGAGCGAATGCGCTCTATAATTTCCTGGCCTACATAGCATCCCTTGGCGAAGTGCAACGCCCGCTCCTGCCCAGTCTCCTGCGGCAAATCGCGCTCGCGGATGTCCTCGCCAAACACCGGAATTCCCGCAGCCATCCGATAAAACCGTTGTGCCGCCGCGCCCACCGGCGCAGCCCCAGCCCGCTCTAACGCTTCGATCGCCACGGGAACCCGTTCCGGAGCGAACCAAATCTCGTACGCCTCGCCCTTCCAGGCCTCCGTACGGACCAGCGTGATCTCCGAACCCTGCCAAGTCAAACCGCTGAATTGCAGTGGCTCAAGCTCCGGTACCGCAATGCCTGCGGCCTCCAAGACCGCCCTGGCCTTCGGTCCCTGAACACCGATAGCAGCCAACTGATTGGTACCGTCCTCAATCACCACATCGTCCATGACGATGTAATGATCAAACACGCCAATCAACCTGGCACCGTGTGCCCGATCCACGTCCAGCACGATACGATCGCCCCGATTGAAGGCATACAAATCGCCCTGAATCCGCCCCTGAGCATTCAGCAGAAACGCATACAGCCCATGATCCGCGGCCAGATCCCGAACGTTGTTCGTCACCATTCCGTTCAGCCAGCGCGTCCGGTCTTCGCCGCTGACAAACACCTTCCCGCGAGTGTCGAGGGTGTAAACACCACAACCATCGACGAGCCCTCGGAATTCGGTAAAAGCGCTCGGATCGACCGCATCCGCCAACCCGACCCGCACCTCGGTCGTTTCGCTCTCTGAAGTGCCGCTGTGAAGATGAGCAAACATCGGTACACTCGATTATAGCCGAGACGCCGAATGCTCGAATCCACCCACGCCCCATACTCCGCACGCCTAAAAAGAGTGTTCCGGAGAGCCAAGAAACGCCTTTCCCGTGCACTATTGTTAGCCCTCGCGGCTCTATCCGCCCTATCTTCTCCCGCCCAGACATCGCCGCCACAAACTGCACCCCCTCCAGCCCCCGAACACAAAATCTCCCCCGAACAAGCCGACGAACTCTTCCGCTCCGTCGACGAAATCCTCAAATTCGCCAGCACCGAAACCGCCCTCCCCGAGCGCGAAAAGGTAAAGCGTAAGCTCGTCAGCCGCGACGAAGTTGTCGCCTATCTCCAAAAGCACATGGACGAGGACGAAGATTCGCAACGCTTTCGCCGCAGCGAGGTCGTCCTCAAGAAATTCGGCCTAATCCCGCGCGACTTCGACCTCCGCCCGTTCCTGATCGGCCTCCTCCGCGAACAAATCGCTGGCTACTACGACCCGGCCACGAAAACCGTAAACATGCTCGACTGGCTCGATGCCGAGCAGCAAAAGCCCGTCCTCGCCCACGAACTAACGCACGCTTTGCAAGATCAAAGCTTCGACCTCCAAAAGTGGATGAAGGGCACCGAAAAGGATCTGATCACCGTCGAGAGCCCAACCTCCGACGACTTCGACCGCGACGAAGCTGCCGAAGCCCGCCAGGCCATGGTCGAAGGCCAGGCCACCGTGACGCTCATCGACTACGAGCTCGAACCCGCCGGGATGTCCATGGCTGGCTCGCCCCAAATCGTCGAAGCCATGCGCGAAACCATGCTGGCGGGCACTCCGGATTCCGTGCAATACCAAAAGGCGCCGCTCTTCCTCAAGGAAGCCTTGACGTTCCCGTACCGCTACGGCCTTGGCTTCACCGGCGACGTGATTGCCAAGCGCGGCAAGGCCGGCCTCAACGATCTCTTCAAGAATCCTCCCACCACAACTCGCCAAATCATGGAGCCGGACACCTTCCTCTCGGGCGAAAAACTCCCCGCCATGCCCGTCCCAGACTTCAAGCGTTTGTTTAAGGATTACGACACAGTCGACGTAGGAGGATTCGGCGAATTCGATACCGCCATGTTAGTCGGTCAGCTAGCCACACCGGTAATCGCGCAGAAAATCTACCCCCACTGGCGCGGAGGCTACTACTACGCCGTCCGCCCGAAAGCCAAGGCCACGGCCCCCCTCGGCCTGCTCTACGTCTCGCGCTGGTCCAGCCCGGAAAAGGCTACGGAGTTTGCGGCGATCTACGCTAAAGGGTTGGCGAAGCGATATCAGCGGGCTGTTGAGGTGCCACATGCTGTTAAAGTCCCACATGAAGGGGCCGCCCTAGTCTCGACCGGTGAGATTCTGTCTGGCGGGCACTCTTGGACCACCGAGGAGGGCCCTGTTCTAATCGAGATGCAGGGGGATTTCGTGGTGATTGCTGAGAGTCTGGATCACGAAGATCGCCTCCCTGAGGCCGTCTTGGGGTCGACTTTACCTGCCGGAACGAAGTAAAAATCGTTTCGTTGTGGAAAACTGCGGCAGCCCCTATGGGTTCCACGCGCGATCCCCAACTTAAGGTTTTGAATTTCCCTCCAGCTTGCCCGCACTCGCGTAGCCCGGATGAACCTTCGGAATCAGACTCTGCTGGTCGGCGATACGCTGCAACAGACTAGCGAGCTGAAGTTGTTCTTCCTGGGAGAGCCCCGCAAGGAGTGCTTGTTGGTGCTCGCGCGCGATGCGACCAACAGCCTGGACAGTAGTTCGGCCTGCGTCCGTCAAGTGTAGAGCATGGCTGCGGCGGTCGCTGGCATGCGGACGCCGTTCCAGCAGCTCCCTGGATTCCAGCTCGTCGATCAGGGCGACCAAACGGCTGGGAAGAGTTCCAAGTGCGGTTGCCAGTTCCTGCTGGCTCATGCCCGGCTTACCCGACAGAATCCGAAAAATGCCGGCATGCGCCGGGAGAAGCTTCAGTTCGGCTACGCGCTCGGCAAACTTGGATGCCGCATGAGCGCCTACCTGCGCCAGTAGGAAAGCCGCTCCAGAGCGTCCCCTCGGCTTTGCATCGTCTTCGTCGTGAGGCCTCGGCTTCATCGCTTTTCATTCTTGCACATATGAATAGTTTCTGTATATAATGATTACATGAATGAATAATTGTCAGGAGCATACGAGCCATGACTTCTCCAACGAACTTCTCCACATCCACCAGTCGCCACCAAGGACCGCCGCTCCAGATCGTCGCGGCTGTTTACATGCTGATCTTTCTTACGGGCTTGTACTCTGTCAGCCCCTTGCGAGGAAAGCCGTCTTTCCCTCCTCCCAGCGAATCCCTGGAGGTCATTGCAGCTTTCTTTCTCGCCCGGTCTTCCGCCGTTCTCTTCTGCGCGGCTCTGCACTTTGGGGCGGCCATTCCTCTCGGGATCTTTACGGCCACCATCGTAAGCCGGTTGCGTTTCCTGGGAGTACGGGCCGCCGGATCCTACATCGCCCTTTTCGCCGGGTTTGCGACGGCCATCATTATGGTCATCTCCTCTGCCGTTCTATGGATGATGTCCTATCCCGGCATTGCTCAGGACTCGACTCTCTTACAGGCTCTCTATCGTCTGCAATTTGCGTTGGGCGGACCGGGCTTCTCCGTGCCCTTCGGTCTGCTCGCGGCGGGAGTCTCCGTCACTGCGGGCCTGACCAAGCTCCTGCCGAAGTGGCTCGTTGTCTTTGGTCTGATCATTGCAATCGCGGGGGAACTGAGTTGGCTGAACCTGCTCTCGTCAAAAGCACTAGTCCTGATTCCACTCACCCGTTTTCCGGGATTTATCTGGCTCATTGCCGTGGGTATCATCCTGCCTAAAACCATTGCACGAACCGAGAACGCATAAGAATGTGAGCATCCACAGTCGCCATGTGGGTGCGTCAGCAATTGGGTTCGGCCGCTTACAACGCTATAATGCAAAGTTCGCTTCACCGCGATCTGGAGCCCCCTTGCCACAAGCAGAAATCGGAATCATCGGAGGCAGCGGCCTCTACAGCATGCCCGGCCTCACCGACGTCAAGGAAGTCCGCATCACCACGCCCTTCGGCGACCCCTCCGATGCCTACATCACCGGCGAACTCGAGGGCCGCAAAGTCGCCTTCCTCGCCCGCCACGGACGCGGCCACATGCTGCTCCCCACCGAACTCAACTTCCGTGCCAACATCCACGCCTTGAAACAGCTCGGCGTCGAGCGCATCGTGTCGGTCTCCGCTGTGGGTTCTCTGAAGGAAGAACACAAGCCCACCGACTTCGTCATGCCCGACCAGTTCATCGACCGCACCTCCCAACGCGTCTCCACCTTCTTCGGCGGAGGCATCGTCGCCCACGTAGGCTTCGGCGACCCAGTCTGCAGCGAAATGGCCAAGGTCGTCGAGGGCGCTTGCCAGAAGGTCGGAGTAGTCGGCAAACGAGGTGGCACGTATGTCTGCATGGAAGGCCCGCAATTTTCCACTAAAGCCGAATCCAATCTCTACCGAAGTTGGGGTATGGATGTAATCGGCATGACCAACCTGCAGGAAGCCAAGCTAGCCCGCGAAGCCGAAATCTGCTACGTAACAGTCGCCATGGTCACAGACTACGACTGCTGGCACCCGGCCCACGACGCCGTCACCGTCGACCAAATCATCGGGGTCCTTCACAAGAATGCCGAGAACGCCGCCAAAGTCGTCCGCCAAACCGTGGCCGGCCTTCCGAAGCAGCGCACCTGCAAATGCGGCTCAGCCTTGGCCCACGCCATCCTCACCGACCGCACCAAGATCCCCGCCGAAGCCCGCCAACGCCTCGGACTGCTCCTCAATAAATATCTCGACGCAGGAAAGTAAGAGCCAACCACGAATGAGCATTCTCGCCGTAGGGTCCGTTGCGTTCGATACCATCACCACGCCCACCGGACACGTAGATAACGAACTAGGCGGTTCCGCCACATACTTCGGCTTAGCAGCCAGCTACTTCGCCCCAGTCCGCATCGTCGCTGTAGTAGGCGACGATTTCACCGCCGAGCACGAAGCTGTCCTCCAGGCCCGTGCCGTTGACACGCGTGGTATCGAGCGCGCAGCAGGCAAGACCTTCCGCTGGGGCGGCCGCTACACCGAAAATTTCAACGAAGCCAAAACCGACTTCACCGAACTCAACGTGTTCGAGAAATTCCATCCTCGGATCCCGAACGAGTACGCAGATTCGAAACTCCTGTTTCTAGGCAACATCCACCCCACCCTCCAATCCACAGTCCGCCGCGAACTACCCGCCGCCAAGCTAGTCGGCGGCGACACCATGAACTATTGGATTCGCAGCACTCCCCAGGAACTCCGCGACACCCTTCGCGTAATCGACGTGCTGTTAATCAACGATACCGAAGCCAAAATGATAAGCAACGAAAGCAACCTGCTCCGCGCCTCGCAAAAGGTCTTAGCCATGGGCCCGAAAGCTCTCGTCATCAAGCACGGCGAATACGGCGCCACCATCTTCTTCGGTGAGGGTAATTTCGGCGCCGGCCACCACCCCTTCCGTGCCCCTGCGCTGCCCCTCGACGAGGTCAAAGACCCAACCGGTGCCGGCGACTCCTTCGCCGGTGGCTTCATGGGCTACATCGCCTCCCAACCCGACTGGAACCGCGAAGTCCTAAAGCGCGCCCTCTTCTACGGCGGCGTAATGGGTTCCTTTGCAGTAGAAAACTTCGGCACCCACCGCCTTCGCAACCTAAAGCGCGAAGAAATCGATGCCCGCTTCCAAATCTTCCGCGAACTCACCCACCTGGAATGACAGCGCCACGCCACCAAGACTCACGTGGGGACGGCCGCCCCCGGCCGTCCAGCGGCGCAAAGCTTCGCACGCTCTCCTGACACCCCAGAAATCTGTCATCCCGACCGCACTGGAGGGACCTACTTTTGTTCTCCGGTACTTACTTGCTTTTGGGCGGCGCAGCGCTTCAGCACTGCGATAAAGGCTATTCTAAGGAGCGGCTTTAGCCGCTGAGGAAACGAATGCCGGCCCAGCGCTGGAACAATCGCGAAACCATCATCCTCCTGGCTCTCGCCACTGCAACCTCGCTCCTAGCCTTCCTCCACTACTTCCACAACAACCAAATCCTCCTCTACGGCGATGCCGAAGGCCACATCAACATCGCCCGCCGAATCTTCGACTCCCACAGCCCCGGTCCCCTGCAGTTGGGCACAGTCTGGCTCCCCCTCCCGCACCTGCTGATGATGCCCTTTCTAGTCTCCGACTGGGCCTGGCGCACAGCCGCAGGCGGATCCACTCCATCCATGATCGCCTACATAATTTCCGTAATCGGAATCTTCCGTCTCACCCGGACATTCTCGAAGGAGAAATTTACCGCCTGGTTCGCCGCACTTGTATTCGCCGGAAACCTCAGCCTTATCTACCTGCAAGCCACCGCCATGACCGAGCCGCTCTACCTCGCGCTCTTCGTCTGGTCGATCGTGCACCTAACAGAATTCGCGCAAGGCATAGCAACCGAATCCTGGCCCGCCGCCCGCCGCTCCCTCTTCTTTTGCGGCCTCGTTCTAGCCGCTTGCACCATGACCCGTTACGACGGATGGATCGCCATGTCCGCTGCCGCCCTCGCGGTCGTGATTATCGCCTTCCGCAGCCGCAAGGCTCCGGAAGCAGCACAACTACGAAAGCCCATCCTCCGCTTCCTATTAGTCTGCGCCGCCGGCCCCGCCCTCTGGCTCGCCTACAACACCGCCGTCTATCGCAACCCCCTCGAATTCGCGAACGGTCCCTACTCCGCCAAGGCCATCGAACACCGCATCGTGCAAGCCGCTCATCCCGGCACCGACGATCCCTGGCTTGCTGAACTCTATTTCGTGCGCGCGGCGGAAATGAATTTAACCGCCAGCACCACTACCGCAAAGCTCTGGCTCTGGCTTGCCGCGATAGGCACGCTCCTAACCCTGCGCCGCACCAATTCCTGGCCCTTGTTGCTGCTTTGGATTCCGCTGCCGTTCTATGCCCTCTCCGTCGCCTACGGCGGAGTCCCCATCTTCGTCCCCGACTGGTGGCCCTTCGGCGTCTACAACCTCCGCTACGGCCTGCAACTCCTCCCCGCAGTAGCAGTCTTCAGCGCGGGCGCTCTCGACGCGGCTTTTTCGATCATCCCGTCCAAACCCGCCCGTCTAACGCTCGCCGTAGCCGCAACAGGCCTTTGGTTCTGGGGAGCCACACTCGCCTCGAAGATGCCAGCCAGCTTTCTCGAAGCGGTCCACAACATGCGAGGCCGCGTTACACTTCAGGAACGCCTCGCGGTCGAACTCCAGCGCCTACCGCCAAATTCCTCCATCCTAATGGCCCTCCGTGATTTCCCCGGTGCACCCCAACGCGCCGGAGTCCACCTCCGCCGCCTCATCAACGAAAACGATCAACGGTTGTGGATTCAGCCTCGCGATGAAGAGGGCCTCTGGGTCCGCGCCCTGGCCAACCCCAAGCAATACGTCGACTATGCCTTGGGATTCGCAGGCGACCCAGTCGACGCCTCCGCCACAGCGCATCACCTAACCCCAATCTTCTCCCTGGAAATTCCCACCCAACCCCGAGCCACCCTCTACCGCACCCACTAGGAATTCTCTCTACTCAATTGGATCTGTCATCCCGACCGAAGCGGTTGCTTCGCGAAAGCGAAGCGACTACGTAGTGGAGGGACCTGCTTTCTTAGGCAGGACTCCACTCCTTCAAAGCCCCACAAGGTAACCTCCCCCGTCAACGCGCCAATCCCTTAGAACCACGCCCCGGATGATACATTTCAACTCAGGTACGTCCCGAGCCTAACCATGCATTTCCCTGACGCTCTCAGCTCCCTCATGTCCACCCTCCCCGCGGCCGCCTTAGTCCGGCTGCTCCTGGCGGCGCTCCTCGGAGGCATCATCGGTCTGGAGAGGGAATTCAAGCATCGCCCGGCCGGTCTCCGCACCAACATGTTTATCTGCTTCGGCGCGGCCATGTTCACGCTTCTCTCCGCGGAACTCTCCCACGGCACTGACGTCACCCGCATCGCTTCGCAGATCATCCCCGGCATCGGATTCATCGGCGCTGGATCTATCATCCACGGCCGCCTAGTCACCGGACTCACCACCGCAGCAACGCTCTTCGTAGTCGCGTCCGTGGGAATGGCCGTCGGCGGCGGCCTTTACGTCACCGCCATCTTCGCCACCCTCGTAGTGCTCCTCGTCCTCTACTCCCTGGGCAAGTTCGAAGACATCTTCAACCTCAAAGTTTTCAGTTTTTCCTATGAAGTCACCGCCAAAACTTCCGAGGAGGTCATCACCGAGGTCAACAGCCTCCTCGAAGCCGACCACCGCATGATGGACAACGTCCGCATCGCGCAAACGCCAAAGCATTTCCGCGTCCAATTTAACGTCGACGGAACCTTCCGCGAAAACGCCCGTTTCTTGGCCCAACTTCGCGAGTGCGAGATCATAGAGAGCGTTTACTCCGCCGGCCCCACCGAACATGAATGACGACCCATGTATGAAGTCCGTTCCGTTCGTGAAAGCCACCGCACGCGGCAACGATTTCCTGCTGGTCGAGTCGAAGGAGTTCGAACTAAACGACGTCGACGGAGACAAAGTGGAATTCACCCGTCAAATTTGCGACCGCCACCACGGCGTCGGTGCCGACGGCGTCGAGTGGCTCTCCGCGAGTTCCACGGCTGACCTCGAAATTCACCTCATCAACGCCGACGGCAGTCCCGCGGAGATTTCCGGCAATGGCACTCGCTGCGTCGCCGCGTACTGGTTTTCCCGGAAGGAAGCCGGCGAAAAAATGAATCGTGTCACGATCCAAACCGACGCCGGCCCCAAAATCTGCCATCTCACCCGCCGCTCCGATCCAGAATTCGAATTCGAAACCGAAATGGGGCAAGCCATAGTCAGCGACCCTCTATCGTTAGCCCTGAAAAGCGGCCCAGTGCAAGGCATCCCAATCTCCACAGGCAATCCGCACTACGTAATCTTCGTCGACGACTTTCAGCCCAACTGGCAACAGCAAGCCGCCGAAATCGGCGCTCACGCTCACTTCCTGCAAGGAGTCAACGTCGAACTGGTCAAAGTCCTAAGCGAGGAAGCCATCGAAATCCGTATCTACGAACGCGGCGCAGGGGAAACCCAGTCCTCCGGCACTGGTTCCTGCGCCTCAGCCGTAGCCGCAATCGCCACCAATCGCGCCCGCTCCCCATTGCAAGTCATAGCCCCAGGCGGCCCCCAAACCGTCCGCTGGGAGAAGAACGAAATACACCTACGCGGCCCAGCCCGCATAATCTGCCACGGAGAATTTCTGTGCAGGAGATGAAATGCACTCTCTCGCTTTCAAAAAGCCTGTCATCCCGACCGGAATATTTGCTTCGCGAGGCGAAGCAAATGTCTAGTGGAGGGACCTGCTTTTGGGTGGAGCAGGGAGTGGGCGCCCGTGTCGACGTGGAGTTGAAGTCTGCCTCAGAAATGCCACCCCCATCCCAAAATAACCTCGTCATCCCGACCAACGGGAAAGCCTGCCCTGAGTTTGCCGAATTGGACCCGCAGTTCGGCTTTTGGGCGCAGGGCTTCAGCCCTGCGATAAAAGCCAAAAGACCTGCGGCTTTAGCCGCCGAGGTAAGGTTCGTATCAGGGCACGGCTTCAGCCGTGCTATCAGTATCGCGACAAGAGCGCCTTTAGCCGCTGAGGCAGGAACTTGAAACCCAAGAACCGCCCACCCGCCCTGCGCCGCGGCGACACCATTGGCATCGTCGCTCCAGCCAGCGCCATCAAACAAGACTCTCTCATCGCCGGATGCGAAGCCCTGACCCGCATGGGCTACAAACCCGTCTACAAAGACTCAATCCTGAAACACGATCTCTATTTCGCTGGAACCACCGAACGCCGCCTGAAAGAACTCCACTCCATGTTCAGGCGCGACGACGTCCGCGCCATCCTCTGCGCCCGCGGCGGCTACGGCGCCAACTACCTTGTCGACGGCCTCGACTTGGATCTCATCCGCAACCACCCCAAAATCTTCATTGGCTACAGCGACAACACGACTCTCCTGACCCTTTTAGCCGACGAAGCCAACCTCACCGTCTTCCACGGCCCCATGGCCGCCAAAGACTTCGCCGAGGAAAACGGCGTCGACCTAGCCTCCTGGGAATCCGCCCTAACCGCCGCCACATCCTGGGAAGTAACCAATTCCGGAGCCAAAGGTCTGGTCGCTGGCACCGCCGAAGGCATCTTCTACGGCGGCTGCCTGCCCATGCTCACCGCCACACTCGGCACCCGCCACGAAGTCAAAACCGCCGGTACAATTCTATTTCTGGAAGACGTAGGTTCCAAGCCCTACCAAATCGACCGCATGTTAATCCAACTCCAGCAGGCCGGAAAATTCCAAGGCGTCCGGGGAATCGTATTCGGCGAAATGAACGACTGCATCCAACACCAGCAACAACCCTATACCCTCGAAGAGGTCGTTCTCCGCATCGTCGGCAAACTCGGAATCCCAGTAGCCTACGGCCTGCGTTCGGGACACGTAAACCAACGCAACATCACCCTGCCGATCGGTGTCCGAGCCTCGCTGGTCGTTACCGGGGATCAAGCTAAGTTAGAATTTCTGGAGCCAGCCACCACAGCATGACAGACAAAAAACACATTCACCTGATCGGAATCTGCGGTACCGCTATGGCCTCTCTAGCCGGCCTCCTGCAAACCCGCGGCCACCGCGTAACCGGCTCCGATACCGCCGCCTACCCGCCCATGTCCGATTTCCTTCTTTCCCTGGGCATTCAGGTCGCCCAGCCGTTCTCGCCCAAAAACCTCGATCCAATCCCCGACCTAGTCGTAGTCGGCAACGTAGTCTCCCGCGGCAACGTGGAATTGGAACACATCCTCGACACCCGCATCCCTTTCTGCTCCCTCCCCCAAATCCTGCACCACGAATTCCTACAGAGCAGGGAAGTCCTCGCCATCGCAGGGACCCACGGCAAAACCACCACAACGTCCATGCTCTCGTGGATCTTCCACTCCTCCGGCCGCAACCCGTCGTTTTTGATCGGAGGCATCGCGGAAAACTTCGGCAGCAGCTTCGCCGTCGGTTCCGGCAAAAACTTCATCATCGAAGCCGACGAATACGACACCGCCTTTTTCGACAAGGGCCCCAAGTTTCTCCACTACTTTCCGCAGAGCGCTATCCTGACCTCTGTCGAATTCGACCACGCCGACATCTACGACGACCTCAAAGCCGTCGAAACCGCCTTCAAGCGCCTCGTCAATCTCATCCCTCGCAGCGGCAAGCTCATCGCCCACGACACCGGTGAAAGCCTCGAACGCTGCATCGCCAAAGCCTTCTGCCCAGTCGAGCGCTATGGCATGAAAGAGACCTCCGATTGGCGCATCACCAACATGCAAGTGTCTCCCAGCAAAACTACCTGGAAGGTGCTGCACTCCGGCAAAGAGTGGGCGAACTTTGAATTTCCCCTCGCCGGCGAATACAACGTCCTCAACGCTACCGCCGCCGCGGCCCTGGCGGCGAACTACGGCATCACCGCCGGAGAAATCTCTGCCGCCCTCAAGACTTTCAAAAGCGTCAAACGCCGCCTAGAGGTCAAAGCCGTAGTCAACGGCATCACCATCGTCGACGACTTCGCCCACCACCCCACCGCCATCGCCGGTACTCTAGCCGCTCTGCGCGGACGTTACCCAGGCTGCCGTCTCTGGGTCATTCTCGAGCCCCGCTCCAACACTCTTCGCCGCCGCATCCTCCAGGACTCGCTCGCCAAGAGCCTCTCCGGCGCCGACGAAATCGTAGTAGCCCAGGTCTTCAAAATGGACGCAATTCCGGAAGAAGAACGACTCGATGTCAACACGCTGGCCGCCCAAATCAGCCAATCCGGCCGCCGCGTCCAGGTCCTCGAAGACGCCGACCGCATCGTCGAAACCGTAGCCCCAGACCTCCGCTCGGGAGATGTAGTAGCGATCCTCTCCAACGGCGGCTTCGGAGGCATCTACGAAAAACTCCCCCACCGCCTTCGCGATTCCAACCACGCGAGCGCCAAAGGCGCGGGTGCTCCTGCAACCGGGGCAGAGAAGTGATGAACCAAAGTTCACAGCTTTTGGGCGGCGCAGCGCTTCAGTGCTGCGATTTAGCCTCTCTTCCTCGGGGCTGTAGCCCTCGAGGTGAATTCATCCTGACCAAATGCCTCCAGATGGCATTCGCTTTCCTGTTTACTCTGTCCCCCGCCACCGCCCAAACCCACAGCCCAATTCACTACACCATCACCCTCACCAATCCCGCCGAGCACTTGGTGGAAATCGCCATCGCCATCCCCCCAGGCCCCGCCCAACGGGAACTCCAGTTACCAGTCTGGAACGCAACCTACCAGATCCGGGACTTTGTTGAATACGTCCAATGGCTGCATGCCCGAGGGCCCAGCGGCGCACCGCTCCCCATCCGCAAACTCAACAAAAGCCGCTGGCAAATCGAAGGCCTAGCCCAGGGCGGAACCATCGAGTACGAAGTCCTAGCTGACCAGCCCGGCCCCTTCGGCGCACAGTTCAACCCCGAGCACGCCTTCTTCAATTTCGCCGAAATCCTGATGTACCCCACCGATGCTCGCGACGCCCCCATGACCGTCCGCTTCGCCGCCGTCCCCACCGGCTGGCACATGGCGTCTCCGCTCCCAGGCGGCCAAGGAGACCTTCAGGCCCCCAACTACGACACCCTCGTCGACTCTCCCGTCGAACTCAGCCAGTTCCAGGAATCGACTTTCATCGAAAACGGCGGCCATTACCGCATCGTAGTCCACGCCGCCCCCGATCTTAGTGACCTGCCCCGCCTCACCGACACTCTCCGCAAAATCGTACACGCCGAGACCGCTTGGATGCAGGACCGTCCGTTCCAGAACTACCTTTTCCTCTTCCACTTCCCTCCGGATCGCGGCGACGGCGGCATGGAGCACGCCTACTCCACCGCCATCGAACTCAGCGGCGCATCGCTCCAGTCCGATCCCGGCCAACTTGCCTCCATGGCCGCGCACGAGTTCTTCCATTTATGGAATGTGAAGCGGATTCGTCCCCAGACTCTTGCCCCGCCCGATTACACCAGGGAAAACTACACCCGCGCTCTCTGGTTCAGCGAAGGCGTCACCAGCACGGTTGAGCAATACGCCCTGTTGCAAAGCCACCTCATCGACGAGAAGGGCTTCCTGCACAATCTCTCCGAGGAAATCACCGCCCTGCAAAGCCGCCCCGCCCACGTGACGCAATCCGCCGAGGAGTCCAGCCTCGACGCCTGGCTGGAAAAGTATCCCCAGTACCGCCAACCCGGCCGCAGCATCAGCTACTACAACAAAGGGTTTATTCTCGGGATTCTCTTGGATTTGGCCATGCGCCAAGGCAGCAACGACGAAACTTCTCTTCAGGAGCTATTCCAATATTTAAACCAAACCTACGCCCGGAAAGACCGCTACTTTGACGACTCCGAGGGGATCCGCAAGGCCGCGGAAGCCGTCAGCGGCACCGACCTAACCACGTTCTTCAACAAATACGTCGCAGGCACCGACGAAATTCCCTACGATGACTTCCTGGCCTGGGTTGGTCTCCGCGCTGTAACCCGCGAAAAAACCATATCCGACCCCGGCTTCCGCGCCGCCCGCAACTTCGCTCTCGTCCCCGTCGTTGTCTACGTCCAGCCCGACAGCAATGCCGCCCACGCGGGCCTTCATCCCGGTGACACTCTACTCGCCGTGGACGACGCCCCCGTCTCTCGCGACTACGAAACTCGCATCGCCAACCGCCCCATCGGGGAGGTGTTGCACATACGTATCCGCGCTGCTTCCGGCGCCGAGCGCGATCTCACCTGGAAACTCGGCTCCCGCAAAACTCTCGATTACGAAGTCATCGAAATCGAAAATCCAACTCTTCAACAACTACTCCACCGCAGAAACTGGTTCACCGCCCGCGAAGCCAAAGTCACCCACGCCCAGCTCGATGGAGGCACGAGCGTCCCCGCCCGTGCGCAATTGAACACGTCGCGCCCAAGAAGCCCTCAACCAGCGCACTTCGCCGGAAAAGGCTGGCAGCCGTGATACGCACTCTTCTCATGCTCGGTTTCTGGGCCCTGGCCCTACCCCCGACAGCCCTGTTCTGTTTCCCGTACACCATCATCACAGGAGACGCCAGCCTTTTATACCGAGTGGCCATCTGGTGCGCCGCTGCAGGCGTTAAACTCACCGGGGTCCGCTCGGACGCAGTGGGCCGCGAAAGGCTCGACCCCAATCAACGCTACATCTTCATGGCCAACCACGTCTCCAACATTGATCCGCCCCTGCTACTTCCCTTGATTCCGGGCCGCACGGCGGTTATGGTGAAGAAAGAGCTTTTTGACTACCCAATTCTCGGCCGAGCCATGCGCCTCGGCTCGTTCGTTCCCGTCGATCGCGGCAACCGAGATGCCGGCATCGCCGCCGTCCGCGAAGCCAAAAAGGTCATCGAACAGGGTGTCAGCATGACCATCTTTCCCGAAGGCAAACGCTCCTTCGACGGCAAGCTCCTCCCCTTCAAACGCGGACCCTTCTATTTGGCGATGGAATGCGGCATTCCCGTCGTTCCAATTACCATAGTAGGAACAGAGATCGCTATGCCCAAGGGAAGGTTTGCGGTCCAACCAGAATGTGTCACAGTAACGTTCCACGAACCCATCGATCCCAAGCAGTTCACCGACCGCGACGCCCTTATGCAAGCCGTGCGCCACAGCATCGATGCCGGTCTTCCTCCCCAATATCAGGAAGCCAACCAACTCCTGCCCGTCACCCCGCCTATTGCCTCGCCTGTTACCCCGTCCGCAACTTCTTAGCCATCTCCGGCAGCCGCTGAAACAGTGCCACACAACGCAGCCAGAGCTTGTTGTCCATAGCCGGATACCCGCTCACCACCGCCCCCGCAGCAACGTCATTGGGAATTCCGCTCTGCGCAGTAGCCACGACGCCATCACCAATCTTGCAATGCCCAGCCACGCCCACTTGGCCAGCCAGAATCACGTTCTTGCCCACCTCAGTCGATCCCGCCAGCCCCACCTGTGCGCACAGCAGCGAATTCTCACCCACACTCGACCCATGCCCCACCTGGACTAGGTTGTCAATCTTCGCTCCGCTCGCAATCCGCGTTTCCCCCACACTCGCCCGGTCCACGCAAGCATTCGCCTGCACCTCGACTGCATCTTCCAAAATGGCGGCTCCCGACTGCACAATCTTGTACCAAGCTCCCGAATCGTCTTTCGCAAAACCAAACCCATCCGCGCCAACCACTGCACCGTTTTGCAATATCACGCCGTTGCCTAACGTGCAGTTCTCCCGCACCACCGCATGCGCATGCGCAAAAAAGTTGTTCCCAATCCTGCAACCGCCATAAATCACAGCATGCGCCAGGATGGTGGCATTTTTTCCAATCACAACATTCGCACCGATCACCGCGTACGGCCCCACATGCGCACGTTCCCCAATTGTGGACGAAGAATCAATCACCGCCGTTGAGTGAATTCCGGGCTCATACTGCGGAGGCTGATAGAACAATTCCAACGCCCTGGCAAACGCCAGATAAGGATTCTTGCATCGCAGAAGTGGTATCGCCGAAGCAGGGAACTTTTCGTCCACCAGAATGGCCGAAGCCGCCGTAGTCTTCGCCAGCACCGCATACTTCGGATTAGCCACAAACGCGATTTGTCCCGCCACAGCCTGTTCCAAACCAGCAACACCGGTAATCTCCAGATCTGCCGATCCAGATTCCATCGTTGCGCCCACCGCCGAGGCCAGTTGCCCAAGTCTCATGAAGGTTGTTTTCAGCACATCTCAGACGACGGTCGGAACGGTCTCCTCCGTGTCTCAGTGCCTCCGTGGTGAAAGTAGGGCAGGTTACTGCTCTTCAAACAACTTCTCCTGCAACTCCCCAGGAACCGCCCGCCGCTTCCGCTTCACCGCACCCACCACCGCCAACACCGTAAACGACGCCAACGCCGTCCGCGGCACAAAAATCCTCTGCGTATTCGATCGCAAATCCGGAGGATTCACCAAATATCCCTCTGCCGGAGACTGAGTCAGATCTACCGGCATGGTCCCCTCCAGAATCTCATTGTCCTTGAATCTCAGCCTCACCCACAACCCAGCCGACCGCGGCCGCGTGGTAAACGTCTTCCGCGCCAGCAGGTCGGATTCGTTGAAGTCCCGAACGAAGTAAACGCTCTTAATGTCTTTCAAATCAATGCCAACCACTACCCCGGCCGTGTTCAGCATCTCCAGCTTGCCATCCACCAGAAAGCTCGCCGAAGCCACGTACCCGTTCATCGAGTCGCGGTCCACCTTCTGCACGATAATCTTCTTATGGGTCGAGGACATTTGCTTTGTTTTCAGAGACTTTCGAGGCACTGCCGCGCGCGGCGGCCACAGCCAACTCTACCCTGATTTTCGCACTTTCCCTGCGCCCAAACGAAGTTTTTAGCGTTCTCTGTAGCCAAATGGTCAACGGTTGTGATAGCTTCAATAGTTTGCCAGGACTCCTCACATCGGCCTAAGCCCATTGCGTAGAGACACTTACAGCCGAATTCGGATCGCCCAAGTGGCTTACGGCGGCTCCGGATTGCAGGCTACCCGTGTCCGCCGGCTAGGGACGAAGCGGCTGAAGGCAGCTCCCGGACCGTTTGCACACTAAAGAATGGCAGATTACATCTACACCCTCGAAAGCCGCCTGACGCCCGACCAAATGCGCGGCGTCACCCTGATACAGGACCTCTCTCGCGCTGCAGGTCTCAACGTCTACCTCACGGGCGGCGCCGTCCGCGATATCCTCACCGGCTTTCCCATTCGCGACCTCGATTTCACTCTCCAGGGCAACCCTCTCAAGCTCCAAAAGGAGTTGGAAAAGGCCGGAGCTGTAATCCACGGCACCGACGACCACACCAACACCCTCTACCTGAACCTACCCGGAAATGTTCGCGCCGAAATCAGCATGTCGCGCAGCGAGCAGCACCTCAAAACCGGCAAGCCACCAGTTATCACACCGGCCACGATCACAGAAGACCTTCGACGCCGCGACTTCACCATCAACGCCATGGCGCTCTCGCTGAACGAGGGCTCGAAGGGCCTGCTGCAAGACCCCTTCAACGGCGTCGCCGATCTCGAAGCTAAGCTTATCCGCATCCTCCAGAATTACTCGTTCCTCGAGGACCCCTCGCGCCTGATCCGCGCCACCCGCTTCGCCGCCCGCTTTACCTGGCCGCTCGAAGAGCGCACCCAACAGCGCTACGACGCCGCCAAGGAAGGCAATTACATCGAGCACGTCAGCCACCACGCCCTGGGCTACGAGATCGAGCAACTTGCCTACGAAGATGACCCGCTTCTGATCGTCAAGACGCTGGAAAAAGAAGGATGGCTTAGCGTCCTGCACGCCCACTGGACCACCGCCAAAATCGATGTCGCCAGCCTGAGCGCGCTCATGAAGACGCGCCAGCAAATGACGGAACTTGGCTACTGGACCGATCCCTCGCCCGCCGTCCTCCATTTCCTGACTTCCAAGCTCGCTGAAAAAGACCGCCACGAAGTCGAGAAGGCCATCCCACGCAAAGGCCTCGTCGAAGGCTGGCGCGAACTCGAGCGCGCCTCCAAAGATCTTGCCAAACGCCTCTCCGGTAAAGATGCCGCAACGCCGTCGAAAACCTGGCAACTCCTCACCGGATCGCGCCCAGAAGCCATTCTGTTCCTGGCCGTCAGTTCCAAGCAACAGGCCGTTAACAACAAAATCAGGAACTTCTTCACCAAGTGGCGCGACGTGCAAAAGCGCGTTCCGCTTCCGGAAATGACCGAACTCTTGATCACCCCCGCGATGCCCGAATACCCCACCATCGCCCAGGGCGTCTTCATGCTCCTGCTGGACGGAAAACTCCGCTCGCAAACCGAGATCATGAAGTACCTCAAGCCCCTCGCCCCGCCGCCCCCGCCGCCTCCGCCCCCACCCCGCCGCGGTCGCGCCGCCAAAGCCGCCGCCGCCGCAGCCCCAATCGTAGTTGCGGTCGCGCCAGAAACAGGCAAGTCCAAAGGAAAAGGGAAGGGAAAGGACAAAGACAAAGCCGCAGCCGCCGGTCTAATACTGGCTGCCGCCGCTGCTCCGATACCTGCGAAAGCGCCCGCCGCGTCCGGGAAAAAATCAGGGAAGCCCGAACCACCCGCCGCCAAGCCCGCCAAAGCGGAGAAACCAAAGCCTGCCGCCAAAGCGAAGACCCCGGCAGCCAAGCCAAAGCCCACGTCGAAATCCAAGCCCGCAGGCAAAGCCAAGAAGCGCAGATAGAAGCCTGTGTAGTCGCGGGCGACCTCGCCCGCGTGGGCCTACGTACCTAAACGCCTTTGTGCTCAGCGAAGACCTCGATCTACCTGGTGCTCCAAACCGACAATTCACCGCCGCGGCGCCGCTTTCTGCGTTACCCTAACTCCCACGCCAAATGTCCTCTTGGAAAGAAAAATCGCTGAGCTGGAAAACGATGCCCCTGGCTTCGTCCAGCCTCTTCTTCGCCGGTGTCTTCTGCCTCTTTGCCTCGCTCGTTCTGATCGGCTCCAGCATGAACCCGCGCTCGCAGTCTGTCGGCGAAATGATCTCCGACATCTTCATCGGCGGCGGGTTCGCGATGCTCTGGGCCTACGCCGGCACCCGCCGCCTAATCTGGTGGTTCCTAATCCTGGGCCCGCTGGAGGCTGTCGCCTTCAGTCTTCAAGCCTCGATAGTTGGTCCGCACCAAATCCTCACCAGTCTAGATCTAGCCCACAAAGTGCAACGCAACGGTTACATCGAGATCCTCTTACTCGTTGCAGCCTATATCGCCTTTGTGAGCTTCTTCAACCGGGAAGGCGCCCGCTTCTTCCGCACCCAAACCGAAGTCCGCCTCGCCGGCGAAATCCACCGCGCCATGGTCCCACCGAAACACCAGACCATCGGCAACATCGAGTTCTTCGGCACCGCAATCCCCAGCAGCGAAGTCGGCGGCGATCTCTTCGACATCGTCGAAACCGGCCCCACCTGGCACGCCTACGTCGCCGACGTCTCTGGCCACGGCGTCGCAGCGGGCATCCTAATGTCCATGATCAAGAGCACTGCGGCCATGCAACTCACCAAGCTCAACAAACCCCACGAACTCCTCGCCGATATCAACGATGTGATGCTCCCCCTCACTTCGACAGCGAATTATCTGACCTTTGCCTACGTAAGTGGCTCGAATGCCCAACAACTCAACTTCGCATTGGCCGGACACCTTCCAATCCTTCACTACCAGGCCCAGACAAAAACGATTCTGGAACACTCGGACACCAATGTCCCTCTAGGCCTCTTCAAAGACCAACCTTTCACCATCTCCAAACTTTCCCTCGCCGCCGGAGACCTCCTTGCCATTGTCACCGATGGTTTCACCGAAGTTTTCGACTCCAAAGAAAACGAGCTAGGCATGGAACAGCTCAAGTCCATGCTTCTGAACCACGCCGAAAAGCCGCTCCCGGAAATTCACCAAAACCTCCGCACCGCCGCCCTAGCCTTCGGCAAACAAAGCGACGACCAAACCATGCTCCTAATCCGCCGCCACGCCTAAGAAACTCTGTCATCCCGACCGGAGCACTTGCTTCGCAAGGCGAAACAAGCGCGCAGTGGAGGGACCTGTTTTTGGGCGGCGCAGGGCTTCAGCCCTGTGATAAAGACTCCCTCGAGAAAGCGGCTTTAGCCGCTGCGGCAATGTCCAAAGCGCATCTAAAACTTCCCCTCGAATTCCACATACGCTTTCTCCAACCGCCCCTCCACCGCAGCCTTCTCACTCCCAGACAAAAAGCTATGTTCCAAACTGTCCCTCGCCATCTTCTTCAACTCCCCATACGACAACCCATACGTCTCCACCGCCCGCAAATACTCATGCGTCATATCACTCCGCGATACCCCCAAGTCATCCGTCGCCAAAGCTACCGGCACCCCATATTTCATATAGGCCGGCAGTGGATGCCGATCCCCACTCACCCCCAAAATCACATCATTCGACGTCAAACAAATCTCCACCAGCACTTTCTTCTTCGCCATCTCCCGCAGCAACCCAACTGCATCATCCTCGTTCATCACCGCCACGCCATGCCCAATCCGTTCCGCGCCGCCCCGCTCAATCGATTCCCGAATATGAAACCGTAATCCCTCCGGAGGCACCAGCCCCAGCGCCAATTCATCGGCATGCAAAGAAATATGCGTTCCGGGATAAAACTTTCGCAACGCCTCAATCGTCCGCATATGCAGATCAAAATCATGCATCGGAACGTAATAATCTTCCGGCATCACTAGATTGAATCCCACAAACCTCGGGTCGGCCTTCACCAGCTCAAACCCCAGCAAAATCTGGGCAAACACCGCCTCGCGCGGCAACCCCCGCAACACCTGGTACAAATACCGGATCGTCACCCCACAACCGGCCGCAGCCCGCGTGGTCCCGCAATGCAGCAAGTCCTTCTTCTTCGCCTCATCTGCATCCAACTGCTTGCGCACCGAGCCGACCACATCCGTCATTCCCCCAGCCAACAATCTCTCTCGCAGCTTCGCAGAATCGTCGTCCCACCCAACCTTCGCGCCCAGCATCGCCGCCCCAGCCCCGTCGGCCGTATGCATCAGTTCCACATACTGAAGATGATCCTCCGCCGCCCGCGACGCCACCTCCGCTACCGCGTCTCCAATATGCTTGTCAAACGCAGGCGCGAATTTATCGAACGTCCCAAAAAAATGATCGTGTCCCGACTCTACTTCTGCATGCCAATTCCGCATCGACCACGCATCCACCATCTGGTTGTAAAGAATGCGATCCTGGTACGCGCACTTTGCCCCCGGCTTATCTTTGTAGCGATCGCAGGAGTCGCACGTCGCTCGCATCAACTGTGAAGTCGTCCGATCCACGCACAACCCGCTCTCCACAGCCCAGTCAATCATGCTCTCCGCATAAACCGCACCATATAGATGCACATGCAGATCCCCACCCTTGGGCATCTCCCGCAAGAACGCCAGCAACAACGAAGGCTGATGCCGCACCGCCTCAAACCGCTTTGCCGCCCGCTCCTCGGCGCTTTGCCCCCGGCAGAGGTGGCCAAGCGCGAGAACCAACATCAACTGAGATACCGCCGCCCCAAAGCGCAACTTTCGCATGAAACAACTCCTCCCAACTCGAAAATCCGTATTGTAGAGGATTTCTTGCGAAGGCCTTGCCGTAGGTGTTTACTCGAAGGATCCGAGAAATCTGTATTGGGCTTTCAGCGACTGACCTTCAGCTTGGCAGTGCAGCTTACCAGGCACGCCGCACAGTCCAGTAAGTAGTCCAGCAGGGAAGAACTGCGCAGGGAACGTAAGCAAATTGCTCGTTCCCGCGATGCCTCTGCCACCGCTGAACCTCCCTGCATACAGCTTTCCGTGTATTCCATATAAGGAAGGAACTTCATCTTTACCCTGACGCATTCTGCAACCGCCCGGCGCATCGTTGCGCTAAACCCCATGAATTCAATCATCACCAATTTCCCCAACAGGTTTCCGCCACCAGTCTGTTCAGCGACATCCCGGTTTGGTCCACGACTTGCTTGTGTAGCTCCGTGAAGACTCAATCTTCCGGAGGATTTCATGAAAAAGCAGCTTTGCTCTCTCTTGTCTCTGTCGACAGTCGCCCTTTTACTGGGTGTCGGTGCAGCGCTAGCGCAGACCCAGGATCCGCCACGGCCCCACGACCCGCCCCAATCGCAGGACCCGCAGAATCAGCAACAGCCCAACACCCCGCCCGACACAACTCCCCGGCCTGGTGACAGCGGCGCGGATAACGCCAACCAGACCCCGGTCGGCGCCTCGCAAACTTTTACCGGCACCATCGCGAAGTCCGGCGACAAGTTTGTGCTGCAAGAAGTCAGCGGCACCACCTACAATCTCGACAATCAGGCGGTCGTGAAAGACTTTGAAGGCAAAAAGGTTAAGCTTCACGGCGTCCTGGACACGAAGACCAACATGATTCACATCACCCAGCAGTAGAATCAGCAGTGCAGGGAGAAAGTGCAGGGAGAAGAAGACTGCGCCTACCCTACCCTGCCATGAAATTGAAAAGCCGCGATCCTCATCGCGGCTTTTTTTGTTGCAAGCGAAGCGGGCGACGCCCTTGTCAACACGTCGGAAATCCTACCGTGAAGTAGCGAACGCAGTCGCAACGAAGAAACTACTCGCAATTCCCCCCAAACTACAGTGTTTTCCGTGCTTTTGGTTAAACACATCTCCCTAGACGAGTAGGGCACATTACAAACATGTACAACTGATTCGAGCCAACATGAAAACAAATCCATTTAAATTCAGTAACTGACCCAACCGCGCACTTCTCATTCCGGCGCAATTCCTGAGTTTGGCAAACTGTGTGCCTCCCTTACCGCAAAGCAGCACAATCCACCTCAGGAGATGTCATGAAGAAACGGTTTCGCCACTTCTGGTTTATGTCGCCGGTAGTACTTTTGCTTGGCGTCGGTACATCTCTCCACGCGCAGCAAGAGCAACAGCGTTCCGGGCACTACGCACAAACGGAACAGCAACAGGACACAGCGCTGTATCCCGGTGATAATCCAACCGACAGGCCTGTCGCCGACCCGACGAGGGTGAGCAGTCAGTCCTTCACGGGCACCATCGTCAAGTCTGGCGGCAAGTTGGTTCTGCAGGTCGCCCACGGCAATACCTATGATCTGGATCACCAGGAAGCCATCAGGTCATTCGAGGGCAAACGAGTCAGCCTGCAGGGAACATTGGAACCGAAAACGAAACTCATTCACCTGGAGCAACGGTAAACCACTGATCGCACCAGGTGCCGCTGGCCCAAATCAAGAAAAGCCGCGCCAACCAGCGCGGCTTTCTTAGATTCTCGCGGATCCATAAACGCAAGGCTGAGAGTGCCGAGACCGCTTAGACAACCCCTGGAGTTCTTGCGGATGTTAGCGCTCTAGCTCCTGCGACCTCTTCCGTACCGCCGAATGGGCCAAGGTATTCGCTTCGGCATTCTCCTCCCGCGCTACATGCGAAATGGAAAAATCCAGCGACCGCGCCAGCTTGCGGCACGTCCAGTGCAAGGAATAGAGCAGGGCGCTCCGGCACTGGTATACCCCCGTCATCTGCTTCACCACCACTTGTGAATCCGAATACACATGCAGCCGACGCGCGTTCAAACCCAGCGCGCACTGCAAAGCCTCAACCAGGGCCACATATTCGGCGACATTATTGTCCTGCGTCCCAATCCACTTGGCGATCCGAATCGTTCCCGCCGCCGCGCCATCAATCACCACGCCCACGCCCGCAGGCCCTGGATTTCCCTGCGAGCCGCCATCAATATACGCCACTAAATCCGCCATAGACTCCGCCGCGTTGCTTGTCTCACATTGAAGCACGTACGCAATTTCGTCAAGACAGAAAATCGCTTCGCACTTCGCACGCGTGTTCTCATCCTAACGTAACCCTGTGCATCGCCCTGTGCAAAACGTCGCCAGAATTTCATCGTCTCTTCATCAAGCGTTAACAGTTTCAATGGCTTGCGTTCGCCGGATTTGCACAGCAAAATTAACGCCTCTGCACCGAAAAACGGCGTTGACTTTTCTGCTTCCAAAGATTAACTTCACTTTCGTCGACGGCAGAAAAGGGTTGGCGAAATTAAAACGTCGCCAGTCCGAAGTAAGCTGGGTGATCGGCTCGAAGAGGTAACTCGTCGAGCCTCCAAACCTGAAAAAACCGACTGCTCTGCGAGGGGTCAGCCGGGGTAGGGAACCGCGAAAGCGGTGGTCGCATCAAGGGCTGTGACGGTACATGCATCCACGCTGTTAGCTTCCTCGCAGGAGCTGGCGGCTAGAGCATAACCAA